>ERZ1292623.167-Hain-H51-01um-R1-167-length-73117-cov-11_pt3 | contig 39680 bp, 47 predicted proteins | sample MGYA00564398_ERZ1292623 | MGnify/ENA primary metagenome ERZ1292623 (study PRJEB36523, sample SAMEA6512633) | groundwater metagenome | collected 2019-01-07 | study: AquaDiva: Metagenomics assemblies of 32 groundwater samples
CATACTATCTCTTTCTCTAATTGTTACCATTTTGTCATTCAATGATTCAAAATCTACGGTAACACAATATGGAGTTCCTGTTTCGTCTTGTCTTCTATATCTTTTTCCTATTGACTGTGTCTCATCATAAATACATACCCATTTTGTTTTTAATTCATTTAATATTTTTTTTGAAATTTTTTGTAAGTCACTTTTTTTTGATAAAGGTAGAATTGCTATTTTAAACGGAGCGAGAGATGGTTTTATTTTTAACAACACCCTGGTCTCACCATTAACTTCTTCTTCTGTGTATGAATCACAAAGAATTGCGAGAACCGTTCTATCAATTCCCAAACTTGGTTCTATAACATGCGGTGTGTACCTTTCATTATTTTCTTGGTCGTAATATTCAAGCGGAACATTACTTCCTGTTGTGTGACTTTTTAAATCAAAATCTGTTCTGTAAGCCAAACCATACAATTCATTTTTCCCAAAAGGATAATCATATTCAAAGTCAACAGTTCTTTTTGAATAATGAGCTAATTTTTCTTTTGGAGTTTCATACTCGTGAATATTTTTTTTATTTAAACCTATTTCGTTTATCCATTCACGCATTTCTTTGACCCATTCTTCAAAATATTTTTTCCATTCTTTTGGCTTAACAAAATATTCTATTTCCATTTGTTCAAACTCACGAACTCTGAATATAAAATCGCGTGGTGCAATTTCATTTCTGAATGCTTTTCCTATTTGTGCTATACCAAAAGGTATTTGTGGATGAAAAGAATCAATTATATTTTTGAAATTAACAAAAATACCTTGTGCTGTTTCTGGTCTTAAATATGATATTGAAGATGAATCCTCATTTGCACCGATGTTTGTTTTAAACATCATATTAAATTGTCTCTCTTCACCAACTTCTCCACCACAATCAGAACATTTATTTTTTTCTAATTGGTCTGCTCTAAATCTTTTTTTGCATTTTTTACATTCAACCAACGGATCGGAAAAACCATTAACATGCCCACTTGCTTTCCACACCTTCTGATTCATTAAAATAGCTGTATCTAAGCCATAAATATCCCCCCTATTTCGCACAAAACGGCTCCACCAGAGACCTTTTATGTTGTTTTTGAGTTCTACTCCCAGTGGTCCATAATCCCATGTTCCAGCAAGTCCGCCGTATATTTCTGAGCCCTGATATATAAAACCCCTTCTCTTTGAAAGAGATATTATTTTGTCCATGTTAGAATCATTTTTCTCCATATAATATTTATATTTTAATTAAAAAACTCATGGTTAATCATACTATATTCTTTCTCTTTTTAAAATATGTATAGTTAATAATAAATTTTGTGCCATTGACATTTTTTTAAAAAGGTCTATTATTCATTTCGGACAAGCACATGTTTCAAACTAAATTTAATGGAGGAAAAAATGATAACAAAAAATTTAACATTCTCTGACATAAAAATTTTCGGAGAAAAACTTCGAAAAATTCTTTTGGAACAATATAATAAAGTTCCAGAAAGAATTTCTAAAATTGGACATGTCTCGCGCGTGAGTTGTATCCGAAGTTTAAAAGCGATGTTGCCAGATTGGGCGGTGGAAATTGCCGAATTAAGTTTCAAAGACCCAAACAAAAAAATTGATTGGGACCCCGAATTTTTATTAAGTTTGGAATTCTCAAAACCTATTCTCTAGGAAATTTTTCTTTAGGTGCTTTTAATCCCTCTCTGCTAGCAGAGAGGGATTTTTTATTTTTTGAAAAAAGTTGAATTAACTATTTGACAAACGCTATATGTCTTAGCATATACATACTACAGCCAATTTAAATTTAATTTATTGTCAAATTAATAATACTCCATAGGGTCGCCATATCTCTGCGATAGCAGAAATATGGCGACCAGTTTTTGTTTTCTTGCCCCAGTACCACAACAAGTTGGCTACAGGGTAAATTTTTTTGAATTCAATTCAACATAAAACTCTGCGCCCTTACCTTCCCCATCTGATTCAGCCCAGACCTTGCCGTTGTGCGCTTCTATAATTTTTTTAACTATATATAAACCAAGCCCTGTTCCTTTAACATTAACTTTATTTGCATTATTTGCTCTTCTGAATAATGTGAATAATCCGGATAATTCTTTTTCTGGAATCCCGACACCACTATCTGAAATAGAGAATAATATTTTTTTATTACTATCAATTTTTTTAAGTTCAGTTTTTACCCAACCATATTTTGCGTACTTCAGCGCATTATCTATCAAATTTGTTATTACTTGTTTAAATTTGCCTATATCAATTTTCGCATTGTACTCTGCAGATTTATCATAATTAAAAGAAAACTCCAAACCTGATTCATCTATTGATGGTTTCATTTCATTTATTACACTTTCTATAATTTCATTTATTTTTGCCGTTTCAAATTTATACTCCATTCTTCCCTGCTCTATCCGCGAAACATTTAAAAAGTCCTCAACTATCATTGCGAGATTGTTTGTAGAATCAAACATATTTTTAACAGGTTGCTTTATTTTGTCATCAATTTTTCCGTATGACCCTTCCATAATTAATGAAGCATATCCTTTTATTGCGGAAAGTGGACTTCTAAATTGATGCGACGCAATAGATAAAAATTCTGATTTTTGTCTATCTAACTCTTTTAATTTTACATTTGCATCTTCCAATTTTGCGTTTGTTACTTCTAAATCTTTTGCAAGTTTTTCAATTTTTTCTCTCGTGCTGATTTCTTTTAGAACACTCTTAATAAGCAAAATGCCTAATATTACCATAACAGACAATAAGACAACTTCTATTATTTTATCTTGAATATTGCTAGCGAGTAAGATTCTTCCGAACAAGAAAAACCAAATAGAGAATACCAACAATTGTGTGGCGAGGACTTTAATATTTAATAATTGATATTTAAAAATAGAATATACTACAACCAGAGCAGAAATAAGAATAGTTATATTATAAACTGGGTAAACATAAATTCCGTAAACAGGGAAAAAAGAAGTTGCTCCACCTGCAAAACCAACAATAAAGGCAAGAATGAGATATTGTATTTGGTGTTTAACGACAGGATTTTTACTTTTATTTAATTCCTTATAAAGAATGAAGATGTTATAAATTGCCAACAATAAAAATAGTGTGACCATCGTGGTATAAATTGGCGTTGGTGTGATGTAATAGAATTGATTAAAAATAAAACGAACAGGCCCAAAAAAATAATCGGTAAATATATCAAAAAATAAAAAAATAAAAGATATAAAATACAGTACAAATATTAATTTTTTTTTGGAATAGTTTAAAAATTCATAAACAAAATGTGTTAAAAATACTGGAATAAAGATAACCCCAATTTCTGCAATACGCCACCAAAAAACAGAATTTTCCAATTCAACAGATGACGCAAATTTAAATATTCCAAAACCCCACAATGCAACAGATGTAGAAAAAAGCCCCCAAATAAAATGGATTTTTTGTTTTGTGTTTACGAAAGAATAAACAGCCAATACGACTGAAGCAATAGCAATGATTAAACCTACTATCGAAAGAATATTCATTATATTATTCTAAAACCATTAATTTGTTTTTTATCAGAAATACCAGTGATAACCTTTTCTTCACCGAGTGATATGTGCGTATCGTTAGGAATCATTCTACCTGGGGCAACAACACACCCAGAACCCAAATATACATTGTTGCCAAGACAACAACCCAATAATGTACTTCCTGTATCAACCTTAAGCCCATCTTTAATCACATTAATTGATTTGTTGTCTAATCTAAAATCGGTTAAAACTGCTCCTAGTCCGACAAAAGAATCTTTGCCAACTATACTAGTTGATATCGCGTGGGTTATAGAAAAAAATCCAGAATAAAGAACACAAAACAAAATATGACCACTTAATATTGTAGATTTTTCTCCAATAACTGACATTTCAATAACCACTCCATTGCCTATAAAACAATTATCACCAATTATGGACTCTCTGATAACCGTTCCCGCACCAATGGTAACATTATTACCTATAGTACTTCCCTCTATATAAGCCGTGTGATGAATTTTGTTATTTTTTCCGACCTCATTCAAAAAACTTGCAATTTTCCATTTATCAGATGATCTTGCTTTTAAAAATAATTTTATTAATTTAAATTTTGATAATTTTTTAAAACTAGCCAACCTAGACAAAATTGACATTAAGTTTGCCGTCCACAAATTAGCCCAGTGATCTATTTGGATTATAACTTTTTCCGTAACAGGCATTGGATAATTGGAATTTTTATACATATGTTCTGGTAAAATCAAATTTTCATAATCTTGGTCATTTTCCAATACGATAGGTTTTATTTCTTGGTTTCTTAAATATTTTTGTGGATAATAAAAAATATTATATTCTATTCTGTCTTCATATTTTTTAACATTTTGAGTATTAACAATGGTTTGGTTGGTAAAAACCCCCAGTTTTAATGAACACACGGTTGGTGAGTTTATTTTTTTTGATTTGTCAATAAATTCCCTCAAAAGAGGGGCAGTAAAATAAATTGCACTGTCTAAAATTAAATATTCATCATCATCATCTATTTTTAAATTACTATCAAAAAATACAGCTATGATTCCGAGAGATTCCAAGGATTCTTTTTGTAGGCCTTTTAAACATTTGTTTCCAATTAAAAGTGTCTCACTATCTTCAAAAAAGGGTTCAATTTGGATTTGATTTTTTATTATATAAGCTTTCATTTTTTATTTTTAAATTCCTCTAATTTTATAATAAAATCTTTTGCCAATTCATAGACAAAATTTTCTTTTTTGTGTACAGATATTATTTTATTCATTTTATTACCCATAACCATTTTTAAATTACTTAGATCATATTCATTACTTTTTGTCATATAATATCTATAAGTATTTAAAATTTTTGACAACGATTTTGTAAAACTAAAAAAAGAAAGAAACTGCGATATTAATATCATAAATATATTAACAAAAAAAGAGTTTATTTCCAAAATTGGCATGTTCATATTCATTGCACTTAATGATTCTTTCATCACGGTTTTCATTGATGGTGGAACCGGATTTGTTATATGAAATATTTTTCCATTGTTTTTTTTCTTTTTTAAAACTTCATCAATTACATTAATTACCGAATCTAAATATACAAGATTCAGTGTTGATTTTCTTGATACTAACCATGGTATTGGAATGCGTAATTTACCATTTTTAGAACGAAAGATGCTATTTAGAAGAAAAATATTTCTATTGTTTATTTCTTCCAAAACTTTCTTTAACTTAAAAAATGAATGCAAAACAGAGTAATAGCCAAAAAATTTTGTTGATATAAAATCTCCACCAACTAAAATACTTGGTCTAAAAATGACAAATTTTTTACCATTTTTTTTACTCCATTTATATATTTCTTTTTCAGATATAAATTTACTTTCCTCATAATAGTTATTGAACTTTCGCCCATCATCTTTTAATTTTTCTTCATAACAAATTCCGGGTTTCTTTCCATGAATATATGCGGTGCTAACATAATAAAAATTACAGCCCAAAAATTTGCTCAACTTAAGCATATTTTTTGTCCCCTCTATGTTTGTTTTGAAGATGTTTTCTTTGTCCTTTTTTTTAAAACTCAAATTTGCGGCTAGATGTAATAAACCATCTACCTTATTTTTATATTCGGAAAACTCTTTTCTTTCTATTATGTTTGAATCGGTAATATCTACTTCTACCGCAACCACAAGTTTTAAAAATTGATTTTTTTCATTGTTTTCAATCTCTTTGTAAATTCTTTCTTCAAACGAAATATTTTCTTTCCCACGACCAACAAAAATAATTCTGTTGCCTTGCTCTAACAATCTTTTGGCTAAAGCAGACCCTAAATACCCCGTTCCACCAGTTAGTATATAAGTTTTCACAAATATAATTATATCAAAATAATCTCAATAAGAAAAATCAGAATATATATTAAATATTGATTATTTTACTTATAAATTATATAGTTTGAGCAATGATTCAAAAAGAAAAAAGAAAAATATATATAATTCCGGGGTTAGGAGAATCAACACGAAAAAGATGTTATATGAAAATAATGGAGTTTGCCAAAAAATCCGGTTTTTCTGTTGTCCCAATAAACATAAAATGGAAATTGGATATGTATATGGATGATTTTATTAGGCAAGCAAACAAAGAAATTCCTAATAATATCAAAAATGATTATATATTGGGCTTTTCTTTTGGCGCATATATTACGGCTGTTTTATCAAAAAAGAAAAAGGCAAAAGGATTTATTTTTTGTTCCCTGTCACCATATTTTAAAGATGATTTAAATAGTATTCCAGATAAAAGTAAAAAATATTTTGGTAAAAAAATGATGAATGATTTTAAAAAATATTTATTTCCAAATAAAAATAGCGGTTTGGCATATTTTTTAATCGGAGAAAAAGATTGGGATATTGCTATAAACAGAACGGAAAAATCATACAAAATTTGGAAAGGTAAAAAAGAAAAATATATTATTAAAAATACAGAACATGACTTATCTACTAAAAATTATGTCAAAACTTTAAAAGAAATAATAAAAAAGCTTTAAGTTGTTTTAAATTCCAGCGGTTCAACCGCTGGAATTTACATCTTTCCATGGCCGTATAATACTTCTAGGGCGTTATAACTGGTTGCTGTTTCTATTATTTGTCCTGCTGCTTTATGTGTTTTTTTGATACCATGCTGAAAAGATTTAGGAAGACTGTTTAATATTGGTATAAGTATAAAATCAAAAGCCTTTTTAGAAGGATTATTTGTCTCAAATTTTATATTTTTGTCTTTATATATTTCAGTAATCATTACTATAATTATATAATTATATCAAAAAATATTATAATTAACAAAATAAAATGCCGTATCATATGATTACGGCATTCTTGTTTTTCTTGTGAATTGGAAATATGCAAGAAAAAAATATTATAGAAGAAATAAAAAAACATAAAAACAACACAAAGGAAATTATAGAAATCCATAACGAAAAATCATTCTGAATAAAATCGGTAACAACTAACCTGCCAAGAACCAATTCTCCGCCTGAATTCCCTATCTCTTCGAATGATTTAACACTTACATTTCCAAACATAAATGCCAAACCAAGTAAAACAAAAGAAAAAAGAGCCATAAATATCCTTTTCATTTAAAACCTCTCTGATTTATTAAACAACTTTTCGATTGAAACAATACCACAAAACTTATTTAAAGTAAATATAAAACCACACAACAAAATTGACAGAGTTTCAAATGGGTATATTATAGAATTAAGTGGGTTGATTTAAAATTATATTATTAAAAATAAAAACATGACTAAATTAAATAATAAAATAGGTGTAATTAATAAAATTTTAAAATCTGGTTCTGAACAAAGTTTTCTAAATATCATAAATAAAAAAAGATTGGGGAAATATGAAAATTTTTTAATATCAAAACTTAGTGTTAATCCTGTCCCCATTGAAGAAATTTTCAAATTTGGGATTGAAAATTTACCTACAGATGAACTTCGTCCGAATCTTTCCTTGAGCTCTTATTTTTTTGTAATAACAGAAATTAAAGAATTGCCAGAAGAGTTGTATAATTTAGCAATGGAAGCCATGATTTATTGCAAAAATGATTCTGATGTTCCAACAAAATCTTTATTTGATTTAAATAAAATATATAAAAAAGCTCTCTGTTAAAATACAGAGAGCTATATTTGGTCCAAAAAATTATTTTTTGGAAATACCATGAAACCCATGAGCTGTTTTTGAGCCATCACTATTTTCCCGTATCATTATGTGAGAATGATTGTCTCTATCTCCTTCCCTTGTGTTATCCTTTGTACGGATATGGTGAGTATCTTTACTTCCATTAGAATTTTTTTCTGTTTTGGAGTTTGTTTCTCCACCAGAAGAATCGTTGAACCAATCTAACCAACCCACTTCAACCTCCTATATTTTATTTTTTTAAAAAAGAGCTATTTGTTTTTCAGAATACCACAAAACTTGTTTAAAGTAAATAGAAAATATTACTTTATTTATTTGCAAGAGTATATTTCTTCAAATAAATTAAAAATTAAATCATATTTATTTATTTCTATATTTATTTCATTTTTTTTCAACATTTCAACATAATCTTTATTTTTACCAAAAGCAATACATAATTTAATTAGTGTGCTCTCGTCTAGTTTGATCAACGAAAGAAATATTTTTTTACCTTCACTGTAATTTATTAAATTTGAATATTTTTTTTCAATAATTTTTTTTGTTTTTTCTAATAACAATTTTTGGTCCTTTGCATCTGAATATTCAAAAGTTAAAACTAATCCTATTTCTTTTATTGAAGTTTGGTTTCTCCAATTTTTGTCTGTAAATTTAATCTTAAATTTATCAAGTAAATACAAAATGTCCTTTCTTTCTAAAACTCCCCTACTCAAAATAATTTCAAGCCATAAGTTATCAAAATTACTAACTTTTATTTCTCTTTTTTTATTTATTATTTTCATTGCTTAAATTATAGAATAATAAAGAGAAACGGACAATTGTCCGTTTCTGTCTTTATTTAACATGATCCTTTTGGTCCCCATTTTCATTTACAGAAATATGACCAAAATTAGCGTTTTTTTCACTAATCTTTTCATTGTTTTTGTAAGTTACTTTTGCAGCATATATATCATGTCCGCTTGAACCATCTTTGTGTTTGTGATTTTCACTTTTGCGACCTTCTATTTTGACTTTATATTCAGTTTCATCGTTAGAGTTATTATCACTTCCAAAGAGATCACTAAACCAACCCACTTCAACCTCCTATATTTTATTTTTTTAAAAAAGAGCTATTTGTTTTTCAGAATACCACAAAATTTATTTAAAGTAAACAAAAGATTAAACCACTTTCTAATTCGCGCGAATTAGAAAGTGGTTTCTGCCTAGTAATTTAGTGATTTTATGTTTTTAAAAATACAAAATATTATGGATTCAAATGCTTTGAATGAGCATTTGAATTTAGTGATTTGGTGATTTGGTGATTTTACTTGTCCCGTAGCGAGCTTTGCTCTACTACTGGGATGTCTCTTTATAAAGTTCTTTTATTTCATCCATTATCTTATTCGCGCCGAGTTTATAATCATTTATTGTGATTTCTTTTTTATCATCAAAAATATCTTTTAAATACATCGGCTTTCCTATATTCAAAACAATTTTTCTTTTTCTCAAAAAGAAATTTTCCCAAGATATTTTATATGTGCTATTAATCCCAACTGGTACAACTGGAAAATTAGTTTTATGTGCGAGAAAAGCCACTCCACCTTTTGCTTCTTTAAAATTTCTATCCTTGGTCGTCCCTCCCTCGGGGAAAATAAATAAACTATGCTTATCATTCAAAATTTTTATATGATCTCTGAGAGATTCTTCATAATTATGAACCCCTATCGCAACTGCGTAGGAACCCCACGCCTTAAAAAATAAGCCTGATGAAAAAAATATTCTCATCCAAAGTCTTTTATAAAAAGTGTTTTCACGAGAAGTATAAAACATCGGCATAAATTTTGATAAAAAAGGCAAACTTGCGGGTAAAAGTATCGGGTCAAGAGCATTTGCGTGGTTTGATGCAAAAATAATCCCTTTTTCAAGGCCTTTCAAATTTTCAATTCCACGAACTTTTAAGCCAACAAAAAAAATTAAAACCAGTCGAGCCGGTATCCATATTAATGTTTGTAAAAATAGTGGCGGTATATAATAAAGTTTTTTCATTTGACTCGTCAATTATATCATATTTAATTTTAGATTTCTTTGATTTCAAAAATATCTAGTTGTTTGACTATACAACAATTCAATTTTATTTAAATTTTTACTTTTAAGTATTCTTTTATTCTTTCTTTATCTTCTATTTCTTTTTCACCTTTGAAATAAATTCCAATAAAATCTACTATTTCAGTTTCTATATGAAAAGCATATATAATCCTTATGCCACTTTTTATACCGCGTCCTTTTAGTGACTTACAGGCAAATTTTTTGAGTTTGCAGATTATTATTTTTTCAGAACAAAAATTAGGAATTGGAAATATCGCTTGCTTATTTATTTTTTGTAAATGAAATAATTCAATAGCAAAAGTTTTTGCTGTTTCAATATCTTCATTAAGGGAGGAAAATTTTTTTAGAAGTTCTTTAAGATCCTTTTGAAATTCTTTTGTATTTTTATAATTAATCTTCGCCATAGATTCTCACCGATGTTTCTGGAGTCCTATAAAATACTGACTCATAGCTTATAATTTTACCATCTTCCGTCCCTACCCATGGCACATCTTTGTGAGAATAGTCACTTAATTCCATTGCAGATTTATCAGAAAGTCTAAAAAGAACATCATCAATATGTTTTATTTCTTGAGCATTTAAAATAGAAATATTAGATTGTCTACGAGGTAAATATTTCGTTTGTTCATGTAAAAAGTATTTACTTTTTACTGTTTCTAATTCCCCTTTTGATTCTAAACTTTCAACGATTTTTTTAAATTCCACGGGGGTTGGGCCAAAATGATTTTTTATATATGTTGCCCCAAGTAATTGTTCTTCAAATTTTTCGTAATAATCAAAATCAATAAAATAAAGGAGTTTATATAAAACCGTCATTCCAACATTTGGTTTACTGCCAACTTTTTCTAATATATACAATAATACTTCTTTAAATTTTTTAAGATTTTTTTGTGGTATATCAATACGAATTTCTTGCACTTCCTTTCTTTTTTTTTCTTTCTTAAAAAAAATTTTTATTTCAGAATTTTTTTTACCAGCAATTAGTGCTTCAAGAGAAAGATTAAAAATTTCAGCAATTTTTTGAGCCTGTGAAAGAGTTAGTTCTTTTGTTCCCTTCTCAATTTCAATATAACTAGCTCGAGAAACACATATCTTTTGAGCCATAAAGGCCTGAGAAAGATTATTGATTTTTCTCAATTCTAATAGAAATGTATGTTTAATCATATTCATATAGTATAGTCGTAAAAAATCATATGTCAATATTTTAGACAAACCAAATGTGGATAAACTTGACAAGCAAAAATTGAAAATAAAACAATCGTCATTTTTCTTGTTTTTTTGTCCCCCTGTGGGAGATCTCCCGTAGGGGGACTTTATTATTGTTTTCTTGATTTAGATTCCCTCTTTCTTTAATTCATCTAGTAGTTCCTTGGCTTTTTTAGAAAGTTTTTTAGGCATTATGATTTTTACTTTCACAAGTAAATCACCTCTCTTATTTTTATTAATAACAACTCCCTTCTCTTTTACGCGCAAAAAATCTCCGTGGTTCACACCGGTTGGAATTTCAATTGTTATTATTCCATCCAAGGTTTTTAATTTATATTCGGCACCCGTGATTGCGTCTGTAAGTTTTACATCTAAGTCGGTGAATATATTATTTCCTTCTTTTCTGAAATTAGAATCTTTTTTAACATGAATTTTAATATATAAATCCCCCGCAATTCCATCTTTTATAACTTCGCCAGTGCCTGTTTGTCTTATCATTTCTCCATCTTCAATTCCTAGTGGAATTTTTATGTTTATTTCTTCTTGTTTTTCTATAACCCCAAATCCAGAACATTTACCGCATTTTTCTTTTGGTATTTTGCCTTTTCCAGCACATTCATTGCATACAACAGTGTGAGTTATTGTTCCAAAAATTGACCTTTTTGATTCATGTATCTTACCAGAGCCATTACATACAGAACATATTTTCATTTCTGTTCCCTTTTTCGCTCCATCACCCCTACATTCTTCACATAAGATTTTCTTTTTCACTAAAATTTTTCTGTCTACACCAAAAATAGATTCTGAAAATGAAATTTCAATATCAATAGAAATATCCCTACCTCTTCTTTTTTGAGAAGTTCTAATTCCGCCTCCAAAAAATTCACTAAATATGTCTCCCAAATCAAAATCCTGAAAACCAGAAGCTTCATTATTAAAATTAGAAAAACCGGAAAAATCGAACCCGCCAAATCCGCTTTGGGAAGAAAATCCACTCGTGTCATATCCACCAGAAGCGCCACTAAATGTTCTTCCGTATGTGTCATATTCCGCTTTTTTCTTATCGTCTGATAAGGTAGAATATGCCTCGTTTATTTCTTTGAATTTTTTTTCATCCCCACCTTTTTTGTCTGGATGATATTTATGCGCCAACTTTCTATAGGCCTTTTTTATTTCATCTTTTGAAGCCCTTTTATCAACTTCTAATATTTTGTAGTAATCCATAACATTTTTTATTAAAAAATGAAATAACAAATCACAAATTACAAATCACAAACAATATCCAAATTCCAATTACCAAAATCCGAAACATTATGGATTCAAACGCTCATTAAGAGCGTTTGAATTATGAATGAAAATTGTCGCTAAACGACAATTTTCATTTAGTTTCCGCGTCGTGTATCGTTCCATCATCTTCTTTTTTTCCTTCTTCTGGCTTTGTTTGTGTTTGCGCATTTTTTTGAATTTCTTCTCCTATTTTAGACATCTCGGAAGATAGTTCTTCTGTTGCCTTTTTAATCTCATCCACTTCATTCCTATCTTTTATTTTTTTAGCATTATCAATTTTTTCCTGTAAGTTTTTCTTTAAATCATCTGAAATTTTATCAGAATTTTCAGACAATGACCTTTCTGCGGTATAAACAACTTGGTCTAAAAAATTTCTTGCATCCATTAATTCTTTTTTCTTTTTGTCTTCTTCTTCGTGTAATTCAGCATCTTTTTGCATCTTTTTTATATCATCTTCAGACAATCCGGATGTTGCTTCTATTTTTATTGATTGTTCTTTTCCTGTTGATTTATCTTTTGCTTTCACATTGAGAATTCCGTTTGCATCTATATCAAAAGTAACCTCAATCTGCGGCATTCCTCTTCTTGAAGGAGGTATTCCATCCAAAACAAATCTGCCCAAACTTTTGTTGTCATTTGCCATAGGTCTTTCTCCTTGGACAACATGAATTTCAACGGATGTTTGATTGTCAGCAGCGGTAGAAAAAACTTGTGATTTTGATGTAGGTATTGTTGTATTTCTTTCAATTAATTTAGTTGCAACACTACCAAGAGTTTCTATACCAAAAGATAGTGGAATTACATCAAGAAGTAAAACATCTTTTACATCGCCTCTTAAAATTCCAGCTTGAACAGCAGCACCCAAAGCAACCACTTCATCCGGGTTAATTGACTTGTTTGGTTCTTTCCCGAATAAGTTCTTTACGGCTTTTTGAATCGCAGGCATCCTTGTCTGTCCGCCAACAAGAACTACTTCATCTATATCAGAAATTTTAAATGGGGATGCTTCCATGGCTCTTTTTGTTATTTCAATTGATTTATCAATATATTCTTTAACTAAATCTTCAAGCTTTGCTCTTGAAAATTTCATTAATAAATGTTTGGGACCATCGGCATCTGATGTTATAAAAGGTATATTTATTTCTGTTTCGGTAGAACTGGACAATTCGTGTTTTGCTTTTTCAGCCGCTTCGTCCAATCTTTGTAGCGCCAAAGAATCTTTTGTAATATCTATGCCACTTTCTTTTTTAAATTCACTAGCAATCCATTTTATTATTTTTTGGTCTATATCTTTTCCGCCCATATGACTATCGCCGTCTGTTGATTTAACTTCAACCACATCATCTCCCACTTCAAGAACGGAAATGTCAAATGTTCCGCCACCAAAATCAAAAACTACTATTTGTTCATTTTTCTTTTTATTAAAACCATAAGCCAGAGCGGCTGCGGTCGGTTCATTTATAATTCTTTTTACATCCAGCCCGGCTATTTTACCGGCATCTTTTGTCGCCTTTCTTTGTGAATCATTAAAATACGCGGGAACAGTAATAACGGCCTCTGTTATTTTTTCTCCTGTTTTTGCCTCCGCGTCGGTCTTTATTTTTTGAAGTATTATTGCAGAAATTTCTTCCGGTCTATATTTTTTATCCCCGAGTGTAATTAAAACTCCACTGTCATTTCCTTTGGTTATTTCGTAGGGGACAATTTCTTTATCTTTTTGGACTTCCTTATCGTCAAAACGATGTCCCATAAATCTTTTTATTCCAAAAACCGTATTTTTAGGGTTAGTAACCGCCTGTCTTTTGGCAGAAATTCCAACAATTCTTTCGCCAACTTTCGATAAAGCAACAATAGACGGTGTGGTTCTAGCCCCGTCAGAATTTTCTAAAATTTTTGGTTCTCCGCCCTCAATAACGGCAAAAGCTGAATTTGTCGTTCCTAAATCAATTCCTAAAATTTTGCTCATATTTTTTTATTTACCCGCACACTAACTTTTGTTTTAAATAATTTGGTATGCGATTTTTTAATTATTATCTAATAAAAATTTATCTTTAATTTGACCAATCCTTTTATGCAACACAAAACAAAAGTTAGTGTGCGGGTGTATCTTTATAAATACCAATTTTAACCTTTGCCGGCCTTATGTTTTTACCATTCAAACTGTATCCCTTTTGTAAAACTTCTAAAATTATATGATCATTTTTTTCGTCGTCAACATCTATTGAGCCAGTCGAGATATGAAATACTGGATTGAATTTTTCTTTTATTGGGTTAATTACTTTTACACCAAAATTTTTTAATGTATTTAATAACTGATTATATATATATTCTACTCCTCTTCTCCAATTTTCATCAACTTTTTCCCACTGATTTTTATTTGAAAAAGCCATATCAAAACTATCCAAGACATTTATTATCTCTAATATTAAATTCTCGTTAGCAAATAATATGATATCTTTTTTTGAAAGCTCTACACCTCTTTTAAAATTTATTAACTCTGCTTTTGACCTTTGCCATCCGTCTAAATATTCTTTCTTGATTTTTTCACAATCTTTTAATTTTTCTTTTATTTTTCTTATTTTATTGTCTATAGATTCTTCCATTTCTTCAATTTCAACATTTTCATTTTCTTCTTTTGGATTATTTTCATTATCTTCAGGCATACGAATTATTTTATCTTTTTTAAACATATTTTTAGTTTGTTTTTTGAAAATATATTATTGACTCAAAAACTCTACTGGAGCATAACACAAAAAAAATAATTATGGATTCAAATGCTCCCATGGAGCATAACACAAAAAAAATAATTATGGATTCAAATGCTCCCATGGAGCATAACACAAAAAAAATAATTATGGATTCAAATGCTCCCATGGAGCATTTGAATTATGGATGAAAATTGTCGCTTGACGACATTTTTCATTTATCTCTTACTCCATTGAGCAGCTTTTCTAGCTTTTTTCAAACCGAATTTTCTTCTTTCTTTTGCTCTTGAATCGCGTTTCAAAAATCCCGCTTTTTTTAATTTTTTCTTATATTCCTCATTTAAAGTAGACAAAATTCTTGATAAACCGTGTCTCACAGCTTCTGCCTGTGATGAAGTTCCACCACCTTTTACTTTTACAGAGAAAGAAAATTTTTCTTTCGGTTTTACTTTCAAAAGTGGATCTCTAACTGTATTTTGTAATTTACCTGTCTTAAAATAATCTTCCAATTTTAAATCATTAACAACAAATTCATTTTTTGCTTTCGCGTTTTCCGTTGCTCTAACAATAGCGACTGAAGTTTTTCTTCTCCCTATTTCTTGAAAAAATTTCTTTTTTATTTGTCCCAAAGTTGATTTAGGAATTTTTGTTGTTTCTTTTACCTTTTTTGTTTCTTTTATCATAATTTTATTATTCGGATATTTTTAATTTTTTCATCATATCAGGCCTAAGTCTATTGTTTGGTAACATACTACGAACAGCTTTTTTAATTAATTCTGCGTTACCTTTTTCTTTTATCACTTTTTCTGCGCTTTCTTTTCTAAGCCCCCCGGGATAACCGGAAAAATGAGGATATCTTTTATTACTAATTTTTTTAGGGTCTAATTTCATTTTTGATGCATTTATGACGGCTACAGCAACATCAGAAACAATATTTTTTTTATAATTTCTTAAATTTTTTCCCATTAATAAAACAGCCAGTTTGCTAGCCAACCTTCCTAATTTTTTATCTTTTGCATCAATTGTATAAACTTCCATAATTTTTAAATAAATTAAACAAATTCTATTATAGCCATTGAGCTGGAATCAGCGGCTCTTTTTGATAATTTTGTAATTCTTGTATAACCACCTTTTCTATCTTTATATTTTGGCGCTATCTCTTCAATAAGTTTTTTTGATAAATCTTCTCTTCCCAATCTAGAAATTATTAATTTTTTTGAAGTTAAAGTTTTACTTTTTCCTCTCGTAACCAATTTTTCTATAAAAGGTCTCAATTCTTTTGCTTTCGTTTCTGTTGTTTTAATTTTTCCATTTTTTATTAAAGACAAAGATAAAGATTTTATCAAAGCTTTTCTTTGATTTGTTGTTCGGCCAAATTTTCTATTTTTATTATGATGTCTCATCGTTTTGTTTTTTTAAAAAAACATTATGGATTTAAATGCTCAGAATAGGATTAAAATCTGACACGGTTCTTTAAAATCTCATTTAGAGATTTTAAAGTTAGAGCATTTAAATTTAATGATTATTTTTTTGTCTGTTGCCATTTTCTACTACGGAATCTCATCTTAGTTCGTTTTCAAAGAAATGTTATTGTTTTTCAAAAGTTTTTTTATTTCATCAAGTCCTTTTTTACCAAGTCCTTCAATTTCTAATATGTCCTCTTCCTTTTTTCTTGTTAAACCACCAACGGTTCTTATACTTGCATTTTTAAGTGCATTTTCTGTTCTAACAGAAAGACCGAGTGATTCTATTCTTGTTTTGAAAAATTCTTTATCTGTTGAACCATCGTTCGAAGATTCTTTTTCATCACCAGTTTCTTTTTCTGTAGAACTCTTATTCTCTATGGACTCTTCCTCTTCTTCTTGAAAACCAACAATTGCCTTTAATTGTTTTATCATTATTCCTATTGATTTTTCAAAAACTTCCCTCGGAGTCATAGTGCCGTCTGTTTCTATGAACATTCTCAATCTGTTGAAGTTCGTTCTTTCTCCAACACGCATATCATCAACTTCATAATTTACTCTTCTTATTGGACTAAATATTGCATCAAGAGATATTGCTCCTATGTCTACTCTGTCTTTTTCTATTGTTTCCTTTGGAATATAGCCGAGACCTCTTTGAACTCTCATCTCTATATTTAATGATGCGTTTTTATTTGTTGTATGTGCGATTATAAGGTCTGGATTTAATATTTCTATTTGACCAGGAACTTCTATGTCTCCGGCTTTTACTTCTTTGTCTCCCCTTGCTTTTAGATACATTGTTTGTGGTTCTTCCGTGTCCATTTTTATTCTTATCTTTTTTAGATTAAGAAGTATATTTATAACATCCTCTCTAACTCCATCTATTGCGGTAAATTCATGGTCGGCACCGTCTATTTTGACAGATACAATTGCAGCACCCGGCAAAGAAGATAAAATGATACGTCTAAGAGAGTTCCCGAGGGTATGACCATAACCGGGATACAAACCTTCTATCTCATATATGCCTTCAAAGCTTTCTTCCTTTATAACTTTTGGCTGTGATGGTAAGACAATATCGTAATCCATAATTTTTATTAATTATTAATAATTATATACTACTACTAAACTTTAACGATTATAAAATTCTACGACTGACTGCAAATCAAATAATAAATCTGTAGGATTATAAACCGGGGCATTCTTTAAAATTCCTTCCTTGTTTTTTAAATTGAAAGAAATCCAAGATGGTATATTTGGCATATTCATCACCTCTTTATCAAGATTAACAAATAAACCATTATTTTTCTTTTCATTTTTTATTGAAATTTTATCACCAACCCCAACATTATAAGATGGAATTGATAATCTTTTGCCATTTACAGTTATGTGTCCGTGAGAAACTATTTGTCTTGCCATTCTTCTTGTTTTAGCGAATCCAAGACGATAAACAACATTATCTAATCTGCTTTCTAAAAATTTAAAAAGTTCTTCACTTGGGGTAGATTCTTTTTTTTCTATAGATTTTTTAACGTAATTTCCAAATTGATTTTCTGAAATACCATATGTAAACCTTGCTTTTTGTTTTTCTATAAGCTGACGACCATAGTTAGTCATCGCTCTTGGTCTTTTTTTTGATGAGGATCTTTTTGCTTTGCTTGTTTTTGATTGTGCTAAAGCAAACTTCTCTGTTTGACATTTTTCAAACACACCTGAACCCAATCTCTTACATATTTTATATTTTGGACCTGTTATCATCCTGTAGTGAAAAATGACATTGCTCTAAAAGAGCATTGTTATTTTTGTTATTAATTTTGATAAATTATTTTTCATCCTGTAGTGAAATTTTGTTAATAAATTAAAAATGCAAATCTCAAAATGAAAAATGGCAATGCAAAATGTTAAAGTTATTAAGCAAATTTTTTTTCAGAAAATTTACAATAAATTGATTATTCGCCAAAGGCGAATTCCACAATTTTACACTTTGATTTTTTAATTTTGCATTTTTTATCATACTCTTCTAGTTTTAGGTGGTTTCGGACCATTATGTGGAATAGAAGTTACATCTCTAACAGAATTTAATTTTATTCCTTTTGATATAAAAGCTCTTATTGCCGACTCGCGTCCTGCACCAACACCATTTACAACCGCGTCTATTTTTTTTATTCCCATAATTTTTGCTTTTTCACCAATTAATTCTCCAACTTTTGCGGCAGCAAACGGAGTTCCTTTTTTTGCACCTTTGAAACCAAGTGCTCCAGAAGAAGACCACAAAATTACATTTCCACCTAAATCAGTCAAAGTAACAAGTGTGTTGTTATAAGTTGATTTTATAGAAAGTATTGCGGACTCTATTCTTTTCTTTGGTGTTTTAGAAATAGCCCGTGATTTTGCTTCACGATCCATTGTTGAGCCAGTTTTTTTAACTATTCGTTTTTTACCCATGTGATTGATTTTTAATGAGCGGAGCGAATATAAAAATCATCATCCCGCCCTTTTTATGTTTTTTCTTTGTCATTAAAATTCTATTTTTTTTGTATCTTTTCTTACCAGTCCTTAATAAATTTATAAAAGGGCGGGATAAAGAAAATATATTCACTTCGTTCATTATTTTCTACTACTTCTTATCTACTTTTTTTCTGCCAGAACCCATTGTTTTTCTAACATTTCCTCTAACCGTTCTAGAATTTGTTTTCGTCCTCTGACCTCGAGATGGCAATCTCTTCATGTGTCTTATTCCTCTGTATGCCTTTATATCTTTTAGGCGTTTTATATTTGAAGAAACTTTTCTTTTTAGATCGCCCTCTACTGAATATTTCTCAATTAACTCTCTTATTTTATTTTCCTGTTCAGGAATTAAATCTTTTGCCTTGCTGTCCTTATCAACTTTTGCATTTTTTAAAATTTCAATTGCTCTAGGTCTACCAATACCATATATGACGGTTAATCCTATTTCTAATTTTTTATTATCTGGTATTGTAATTCCTAAAATTCTCATAATTAAAATAAAAAAACAAATTATCCTTGTCTTTGTTTATGTCTTGGATTATCGCAAATTACACACAAACGATTTTTCCTTTTGACTATTTTGCACCTTGGGCATCTTTTTTTTATTGATGATTTTACTTTCATTATAAATACATTAACTTCTTTGTATTATTCTTCCTTTACCGCCGTATTTGTCTAATTCAACAGTAACCCTATCTCCTAGAACAATCTTAATACGATTTTTTCTCATTTTACCAGACAAATAAGCTAGTTTTTCTTTATTATTTTCAAATTTAACCATAAAAGTCGTATTAGGCATGGCCTCAACAACTATACCGTATGCTTTTTCGACTTGTTCTTTTTTTATATTCATCACAATAACAGTGCTGTATATTAGCAAAATAACCACACATAAGTCAACCTTTTCGTCAACAAAGTTCTTAAAAATTATCGTTTATTCCAAAATTCTTTCGATTTTTATATTTTTGGGTTTACTTGGGAAAGCACTTTTCCAGAAAGGTGTTACAACAACTTCTGCTTTTTTAATACCAGGATATTTAGATAAAACTGAATTAATATCTTTTTTGTTTTTATCAACAAGGTCTAATTTCAGCTGTTCTTCATTGTATAACCAAACGAGTGTTGCGTTCCCTTTTATATTAAGCCCTATTTCTTCTCCTTTGGATATATTTTTGTTTTTATCAATAATAGAGATTTTTAAATCATTTATATTTAGTATTTCTATATCTTCATCTTTAAATCCATCAATCTTATTTTTTGCTATGAATTTTGCCAATTCTTTTTTGTTTATAATTGCACCATTTAAAGTTGCTTTCTCACTAATTAATACAGTGTCCCCATTCACATTTGAATTTGGTAATGATTCAAATGTAATTTTAATTAAATCATCAAAAAGGATAAAATCACTTGGAATTTGAAGACGTGCTTCATTTAATATTTCTTTTTCAATTTCTGAATGTATTTGTTTTATAGTGGCTTGCTTGTCTTCTTCTGGAACAATTTTTATATTACCGATTAGACCACCAGTGATAGGTGTTTTTGATCTTGCATAAAACTTATCAAATCTTGGGTCTCCTTTAAAACCGGGAATAGTAAAGTCACTTAAACCTATATTATATTTTTCACCCGGCTCGTTGGCGTAAACTTTAACATCTACACTACCTGGAATATTTTTACCATCCACTTTTTTAATGCCAGGAACAACAACCGAATTTTTTATTCTGTATGTAAGGCCCCCTGCCGATTCAAATCTTGTATTTTTTATTAACCTTTGGTCTTTAGAATCAAAATTATTAAAAATTGTTATGGTCCCAGACGCACTTTCTTCAACATATTCTTCACCAGTTGCTTTGATAGATTTGGACGCATTTTTGTCTATTACCATGACCTCATATTGCATAGCGTCTTTATTATTAAGATTTTTAACAGCAGAGATTATTTCATCCAAAGATAGTGTTGCTTTTTGTGGATAAACCAAAACTTTTGCACCAGAAAATAAAATTGAAAACAAAAAAAATAAAAATACAATTACAATTATTCCAATAAACCAAAGACCAATAGATGAAGCTCTTTTTTCTCTTCTTATTTTTATTGGCGATATTGGCCCGTTGTCTTGTTTTTCTTTTTTTATGTCATATTCAATTGGAATTTGTCTTATTGAATTTTCATTTAAAGAAACGAGGCCGTCTAAAATTTTTTTTGTCATAATATTTTTTTATTCTGTAAAATATTTTAATTTATTAAAATAAAATTCTGAAAATTTTTATTCTACCGAGGTAAATTTAATTATCTTGTATAGTATAATCTAAAATTAACAACTATTAAAGCTTTTTCATTTTTTTCAAAAAAATCGTTTCCAAAGATAAAAACTGGTCTTTTTCTCCTTGGTTGTTATATTTTACATATTCTTCAAAAATTTCATTATCAATAAATTTTACATTTACAAGTTTTTCAAAGGTATCTATATTATCAAATTTATATAATTTTATAAAATCTCCAACTAATTGACTAACATCGTCATCAGACATAAAAAATATTCCTTGTGGTAATGCAATATTTGATAATAATTGTTTTATTGAAATGTCGAACAGTTTATGCCATTCTTTCATTAAATTTTCTATAATTTTTGAAATTTTACTATTTGCAATTTTTATTGAATCGTTAGATTTATAAAGTGATGCTCTAGAAATTGCTTCTTCCTTATTTGTACCTAAATCTTCAGAAAGTTTTCTAACTATGGAATTTTTACCAAATGGAAAAGATATCGAATCAAACAAAACTCCATTTTTAATAATTGCAATTTCCGTTATTTCACCGCTTATATCAAGAAAGAGATAATCATTGATTGTAGGATTTATGTCTCGTAAGGTCACAAACGCCGTGTTTATAAATGTGTGATATTGAATAATTTTATTATTAAAAAATCTAAAAAATGATTCTTCTAATATTTTTATTACTTTTTTTGATACGGCACTTATAAAAAAGTTTATCTCCAATGTTTTTGCCATCTTTGAATATGGCTCGGAAGTTTCATAACCGTTCAATTTTATTTGCATTATTTTCTTTTCAATTATTTGTATATCTTCAGCAGAAATATTTATGTCTCCTTTTAATGTAGATGTTTCAAAAATTTTTGATTCTTTTTCAACTATTCTATTTATCAAAGATTTTATAATTTTTGTATCTTTTCCATTTTCATTAGTCAAAACTCTTGTTTGAGAAATATGCCAAAGCGAAGAAAAGAAACAATGAGTTTCTTTTATATTTATTATATTTTTAGATATAGAAATAAAATTTTTTTGTAAGTCAGTCAACGCTTCTTCAAATGCATTTATCATTGAAAATAAAAATCTTCTCGAGTTTAGTCCCCCGTAATATTTTATTTCTTTTCTGTTTGTATAAAGAATTTCAGGTACAATATTTGGATCAGAACAAACAGACACCACGGCAACTCCAATACTTCCACTTCCAATATCTATAATAAGATTTATTTCCTTTTTGGATTTCATACTATTTACTATTTAATTATAGCACATAAAAAAATTAAATCTCAAAAATTAAATCTAAAATCTGCCAATTTAAAAAATATTCGGGTTTTAATTGCATATTTTTATAAACTGTGTAATAATAATTTGCAGAGAGTTCATTCATTAGAACTCAGATTGATCAAACATTTAAAAAAGGAGAAATTTGTGAAAAACAGCCGAATCCCAAACAAAAAAAACAACTCTTCTACTTTAATCAAAACAGAGTTGCCTATACAAATTCAAAATTTATCTTCATCTTCATGCTCATCTTCTTTCAATAAGCTGGAACAGTATAGAGATGAGTCCAGTGTTAGTAGAAATAATTCCCCAACCGTTCTCAGACCACGGTTGGTTCACATTTTTTGATCAATCTATTTAAAAAAAATCCTGTCATTGACAGGATTTTTATTTTTTATAAAATTAGAAAATAAGATAATAAAGGTCGCCATATCTCTGCTATCGCAGAGATATGGCGACCTAGTTTTATTTCATGTTTCTTCTATTCAAGAACCGCTTTTATTCTACGAACTCCGGCAGAAACTGCCTCTTCTTTTATAATTTTAAAATGTCCAAGTTCAGAAGTATTTTTAATATGTGGCCCACCACAAATTTCCTTACTAAAATTATCTTCGTCTTTTCCTATAAAATAAACCTTAACTCTATCTCCATATTTATCTTCAAAAACACCGGTTGCACCTATTTCTTTTGCTTTATCTAATGTCATCTCTTCAAACCAAACCGAAAGATTTTTTTGTATTTGTTCATTTACAATTTTTTCTATTTTTTCTTTTTCTTCATCTGTTAATTTTTGTGGATGAGAAAAATCAAATCTTAATCTTTCAGCAGTAATATTACTTCCCTTTTGTTCAATATGATTTCCCAAAACAATTCTCATTGCTTGCAACATTAAATGAGCAGTTGTGTGCAATTTTTTTGTTTCCTCACTTGCATCCGCAAGCCCTCCTTTAAACATCCCAACGGATGCGGTTCTTGATAAATCTTGATGTTTTCTCATTTCGGTATCAAACCCATCACTGGTTCTTTGCCAATCAAGAATAATACAGCGTTTAAAAACTTTTTCTAGATTTTTTAATTCTTCAAAGATCATCTCTTTTGGAAATCCGTAGGTCTGAAACAGATCAAAACACCATTTTCCACTTATTGGATGTTCTACAATTTCTTTAAGGGTTCCGGATATTTCAAATTTTTTTCTTAATTCTTTCAAACCATTTTCAAGCGTCTTTCTAAATTTATTTTCTTCAGCTTCCAGTTCTCTTTTTATGAAGTCCTTGTTTTTTTCAATTTCTGGATAAACTTTTTTATATATTTTAATTACTGAATCAGAAAGTTTTGATGTAAAATTTTCATTTATATCAATCATTTTTGCATATCTAACTGCTCTACGGATAAGCCGTCTCAAAACATATCCATGGCCAGTATTTGAAGGAATAATTCCTTTTTCATCTCCCAAAATCATCACGGATGCCTTTATGTGGTCTGCAATAATTCTCATTTCTTTTTTAAAATCATCATATTTTTTATTAGACAATTTTTTTATTTCTTCTATTATTGGCAACCACAATTCTGTTTTATAATTATCACTAAATCTATTTATAACAGCCAAAGTTCTTTCGAGCCCCATACCTGTATCAACATTTTTTTGTTTGAGTGGCTCAAAGTTTCCTTCTTTTGTTTTATTGTATTGCATAAAAACATCATTCCAGATTTCTATCCATCTTTTATCATTAAAATCAAACTCACTTGGTGGCTCCACCACCAAGTCGGACCAATAAAACATTTCTGTATCTGGACCACATGGACCAGTTTCTCCTACCGGACCCCACCAATTATTTTTTTTATCTAACTCCACAATTCTTTTTTCGGAAATTCCTAAACTAACCCAATTTTTTTTTGATTCTAAATCCTTTGGTGCATTTTTGTCCCCAACAAAAATACTTATTGCTAATTTTTCAATCGGTATTTTTAACTCCTTTATCAAAAATTCCAAACTCATTTCAATTGTTTCTTTTTTGAAATATCCTATCCCGACCCCATTTGGGTCTTTGGGGTCACCCAAAGACCAATTTCCAAGCATTTCAAAAAAAGTGTGGTGTGTTTCATTTCCAACTTCTTCTATATCGCCTGTTCTTATACATTTTTGAACACTTGTTAATTTATTACCCAGAGGATGTCTTTCTCCCATTAAAAATGGGACGAGCGGATGCATTCCGGCAGTTGTAAACAAAACAGATGGATCATTTTCAGGAATTAAAGATGCAGAAGAAATAATCGCATGACCGCGTTTTTTAAAAAAGTTTAAATATTTATCTCGTAATTCATCAGCTTTCATCCTGTAGTGAAATTTCAAATTGTTTTCTTGTCCCGTAGCGAGCTTCGCTCTGCTACTGGGGTTATTAATTTTTAAAAACAATTCAAAACTCTGTCGTTAAATTAACTATATATTATTCTAGAACCTAATCCCGAGAAAAACAAATTAATGATTTGAAATTCTACTACGGGATTCATATTATTTTTATATTTTCATATATTTTAACAGATTTTTGTTATCTTTTATTGGTCCGATTACTGCTAAATTCATTTTGTTGTTTTGAAATATCTTATTAGCTATACTTTTTATATCTTTGGCAGTAATTTTTTTTATTTTATTTGCCTCCATTTCTGGTGTTCTTAGTTTGAGATGCATTATTTCCTGTTCCCCATACCATTCTGCAATAGAGTCGGACGACTCCAAATCCATATGCATATTACCTATTAAATATTCTCTCGCTTTTTTAATTTCCTTTTCTGACACAGTTTCTGTTTTTAATCTTTTTAATTCTTTAATGATAGCTGTTAATACTTCACTAATTCTTTTTGTATCAATGCCAGCAAATATACGAAAGTTTCCGATATCACTTTGAGAACTATTCGCAGAAGCAACATAATAAGCAACACCTAATTCTTCTCTCAACTTTTCAAATAAACGAGAGCTCATACCACCACCTAATATTGTTGCCAATAATTTAACAGTTGGTATTTTTTTATTTTTATCATCAAATGTTCTGAAACCAAGAACAAAATGTGTTTGTTCGGTATTTTTTTCTTTTATTAAAAGTTGGGGGTTAGTTTGTTTTTCAATTGTTTTTTTCTTTCCTTCTCCTTTTTTTGTGCTTATTTGAGAAAATTTTTCTTTAATTTCTTTCAAAACATCTTTCAAACTAATATTTCCAGCTACAACAACAACTGTCTTTTTTGCAACATAATGTTTTTTTCTATATTCAATAAAATCTTCTTTTTTTATTTTTTTTATATTTTCTTTTGTTCCTAAAATATTCCAACCGGCTGGCTGATTGCCGTACATTAATTTCCCCAATAGTATTTGCACATTTTTCTGTGGCGAATCTTTATACATATCTATTTCTGCATTTATTACACCTTTTTCTTTTTCTATTTCTTTTTCTGGTAATTCAGAATTTAAATAAATGTCAGACATCACATTCGTAATTTTACTAAAATTTTTACTCCTTGCCTTTGCATAATAACCAGTGTATTCATACCAAGTGAATGCATTATTCATCGAGCCGAGCGCATCTAATTCTCTTGAAATATCAAGTGATTTTCTTTTCTTTGTTCCTTTAAATGCCATGTGTTCTAGAAAGTGTGAAATCCCATTTATTTTCTTTGTTTCATATTTAGAACCGGCTTCAACAAGAATAAGCGTAGTTACGGTGGGACTTTCTTTCATTGGAATAACAATAATTCTCATTCCATTTTTCAAAACTTTTTTTATTGGTTTGTTCATAATTTTATTTTAACATATTTTCCATAAACTTTTGTAAAAACAAGGTCGCTCTATTTTTGCGATAGCAGAAATAGAGCGACCTTAAATAATTTACAACTCAAACTCATCTTTTAAAGAATCTTCATTACTAATTTTATTTGTTTCAAGGAAAATTATATGTTTTGCAATATCGAAGTATTCTCCAATAAATTTAATCTCCTTTTCGCATTCGTATGGACTAACAAAAACCGATTTTTGTATTGGAGCACAACCCATTTTTATCAATTTTAAGGTTAATCCATCACGAGCCGTTTTCTTTTTTTCAGGAATATCAAACATTATTATTCTCCAGATGCCATCCCATCTTTTTTGTTCTTTTATTTTTATTTCGTCTAATTTATATTTTAAAACTTCTTTTCTTCCATTTTCAGTTATTTCAACGACATCAATCCCTCCTTTTTTATATTTCTTTACATATTTTTTATTTTGTAATCTATCCATTGCTTTTCTTACTCTTTCCTTTTCTCTTTTGTCTTCCGCATCAAACATTTTATAAATCATGGGTAGTTGTGGTAATGCAAGAGAAGAAACAAGAAATGCTGTTCCAACAAGTCCTTTTAAAATATTTTTCATTATTTCTCCATTTCTATATTTCTTCATATATTTTATTAAATGAATTATATCATTTTAAAATATGAGAGCCCACCCTACTCTGCTATCGTAGAATAGGGTGGGCTCAAGAATAAAAACAAAATAAAAAACAAAATAAGAATAAAAACAAAACAAGAATAAAACAAAATGTTTACACCCTCTTTATCACCATTTATTATTTTTCGTGTTATTATTTTCCATTTATTCTATAGTCGCCACATCTCTGCTATCGCAGAGATGTGGCGACTATTATAAAATATATTATATAAAATTTTTCAAAATCAAAAAATCCTCTTTAAGTGTATCTTTGGTTTTATTGTTATAAATTGCGACTGCTGGATGATACAAAACAGCTATTTTTACATCTCCATATTTTGCCTTCGCATCAAATACCTTGCCATGCATTTGACCTATTGGTAAAAGTTCTGATTCAAGACCAAACTTTCTCATTATATAATCCATTGAATACCTCCCAAGTGTCGCAATAACTTTGGGCTGAATTATATTTATCTGTCTATCTAAAAATGGCCCATAAATTTTAACTTCATCTGGCAAAGGGTCTCTGTTTTGTTGTGGTCTGTCTTTTAAAATATTTCCGATATAAATATCCTCTCTTTTTATTCCTGCATTTTCAAGAAGTTCATCTAGAATTTTCCCGGCGGAACCACAAAATGGTCTGCCCGTTTTTGCTTCATTCAATCCAGGCGCCTCTCCTATAAACATAATTTTTGCATTATGACTTCCCTCTCCTATAACAGGAAAATAATGGTTTTCTTTTCTATATTCGTACAAAGGAGATGTTGTTAAATTTAAAACCTCATCGCGAATTTGTTTCATTAATTCTTTTTTATTTTCATCACCCATATTTTTTATTTTAAACAAACGGGACAAAAGAAAACCCCGGGTATTCTTTTCTTTCTAATTTTCCATTTGATAATTTTTTAACTTTGAAAACTGAATTCAAAACAGGAGCCACTATTATTCCTCCTGCGTCCAATTGTTCCAAAAGCTCTTTAGGAATATTTTCCTCAAAACTCGCCGAAACAAGAATCCTGTTGTATGGAGCATATTTTTTCAATCCAATTTCTTCCCCAACATTTATTATCTGATAATTGTTAAAATTATATTTAGATAAATTCGTTTTCCCAAAATTAATGAGTTCGGAGACAATGTCCGTTCCAAAAACTCTTCCTCCGGAACCAACCATTTGAGACAGTAAGGCCGTGGTCCATCCTGAACCAGAGCCGACATCCAGAACTTTATCGCCTTTTTGGGGGTTTAAAAGTTCTAACATAAATGCAACTGTCGTCGGTTGTGAAATTGTCTGTCCATATCCTATTGGCAAAGGATAATTCTCATACGCTTCCATCTTATACTCCTCCCTCACAAAATCAGCCCTATTAATTTTTTCAAAGGCCTTTTTTATTTCAGAATTTTTTAAAACTCTCGTACCGTTTTTAAGATAATTTATTAAATCCTTTCGCGAGTTCATAAAGGTTAAAATAAAGAATTTTTTTCTGAATTCTCATTTTTGTCTCTTACATTAAATTTTTTATGTCTTTCAACTACTTCCACCGCGGAATCTCTGTAAGGACAATAATCACATCTCTTTCCTTCTTTCGGAATTCTATTATCTATTAAACATTTTTTCATATCAACCAAAACTTTCTCAATCCAATTTAAATTTTCAGATTTGTAAGGAATAATTTTTACATCAAATTCTAATCTTGCATCAAAAGCAGCTCTATCTTTTTTACCGTTTGCATAAACAAAATAACCTGTGTCAGAGACCTTAAATCCATTATTTATAAAAAGCCATCTATATATTTCCATTTGTCTTTTGTACCCGTCTTGCCATTCAGCATCCAAGTTTACTTCATCGTCTTTACTTGTCGCTTTGTAATCAACAATGTGAAGTTCCTTTTTGAAATTTATCCAAACATCGTCAATTGCTCCAAAAATTAAAAAATTTGTTTTTTTGTGCAAAAATTGGATTCCTTTAAAGTTATTTCTCCACTCATTTATTTTTTCATTTTGAAAAGGAACTGCATCTATTTTGTATGCTTTCATCATTGGATGAGTTGTTTCATTTGCTCTATGGATATCAAATTCTTTTTTTAGAAGTGCATCCACGGCGCTATTTAATGCAAACGGAAATCCGGGCGGTCTTCCAACTCCAAGTCGTCTGTCTAAATAGAAACACCTCGGACACTCAACAAACAAATCTATTTTTGACCTGCTCAATTTAAAAGATTCTTTTGAGTCAGGGTCAAATAAATTTCTAGTTCTTAATGAATTATAGTATTCGGACATTAGTTTATTATAACATAATAAATTCATCATAAAATCACTAAATCCATGAAACCATAAAAGCAATCTACTCTCTTATTCAATTGAATGGTTGTATAGGTAAAAATCCTTGACAGACAAATCGTTTAGATATATAATATATTGTAGAAAATAAAGGCAGTTTTTTGAGTCAAAAATAAATATTTTTCAATTAAATTTCCCAGGAGGAAAAAATGAGCAGAAAAACTTCTATATTCGTGATGACCATTATTGTTGTTCTCTTTATTGCAATAATAGTAAATGATAATTATACAAAAAAAAGGTCAAACAAAGAAAATATTCCAGGGTCTACAAAAAAATCTGAAATGGTTGCACATTACGGAAAATCAGCAGAAGTAGAACTTCTGAAAATTGATGATAACAACTGGCAATTAGTTAACTACAATGGTTACTTTGTAACCATTCGTCGTGTGACAATCTCATTGGCGTATGGTGCAGGAGAAACAACGGTGTCAGTTCAAAGAATTGGAGCAAAAGGAAGTATCAACTTTAAAAACCTTAATCATTCAGACGGTTTTTATATTTACGATAGTTATGGAGCTCTTTCTGGTTGGTTGAGAGCCGACGAGATTCATTATCTTACGGAACCTCTCTAGATTAAGCCGGTACATTTTGTTATGTACCGGTTTTTTATTTTGTTCTAAAAGTCGCCGTATCTCTGCTATCGCAAAGATACGGCGACTTTTGTTATTAAATTTTGAATTGTAGATTTGAGATTTTTTAATCTGCGTTCATCTGCGCTTGTTATCTGCGTTTATCTACAAATTTGCTGGAAGCAAATTAACGGGGCATCCCAGAAGTAGTTTTAAATGTAGTAATTAAATCTTTCTTGATCACGGAATCTTTTATAGGCAAATCTTTTGTGTGGTCAAAAATTCTATCACCATCGTCTTTCAAAAGCTTCACATAATATGTTGAATCCCCAGAAGTACTTCGGAGCAAACTAATTTCTTGTTTTTCAAACGAACCCGCATCAAAAACTCCTGCACCAAGAATATTTCCCGGCTCACCGTTCACATCTTCGTAAATAGTAACCCAAACAGTTTCTTCTAAACTAAGTTTTGAAATAATTACACTATCACCGAATGGCTGGTTTTCAACAACAATTGTATCTTTGCCAAAAGAAGTTTCTTCGTTAATATTTTTATTATTTAAAACATTTGTGTTTTCTGTAGTTTTTATTTCTTCAATTTTATTTTTTGATATAAAATTTTTTATTCCATCTCCAAAAATATAAGATGCTACAAATCCTATTACAAAAAATATTATTCCAACTGTGATTATTTTTCTCATTTCGTTATTTCGGTTTTTATTTAAACCTTCAATACCACCATTTTGTATGTATTCTTTATTTGCTTCGTTTACACTAAAACTATCTTTTGTGTTGGACTTGTTCCTGCTGATATTCATAGATAGAATTTAATTATACAAACAAAATAAAAAATGTCTAATTAATAAAATATTGGGCTAAGGTCGTCTTTTTGTTTTCAATACGCCCTCTACCTCTCTCAAAATACGTTCAATTCTTATGTCTTTTATTCCTATTTTTCTTAACAATTCATTATTTTCTAACAAAGATTTACAAAGAATAATCCCCTGTTCAAAAAGAATCCTTTTTTCTTGATTTGTTAGGTTTGTCAAAATTGTTAATGGAAGAAGGTTCAAATCTTCAAGTAAGTCCTGCAAATTTCCTTCATTCGGATATCCCCATCCTATCATTGTAATTCCATTACATCTCCCATAAATTATCGCATTTTTTGTAAACTTTGTGTTTGTAACCAGCCAATATTTAGGAGAAAGATTTTCGGGTTTTTTACCATCAAAATTGCCTTTCGCTAAATCCTTACATCTTGCATCAACATAGAGGGCAACTTTTAAGTCGGATTTGACACCGCTGGTATTATGAAATTTTGCTTCACATATTATAAAATCTTTTTCATTTTTTGCTAAAACGTCTATTTCGTGCTCAACACAACGTCCGTTCATTATTAAATCGGTTTCAGTTTTATAACCTTTTTCTTTCAATATTTCGGATATGAGTAATTCAAAAGGAAAACCGCTTGGGCCCATTTCTGAAAGAGCTCTTTTTAAAGAATATCTTGACGCAACTGGTTCTGATTTTTCTCCGAGTATTCGAAAGGCTCTGTGATAAATATAAGAAGTTTTCATCCCATCTTGAATTTCTTTTTCAATTTGTTTCATTACTTCATCACAAAGTTCTTTCGTGGCACCAGATTTTTGAAGCGAGCTAATTAATTTTGATGGGTCAAAAAATTCTAAAGTTCCATCTGCTTTTTTAATTGTTATATTTTCCACGTTTTTTAAAAACTTATTCAATAATAGTTTCTTTACTAATTTCAAGTTTAATTGGTTTATCATTTATAGTAGAACTAACAAGCGCCTCTTTACTTGCTTGAAAAATAATTCTGAATTTTTTTTCTGTGATAACTTGCGCACAAATTTCTGTGGTTTTATCTTCTTCTATTGTAAATCTAATTGTAACATCTTCCGGAAAGGATTCTTTTACAACTGCATCCACACTCATTCTATAACACGGCGTTGGAAATATAATTGTGCCTGTGTAATCATGTAAACCACTTTTAAAATTATGTTCCGCCGTTATTAAATTAATAAAAGAAAAATCTTTTTGTGGGTCTTCTGTTTTTTTATCGGATTGAAAAACATTACTAAAAACGGCGACAAAAATAATTATAACTATTATTAATGTAAAAATTAAAATTTGTTTTTTGTTTTCTTTATTATAAAAATCCATTATTTTATTGTTTATATTTTAACATGCATAAAGAAAATAAAAATAGTGCGTTAGTTTACTAACGCACTATCTAGAAAATTAGAATCTATTTCTGAAAACTAATTTTTCTTTCTTCGTCCAGCTCATAACTACAACTGTAGAAATTGTTGAGCCGAAAAAAATCATCAGGCCAGAAATAAAGAGCCAAAAAATTGGGATTGAAATAACAATTAAACCTACAAAAGAAAGTATGATTATGACCAGTAAACAAAAACTAGAAAAAAATTCCTTTTCTCTCATGTGTGGTTCAAAGCCGAGAGAAATACCAAAGAAAACACAAATTATTATAAAAGTAATTGGTGATATTAAATCGTTCATTTAGATTTCTCCTAAATTTATTTCAAAATAACTATTTAATTTATGAAGAATTATACACCTATAAAATAAATATGTCAATCCCATTAGAAGTTCCGTGAAAATAAATACTTTCTTTAGAATGTTTTACTTTGTAATTTTATATTGTCATTTTTCACTTTGAATTTTTCATTTTAAATTTTTTATAACTCCTCCTCCTAAACATTCTTCTCCATCATACAAAACAACTGACTGACCGAGAGCAACTGCTTTCTGTTTTTCATCAAAAATTATAAAAGTTTTTTCTTTTTTATACTGAACAAAACAACTTTGAAGTGGTTGACGATATCTTATTCTCCCTAAATATTTTTTACTTTCATTTGGTTTTTCCCCAGAAACCCAGTTTATATTTTGTATTTCTATTTTATTTGAATTATAAAGTGAAGATTCTTTTTCATCTCCTTCTCTTACAACAAGAGTATTATCATCTATATTTTTTGAAATTATGTAATAAGGTTTTTGGTCCGGTTTCTTTTTAATAATTGTAAATCCGTGTCTTTGTCCTATTGTATAAAAGAACGCTCCTTCGTGATTCCCTATTATTTCTCCTTTTTCATTTAAAACATTCCCCTCTTTTTCTTTAACAAAATTTTTCAAAAATTCTTTCATTTGAATTTTCCCAATAAAACAAACACCCTGGCTATCTTTCTTTTTAGCTGTCGCCAGATTATTTTCTTTAGCTATTTTTCTAACTTCACTTTTTTCTAAATCTCCAACCGGAAAAAGTGTATATTTCAATTGTTCTTGATTCAGTGTCCACAAAAAATATGATTGGTCTTTTTCTTTATCAACTCCCGCATACATTTTGTAAAACATATCATCTGCGTTCATCTGCGGTTTTTTATCTGCGTTAATCTGCGTCGTCTCTAGACGAGCGTAGTGTCCTGTCGCAATCGTGTCTGCTCCCATTTCTTTTGCTTTATCTAAAAACGCTCCAAATTTTATATTTTTATTACACATCACATCCGGATTTGGAGTTCTGCCTTTTTTATATTCTTCAATCATGCAATCGGCAACTTCTTTTTTATATTCTTTTTCAAAATCAAAAGTCAAAAAAGGTATGTTTAGTTGTGCGCAAATTTTCATTGCGTCATTTCTTTCTTTTTTCCAATCACACTCTAAAAAATCTGGATGCCAAACTTTTATAAAAACACCTGTTATGTCATATCCTTTTTCTTTCAACAGAAAAGCGGAAACGGATGAATCAACGCCACCCGATATTGCTACAAATATTTTTCTTGTCTCGAGCTTGCTTGCGGTGAGCTCGTCGAATCCGTCGAGAGATTTGTCTTTATTTAAAATCATGTTTGACAAAAATGATAAAATTATATATTATACAAACTAGAAAAATTCTTTGGAGGTATTATGACTTTTTGGAATTACTTCGCTGAAATATCAAATATTCCTGTACTAATCGTCTTGTTTTGCTTTTCGGTGGGAATATTTTATTCTTGTGAAAAATGGATAAAAATGATTTTGCGTTTTTTGTTCAAAGTTTCACTTCTTCCTATCTATATTGCCTTTATTATTTTATTTGCTTTCGGAATTAAAAAAATAAGAAGTAAAAATTTGTGATTTAATGCCCTTCGGGGCATTTTTTATTATTTTAGCGAGTAAACATAATTTTATAAATAAAAATTATGGATTCAAAAGCTCATTCATCGCTTTTGAATTTCTCCACTTTTCTATGTTTTTATGATTTCCAGAAAGCAAAATTTTTGGGACACTCCATTTTTTACCATTGAATTTAAAAATCTCCGGCCTTGTATACATTTCACTACTTGATGTTCTGTTTTCTTCTATTGATTCCAAATTACCCAAAACTCCGTGGACTTGTCTTGATACTGAGTCAATCACAACCATTGCGGGAATCTCCCCACCAGTAAGGATATAATCTCCGATTGAAATTTCTTCAGCTCTAAATATTTTTCTTACTCTTGCGTCTATCCCCTCGTAGCGACCACAAATCAAAATTAAATTTTTATATTTTGAAAATTTTTTTGCTTTCAAATTAGTGAATTTTATACCGCTCGGAGAAAAAATTATTATTTTTGTGTTTTTATTATTTTTTGTCTTTCCTATAATTTTTTTAATTGCTTTCGTTAGTGGTTCAACTTGCATTATCATTCCCGGACCACCTCCATATGGTTTTGCATCAACTTTTTTATGTTTATCTGTAGAAAAATCTCTCGGGTTATACACACTCACTTTTATTTTTTTCTCTTTTTGGGCATGTTTAAGAATGGACTCCTCTAAATATGAATCCAATGCGTTCGGAAATATGCTTAAAACATGAAAATGAATCATTTTATAAGTCTAAAGGCCGTGACATTAGAATATCACGGCCCCTAGTTTATGTCTCTTTAAAAAATTGAGATTAAATTATGCTTTCAAATCTTCCATTGCCCTGTCAACCTCTTCAGACGCTGAACTTACTCTTGGTGTTCTTTTTACACCGTCTTTTGGTTCATTAATCTTTAGATTTACTCTTGCGTGGTTTTTCATACCAACAACTCTTAACAATGTTCTGATTGATTTAGCCGTATTACCATTGCGACCAATAACTTTACCCATATCTTCAGGATTTACATCCAGAGTAATAAGCACACCCATTTCGTCAACTACCCTATCAATTTTTACATCTTTAGGATAATCAACCAATGCCTTAATAACATACTCTAGAAATTCTTTATCTTGTTCCATTTTATCTTTATCAAATAACTATTAATCTAATATAGTCCACCAATGTGAGATGGAAAACAGCGCGACCTATCATGCTGTTCTAAAAATAATTATGCCTGATTTAGAAAAAAAAAGCAACCACAAGAGTTGTTTATAGTTGACGAATATTATTTGAACAAAACTTTATTCTTTTGGGGCCCCTTCTACTGCCTCAGTATTTATTGACGACTCAGAAATAGTGGGTGTTTCTATTTTAATTTCTTTTTTTTGTTTCGTTTTTTCTGTTGCCTTTTTACCAACTTTTTTAGAAGAGACATCTTTCTTTTTTCCTTCAATAATTTTTTCTGCAATAAAAATATTGTGAACGGTATCAGAAACTTGCGCTCCTTTTGAAATCCAATATTTAACACGCTCAGTATTAACTATTTTAGTATCCTTTCTTGGGTTGTATGAACCGATATTTTCTAGATATTTTCCACTTTTAGGACCACGGAAATCCTCCGTCACAACAATTCTGTATGACGGGTCATGTTTTCTACCAACTCTTTTTAATCTAATTTTTAACATTTAGAAAAATATCTTAGCAAAATAGCTGCCCGCAGTCAAATTTGACTTATTTATAAATCAGTGTATGAAAAAATCTGGAAGATAATTACCAAAAAAGCGACCTTAATGACCGCTTTTTATTTTTATTTAAAAATTTTGTAATTTTAAATTGTCATTTTACACTTTGAGATTTACATTTTGCATTTTTATCACCCCTCTCTCATAGGAGCGTTTTCAACAATTTTTATAGCTTCTTCTTCGTTGTCGGTTATAACATATAAATCCAAATCTTCTTCATCAATAGTTTTAAACCTTTTCAAAAACACATCATTTAAAAGTTTATCTACTTCTTTCCAATACTCACTGCCAAATAATATAATTGGTGCTCTTATAATTTTTTTTGTTTGAACAAGTGTAAGAATTTCAAAAAATTCATCCATTGTTCCAAACCCGCCCGGGAAAAATATAAATGCCTCGGATGAAAAAGTAAGGATAAATTTTCTACTAAAAAAATAATTGAAACTCATCCCATCTTCAACATATGGATTAACGGCCTGTTCATGGGGTAATTCAATATTAAATCCTATGGAATGACCTTCACCACCTCCCAAGAAAGCACCTTTATTTGCTGCCTCCATAATACTTGGGCCACCGCCAGTAATAATATCATAACCTCTTCGAGAAAGTTTTCCTGCTATTGATTCGGCTTTTTTGTAATAAAAATTATCTTCATTAAACCTCGTTGAACCAAAAACCGTAACGGATTTAGTGTGACGCGTTAAAAAATTAAGTCCATCAACAAATTCTTGGTTTATCTTTGAAATTGTTTTTCTTATATCATCATCAAGTTCTTCCACGGTGAGTGGCGTAATATTCAATTTTTTTTCTGGAATATTTATTTGTTTTTTTCCTTCTTCAATCATAAATAATTTTTTACCAATTTTCAAAATTAAAGTATAGCATGATTTGTTTTTAAAAAAATTATGAATAGAAATCAAAATAAATTGTGGATGAAAATCATCCCTATGGATGATTTTCATTTAGCGATTTTCACAGCTTGTTCAAACTCAACTGATAATAATCTTGACGTTGCATCCGAATTCATAGTTACTCCATACAAAACTCCCGCGCGAGACATTGTTTCTCTGTTGTGAGTGACTAATATGAGCTGAGAATATTTTGAGAGGTTTTCAATAATATTTCCATATTTTTTTGAATTTGATTCGTCCAATGCTGCATCCGTCTCATCAAGAACTATAAAAGGAGGAGGTTTAATTTGTGAAATTGCAAAAGTTAGGGCTATGGATGTTAATGCTCTCTCTCCACCGGATAACATTTCCAATCCTTTTATTTTTTTATGTGGTAATGATACGTGTACATCGATACCTTCTTCAACAATTTCTTCTTCACTTTCGTTATCAAGTATTTCTATGATTTCTTCAGAATCAATTCCTTCTGCTTGCGCAGACAGGTCTCTCGTCGATTTCTTTTTTATGTTTTTAACTATATTTATGGTTGCAGAACCTCCACCAAACATAGAAACAAAAAAATTATTCAATTGTTCATTTATCTTTTTTATCCCTTCTTTAAATTCTATGTCTAATTTTTCTTCAAGTTCCTTTATTAAAACGCTCATAGATTCTTTTGATTTTTTTAAATCTCCAATTTCTCTTTCCAAAAATTCATCTCTTTCTTTCACCTCATTATATTCCTTAACAATCTCATCCGAAGAACCTATACCAATATCTTCAAGTCGTATTTTTATTTTTTCTACTTCCCTTTTTTTTTCTTCTTGTTTAACTCTATCTTCATTCATTATGTCTTCTATTGAAACACCGGAACCATCTCCATTAACAACTTTATAATTCGCAAAAGAAGACATCTCATCTCCAATCAAAACAAGCGCTTCCGAAAATTCGTTTTTAAAATTATTTTCATCTGAAAATAATTTATTTTCTCTTGAATTTAACAAATTTAATTGAATTTTTATTTCGTTTATTTGAGCCATTATTTGAAAAACTCTCTTTTCCATATCTCTGTGAGTGTCTTTTTCGGATTCTATTTTTTTCTGCAAAGAATTATATTTCTCAGTAAAATCTTTCTCATCTTGTTTTATTTTGCTTATTTCAAACTCTAAATTATTTTTTTCTCCTTTTAATCTTCCTATTTCTAACTTTATACTTTCTTCTGTATCCAAAGAATCCATCCCTTTTTTTCTATAAACCAATATTAAATTATTTATTGCTTCTTTTATTTTTCCTAAAATATTTTTCAACACCAAAATTTCGTTTGTTTTGTCTATTTCGTTTGTATATTTGTCCACAATATTTGAAAAATCCTCCAAATTTGATACAGGAATTTTTACAAAATCACTTTTGTCTTCAAAACTTTTAATTCTTGCCAAATTTTTCTCGTTGTAGGACATTTCACCCTCAATTCTTCCAATCTCTCTTTCAAGACGATTTTTTTCTTTCTGGCTTTTCTCTAGAAGCCCTTTAATCTCTATGAGTTCTTTTAGTCCTGTATTCTCGCCTTTATTTTTTGACAAATTTTTTTGAGATTCTCTTAATTCTGATTCCAAAGCGTCATGTTCTTTTTGTGGTTCCAATTTTTCTTCTTCTAATTTTTTCTTTTCATTATCAAGATATGTTCTCTCTCTTTTTAAATATTCTTTGTATATTTTATTTAGTTTGTCTTTTAGCTCATACGTCCTTTCAACTTTTTTAACCTGTTTTTCCAAAAACTTAATATGCGGTTTTATTTCTCTTCTTAGTCCTTCAACCTCTTTTATATTTTGTTCCGTTTTTTCAAGTTTTCTTAAACTTTCTTTTTTTTTGTAGTGATAAATTTTCAAACCCAGGGCATCTTCTATTATTGATTTTCTTTCTTTTGAATTAACATTTAAAATTTTATCCGCTTCTCCTTGTGAAATTATATAGTGTGCGGTTGAACCTATGTTTGCACCAGCCAATATTTCCATAATATCTTTCAACCTCACCTGTGTTCCATTTATTAAATATTGGTTCATACCATCTCTGTATACAGTTCTCTCAAACACAACCTCATCATAATCAATATTTAAAAGTCGTTTTTTATTATCAAAAGTTATTTTTACATTTGCTCTATTCGCTCGTGAAATACTTCTGGAACCATTGAATATAAGGTCCTCGCCTTTTTTACCGCGCATTGATTTTATAGATTGTTCACCTAATACAAAACGAAACGCTTCCGCAATATTTGATTTGCCGGAACCATTTGGGCCAACAATCGCAGAAATTGGAGCTTTGAACTCCAATTTGTTCTTGGTGGCAAATGACTTAAACCCTGATAATTCTATTGATTTTAACATCCCATTAGAAATTGGAACTGCCAAAGGCATTTCCATAAATTAATTTATAATTTTTGTTTAATATTATCGTTTTCATTTTTGTTTATTTTATATGCTTATTTCGTATTTTATTTCTAACTGGACAGGTTTAATTTTCTAACACATATATTTTAACACGCAAAAAGAATAGTTAAAAATAAAAAACCCCTTCGCAAAGAAGGGGTTGAATTAAAAAATTTAATCGACAGACACGAAAATTGAAAAAGGATATTTACCAGAATAATTCGTGATAGTAACAATTATCCTTTCCTTTTCATTAAAAAAGAAAAATCCTCCTGGTAATATTTCTTTGAGAGAATATCCTTTTCCCTCAAAAAATTTTTGGACTGATTTGTCTATTACTTCAGACGATATCATTTCTTTAGCTTCAAAATGAAATTTTTCTTCACTTTGGTTGAGAATCGGGAGATTGAATTTTTTGGAAAAATTTTCCAAAAATTCTTTTTTAATTTTATTCATTTGAACTCCAAATTTAAAATTAGAAAATTAATGAACTTGTTTCTCTAACATCATATACTATATTTTTAAATAAGTCAAGCGAGGTGTGTAGGTTCAATCCTTATTGGCACCCAGCCCTACTTTTATTTCTGATTCCGAACACATTTCAACCT
>ERZ1292623.350-Hain-H51-01um-R1-350-length-50322-cov-9_pt2 | contig 39631 bp, 40 predicted proteins | sample MGYA00564398_ERZ1292623 | MGnify/ENA primary metagenome ERZ1292623 (study PRJEB36523, sample SAMEA6512633) | groundwater metagenome | collected 2019-01-07 | study: AquaDiva: Metagenomics assemblies of 32 groundwater samples
ATATTTTGTCCCTAACGGGACAAGATACTTTTGTTTAATTTTGGTTACCAATATTTTATCCCTACGGGATACTATAAAAAATAAATCAAAAGTTAAATTTCCAAATGATTTTAGATTGGTAATTATTTCAACTATTTGTTTTTAAATTTTTGAAGTCAATAATCCCAGAGAGATTAGATATTGGTAAACTTCGAACCAGAAAAATAAAAAAGTCCCGTAAGGGACGAAATACTTTAAAATGAGATATTTGAAAAAAACGAAAAATACACTGAAAAAACGATTGATTTGCAAATAATACTTGCTCCGCAGGTAGGATTCGAACCTACAACCTATCGGTTAACAGCCGATTGCTCTGCCATTGAGCTACTACGGAATAGTTTTAAGCGAGCACAAAAATACAAATTTGAAATTTAAAAATCAACTCGTCAGTTAATTCATCAAAAATAATATTTAGATTTAAACAGCTACGATAAATTTCTTTTACAAAAGAAATATTTTAGTTGCTTTTTAATCCAAACAAAAATATATTGGCGTATATTTATTATGGCACTCACAAAAGAAAAAAGACACTTCCTCCACTATGTTCCAATTTTTGGAGATTTAACCGATCAGGTTCTCGAAAAAATTGTTAGCCTTGGTACTATAAAAAAATTTAAAAAAGGCGAAATGATTTTGATTGAAGAAGAAACAGGCGCCGCTATGTTTATTATAATTAGTGGTAAAGTAAAAGTTGTTCGCATGGACGAAAAAGGAAAAGGAGTAATTCTCTCAATTTTAACCGAAAACGATTTTTTTGGAGAGATGGCAATTCTTGATGGTGCAACTCGATCGGCAAGTGTAGTATCCTTTGGCATGTCGGCAATTTTTATAATTCACCGTCACGACTTTTTAAATTTAATACACGAACATCCGCAAGTTGCAGTAGCTCTTTTAAAAGAATTAACCATTCGTTTGCGTAAAGCAGATTCTCAAATAAAAAGTTTATCGCTAAAAGATGCCGCCGGTAAAATTGCGTTTGTAATTTTACAACTCGCTGATGAAATAGGAATGTATCGAAACGGTCATGTTGAAATTGAAGATTTGCCTTTGCAACAAGATTTAGCAAATATGGCAGGCACTTCGCGTGAGACCGTTTCAAGAATGTTTCACAAATTTGTAAAGAAAGGATTAATAAAATTACAGGGAAATAAACTCATCATTAACGATTACGAAATGTTTCGAAATCTTAATTTGTAACAATCTCTTTTTGTGGCGATTGATAATGTGCCGTTACTTTAATTTTATTTTATGTTGAAGATGTTGTGCGACCTACACACGCACACTAATTTTTCTGATGGTGTGCTTACTCCAATTCAATTAATTGATAAATCAAGCGCATTTGGGCTTTCCACAATTGCAATTACAGACCACGATTCCACCCTTGCTTTTACCGAAGCACATCAATATGGATTGAAAAATAATATCGATGTTATCTCTGGCGTTGAATTAAGTGCATCGGTTGGCGATTATGAAGCGCATATTCTCGGCTATTTTATTAATCCAAATGATAAATATCTTTTGCAAACGCTCGACGATTTTCGTCACGCGCGTAAAACCCGTGCATTTAAAATTGTTGAAAAATTAAATAATCTTGGTGCTAAAATTAATATTGACGATTTACTCCCAAATGAAAACGAAACAAAATCTGTTGGCGCAATTGGTAGAGCGCATATTGCTCGCAAACTTGTAGCAAGTGGATTTGTAAAAAATTTTTCCGATGCGTTTAGAGATTATATCGGAAACGATGGACCAGCCTTTGTGCCAAAACCACATTTTACAATTCACGAAACAGTTGAACTAATTGCAAACGCTGGCGGAGTTTCTTTTTTAGCTCATCCTGGTAGAAATATTGAAGAGATAACTCTTCATACAATTGTAAAATCTGGAATTGATGGAATTGAAGTCTACCATCCATCGCATAAAAAATATGTTGAAAGATTTTATCATTCGTTGGCAAAAGAAAAAAATATGTTAATTTCCGGTGGATCAGATTTTCACGGAGGAGGAAATCACGAAGAAGAAAATCTTGGTAAATTTGGTGTAAGTATTCCTCAGTTGAATAAAATAAAAATGTTAGCCGAAACGAGAAAAAAATAAAATGAAAATTAAAATTTTTATTTTTTTATTTTTTATTTTTTCAGTTCTTAAATCTCAAACTGGAACTTGGAAAAGTTACACAAACATGAGCGAGACAAAAATGCTTGCCGCAATCGGCGATACAATTTGGGTTGCAACAAATGGCGGAGTTTATAGTTATGCAAAAAAAAATAATTCATTTTCTAAACTAACAAACACCGACGGGCTTTCATCGAATAATGTAACCGCAATTGCAGTTGACAAAAATAAAAATATTTGGATGGGGCACTCCACTGGCGCGATTGATATTTATTCTCCAAAAACTGGAAATTGGAAACAGATAAAAGATATTTTGCTTTCTTCGAGAACGCAAAAAGCAATTACAAATTTTTATTCAATTGGCGATACAATGCTGATTTCGACTATATTTGGCGTCAGTATTTTTAACATTGAAAAATTTGAGTTCGGCGATACTTATTCAAACTTCGCAAATTCAACTTCAACTGAAATCATTTCGGCTTTAATTTCTGATGGAAGAGTTTTTATTGCGACAAATAAAAATATAATTGTTTCGAAATTGGGAAGCATAAATCTTGTTTCTCCCGATTCGTGGATTATTGGTTTAGCTGACATTAATCCAATTGGGATTAAAAAATTTAACAATAAAATTTTTGTTGCCGCAACCGAAGGAGTTTTTAAATTTGAAAACGAGTCTTGGAATAAAATTCAAAATATAAATCAAACTCCAGTTGCAATTGCGTCAAACGACACATCGTTAATTGTAGTTGATTCAATCGGAATTAGTTTTATTTCAAAACAATTTTCAGTTTCATTTTTACCTTTTACTAAAAAAAGAAATATTACTTCAATTGCTTTCGATGAGATTGGAAATATTATTATTGGCGCAAAAGATGGAATAAATTATTTTACTCTTGGCGCGCAAAGTTGGAAAATGATTTCTCCAAATGGACCAGCGTCAAATATTTTTTACGATGTTATAGTTGATGAAAATAGTGTTGTGTGGACTGCAAGTGGACTTAATACTGGAAAAGGATTTTCAAGTTTTGACGGCGTTGAATGGAAAAATTTTACAAACGCTTGGGCTTTTAAAATTCTTTTAGGTCCCAACAATATAAAATTGATTAGCACTTTTGGCGGAGGAATTTATAAAGTAAATTCCAAAAACGAAATCGAAAAAGTTTTTAATCATATCGATCCTGGATTTGTTGGCGAAGCAAAAGCCGTAACGCAAATTATTCCAACTGGGATAGCATACGATAACGAAGGAAATCTTTGGGTTTTAATTTTTCAATCAAGCAATTACAAAATTCTTTGGAAACTCAATCAAAAAGATTCAACTTGGGAATCATTCAGCGCGCCATCAATTGATAATTATATTTATCAATCAAATTTATTGGTTGATAAAAACGGAACGAAATGGATGGGAAGTGCGATGTACGGATTTGTTCCGCTTGTTACGAAATGTACTTTTTTTAATGAAAAAATTAATATCGCTGGAACGAGCGATAATTGGGGGCTGTTTTCAGAGTCGAATGGTTTGACAAGTTCGCAAGTCAGCGCGCTTGCAATTGATAAAGATGATGAGCTGTGGCTTGCAACAAGTTCGGGCGTAACAATTATTCGCGACACTCGTCATCCGACACAGCAAGTTAGCAAAGTTTATTATGGCGCAGTGAGAGATTTGCCAATTAACACAATTGCGATTGATGCGTTAAATAATAAATGGCTTGGTACACAAAAAGGAGTTTTTGTTTTATCGCCCGATGGAAATTCACTCATCGCAAGCTATGATGTTCAGTCAACAAATGGAAAACTAATTGATAACGATGTAAATGTAATTTCGTTTAACAAAAAAAAAGGAATTGTTTATTTTGGCACCGCCAAAGGATTATCATCGCTTGAAATTTTAACCGTTGAGCCCGAAGAAGAATTTTCTAAATTAAAAATTAGTCCAAATCCATTTATTGTAAATCAAAATCAATCTGTAATGATTCGCGGACTTGTTTCAAATTCAAATATAAAAATATTTTCGATTTACGGTTCGCTCATTACCGAGTTTGCCGCGCAAGGTGGCGGTCGTGCATTTTGGGATGGAAAAGATTCAAACGGAAAACTTGTTGCATCGGGAATTTATTTTGTTGTGGCTTATTCCGACGATGGAACAAAAATAGCTAAATCAAAAATTGCAGTAATAAAAAAATAAATTATTAATCACTAACAAAAAAAGAAGGAGTAAAAATGGAATCACGGGATGGCTACAAAGATAGAAATAGCGACAGTAACAGAGAAAGAAACGAAGAAGTTTTTAGCCGACGAGTACGCGCCGGAAAACGAACTTACTTTGTTGATGTAAAATCTACAAAATCGGAGAACGATTTATACATCACAATTACCGAAAGTAAAAAAATTAGCGAAGACGAATACAAAAAGCATAAAATTTTTCTTTACAAAGAAGATTTTGACAAATTTGTAGATGCGCTTGAAGAAGCAATTGTGTATGTCGAAGAGAATGTGCCAAAAAAATCTTTTTCACCGCGACAAGAAGGATCAACCGAGCAAACTGAAACTGAAGCTTCGTAATCTTGATTATTGCCTCATTTTTTTTTATTTTGGCACTCGAGTAAAAAATTTTTAGAGATTTTCCCCATTTTTTAAGCTAATTTCTAAAGGAGGAAAAATGAAAATACAACTCGCGCAACTTTCGGAAGGGAAGCATTCCCTTGATTTTAAATGGGATTCGAAGGAAATTGGACTTAAAGAGCCATTTCAAAACGAAGTTGATGTACATATTGCACTTGAGAAGTTTGAGTACAAAGCTGTTTTAAAAATAGAAGCAAGCAATGTTGCAATGTTTTGTTGCGACAGATGTTTAAAAGAGTTCTCAAAAAAAATTGAAATTGTTTTTTCGCTCATTATAAATAATGGCGAAGGCGATTCGTATCGAGATTTTGAGATGAATGAAATTGTAATAAGTCATTGGTCGCAGGCAGTTGATATATCAAAAGATTTGTGTGAATATTTCGAACTTGCTATTCCGCAAAAAATACTTTGCGATGATGATTGCGCAGGACTTTGTTACAGTTGTGGAAAAAATTTAAATGAATTACCCGGCTTCAAGTGTGATTGTGAAAACAATCAAATTGATCCGAGATGGAACGAATTAAAAAAAATATCTGGAAACTAATTATTATTGAAATTATTTTGTGAGAATGGAATAAACTATGCCAAATCCTAAACGAAGAAACTCTAAAACACGCGGACGAAAACGCCGCACACATTACAAAGCCACTGCTCCATCAACCTCCGAATGTCCAAATTGTCATGAGGTAAAATTATCTCATCGCGTTTGTCCAAACTGCGGTTTTTACAATGGCCGATCTATAACAACTCCGAAAGAAGCCTAATACTTTTTTCTAATTTTAAATTGAAAATTTAAAATGAAAAAATTACGCATCGCAATTGACGCAATGGGTGGTGACCATGCGCCAGTTAACGAAGTTTCGGGCGCTATACTTTCTCTTCGCGAAACCAACAATCGTTTTCAAATTGATTTATTTGGTGATGAAACTTTAATAAAAGCCGAAATCAAAAAACAAAACGCCGAAAAATTATCAATTGAAGTTCATCATACTAAAAGTGTGATTGATATGAATGATTCGCCAGTTACGGCAATCAAACAAAAAAGCGATTCTTCGCTTTCGCATGCGATGATGTCGCTAAAAAATGGCGAAACAAACGCTGTAATTAATACGGGAAACACAGGCGCAACAACTGCCGCGGCAATTTTAATTTTAGGAAGAATCCCGGGAGTTAGTCGCCCAACAATTGCGGCGCCACTTCCAACTTCTTTCGGTCCGGTTTTGCTGACTGATATTGGTTCGGTTGTAGATTGCCGAGCGCAATTTTTAGTTGAGTTTGCTTTAATGGCTGGAATTTATTCGGAAAGAATTTTTAAACGCACTCGCCCAAGAATTGCTCTTTTAAATATTGGCTCGGAAGAAGGAAAAGGGAATGAACTTGCGAAAGAAACTTTTGAGCGATTAAAAAAAATTGGGAATGAAATTAATTTTATCGGGAATATTGAAAGCAAAGATATTTTAAAATTTAAAGCCGATGTAATTGTTTGCGATGGCTTTGTTGGAAACTCAATTTTAAAATTTGCCGAAGGAATGGTTAGCGTTTTAAAAGAAAGATTTAAAAATTACGCAGAGAAAAATTTTATAAATAAACTTTTAATGGGAGTTGCACAGTTCCCTTTAAAAAAAGTTTTTGGAGATTTAAATTACGAAGATGTCGGCGGAGTTCCGCTTCTTGGAGTTAACGGAGTTGTAATTATTGGACATGGTCGTTCATCGCCAAAAGCAATCAAAAATATGATTTTGCGCGCAGAAGAAACATCGCTTCAAAATCTGCCGAAAATTATTGAAGAAACTTTATCAAGGTATCAAAATGAATAAAATTATTTCCACTATCACTGCTGTTGGCCATTATGTGCCAGAAAAAAAAATCACAAATTTTGATTTAGAAAAATTAGTTGATACAAACGACGAATGGATTCGCGCACGCACAGGAATTAGCGAAAGAAGAATTATGGAACAAGGCGCAACGAGCGACATGTCGGTTAAAGCAATTGAAATAATTTTAAAGCAACGAGGAATTTCTGCCCAAGAAATTGATGTTATAATTGTTGCCACTGTTACGCCCGATATGTTTTTCCCTGCGACAGCATGCGTAATACAAGCAAAAATCGGCGCAAAAAACGCTTGGGGTTTTGATATTTCTGCAGCTTGCTCGGGATTTGTTTACGCAATTACAGTTGGCTCGCAAATGATTGAAACCGGTCGATACAAAAAAATTATTGTTGTTGGCGCAGATAAAATGAGTTCGATTTTAAATTATTCCGATAGAAATACTTGCATACTTTTTGGCGATGGTGCTGGAGCAGTTTTGCTTGAGCCATCTTCCGACGAATCTTTTGGAATAATTGATCACAAACTTTATAGCGACGGTAACGGTGGAAATTTTTTATATATGAAAGCCGGCGGGAGTTTAAATCCACCAACACATGAAACGATTGACAAAAAGATGCATTACATTTATCAAGATGGAAAATCTGTTTATAAAAATGCGGTAGTTGGGATGGCAGATGTTTCAGCTGAAATTATGAAACGAAATAATTTAACCGGAGATGATGTTGCATGGCTTGTGCCTCATCAAGCAAATTTAAGAATCATCGATGCATGTGCGGAAAGAATGAAGCTTGACAAATCAAAAGTTATGATAAATATTGAAAAGTACGGCAACACAACTGCCGCGACAATTCCACTTTGTTTATCCGAATGGTATTATGCTGGAAAAATTAAAAAAGGCGACAACTTAATTTTATCAAGTTTTGGCGCAGGTTACACTTGGGGCGCTGTGTTTGTAAAATGGTCGATGGATTTGCCAAAAGGAAATTAAATTTGAAAGCAATTGTATTTCCCGGGCAAGGCTCGCAATATGTTGGAATGGGCAAAACTTTAGTTGAAAGATTTTCTTCGGCAAAAGAATTATTTGAAGAAGCCGATGATATTTTAAATTTTAAATTATCAAAAATTTGTTTTGATGGACCAGAAGAATTATTAAAGCAAACATCAAACACGCAACCAGCAATTTTTTTACACAGCATTGCGGTTTGGAATTTATTAAAAATTCCTGATGCAAAAATGTTTGCTGGTCATTCGCTTGGAGAATATTCGGCACTTGTTGCGGCTGAGGCAATAAATTTTTCCGATGCGCTTAAACTTGTGCGATTACGCGGAGAATTAATGTTGCAAGCTGGAATTGAAAAACCTGGAACAATGGCGGCAATTATTGGAGTTGGAAATAATATTGTTGATGAGGTTTGCAAAGAAGTATCAAAAACAGAAATTGTTCAGTCGGCAAATTTTAATTCGCCGGGGCAAATTGTAATTTCTGGCTCGAAAAATGGTGTTGCAATTGCAATGTCAAAATTGAAAGAAAGAGGCGCGCGATTAGTAAAAGAGCTTGTTGTTAGTGGCGCGTTTCATTCGCCACTTATGGCTTCGGCAAGGGAAAAACTTGATGAAGTTTTATCTGAAACAAAAATAAATAATATTACTAATCCGGTTTATGCAAATGTTTGCGCTAAGCCGATTACAAACGGAGATGAAATAAAAAAAATGCTTTCCGAACAATTGACTTCGCCAGTGCGATGGGATGAATCGATAAAAAATATGACAAACAACGGTGCATTGAATTATATTGAAGTTGGTCCCGGAAAAGTTTTACAAGGTTTAATTAAAAGAATTTCGGCGAACGCCCAAATTAGTGGAATTGATACAGCTGACGAATTGGAGAAATTTTTAAATGCTTAAAATTGGAAAATATGAAATCGATACAGTTTTGTTTGAAAAAGGATTTGGCAATAATTGCACTCCGTACGATTGCGATTCGACCTGTTGTGCTTCGGGTGTATTTTTAGATCCAGCCGATATGGAAAGAGTTCTTCTTCATAAAAATGAAATCAAAAATTTTATGGACGAGACTCAAACAAAAGATGAATCGCTTTGGTTTGATGTTAAAAAAGAGATTGATAATGATTTTCCATCTGGTTTTGCAAATAGTACAAATGTTGTAAATAATAAATGTGCGTTTTTAAATCGAGAAGGAAAATGTTCAATTCAAATTTATGGAAAAGAAAGTGGACTCGGCTCTTGGGCAATCAAACCATTTTTTTGTATTGCGTTTCCAATTACAGTTGATGGTGGCGCTTTAACTTTTGATGATTATCGACAAGACAAAACAAAATGTTGTACAATTGTACAGGAAAAGAATCAATCGTTAGTAAAATCGTGTAAAGATGAGTTGGTTTTTATTTTGGGTGAAAATGACTATTCAAAGCTACTTGAAATGGAAGCCCAATACACTAAAAATAAACTTTGAACTTAACCTTTACAAAATTATATTATCAAAAATGAAACAGATTGATTTAACTTCAAAAGTAGTTTTGGTTACCGGCGCAACTCGCGGAATTGGCAGAGCCATCGCAATTGAATTTGCAAAATGTGGTGCTGATGTTGCTTTTACTTTTCGTAGTTCGCCCGAATTTGCAGTTTCACTTGAAAAAGAAATTAGCGAACTTGGAAGAAAATCAAAAAGCTATCAAGCTGATGCCGCCGATGGCGTAAAAGCAATCGAAGTTGTTGAGTCGGTAATTAAAGAATTTGGAAAAATTGATATTTTAGTAAATAACGCTGGTATTACAAGGGATTCTCTCTTGATGCGAATGAGCGAAATTGACTGGGATTTAGTTTTAGATACGAATCTCAAATCGGTTTTTCATTACACAAAAATTGTTTCCAGACAAATGATGTCGCAACGCTCTGGAAAAATAATTAATATTTCATCAGTTGTCGGGATTTCCGGTAGTGCTGGGCAAGCAAATTATGTTGCTTCAAAAGCAGGAGTGATTGGATTTACAAAATCAATCGCAAAAGAATTAGCTTCGCGAAATATTCAAGTCAATGCAGTGGCGCCCGGTTTTGTAGATACTGAAATGACAGAAAAGTTGACTGAAAAACAAAAAGAAATTATCTTAACACAAATACCAATGAAACGAATTGCCAAAACTTTTGAAGTGGCGCAAGTTGTTTCGTTCTTAGCATCATCGGCGTCAGATTATATGACAGGGCAAGTGCTTGCGGTCGATGGTGGAATGACAATGTAATTTATCATTAAACAAAAGAAAGGACAATCAAATGTCAAATGTAGCAGAAAAAGTAAAAGAAATAATCGTTAATAAACTTGGCGTTGATGCGGCACAAATAACAAACGAAGCATCATTCGCAAACGATCTCGGCGCAGACTCACTCGACACAGTTGAGCTTGTAATGGAATTTGAAAAAGAATTCAACATTACTATTCCAGATGAAGACGCAGAAAAAATCGGAACAGTTAATGATGCAGTTACATATATCACCGCGGCATTAAGTAAATAAATTTTTACAATGTCTCAAAAAAATAAATCACGAAGAGTTGTTGTAACCGGAGTTGGAGCCGTAACACCAGTTGGACTAACTGCAAAAGAAAGTTGGACAAATCTTTTAGCAGGAAAATCTGGCGCGGCGCCAATAACATATTTTGATACAACAAACTTCGACACAAAATTTGCTTGTCAACTAAAAGGATACGATCCGTTAAATACGATGGATAGAAAACTTGCACAGAGGGTTGATCCTTTTACACAATACGCATTAACTGCGGCTGATGAAGCTGTGAAAGATGCGGAACTAAATTTTTCCAATCTTGATTTGGAAAAAATTGGTGTAATTGTGGCTTCGGGCATTGGTGGAATGAAAACTTTTGAGACGCAACATAAAAATTTTATTGAAGCAAACGGACCACACAGAATTAGTCCTTTTTTTATTCCGATGTTTATCGGTGACATTGCCGCTGGCAGAATCTCGATGAAATATGGGGCAAAAGGACCAAATTATTCAACGCAGTCCGCATGTGCATCTGGCACAAATGCAATTGGCGACGCTTTTATTTTGGTTGAAAGAGGCGACGCTGATATTATTATTTGTGGTGGAACCGAAGCATCAATCACACCGATGAGTATGGGTGGATTTAATGCGATGAAAGCTTTGTCAACAAGAAATGATGCGCCAGAAAAAGCAAGTCGTCCATTTGATTTAAACCGAGATGGATTTGTAATGGGCGAAGGTGCAGGAATTTTAATTCTCGAAGAATTAAATCACGCATTAAGCAGAGGTGCAAAAATTTATGCTGAGATTGCCGGAATTGGAATGAGCGCTGATGCTCATCATATTACTGACCCAGCTCCGGGAGGAGAAGGCGCATGTCGATCGATGAAGATGGCGCTTCGAGATGCAAATCTTTCTCCGAATGAAGTTGATTACATAAATGCGCATGGCACTTCAACATCTGCAAATGATAAAAACGAAAGCATTGCGATACAAACTGTTTTTGGCGAAAACGCTTTTAAACTTTCTGTAAATTCTACAAAATCGATGACAGGGCATTTACTTGGAGCGGCTGGCGGAGTTGAAGGAGTTGTAACAGCAATTTCAATTGCAGAACAAAAAATTCATCCAACTATTAATTACGAAACACCCGATCCAAATTGTCCATTAAATTACACGCCAAATGTTGCAATCAGCAGAGAAATAAATGTTGCAATCAGCAATACATTTGGTTTTGGTGGACACAACGCAACAATACTGCTGAAAAAATTTCAAAATTAAAAAAGTGTGAATTTTATAATTCGTTTTTTTAAGCGATTATCTTCGAATAAAAAATTTAAAGATAAATCGCTTGCAAATCTTTTTAAAAAAGTAAATTTTAATGAACTACAAAAAATATTAAAATATAAAATTGTAGATAAGAATTTATTTTTTACCGCGCTTGTTCACCGTTCAGTTCTTCGACATTTAACAACCTTAATTGAATCTAACGAACGACTCGAATATCTTGGCGACTCGGTTGTGAATTTAATTACCGCAAAATATTTATTTAAATTTTTTCCGAAAGCAAACGAAGGCGAATTAACTCAATATCGTTCGTATTTAGTAAGTAGAGAGCAATTGGCGAATTACGCATTGCGATGCAATTTGTGGAATTTTATTTTAATGTCCGACAACAGCGAATTAACATCAACAAGTAAAGGGGGAAAAACAATTTTAGCCGATGCGTTTGAAGCAATTCTTGGCGCAATTTATTTAGATGGTGGGATTGAAGCGGTTGAAAAATTTTTAAATCCGATGATAAAAGAAGAAATTATTGAAGGTGCGGTTAGCTCGCGTGAGAAAAATCCGAAAAGTAAATTATTAGAACTACTTCAAGCTGAGAAAAAACAAATTCCTCGTTACGCAATTGTAAAACAAGAGGGACCGCAACACGACAGCATATTTACAATTGCAGTTTTTGTAGATGGAGTGGAAGTTGCCAGAGGTGTTGGAAATAATAAAAAAGATGCTGAACAAAAAGCGGCGTCCGAAGCGTTGAATAAAATTTTTGCAAAATAAAAATAGATTTTATGAATGAAGCAATCGACGAAATCCTAAAAAATGCAAAAACTATTGCGGTAGTTGGCGCATCTCCAAAACCAAATAGAGATAGTGGAAAAATTACCGAATATTTAAAATCCGTTGGCTACAAAGTTTTTCCAATTAATCCTTTGTACGATGAAGTTGCTGGATTGAAATGTTACAAATCGCTTTCGGATGTTTCAGAAAAAATTGAGATTGTAAATATTTTTCGAAAATCGGAGGAAGTTATGCCAATAGTTGAAGAGGCAATAAAAATTGGCGCCGAAACAATTTGGATGCAATTTGAAGTTATAAACCAAGAAGCCGCAAAAAAAGCTGAAGCCGCAGGTTTAAAAGTTGTAATGGATAGATGTATTTATGTTGAGCATCGCAACAGAAAAATTTAATGTTCAAATATTTTTTTTTGATTGTAACTATTTTTAGCCAATCTTTTTCAAATTCTTTTTTAAATGATACAACTTATAATTTTCCCGACTCTACATTAATAATCTCTTCAATAAATTTCAGTGGCAATAAGATTACAAAATCTTTTATAATTGAAAAAGAAATGTTGCTCAAGAAAGATTCGTTTTTAACTTACTCTAAAATAAAGTACGACATTGGTAGGATTTATAGTTTAGAACTTTTTAATTCTGTAAAAATAAAAGTAGAGAGGGATTCGATTTTTGCAAAATTAGAGGTTGAAGTTACCGAGCGACTTTATTTTTTGCCTTACCCGATTTTAAGCTTTAAAGACCACGATATTAAACGTTTTTTTTACGGCGCTGGTTTTTTAAATAATAATTTAAACGGAGAGCATAAAAAGATTAATGCGAATTTTGCAACTGGCTACGATCCGTTTTTAGGATTTGAATATGAGGACCCGTACTTCGATACCGAAAAAAATATTTTAATTGCCGCAAGTTTTTACACCAACATTTATAAAAATAAAAGTTTAATTGCGCTTGAAGATGGCGAAAGTAATTTTAAAGAAAGATGGTATTCTGGCTCAATTAAAATTGGGAAAAGAGAAAATTTATTTACAGATTATTCTGTAATTATTGGATACTCAAGTGTAAATGTTGCAGATTATAAAAAAGGAAGAACCGTTTCAAATAATGGAAAAGATAATTTTCCGTGGATTAAATTAAATTACAAATATGATTCGCGCGATTTAAAAGAGTATGCTTCAAGCGGAATTCATTATAGAATTGAAATTGCAAAATATGGTGTGCCACAAACAAATAATAATTATACTCGTGTGACTTATGACGGAAAATATTTTTTTCCATTTAATAATAAATCATCATTTGGTGCGAGAACTTTTTTTAGCTTTATCGAAGGGAAAGAAGTACCATTTTATCACAAAGAGTATTTTGGATATTGGAATCGTTTTCGCGGACATTACAACGAAGTGCATGAAGGAGAAAACATATTTTTAATCAACACCGAACAAAGATTTTCGATTTTAGGTCCAACTTATTTTCATTTTGATAAAGCACCGATTGAACAATTTAAAGATGTTCGCACCGCAATTTACGGAACAGTTTTTGCCGATTTTGGTTCTGCTTGGGATAGAAATCAAAATTGGGGAAAAAATAAAATAAGTGGTTACGGCGTGGGATTAAATTTTTTAGCATTTTATAGTTTAGTTTTACGAACAGAAATCGCCTTTAACGGCGAGAGAAAAACAGCGCCAGAATTTATTTTAGGAATTGGAGCATCATTTTAAATGGAATATTTTTTTACACCACCGGAAAAAATTCAAAAGGATTTTCTTTTCATCGAAAATGACGAAGCAAAACATCTCACGCGTGTTTTGAGAAAAGTTGTTGGCGATACAATTTGGGTTACCGATGGATTGGATAATTCGTACGAAGTTGTGATTCGTGCAATCCACAACGAGTTGGTGGAATGCGAAATCGTGCGACATTTTTTTAGAAAAAATGAATCGTGGTTAAATTTGACTTTGGCATTTTCGGTTTTAAAAAATCCTTCGCGCAACGATTGGATAATTGAAAAGGGGACAGAAATTGGAATCCGAAATTTTATCCCGATTTTTACATCTCGAACAATTTCGCAAAGTGCAAAAGAAGAGCGATGGCAACAAATTGCGTTATCGGCAATGAAGCAAAGTTGCAGAAGTTATCAGCCAAAAATTAGTTCCGCTAAAGATTTTAATGAATTATTAATTGAAAAAAATAATTACGATTTAAAATTAATTCCGCACGAACAAACCGACAGAATTTTATTTGTTTCAGAGGTGATACGATTTCAACAAAAGGCAAAAGAGATTTTAGTTGTGATTGGACCGGAAGGAGGATTTTCAAATGAAGAAATTCTTTCGGCAGAAAAAAATAATTTCATTCAAGTCTCTCTTGGTCGTCGTCGCTTGCGCTCGGAAACAGCGGCAATAGTTTCTTCGACATTAATTTTAGGCTCGCATTAAAAATTATTTAAATAATTTTGAGATGAAAAGCAAAACACGGGATCCCATTTTAAAAATTTATTTATTTTGCAATTTTATTTTTATTTCATCTGCAAATAGCCATGATTTTAAACCGGCGCCTTTATGCCAAATAGGGCATTTGCCAATATTTTTTGCAGATATTTTAACATAACGGGTTTTAATGTTTTTATTTAGTTCAAAATTTTGGGTTGAAATCGTCCAATCGTTTTGGGCTATTGAAGTAGTAATTTCGGTTTGGTCAGTAAAATTTATTCCATCGTTTGAAAAAGAATATTCAACTTTGCTCGGAGAAAAAATCCAAGAATTAATATCTTGCAAAGTTGAAAGCGAAATCGATTCTATATTTTTTATCTCTTCAATATCAATTACAGCTTCAAGATTATTTTCTTCGTAACCTTGCCAAGCACCAAGCCGAAAATCTTTTTTACCAAAATTTCCATCAATCAATGCTTCGTCGCCACCGCCAGTATACTGAGAATTGTAATTTGAAAGCAAAGTGATTTTTCCAATTGGCTTGTGCAAAACGAAATCTGCAATTGCTGTGTCACTTGAAAACAGATTTTTTGCAAATGCACGAATGTTGATTGAGGAATTTATCAAAATCGGAGTTTGATATTTTCTAAATTCATTATTGTTGATTGAATAATACAGTTCCGAATTTAAATCAATCGAACCAATCGCAACCTTTAATGAATCTTTAAAAATAATTTCATCCGCCTCAAAAAAAGGAATCGCAACTTTGTTTAGCGAATCTGGGATTTCGTTTTTTAAAATAAAATCTTTTCCAAAATTGTAGTTTGGTTTATTGCTTAAATTAAAATGCAATTTACCACCAGCAGAAAAATCATCAAAAGAAATAAATGGTTCATTAATTTCTTTCCCATTTAAATTAATCGAGGAAATGAATTTATCATTTATATTTTTGGACGACGAGGTGATTTCAAGAAATTTATTTCCACCAACTTCAACTTTAATTTTGTCGAAAATCGGCGAACATAAAGCGTAAATATTTTTTCCGGGAGTTACGGGATAAATTCCAATCGCACTTAAAACAAACCACGCAGATGTTTGTCCGCAATCGTCATTTCCACAAAGTCCATTTGGATTTGGAGTATAAAGCGAATCCAAAATTTTGCGAACGATATTTTGCGTTTTCCACGGCGCACCAATAAAATTATACAAGTATGCAAAATTATGGCTCGGCTCGTTTCCGTGCGCGTATTGGCCAATTAAACCAGTAATATCAGCCTGTTCGCGACCAATTAAATCTGTCGGCGCGTTAAATAAATCATCAAGTTTATTTTCAAAATTCTTTTTTGAGCCGAAAACTTTTACAAGGCCAAAAATATCTTGCGGCGCAAAAAAAGTATATTGCCAAGAGTTTGCCTCTGTAAAATGAAAAGTAACCGAACGAGGTTCAAATGGCGAAACCCACATTGAATTTATTTTTGGTCGAACGAAAGTAGTTTTATTATCAAAAATATTTTTATAGTTTTGCGCGCGTAAAATATATTTTTTATACAAATCATTCTTTCCGATTGACTTTGCCATTTGAGAAATACACCAATCATCAAAAGCGTACTCTAAAGTTTTTGAAACTGATTCTGGCTCATCCTCTCCGCGAACAAATCCAAAATTTTTATAACTCGATAAACCAAAACGATTTGCTTCGGCGCTATTTATCATTGCACTTAAAATATTTTCTGGATTTGCGTTTGTTCTTTTTTTTATAAATGCGTCCAACAAAACCGGCACCGAATGATAGCCAATCATACACCAAGTTTCGTTGGACGATAATTCCCAAACTGGTAGCGCACCGAATTCATCATATTTTGCAAGAAGCGAGTGAACGAAATCGTTTGTGCGAGACGAATCTATAATTGTTAAAAGTGGATGAAGCGCACGAAATGTATCCCACAAAGAAAAAACCGTGTGCATTTTAAAATTCTTTGCGATTTTTATTTCACCATTCATTGCGCGATAACTTCCATCAACATCGCTTGCAATGTTTGGCGCAATCATAGAGTGGTAAAGCGCCGTATAAAATTTTGTGAGATTTTCCTCGGAGCCATTTTCAATTTTAATTTTACTTAGATTTTTATTCCAAAGTATTTCAGCCTCTTTTTTAACCTTGTCAAAATTAAAATGTGGCAACTCGCTTTCAAGATTTTTTCGTGCGCCTTCGATGCTTGTGTGAGATAAAGCTATTTTTAAAATAATTGGCTTATTGTTTTGCTTTGAAAAATTAAAATTAACTAAAAGATTTTTACCTATTTCGTGATTTGCATTTTTAATTAATGAATCATTTTTAAAAATTTCATCGCTAAAAAAATCTTCTGAAAATTGCGCAACAAAAAATATAACTTGGTTTTGCGCCCAACCTTTTGAACGACGAAATCCAGTTACTTCTCTTTTATATTTAATATTAATTTGAGATTCAATAATCTCGCTATCGCCTAAACCATGCAATAAATCAATTGAGATAATTTTATTTTTATTTTTTGGGAAGATGAATCGATGAATTCCAACTCGTTGCGTCGCACTTAATTCAACAAAAATATTTTCATCACTTAACAAAACAGAATAAAATCCCGGAGATGCATTTTCATTTTTATGTGAAAAAGAATGTTTGAATCCTCGTTTATTTTTTTCAACAAAAGGAGTAACAAGTATATCGCCGTAATCTGCAATTCCTGTTCCACTTAAATGTGTTTGACTAAAACCAATTATACTTGAATCGGAATAATGATAACCACTACACGCATCCCAACCTTCAGTTCTTGTATCGGGACTTAATTGAACCATTCCAAATGGAGTAGTTGCGCCAGGAAAAGTATGTCCATGACCATCAGTTCCGATAAATGGATTTACAAATTTAGTAAAATTATTTTGAGTTAATAATTTTGAAAATAGTAAAAATAAGAGAAGTAAAAATTTCTTCATGAAAAGAATTTACAACTTAAAAAGAAAAAAAGGCACTTGAAAAGAAGTATTTTTATTTTTAATTGAAAGAATATTTTTCCAAATATTTATACTTCAGTAATAAATAATTCTAATTTTTAAGAAAAACAGAAAGGCAGGATTTTGGAATTCCCTTATTTTTCAAACATTTTTGAAAAATGGTAATTTTGGCACAATTGTTGCAAGTAATAATATAGATTTTGATTTTCCCCCCACGATTGCCAAACGACATGGGGAGCTCGCTGCCGTGAGCGTGTGTCTAACTTGGCAATCGTATTTTTTTATCCGTATTAAATAATTTTGCTTATTTTTTTTCTGTGGATTTAAGTTGGAATTTAAATTTAATTGAAACCCAAACTTTTACTGGTCCCATAGACATTGTAGCGGGAGTGAATTTATATTTCATTGCGGCTTTAATTGCTTCCTCTTCAAATAATTCATTTGATGCACCATTTAAGGAAACAGCGCGAATTGGTTTTCCATCTTTACCAACTAAAATTTTTACCCAAACCGAACCTTCCAATCCGGCGCGTCGCGCAATCTCAGGATAATCTGGTTGTTGCGCGCTAATTATTTGCGGTGGGTTTTCCACAGCAACAAAATCATTCATTCCTGGTTCATCAACATTCAAATCATCTTCTATTAAAATTCCACCACCACTTTCTCCACTGTTTGATAAATCAGTTTCATTACGCACAGCAGATAGTTCAGTTTGAGTTGCAATTGTATTTTCTGGATTCACTTCAGCATCGGGTACTGGGATTGGAATTCCAACAGATGGTTTAACCGAAGATGAAACCTGCAACGAAGGAGCAACAGAAGTTTGAGTTAAAGATGGAGGAGGACCTAAATCGCTATATTTTAAAATTCTTACTTTAATTATTTTCTCATCGCTACCGTAATTTTTTAATTCGTTAATTATAAAATATGATGCAAGCACGAATAAATGTAATGCAACAGAAATTATTAATCCTTTTGTAATGTGAACACGGTAAGACTTTAATACTTCAGAACGACCATATTGCTCGTTAATAATTTTATGATGAAAAAAATTGAACAAAGGATTTTTTTGCGGGAAATGAATTTTTGGAAAATAAATACTACTCATTTTATTTCCCCTTTAATATTAGAAGATCCATTTTTTGCTCGACTAATTTTACTACATCTTCAATCGAAACAGGTTTATAAAAAAATGTATCAACCGATTTGCGAATCATTCCTTCAGTTACTGGCTCGTTAAACCTATAACTATAAAGAATTATTATAAAGCTACTTTTATTTTTATTTCTGTAATTAAGTAACTCGGCAAGAATCTCATTTATTTTTATTTCGAGGTCAATTATTACAATGTCGAAATATATTTTTGATTTTAATTTTTTAATTAAATCGGAAGCAAAATTTGTTGTAGTAATTTTACCTTTTGTTTCAAACAATTCGCGAAAACTCGAAACCAAATTATCGTCGTTTGAGTGGCAAAATATTTTAATTTTTTTGGCAATCTTGCTCATAAAAGCCTCTAACAATACTTTTATCAACAATTGTGCCACAAATAAAATCAGCTAAAAACCAAGCAAATTCAGATATTCGGATAATTTTTTGGAGAAAAAATTCCTATTTTTCGTAAAGGTTTTAGTAAATTTAAAAAAAACCTATTTATAAAAAATTAACTCTTTTTAGTGATATGAAGTTCTTCAACTTTTCTGTATAAAGATGAAAGACTGATATCGAGTTCTTCTGCAACTTTTTCCATATCTCGATTGAATCTTTTTAAAATTTTTTCGATATGTATCTTTTCAGATTGCTGAACTGCTTGACGCAAAGTTTTTATATTCTTCACAGCCGCAGATGGATTTAATTGTTGGATATAGTCTGGCAAATGGCTTACCTCAATTCTTTTTTGATCGCAAAAAATAACAGCTCGCTCAATTACATTTTGTAATTCTCTAACTTCACCTCTCCAAGTGTAGCGCAAAAGAAGATCCATTGCCTCAGCTGAAAAACCAATAATATTTTTTCCCATTTGATTTTTAAAATAATCAACAAAATGATTTACGAGAAGTGGAATGTCGTCAATTCTCTCAGTCAAAGATGGAAGACGGATTTCAACAACATTTAATCTGTAAAATAAATCCTCGCGAAATTTTCCAAGCGCAATTTGTTCGGATAAAGTTTTATTTGTTGCGGCAACAATTCTAACATCGATTTTAATTAATTGAGTTGCGCCAACCGGTAGAATTTCTTTAAGTTCGATTGCGCGTAATAATTTTACTTGCAAGTGAATTGGTATTTCGCTGACTTCATCTAAAAATAAAGTTCCGCCATCTGCAAGTTTAAATAATCCTTCTTTGTCGCTCACTGCTCCAGTAAAAGATCCTTTTTTATGTCCGAACAATTCGCTTTCAAAAAGTGTATCAACAATCGCTCCGCAGTTAATTACCGCAAATTGTTTGTGGCTTCGTTTACTATTATAGTGAATTGCGCGCGCTACTAATTCTTTTCCAGTTCCACTGTTTCCGGTTATCAAAACAGTTCCATCGCTTGTAGAAATTTTTGAAATAACTTGAAAAACTTGTTTCATCGATTCGCTGTGACCTATGATATTATGAAAATCATATTGACGACTTATTTCTTTTCTCAATAAACTATTTTCGAGTACTAAATTTTTGTAATCGAGCAATTTATTTATTCTCAAAATTAAATCGTCAAACTCAATCGGTTTAATTATGTAATCGAACGCCCCTTTTCTCAAAGCATTGATTGCGGTTTCAATCGAAGCATACGCAGTAATTATTATCACAAAAGTTTCGGGCGATACGGAAGAAATTTTTTCTAACAATTCAATCCCGCGCATTTTCGGCATTTCAATATCTGTAATGCAAATATCAAATTTTGTTAGTTCAATTTCTTTTAAAGCCTCTGCGCCATTTCTGGCTTCGGTTACAATGTATCCTTCTTTTCGAAGTATGTAACTTAGCGATTCGCGTATTAAATCTTCATCGTCAACTACAAGTATTTTATGAGACATTTAAAATTCCTTTCATTGGTAAAACTACAGTAAATGTACTGCCATTATTAATTTCGCTTGATATAAGTATGTCGCCGCCAAAACCCCTTACAATTCCCAAACTTACCCACAAGCCAAGCCCAGTTCCTTTTCCAACTTCTTTAGTTGTGTAAAACGGGTCAAAAATTTTTTTAATTTCTTCGTTCGAAATTCCTTTTCCTGTGTCAACAAATTCAATTTCAATTGTTTGATTTTTTATTTGGCGAGTTAAAATTGCGATAGTGCCAGGTTCTTCGTCGCAAGCATCAACTGCATTCATTAAAATATTTATAAAAACCTGAATCAATTGATCGGCAACCAAAGGAACATTTGGTAAAGTTTGTGCAAATTTTAAATCAAAATTTATGTTTGATATTTTTTTTCCGTACTGAACTATGTTGAGCGCGTTTCTTAAAGTTTGATGAATATCCACCGACTTGATTTCGTAATTTGAAGGACGAGAAAAATCAACAAGTTGGCGAATGATGGAAGTAATTCGAGAAATTTGTGTACGGACAAGCTCCAATTTTTCTTGTGCGAAAGTATCGTGAATTGTTCTTTGCAAAACTTGCACAATTGATGAAATTGAAGTCAAAGGATTTCCAACTTCATGCGCAATCCCGGCAGAAAGAGTTCCAATGGTTTCAAGTTTTTGAGAACGCGCAAGTTGTTGTTCAAGTATTTTTTGTTCGTTGATATCTCTGTGAGCCCCAAAATATCCTAAAACAATTCCTTCCGAGTTCACAACAGGAGAAATTAAAATCTCTGTATAATATAATTCGCCATTCTTTCGTCTGTTTTGAATTTGCCCAACCCAAACTTTTCCCGATAAAACTGTATCCCAAACTTTTTTCCAAAAACTTTTCTCTCTTTTTCCACTATTTAAAATGTTCGGATTTCTTCCTATCAATTCATCTTTTGAATAGCCGCAAATTTTTTCAAACGCAGGGTTAACATAAATTATCTTTCCATTTTTATCGGTGATTTGAATTGGATTTACGGTTTGTTGAATAACTTCGGAGAATCTTAAAAGATCGATTTCTTTTTTTTGCTCTTCGGTAATATTTCGTCCGAAAATAAAAAAATATGGAGACGAATTAATTTTATTAATATTAAATTGGAAATATGTAGCTTCAGGACTTCGTAATTTAGTTTTACAGGTAGCACAATCGGTGATTGATTGCAATTGTTCTTTTAAAATCGCAATACTTTCATCATCAAAAATAGAAAAAATTGATTTTGCTAAATCTCCATTTGAATAATCTGAAATTATTTTTTGTGCGTATAGGTTCGATTCAATTATTGTGCCATCTTTATCAATCACAACAACCAAATCAGAAAGTCTGTCGAGAATTTCGTTTGAGTATTTCATTAGTTACTTATTTAATAGCAATAATCGTACCAATTTCATTTTCTTAAAAATAAGGAAATAAATCACGACTTCCTTCTTAAATTTAGGAAAAATTCAAACAACTTTCTGAAATTAAAATTTGTTTAGGAAAAAATAGAAAATCCCATTACGCTTCACTCAAATTTGAGTTTACAGCATAATGGGATTTTTGGTGACCCCAACGAGATTTGAACTCGTGTTAGAAGCTTGAAAAGCTCCGGTCCTAACCACTAGACGATAGGGCCAAAAATTAAATCGCGGGTGACCAGTGGGATTTGAACCCACGACCTCCAGGGCCACAACCTGGCGTTCTAACCGACTGAACTATGGCCACCGTATTGAAAATTAAAGCCTGAAAGACTCTCAGGCTTTAAGTGGTACAAAGATAAAAAAAAATGTAATTATAGGCAAACGGAATTATTTTTGAAATTTTATTTTCTCTTCCAATCTTTTTCCACTCCAAATTGTAAATATGAAAAAAATAATTCCAAAAATTACATCGATTGCATAGTGATACCTCAAATAAATTGTTGAAATAATAAGTAGCGCACCTAAAATAATTATTATCCAACGGACACTTAATTTATATTTGAATGCGCAATAAATTGCTACAAGACTTAATTGCACATGACCACTTGGGAAAACATCTCGTTGGACAAAATCAATTGCGTTTGTAATTTGTGTCGGGATTGACTCCGCGGCATCGATAAAATTTCTGATGCTTTCTGTAAAAAAAATTCCGGGCAACTCGGAGTTTAATAAATTAAAATCGTGAAGCGTGAATCGCGGACCAACTGCTGGCAGTAAAAAATATCCGATGTAGGAAAGATAAAAACCGTAACAAATTAAAAATCCTGTATCGTAAAATTCCGAGAATTTTTTCCGTAAAAATAATTCTGCAACAACCGAAAATAAAATAAAATAATACGACACATAAGCCAACTGCAATATTTCCGTTAAAATTGGATTAGCAAATTTCCCAATCCAAACCGTTGGGTCAACACCAAAAATTATCTTATCTATTTTTATTAAAAGCCAATCGAAATCATTCGGATTGATTTGGTGAACCATGAAATAAGTTTGTTTAAAAATATAAAGGATTGAAATTAACGGATACCATTGCCAAATCAAATAAAAAAATTTATAAAAACTATTATTTTTTTGAGATGAATAAATTATTAAAAAAATAAAAATTAAATTTAGAAATGAAAATAATTGCCAATGCAAAACTTTATCGGGAAAAATAAAATGGAGAAGATTTAAAACTGATAGTGCGAAAATTGTAACCGAATCAACTAAACGAATTTTTTTTAAATCAATCACAACCTATTAAGCAAAGAGGTGGCAATCGAAAGAAAAATTGCAATACCAACTACATCTTGAAACGCAGTTTCAAACGGACCGGCTGTCATTGCAGGATCAAACCCAAGTCGCTTTGAAATCATCGGAGTTGATGTGCCAACAATCCCGGAAATATTTATCGAAACAAACATCGAAAGCCCAACAACGACGCCAAAAACCCAATTGCCATCCCACAACGAACCAACAATTCCAATCACAAAAGCGCAAACACTACCAATTATTAATGTGGTTTGAATTTGTCGCAAAAGTGGAACCCACCATTGTTTTAAATTTACATGACCAGTTGCAAGACCGCGAACAATTATTGCGGCAGATTGCAAACCAGTGTTGCCGGAAATTGCAGAAATTATTGGCATGAATGATGCGAGTAAAATTACTTGCGAAAGTGTTTTATCAAATTGACTTACAACTACGCCGGCAAAAAATTCAATCAGCAAAGTTAAAAGTACCCAAGGCAAACGAAGCATTGCAATTTGAACTGGCGAACGACTTTCCATTTCGTCCGCATCCGAACCAATAAGTTGCGCGACATCTTCTTTGTGTTCTTCTTCCAAAACATCAACGATGTCATCGATTGCAATGTGCCCCAATAATTTATGTTGTTGACTTACGACAGGAAGAGAAAGTATGTCGTACTTTTTAAAAATTTGCGCAACTTCTTCCTGATCCATTAATGGTGGCACACTTAAAACATCGGCATTCATAACTTTATAAATTCTTCTGTTTGGAGAATAAAGAATTAATTTTGAAACAGGAATTGAACCGACAAGAATTTCATTTTCATCTAACACATAAATCGTGTAAATGTTTTCTGTCTCTTTTGCCATTTTGCGAATCAGAGAAATCGCTTTTTTAACTGTATCAGTTTTGAGAACCGTTACAGTTTCTTTTTGCATAATACCGCCAGCAGTGTACTCGCCGTATTGCAAAAGTTCCTGCAACTCGTTGTAATCTTCAGTTTCTAAATTTTCTAAAACGCCTTCAGCTTTTTCTTTCGGGAGTTCGCCAACGATGTCAGTCGCATCATCAGATTGCATCTCTCCAACAAGTTCGGTAATTCTTTTTTGTGATAAAGTTTCGAGGAAATGTTCGCGATGCGCATCATCGAGTTCGATAATAACTTTTGAAGCATCTTCAATTGATAAAATATTAAAAAGGAAATCGCCATCTTCAATTTCAATTCGATTAATTAAATGAGCGATGTCGGCTGGATATAAATCGTTTAAAATATTTTTGAGAAGATTTTCTGAACGAGCATGAATCAAATCCAAAATATCGGAGAGTAATTCATCATCAACATCAACATAAGTTTGCGATTGTTGATTCTCTTCTAATTTAGTATTTTCTGGCATTTAAAATAATTCCATTTTTAGTGAACAGATTTGCAAGTTTTACAAAATCATTTGGAGTTAATTCCTCTGGACGCATTTCCAAATAATCACTTGCAATTTCAACTGCTTCTGCAGGTGCATTAATATTTTTTAATCCGTTGCGCAAAGTTTTTCTTCGCGTGTTAAAAGTTCCTCTAACAATTGTGCGAAAAATATTTTCATCAATTGCACGAATTACATTTGATTTTTCCAACTCCAACCTTACAACACTCGAGGTAACATTTGGCATCGGATAAAAACAACTTCTTGAAACATCAAACAAAATTTTTGGCGACGAAAAATATTGCGCCATCACAGAAAGAATTCCATAATCTTTCGTTTTTGGTTTTGCAACTAATCGTTTGGCAACTTCTTTTTGCATCATCGCTGTAAAATTTTTTACATATTTTGACGAATCAAAAATATGAAATAATATTGCGCTTGTAATATAGTATGGAATATTTCCAACAACGCGAATCTTTATTTTTTCTTCTTTGTAAATTTCTTCAATTGAAACTTTGAGAATATCTTTATCAATGATTTTTATTTTCGAACCGAATTTTTCAGTTAATAACTCGATACATCTTTTATCAACCTCAACCGCAATTATACGCTCAGCTTTCTCGACAAGATAATTTGTCAAAGCCCCTTCGCCCGGACCGATTTCGAGTACAACATCTTTCGAATCAAGTTCAAGTGAATTAATTATTTTCCGCGTTATATTTGTGTCGCGGAGGAAATTTTGCCCGAGAGATTTTTTCGGGTTTACGCGATTCCACACAAACAAATATACGATTTGCAGTTTTGTTTGTCAATCAAAATACAAGATACAATTAACAATTATCAGTAAACAATTAACAATTTATAATTTATACAAAAAGGTAATCGTCATTTTGATTTTTTAGAATTCTCTTGCTCTTCTCCCAAAAAAAATATAATTTAGAACTAAGAGTTTATATTGTTTGCTAACTAACCGTAGAGGTTCAGATGAATTTTAAAAGAATAAATATACTAATATTTATTATTTATTTTTTCGCATCATATTCATTTTCACAGCAAGATATATCTTTAATAAAAGACGGTGCGCCAAACATTTATATTGATTGCGGGTATTGTGATTTGAATTTTATCAAAGAACAAATACCAATTGTTAATTATATGCGTGATAGGAAAGATGCCGATGTTCATGTCCTTTACACTTCACAAAATACTGGCTCAGGTGGGAGCGATTTCACTTTGTTTTTTATTGGACAGAATAAATTTACCAATTTGAACGATACCGTAAAATACGCCACGAATAAATCCGATTCGGATGATCAATCAAGAAACAAAATGGTAAAAGCACTTAAGCTCGGATTGATCAGATATATTTCTAAATCATCGGTTGCGGATCAAATAACTATTTCGTTTCCTAAAAACAACAAAGTGGAGCAACCGAAAGACGACTGGGATTATTGGGTTTTTAAATTAAGTTCGAACGGAAATTTTAACGGTGAGAAAAGTTATAATAATACTTCTATCTATAGTTCAATTTCCGCAAACAGAACAACTGAAGATATGAAACTAAATCTTTCACTCTCTAATAACTATAATAAAAGTTATTATTCTTATGAAACTTCAACCGGGACTGAAACAATAAACAACATTACTCGCAGCCAATACGCCAACGCCTCTTTTATAAAAGCGATAAACAGTAAATGGTCATGGGGTATTTGGAGTAACGCATATACTTCTACATACAACAACATAAATTTTAGTTATTCATTTGCACCAGGAATAGAATATAATATTTTTCCCTATTCTGAATCGAACATACATCAGTTGAGAATTTATTATAAAATTTATAACACTTTTAACAAGTATGTTGCCGAGACATTTTATTTCAAGAAAGAAGAAAACTTGTGGATGAATTCTCTTAATTTTTCTTTTTCAGTGATTGAACCGTGGGGAAGTATTAGTATTGGGTCGGAGGTAGAAAATTATTTGAATGATTTTAAAAATATTAGCTATGGTGGTTATAGTTCTGCCAGTTTAAAATTATTCAAAGGGTTCTCTCTTAATTTTTATGTGAACTATAATAAAATTGGTAAACAGATAACATTACCGCGTGCCACTGCATCCCTTGAAGAAATATTATTGAGAAGACGGCAACTTGAAACATCTTATAATTATAATGCATACTTCGGTATTTCATATTCGTTCGGCTCCATATTTAATAATTTCGTAAATCCGCGCTTTGGTGGAGGTGGCTCAACATTTTTTTTCAGTGATTAATTTATTTTAAATGATTTTTCATTGTCCCAAAGGGATACCTTCGGCATTAAATGTCTGATTGCTTTTAAAATTGAATTGTGGTAATTTCGCCTATCAAAACAATTTTAAAATGACTGAACAAGAACAAAAACCAACAGAACAAACCGAAAAAAAATTTCAACGATTTCGACATCACCGTCGACAATTTCCTCGTCCACAAAAAGATAAAATCAATGTGGAAATGGAAAAACCGGAAACTCAATTAGCCAAAACCCCAATTGAAAAAACTCAGCCCGTCGAAAAAATTATTCATCATCATCAAAATAAGCCAATAGTTTCGGTTGTAATTCCACTTTTAAACGAAGAGGGTTCGCTAAAAGAACTTGCCGAACAACTTAAAACTGGACTGCATCGCCTCGCAGGAAATTATGAAGTTATTTTTATTGACGATGGAAGTACGGACAATTCTTTTAATATTTTAAAAAATCTTCATTTGCAAAATAAAAGATTTAAAGTTATTCGTTTCAGAAGAAATTATGGAAAAAGTGCCGCGCTTATGGTTGGCTTTGAACGAGCGCAAGGGCAGTACATTGTTACGATGGATGCGGATTTGCAAGATGACCCAGCGGAAATTTCCGCACTGCTAAAAGAAATTAAAAATGGCTACGATGTTGTTTCGGGTTGGAAAAAGAAAAGATACGATCCGATTACAAAAACTATTCCCTCTAAATTTTTTAATTACATAACAAGATTAATGACATCAGTAAAAATTCATGACTTCAATTGTGGATTAAAAATTTATCGTTCCGATGTTGTGAAGTCGTTGCAAATTTATGGCGAGCTTCATCGCTACATTCCTGTGCTTGCACATTGGCAAGGATTTCGAATTGCAGAACTCGCAGTGAATCACCGAAAAAGAAAATTTGGAATTACAAAATTTGGCGCAAGCAGATTTTTACGAGGTTTTTTAGATTTACTAACTGTAATTTTTACTACTCGATATATTACAAGACCACTTCATCTTTTTGGCGGATGGGGAATTTTATCTTTTCTGCTGGGATTAGCGATTGACACATATCTTGTTATCGAATGGTTTTTAGGATTAACAAATCTTGGCAACCGTCCATTATTTATTGTCGGTTTAATTTTGATTATCGTCGGAGTTCAATTTATTTCTTTGGGCTTACTTGGAGAATTGGTAGTCAAAGGTCAGCAAAAGCAAACCGATTATTCCATCAAAGAGATTCTCTAATTTTTTAAAATGAAATTAAAAAAAGATTGCAGATATTTTCGTGGCGATGTGCCATGCAAACCGCATAAAATTAAAGGTGTGCATTGCGATAATTGTAGCGACTATTTGCCAACCTCTGGAAATATTTTAATAATAAAACTTGGCGCCATCGGCGATGTAATTCGCACAACGCCACTTTTAACAAAATTAAAAAAAGAATTTCCGAGCACAAAAATTTGGTGGCTCACTTTAACACCAGAAATTTTACCCGATGAAGTAGATAGAAAATTAGGTTTCACCTTGCAATCGATTATAACTTTGCGTGCGATAAAATTTAATTTACTAATTAATTTAGATAAAGATTTGGAAGCGTGCAGTTTAGCTAAGCAGATTTCAGCTCGTAAAAAAAGGGGATTTACACTAAAAAATGGAATTTGCGAACCGATTAATTCCGACGCAAAAGGAAAATTTTTAACCGGCTTATTTGATGATTTAAGTAAATCAAACCAAAAAAGTTATTTAGAAGAAATTTTTGAAATTTGCGGATACAAATTTAATGGTGAAAAATATATTTTACCCAAAAATAATTTAACCGATAAAAATTGGAATTTTGCAAAAAATAAAAAAGTAATTGGCTTAAATACCGGTTGCGGTGGAAGATGGATTTCACGACTTTGGTCCGATGCAAATTGGATTACAACTGCAAAGGAATTACAAAAACTTGGTTACGAAGTTTTATTACTTGGTGGCGAGCAAGAGGATTTAAAAAATAAAAACATCGCAAAAAAGAGTGGAGCAAAATATTTTGGCAATTACAATTTGCAAAAATTTATTTCGCTTGTTGATAAATGCGATTTAGTTATTACTGCAGTTACAATGGCGATGCACATTACAATTGGACTGAATAAAAAAATAATTCTCTTCAATAATATTTTCAACAAAAATGAATTTGAACTTTACGGGCTTGGAAAAATAATTGAGCCAAATGTAAAATGTGATTGTTACTTCTCGCCATCTTGTAAAAATAATTGTATGCAACACATAACCGCAAAAAAAGTTATTGACGAAGTAAAAAATCTTTTACCAAAAAAATAATGCGCATCTTAATTCTCGGCACTGCATATCCACACAGAGGAGGAATCGCTCATTACAATGCGCTGCTTTATAAACATCTTTCAAAAAATAATGAAGTGCGATTGATTTCTTTCAAGCGACAATATCCAAAAATATTTTTTCCGGGAAAAACTCAAGAAGAATCTGGCGAAGCGGAAATTAAAGTAACCGCCGAGCCACTGATGGATTCCATAAATCCGCTTAACTGGATAAAAGTTGGATTAGTGGCGCGAAGTTGGAATGCAGATTTAATAATTTTTAAATATTGGCTTCCATTTTTTGCCCCTTGCTTTGGAGTGATAACTGCAATTGCAAAATTATTTCGTAACACTAAAGCGCTTATAGTTTGCGATAATGTAATTCCGCACGAGCGAAGAATTGGCGATAAAATATTTACGCGATTCGCTTTTAGTTTTGCAAATTATTTTATCGTTCAATCCGATACTGTCGAGAATGAACTTTTGGATTTTAAACCAAACGCAGTTTATAAAAAAATTCCGCATCCTGTTTATGAAATATTTGGTGAGAAACTTTCAAAAGCCGAAGCCAAAAATGAGTTGAAAATAAAGAACGAAAAAGTGATTTTATTTTTTGGATACATTAGAAAATACAAAGGAGTTCACGATTTAATTGATGCGATGAAAATATTTTGCCAATCATCGGATGCGCACTTATTAATTGTTGGCGAATATTACGACGACGAAAATTCTTATCGCGAGCAAGTTCGGAAATTAAATTTGTCTGAAAAAATTTCAATCGTTTCGGATTATGTCCCAAGTAGCGAAGTTGCAAAATATTTTTCTGCTTGCGATGTAGTCGTGCTTCCGTACATTGATGCAACGCAAAGTGGAATAATTCAAATCGCATATAATTTTGATAAACCAGTAATTGCAACTTCGGTTGGCGGATTAAAGGAAGTAATAGTTGATAATTATTCTGGCTTGCTTGTTCCTCCAAATAATCCAAACGAATTAGCCAATGCAATGAAAAAATTTTACGATGAAAACCTGGAAGAGAAATTATCTTTTGGCGCAAGCCAAGAAAAAATTAAATATAGTTGGTCAGCAATGACTGACGGAATTTTAGAATTGGTAAAATAAAATGCAATACGACCCAATTAAAAAAACATTCGCGCAGTTTATTGGAGAAAATATTTTTCTCAGGAAAATATTTTATAAAATTCTTGGCTTAATGTTTTTGCGAGAGTGGAATGTTAAAAAAGAATTAAAAAATTTATTTTCCAACCAATCAAAAGAAATTGAAATGTTTGACGCTGGCTGTGGCTTTGGGCAATACTCTTATTTTTGCTTAAAATCTTTTTCCAATTTTAAAATTTATGCAATCGATATTGAGACTCATCATATTGAAAGAGCAAAAAGTTTTTTTTCTAATTCTGCGCATAGTAAAAAAATATCTTTTGCTATTGAAGACCTCACTCAAATCAATCATCAAAGCAAATTTGATTTTATACTTTCGGTTGATGTAATGGAACATATAAAAGAGGATGAAAAAGTTTTTCAAAATTTTTACCGTGCATTAAAACCAAATGGTGTTTTGCTCGTTAACACTCCCTCAATTTATGGTGGCTCCGATACTGAATCCGATACGGAGGAAAGTTTTATTTCAGAGCACGCTCGCAATGGTTACAGCACCGAAGAGATTTCAAACAAACTTACGAGCGCTGGTTTTATAATCGAAAAAATAAAATTTACTTACGGAAAAATCGGGATAATTTCGTGGCGACTTGGAATAAAGCTACCAATGCTTATGTTAAATCAATCAAAATTATTTTTAATAATATTACCTTTTTATTATTTGCTAACTTTTTGGCTCACTTTAATTTTAATGTTTATTGATTTTAAAACGCAAAATCAAATTGGCGCTGGGCTAATTGTAGTCGCAAGAAAAAATTAAATCATCTTCGTTGACTATCCAACCAAATTTTACTATTTTTGTAAACCAAAATAGGTTTAATCGAAGGAATAATCATGTACGCAATAGTTGAAATCGCAGGCGACCAATATAGAGTCAATCCTGCAGAAAAAATTTTCGTCCCACTGCTTGATGCAGAAGTTGGGGCAACTTTGAATTTTGAAAATGTTTTACTTTTAGCTGACGAAAAAGATATTAAAATCGGCACACCAAATGTAAATGGTGCATCGGTATCGGCAAAAGTTTTAAGACATTCGAAAGATGACAAAGTAATTGTTTTCAAAAAGAAACGAAGAAAAGGTTATCGTGTAAAACGCGGACACCGTCAACAATACACCGAAATAGAAATTACTAAAATCGCGTAAGAAAGGAAATATTTTTTATGGCACATAAAAAAGGTGCAGGTAGTACACGCAACGGAAGAGATTCAAACGCACAACGACTTGGAGTTAAACGCTTTGGCGGAGAAAAAGTTATCGCAGGAAATATTCTTGTTCGTCAACGCGGTACAAAATTTTATCCTGGCGAAAATGTTGGGATTGGAAGTGATGATACACTCTTTGCTCTTGCTGATGGCGTTGTCCAATTCAATCGAGTTGGAAAAACAAGGCAATCAATTTCCGTAATTGCAAATTAAAAAACCCCGTGGGCATCAAACTGATGCCCATTTTTTTTCACATCTAAATAAAATACTATTATGAAAATCTCAGTCATAGGCGCAGGTAATGTTGGCGCAACCTGTGCTGATGTTATTGCCCAAAAGGAAATTGCCAACGAAGTTGTTCTTTTGGACATTAAAGAAAATCTTGCCGAAGGCAAATCGCTCGACATGTGGCAAACTGCTCCAATCAACATGTACGACACACGCATCACTGGTTCAACAAACGATTATTCAAAAACTGCAAACTCCGATATCGTTGTAATTACTTCGGGGCTTCCTCGCAAACCCGGAATGAGTCGCGATGATTTAATTTCCATCAATGCGGGGATTGTAAAAACTGTAACCGAAAATGTAATTAATCATTCGCCAAACGCAATTATAATTATTGTTTCAAATCCGCTTGATGTGATGACTTATGTTGCATATCTCACTGCAAAAATTGATTCGAAAAAAGTTTTTGGAATGGCTGGAATTTTAGACACTGCAAGATACAGCGCATTTTTAGCGACTGAAATAAATTGTTCGCCGAAAGATATTAAAGCAATTTTAATGGGCGGACATGGCGACACAATGGTTCCGCTTCCGCGTTACACAACTATAAATGGAATTCCGGTTACCGAACTTGTTGAAAAATCGAAGCTTGATGCAATTATTGATAGAACAAAAAAAGGTGGCGGAGAAATTGTAAATCTTCTCGGGACTTCGGCGTGGTATGCGCCCGGTGCCGCCGCCGCACAAATGGTTGAAGCAATTGTGCGCGACCAAAAAAGAATTCTTCCCGTTTGCGCTTGGCTCACTGGACAATATGGATTAAAAGATATTTATCTCGGCGCGCCAGTGAAACTTGGTAAAAATGGGATCGAAGAAATTATTGAACTAAAATTAAATGATGACGAAATAAAACTTCTTCACTCCTCTGCAAATGCTGTTAAAGAAGTAATGGCTGTCTACGATAAAATGCAAAACAATTAATTTTTATTTTTTTGTAAGATTTATAAATCCTCGTCAACTGGCGAGGATTTATTTTGTTTGACATTTCGAAATAATTCATTTACTTTTTGATAATGAAAACAACTTTTAAACCACTTTCAAAAAATAATTGGGAAGATTTTGTTGAACTCTTCGGTTCAAATGGTGCTTGTGGCGGATGTTGGTGTATGTGGTGGAGATTAAATCATGCAGAATATAAGAAAAATCAAGGGAGTGGAAATAAAAAGAAAATGCACAAGTTGGTTTTAGGAAATATCCCAACAGGAATTATTGCGTATAAAAATAAAATTCCAATAGGTTGGTGCTCCATTTCTCCGAGAGAAAATTTAGTTCGATTACAAACCTCTCGCGTTTTAAAATCAATTGACGAAAAAAAAGTTTGGTCGATAAATTGTTTTTTTATAAAAAAAGAATTTCGCAAACTTGGAATGAGTGAAAAAATAATTAAAGAAGCAGTTAAGTTCGCTAAAAAACTTGGGGCAAAAATAATTGAAGCATATCCAATCGACACCCCTAAAAATAATTATCCATCAGTTTTTGCTTTTACAGGTTTTGTAAATACCTTTTTAAAAAACGGATTTAAAGAAGTTACTCGTCACTCTAAAACTCGCCCAATCGTAAGGAAATTAATTTAACTTAATAAAAGCCCCTCTCCTGTTTTTAAGGAGAGGGATTTAGGGTGAGGTCTTGACATACAATTTTTAGCATTAAGTTTGTTTTTTTTAGAAGTTCTCGCCGTTTCGATTTTTTTTATTTTGTTAAACCTCACCCCAACCCCTCTCCTATTTTAGGAGAGGAATTTTACGGGATTCAAAAACTTAATTGGCGAAAGATATTTTTGATTTATAAATAAAAGTCCCTCTCCTGTTTTTAAGGAGAGGGATTTAGGGTGAGGTCTTGATATACAATTTTTAGCAATAAGTTTGCTCTTTACGAAATTCTTGTCGCTTTGATTTTTATTCTATTTTGTTAAACCTCACCCCAACCCCTCTCCTATTTTAGGAGAGGGGCATTAAGGTTTTCTTCTTTGCAAAATTTTATCATATTTTTAATTTTTTCAAATGCTATATTCGGGTTGCCAAGCAGTTCTTCATTTGTAATTCTTACAAACTTAATTCCAAATTCTTCTAAATATTTTTGTCGATTTTTGTCCTTAATTATTTGTTCGGGTAATTCGTGAACCCCACCATCAATTTCTATTGCAAGTTTTAGTTTAGATGAATAGAAGTCAATAATAAATTTATCTATAGAATATTGTCTTCTGAATTTTACGCCGAGCAATTGTCGGTTTCGAATTTGCATCCAAATAATTTTTTCACAATAAGTTTGCTCTTTGCGAAGTTCTCGCCGTATTGATTTTTCTTCAATTTGATTAAAATATTTTGGCATTGCAGGTTTTGTTAAACCTTACCCCAACCCCTCTCCTATTTTAAGAGAGGGGCTTTACGGGTTTCAAAAACTAAATCTGTGAACGATATTTTTGATTTATTTTCCACACAAGCGAAGCCGAGCCCAGAATTGCGGCATCACTTTCATCTAAACCAGAGGGAACAATTTGAATTTTATTTTGCCAAATCTTTAAAACATTTGCTTCGAAAGATTCTCGTGTCGGTCTAAATAATAATTCTCCCGATTGAGCAAGTCCGCCGAAAAGGAAAATTTTTTCTGGTGCAGTATAAACTACACTATTTGCCAATGCAAGTCCTAAAATTTCGCCTGTAATCTTAAACGCTTCAATTGCTTTTTCGTTTCCACTTTTTGCTAAATCAAAAATATCTTTCGCAGAGATTTCTAAATTTTCATTATTAATAAGTTCGCGATAAGTTTTTACAATTCCGGGAGCAGAGCAATAAGTTTCGAGGCAACCTCGTCTTCCACAACCGCAAAGTCTTCCATTTTCTTTTACAATAACATGACCAACTTCGCCAGCAAAACTATCGTGGCCATAAATTAATTCGCCGTTTGCAACAATTCCGCTACCAAGCCCAGTGCCAAGCGTAATGAATAAAAAATCATTCAACCCAATTGCATTTCCAAAAATCATTTCGCCGATTGTAGCGGCATTTGCATCATTTGTTAAAAGCGCTTTGACTTTTAAATTTTCTTCAAAATATTTTGCAAGTGGGATTACACCTTTCCATTTTAAATTTGGGGCAAACTCAATTGTTCCTTTAAAAAAATTTCCATTTGGTGCGCCAACTCCAACGGCAAGCAATTTCATATCGGGAGATAACGCTTTTTTTATTTCAATTGAAATTGCTTTTACAAATTCCTCCGCAACTTCGTAATTGGCAGTTGGCAAAGTTCCTTTGGCATGTATTTTTCCATGTTTATCAACCAATCCAAAAACAGAATTTGTACCTCCGATGTCAATTCCTACACAAATTTCAGTCATAATTTTTTCCTTTCTTTTTCATATATTCTTAATAATATTATAAGAAAAATTTAATATGAAAGTAACATACAGATTAATAAAAATTTTTCCGCCCGAAGCGATGATTTGGATTGTGGCTTTGGTTTTACTTTTTCTTTTTGATGAAAGCCGCGAGCATATTTCACTTTGCATATTTAATTTTTTAGGATTTGATTTTTGTTTCGGTTGCGGGATTGGAAGATCAATCTCATCAGTTTTGCATGGCGAGATTTTAAAGTCGTTCAGTTATCATTTTTTTGGATTGCCTGCAACAATAATTTTAGTTTCAAGAATTATCCAACTATTTCTTCATCAACAAAAAATAAAAAAACATGAAAGGAATTTTTATGCATCCACTACTTACAATATTGCCTGAAATTGAATTTGCCGAACAAGCCTATATTCAATCTATTACAAAAGATTGGAGCGATGAAAAACTTCAGCACTTCGCATTACTTTATCGCTTGAAACGAAAAGACCCAATGCTAATTTTAGGGACAACATTAGTTGGATTTATTTGGATTGGTGGCGTTCAAAGATTTATTTTAGGACAAATTGGAATGGGAATTCTTTACCTTTTTACTGTAGGACTTTGTTTTATTGGCACAATTGTTGATTTAGTAAATTACAAACAACTTACACTTGAATACAACCAACAACAAGCGCAAGAGATAATTTTATTGATGAAATAATGGCGCTTGTTTTAGAAAATATTGGCGAGATTGTAACTTGCGAAGTTGGTAAAAATAAATTTAAACGAGGCGCCGAAATGCGCGAAATTGGTTTGATTAAAAATGCCTCGATAAAAATTGATGATGGAAAAATTTTAAAAATTTCAACATCAAAAATTAAAACAAAAAGCGACGATACAATTTTAGATTGCAACGGGAAAGTGGTTTTTCCCGGTTTTGTTGACTCGCACACGCATTTAGTTTTTGCTGGTAGCCGAGAGGATGAATTTGCACTTCGAGCGGAAGGGAAAACTTACGAGAAAATTGCAAAAAGTGGTGGAGGAATTTTATCAACTGTAAAAAAAACTCGCGAATCGACAAAAAAAGAGTTAAAGAAAAATGCTCGCCATTATTTAAATCAGTTTTTACGGCATGGCACAACAACTGTTGAAATAAAATCTGGCTACGGACTTGATTTTGAAACTGAAATTAAAATGCTCGAAGTGATTCGCGAACTTGAAATTGAAGAATTGATTTCCATTGTACCAACTTTTTTGGGTGCGCACGCAATTCCGCCAGAATTTAAAAATAAAAAAAACGAATACATTGATTTAATAAAAAATAAAATGCTTCCTTATGTTGCAAAAAAAAATCTGGCAAAATTTTGCGATGTATTTTGTGAAAGAAATTATTTTTCGTTAAGCGAAACAAAAGAAATTCTTTTAACAGCAAAAACTTTGGGAATGGAAATTAAACTTCACGCAGAGGAACTTTCGAATCTTGGTGGAGCGGAACTTGCGGCAGAATTAAACGCAACCTCGGTCGATCATTTAGAACAAATTTCCGCAAAAGGAATCGCCGCGTTAAAAAAATCAAACACAATTGCCGTAATGTTGCCTGGTGTTTCATTCAATTTAAATCATCAATACGCGCCAGCGCGAAAATTAATTGACGAAAATATTGCCGTTGCAATTTCAACCGATTTTAATCCCGGAAGTTGCATGAGTTATTCGATGCCGATGATGATGACGATAGCCTCAACACAAATGAAAATGAGTGTTGAAGAAACAATTTCCGCATCGACGATAAATGGCGCGGCGGCATTGGGCATTTCTAATAAAGTTGGCAGTATCGAAATTGGAAAAAATGCTGATTTAATTATTTTCGATATACCAAATTATAAATTTTTAAATTATCATTTCGGCGAAAATCATCTCAAGCATATTATAAAAGATGGAGTGATTTTAGATTTATGAAAAAAATTTTAGAGTGCGTTCCAAATTTTTCCGAAGGAAGAGATAAAAAAATTCTCGATGCGATTGCAGAATCAATCCGAAAAATTAAAAATGTAAAATTACTCGATGTTGATGCTGGCGCCGCAACAAACCGAACTGTTTTTACTTTTGCGGGCGAACCACATGCTGTAAAAGATGCGGCATTTGAAGCAATAAAAACTGCAAGCGAGTTGATTGAAATGCGATTGCAAAAAGGGGAGCATCCGAGAATTGGTGCAACTGATGTTTGTCCTTTTATTCCAATCTCGGGAATTTCAATTGAAGAGTGCGTCGAACTCGCAAAAGAACTTGCAAAAAAAGTTGGCGACGAACTTCAAATTCCAATTTATCTTTACGAACACGCCGCGACTTCATCGCAAAGAAAAAATCTTGCCGAGATTCGCAAAGGTGAATATGAAGGATTAGAAAAAAAATTAGAAGACCCGAACTGGAAACCGGATTTTGGTCCAGCAAAATTCAATCCAAAAAGTGGCGCGACAGTAATTGGAGTTCGAGATTTTTTAATCGCGTACAATGTTAATCTCAATACAAAAGATAAATCGCTTGCAAATGAAATTGCATTTCGAATTCGTGAACAAGGAAGAGCAAAGCGAGACGCGAATGGAAATATTTTAAAAGATGAAAATGGCGAATCAATAAAAATTCCGGGAACTTTAAAATTTGTTAAAGCAGTCGGTTGGGTAATTGAAGAATATAATAGAGCGCAAGTTTCAATCAATTTAACAAATTATAAAATAACTCCGCCGCATATTGCATTTGAAGAATGTGTAAAAGAAGCAATCACGCTTGGATTAAAAATTACTGGAAGCGAGTTGATTGGATTAATTCCGAAAGAAGCAATGTTAATGGCAGGGAAATTTTATTTAAAACAACAAGGCAAAAATGTAATTTTACCCGAAAGTAAATTAATTGAACTCGCAATAAATTCACTCGGCTTAAACGATGTTTCAAAGTTTGATGCAAAGAAAAAAATTATCGAAAATGTTTTGGAGGAAGATTTGAAATCATTAAACGATTTAACAGTTCGTAATTTTGTTGATGAACTTTCTGCTGATTCGCCAACTCCCGGAGGTGGTAGCGCGTCCGCACTTTCTGGATCGATTGCGGCATCGCTTGTTGCGATGGTTGCAAATTTAACAATCGGGAAAAAAAATTACGAAGCGTGCGAAAAAGAAATGTTGGAGATTGCAGAAAAATCACAAATATTAAAATTAGATTTGTTAAAACTTGTTGATGAAGATACCGAAGCATTTAATAAAATGATGGAGAGTTTCAGATTTCCAAAAAACAGTGAAGAAGAAATTAAACTGCGAAAAGAAAAAATCGAACTTGCAACAATTTATGCAATTGAAGTTCCTCTAAAAACAATGGAAAAATGCTTGGAAGTTTTCGGATTCGCAAAAATAGTTTTAGCAAAAGGAAATAAAAATTGCTCAAGCGATGCGGGAGTTGCAATTGAACTTGCAAAAGCCGCTTGCCTCGGCGCAAAATTAAATGTTGAAATAAATTTAAAAAGTTTGTCGAATACGGAAACGGCAAATAAAATAAATCAACAAAAAGAAATTATTTTACAAAAATTGAATTAGTAAAATAAAAAAAGCCCATACGGGCTTTTTTTATTTTATTTATTATTTATTTCAGAAAGAATAAAGAACGCCAACTAAAATTTGAGGACCAGATGTTGTAGCTTCCACGACTTCGTCAAGTGCAAGTTCAGAAAAACCAAGTGCATAATTTGCATTAACAAAAACTGAAAGTTTATTGTTTATTGGCCTTTCAGCAAAAACACCAAACAAAACACCACCATCTGTAACATCATTAGATGATCCTAAAGTTTTTTCTGCTCCATTTTTTGTATATGTGTTAGTTGAAGAAGTTGCAGCAAATCCTCCGCCAACTACACTTAAATTCATATTCGCTGGCATCTTCACACCAAGTTTATATTTTATTAAAGCGGAAACTTCCATGAAGTCGTAACTATATTCAACTTTTTCAGTTGTAAAATTTCCACCCTTTGTAATTAATCCACCAGTAACTATTGCAGTTAGATTTTTTGCTTGCGGTAGAAATTTTTGTACATCTATTTCAACAGTTGCTCCCATTGGTATTCCAGTAAAACCTTCATCCGCATCTCCAAAACTTCCAATCATCATACCAGCATTTACGCCAACTCTAAATCCTGTTGATGGCGCCATCGCAGGTGCTTTAACAGCAACAGGTGCTTCAACAGCAACAGGTGCTTTAACAGCAACAGGTGCTTCAACAGCAACAGGTGCTTTAACAGCAAC
>ERZ1292623.566-Hain-H51-01um-R1-566-length-39521-cov-8_pt1 | contig 39521 bp, 33 predicted proteins | sample MGYA00564398_ERZ1292623 | MGnify/ENA primary metagenome ERZ1292623 (study PRJEB36523, sample SAMEA6512633) | groundwater metagenome | collected 2019-01-07 | study: AquaDiva: Metagenomics assemblies of 32 groundwater samples
CCGGCCGGAGGCACGGCGGGAGCGGAAGCCAGGGAGCGCCGCAGCGGGGTTCTGCGGTGCGAGCGTGGTCCGCGCGCGGGACAACGCCGGGAGCGCGCAGCGCGCGGGACAACGCCGGGAGCGCGCAGCGCACGGGACAACGCCGGGAGCGCGCAGCGCGCGGGACATCGTCGGGACAACGCCGAGAGCGCGCAGCGCAACGATTGACACAGGCCGACCGGCCGACGAGCGTGAAGGTCCGACCAACCCGACCAAACCATGCAGAGCCGTCTCAGTCACGTGTTCGCCGCGGCACTTGTCGCGATCACCGCGCCCACTGCGCGCGCGCAGGGCGCCACGATCGTCTACCGGCTCGGCAAGGACACCGCCGCCATCGAGCACTTCTCGCGCACCGCCACGAAGCTCACCGGCGAAATGGTGCAGCGCACCGGCGGCGTTGTTTTCCGCCTGCAGTATGACTTCACACTCGACAAAGGCCGGCCGACCGCGGCCGTGATCCGGCGGCGCCAGGCGGACGGTACAGCGTTCCCGAACCAGCCCACCGAATGGCGGCTTGCCTTCCGCGCGGACAGCGCCGTGCGTGAGGTCGTTTGGGCCGACAGCACGCAGCGACGCGCGTTTGCCGCGCCCAATGCGTTTCCGGCGCCGGTCACGTACGTGTACGGGCCCATGGAGTTGCTGGCCGCAATGGGGAAGGGAAAGCGTGATTCCGTGCCGGCTATTGGCGTGGCCGGCAACAACGTTGGCTACGTCGGACTGGAGACCCTCGACGCCGCGCTCCGCATCCGCTCCGGCAGCGGCGCGTACCCGATGCTGCTGACGCTCGATAAGGACGGCCGAGTTCAGACCGTGGACGGCTCGTTCACCACGAACAAATTGCTTGGCACACGCGTGGCCGGCAAAGCGGACATCGCCGCGATCGCCAAGACCATGAAGCCCACTGGCGCGCTGTCACCGCGGCAGACCGCCTACGCGGCGTTCCAGCAGGGCCCGATCTTCATCAGCTACGCCAGCCCGGCGGCGCGCGGACGCTCAGTGTGGGGCGGGACGCTCATTCCGTTCGACACGATCTGGCGTACCGGAGCGAACGAAGCGACGCACCTCGCCACTTCCAAGACGATTCAGCTGGGTGACATGACGCTGGCGCCGGGATTGTACACGCTGTGGACGCAGCACACGCGGACCGGGACGTTCCTCATCGTGAACAAGCAGGTGGGACAGTGGGGCACCAACTACAGCGCCAGCAGCGACGTTGGCCGGGTGGCGATGGAAGTCGCCAACACGCCCGAGCACATCGAGGAGTTCACCATCACGATCCGCCCGCTGCCGCAGGGCCGCGGCGCCATCGAGATGGCCTGGGGCGACAAGGTGGCGACCGCGACATTCACGCTGCGGCAGTAAACCGGACCACGATCTACGGCAGCGGGTACGCTACCAAGCGGCCCGAGAACTTGAACTCGCCGACCCAGACGTTGCGGCCGTCGTACGCGATGGTGCCCGGCCAGAAGAGTTGGCTCTGGCCGATGCGTGGCGTGACGTCGCTCGTGTTCGGTTTCCCAAGGATCACGTCCGGCGCCGCGCCGCCAGTGGCGCTCGCCACGCTATTCCAGACCTGGATCCGGTTGAATCCGCCGTCCACCATGAACACACGACCGCCCGCGATCAGAACGTCCGACGGCAGGTTGGGTACGAGCGCTGCGCCGAACGTCGACGGCGCAGTGCATCCGGCCAAGTTGGCGACGAGGCAGTATTTCGCGCGATGGGACACTCCGTTGGACCACATGATGGTGGTTCCGTCGGAAGAGATGCGACCGACGCCCGCACCAACGTTGCCTTGGAAGATCGGCGTGGATGACGCGGTGGGGACGCCGGCCCAGACGTACAACATGCTGGTGCCGTCCGTGACGTAGGTGTTGACCCCGTCGTACGTGATGCCTTTGATGTCCGTGAGGGCCACGCCGCCGATGTTGTCCCGCAGCATGGTGGTGGGCGCTTCACCATTGAGGGGCAGTGAGGTCCAGATCGCAATCGTCTTTTCACCCGCGGCCATGAGCACGTTGCCGAAGAGTGTATTGTCTGCCGGTTGAAAGTCGTACGTGTTGCCGCTGCTCTGGAACCAGAACACGGCGTCCGGCGCTGTGCCCGAGGAAGCCGGAATCGAGCGCCAAACGTAGAGGCGACGCTCAAAGCCAGACGTCACGAACAGGCGGCGCCCGTCAGACGCGGGGATCGGGCTGGTGATCAGGTAGTTGCTCTGCGCCGTGTTGGTGGACACTGTCGGCGCACCCAGGGCAAAGCTCGGCTCCGCATCGGCAGTGGGTACGCTGTTGTAGACGTTGACGCGATTGCCGTTGGACATCGAGACGTACATCCGGCCGCCGGCGAACTTGAGGTCCGAACCATCGCCGCCTTCGAGTCGCGCGGTGTTGCTGCGAATGGTGAAGTCCGGGGTGCTGATGCCGTCAGCGCCGGTCGCCGCCGTAGGGACCGTGTTGTATCCCCAGATGTATCGGCCGAACAAGTACAGCTTGCCGTCGCCGGTGAAGTCGCCCTGCATCCACGCGTATTGCGGATCTTCGGGGGCGGACGAGAAGTACGACGGCGCCACATTGCTGGTGGGGAACGCGTTCCATACGTGGATGCCCTGCACCGCGTAGCCCGGCGGGTTGTGGTCCGCCGCGGCGAACATCGTGCCGTTGGACGTGATGGAGCGAGGCGTCGGGCTGCCGCCGCTGCCGAATGTAGCGCTGCCCTTCAGCACCACGTTCGCCGCAGTTGTCCCTGTCGTGGGGATTGTGTTCCAGATCAGGATCTTGCCTTCGATCGTGTTCGTGGCCGCGAGCTTGGTGCCGTTCGTCCACACGCCCCACGGCCACTTCACCAGGTCGCCACTGCCGGTGAGCGCGAAGTCCGCCGCCGTCCCGCTCAAGGTCGGAATCGTGTTCCACACCAGGATGCGGTCGTTGTAGCCGTCCGCGACGAACAGCTTTCCACTTCCCACCGCGATCGCAGTCGGCCAGTTCATCTGGTTCAGCCCGCTGCCCGGATCGTTGGTCAAAAAGCCCGGCTGACCCAGCACGAAGTCCGGCGCCACGTTCGACGTGGGCAGTGTGTTCCACACAAGAACGCGATTGTTGTTGCGGTCCGCGAGGAAGAACCGCGTGCCGTCAGTCGCCATGCCGGCGTTATGGTGATAGACCCCGCTGCCGCCCGAGTTGTTGAAGCCGAACGCGGAAAGCACGAGGTTGGCGTTCATGCCGGTGGCGAGGTTGTTGCCCGCGTACAGCGCGATGGTCACGGTGTCCGACGCAGTGCCGCCCTGGCCGTCCGACGCGGTGATGCGGAGCAACTTGTTGCCGCTGCCGCTCGGGTACGTTACCGCCGCCAGCGTGCTGGCGGCGCAGTTGGTGAACGTCGTGTCCGCGGTGCCGTCGTTGTCGCGATCGATCGTGCAGGTCAACGACTCGCCATCAGGATCACTCACCGACCAGATGAGCGTCGTCGCGCGCCCCACCTCGGCTGCGTACCGACTGGCGCGCAGCGAGGCGAACACAGGGTCGCGGCTATTCACGCGCACGGCCGTCGTGTCCGCCTTGGTGCCGGACGTCGCGATCACCGACGTGTTGCCAACGCCGACGCCGGTCACGAGACCGCTGGCGCTCACGCTGGCCACGCCGCCGGCCAGCGTCGACCATGTGATGCTCGAACCCGACATGACGATGCCGCGAATGCTCGTGACGGTCGCCGCCAGCTGACGCGTCTGCGCGATACGCACCGTGTCGTTCGCGCTTCCCAGCGCCAGCGATGCCGCGGTGAGTGTCCCTGTTGTAGCGGACGTTCCGGATTTCGTGTTCAACGTCGCGGTGATCGTGGCGGAGCCAGCGCCGGCACCGATCACACGTCCCGACGTGTTGACCGTCGCGACACTCGACGCCGATGTGGACCACGTGAGGCCCGCCGTGGGCACCGTGATGTTGTTGGCGTTCACCGCGCTGGCGGTGAGTTGCGTGGTGTCGCCGGCTTCGATGCTGAACGCCGCCGGCGTGACTGTCACCGTGTTTGCTGTCAGCGTGCCCGTGACTGTGGACGCGCCGTTCTTGCCGCCGCCGCTCGCCGTCACCGTGGCGCTGCCGTTCGAGACGCCGGTCAACAGTCCCGACGTGTTCACCGTTGCCACGCCGGTTGCGGACGAACCCCAGGTCACGGTGACTCCGGGCACCGCGATTGCGTTCTTGTTCCTGGGCGATGCGGTGAGGCGCGTGGTGTCACCGGCCTCGAGGCTCACGGCCGAGGGGGACACGGTGATCGCGTCCAGTGTGAGCGTGCCAGTGACTGCGGACGTTCCTGACTTGGTGCCGAGCGTTGCGGTGGCGGTCGTGCTTCCGCCGCTGACGCCGGTGAGCAGGCCGGTCGCGCTGACCGTCGCGACACCAGTGGCCGAGGACGACCACGTGACGCCGGTCGTGGGCACCGTGAGCCCGTTCTTGTTCGCGGCAGACACGGAGAGGCGCGTGGTGTCACCCGCCTCGAGGCTCACCGTGGCCGGTGTCACGGTGACGGAGTTGACCGTCAGCGTTCCGGTGACATTTGATGTGCCGCTCTTGGCGTTGCTCGTGGCGGTGACGACCGAAGGTCCGTCGGCGGCGCCGGTGACGAGGCCCGAGGTGTTCACGGTGGCCACGCCGCTAGCCGACGATGTCCACGTGAATGTGGCGCCGGGCACCGCAATACCGTTCTTGTTCGTGCCTGACGCCGTGAGACGCGTGGTGTCGCCGGCTTCAACCGTCACCGAGGGCGGGGCAACGCTCACCGCGTTCACCGTCAACGTGCCGGTGGCAGTACTGGTGCCGGACTTGCCGCCGGATGAGCCGGTGATCGAGGCGCTGCCGGCGCCGGCGCCGGTCACGAGTCCACTGGAGCTCACCGTCGCCACGCCCGTGGCCGAACTCGCCCAGGTGACGGTGATGTTCGGCACGGCGATGTTGTTCTTGTTGCGGCCGGAGGCGGTAAGGCGCGTGGTGTCGCCGGCCTCAAGGGTGAGCGTGCCAGGCGCCACCGTCACGGTCTCGAGCGTCAGCGTCCCCGTGAGCTGCACGGTGCCGTTCGCGCTGCCCGACGTCGCGGTGATGGTCGCCGTTCCTGCACCCACGCCGGTCGCCACTCCCGAGTTTGAGACGCTGATGACGCCCGAGGCCGAGGACGACCAGGTGATGGGCGCATCGGGGATCGGCGCTCCGCCAGCCTCAGATGCGACGGCCGTCAGCGTCGTGTTGTCGCCGGCTTCAAGTGACGTCGTGGACGCGGTGACCGTGACCGTGGCTACGACAGGCGCCTTCGGTTCGGTGCCGCCAAAACAGGAAATGCAGCCGGCGGCGACGATCGCGGCGGCCCTCGTGCCGCGTCGCAGAGGATTCACGTGTTTCATAAGAGTGAGGATGTTGGCGCGCCGTCACCGTACCGTCACCGTGTTGTGAGACGGCGCGCCGAAAGGATCTAGGGCACGATTCTCGGCCGTTCCTCGGCCTTGGCGTCCACCATCGGACGGCGATCCTTGAGATGCGCTTCCATCTTGAGCCGCGGCATGCCGTCCTGCAGCCACTGCGGCGGCGACTGGTCGCGCAGGAACGTGTCGAACCACTCCGTCATGCGCAGCGCGTAGTCCTTCTGGTTCGCTGGACGCGCCAGGCCGTGGTTCTCACCGACGTACTCCAGCAGCACCACTTCCTTGCCCAGCTGGCGCAGATGGTTGTAGTACGTGATGCCTTGGTTGAAATCCACGGCGCCGTCACGATCGTTGTGGAGGAGCATGAACGGGATCGAGAGATTCTGTGCAAACGTCTGCGGCGAATTCCGCTCGTACGCTTCTGGCACTTCGTTGGGTCCGCCGGTGAAGCGTCCCTGGCTGGCGATGAAGATCGAGCCGTCCGTGTTCCCCGAGTTCCAGTAGATCGAACCGAACATCGACGTCATGTCCGTGAGCGCGGCCCCCGCCACGGCGGTCCTGAAGATCTTGGTCTGCGTCGTGATGAAGGTCGTCTGGTATCCGCCCCAGCTGTGGCCCTGCAATCCCACACGTGCGGAATCCACGACGCCCGTCGCAATCGCGGCCTTCACGGCCGGCACCACGCACCACACCGCGCTGCGTCCCGGATCGTTGACGTGATAGACGATGTCAGGCATGAGATACGCGTAGCCGCGGGACGTGAAGACACTCGGATTGGCATACCGCGTCGCATTGGGCTGCGCGTACCCGTGAAAGCCCTGGGTCAGCCGTTCATAGATGTACGTCAGCATCGGATACTGCTTGCCTTGCTCGTATCCCGCGGGCAGCCACAACATCGCCTGGCGCTTGGCGCCCTTTCCGCCCGGCGCCCCGCGCGCGTCTGCCGGACTGTCGCACGAGTACTCGATGAGCCGCGCGCCCGGTGTCCAGGCGACTTCTTTCTGCTGCGGGTTGGCGTCGGTGAGCTGACGCTCGTTTTTGAGGCCGCCGTCCGCGACATACCAGTTGGGGTAGCGCACCACGGTCTGGCGCGTGTACGCCCAGACGTTGGCATCGCGCGCGCGGCGATAGTCCACCTTGTTGTCTTCCTGTGTGACGACCTTCACTCCCCCTTTCAGGCCATCGACGGTGACGAGCCCTTCCTTCTTGGTGAACTCACCGTATGTCTCGACGTACATCGGCTGCGAGAGATCGATGCCATAACGATTCAGACGTGCGTCGGAGACGAGCCGGGCCTGATAGCGGACCTGATCCTTCTGGCCGTTGCCGGTGATGTTGATCGCGCCCGTGCCGCTCACTGGAAGACGCCACATGTCCCAGTTGTCGCGCACGAGAAGGTGCGCGCCGTCCTTGCTCCAGCCCACGAGGCCACCGCCAATCGCCGGCTTCACCTGGTTGTGATCGTCCTCCACGTTCCAGAACTTGCCGGCCACGCCTGCAGTCACGGACTTGGTCGCTCCGCTGGCGAAGTCGAAGACTTTCCAGTCGCCCGTGTCGTAGTACGCGTACCTGGCGTTGTCGGGCGAGAATGCGAGTGCGGGGCCGCCGCCGAAGCCGCCACCACCACCGCCCGGCACTTTGCGCTGAATCACTTTGCGCTCTCCGGTGGCGACGTTAACCGCCCACATGTCGCGGTACGCGAAGCCCTTGATGCCGGCGTCGCGCTCGTATTCCGAGTTGTCGGTGCCTACGGCCCAGGTGCTCTGTGGGCCAACTTGTACGCTGCGCAGCTTCTCGTCCGTCAGGCGCACGACCTTGGCGGCCGCCACATGGTACGCCGCGGCGTACGAGAACGATCGGTCCTGGTTCTCCTGCACCTGCTGCGTGGCCTGCGTGCGTGGATCCTTCCAGTGCCACAGGATCAGTGAGGGAACGTCGGCATCCGACTGTGGTGCCGCCGCGACCTGACCAGTATTCCCGGCGCCTGGCGCCGAACCCTGCCTCGTCGTGCCGTTGAACGTGCCGGCGCGCGTGCGCGCTGGACGCGGCTCACGCAGGCCGATGAACAGCACCTTATCGTCGTCGCCCCAGTTGATGGCGTAGTCGGCGGACAACACCAGTCCGCTCGGTACGCCGACGGACGTGGCGGTGATCTCCGCCGTCTTCGCCGTCGGGGACGACGCGTTCTGCCACAGCAGAGCGGTCACGTTCTCCTCGTTGGCCGCGTTGGCAGACGTGTCCGTCACGACGCGGATGGCCGCGAGCGCGTCGGATGAATCCCCCCACGTGAGGCGCCGATACGTCGCCTTCCGCGCGTCCAGCGAGCGCGAGATGCCGGTGGACAATTGACGTAGCTGGACGCTGTTGCCTACCTGGTCGGCGATGCTCACGGTGTAGGCGATCCAGTCGGCGCCGTCATCGAACGCGAACTCGGACACGTTCGCGATCGTGACGGACGGCATGGAGGCGCCGCCCGCGAGGTGCACCAGGTCCAGCAACGTGCCCGCTGTGGTCCCCCCGCCTGCGCCTGCCCCTCCAGTACCAGCGCCACCACCGCCAGCGCCACCTCCACCAACGGCGCCCGCCGTTGCCGGCGCGGCATGATGCACCGCCAGCCAGTCCGACTTGTCGCCGGCGAAGCGGAAGCTGCGGACGTTCTCGAATTCACGCTTGGTGCCGTCCGCTGAGCTAACGACGCCGAGTTTGGTGGGCGTGGCCGGAGCGTTGGCTGCACCTGGGGCGCCAGCCGCGCGGGCGCCTCGGCCGCGAGCTGTCGCGGAGCTGGGGTATATAAGGAAGGCGACCCAACGGCCGTTGCCGGACATTCCGAGCGCGGCGCCTCCGCCGCCACCGGCGCCACCGCCTCCACCAGGACCACCGCCGCCGGCGGCCGGTGCCGTGCCAACGGGGAAGCGCATTTCCTTCGAACCCGCTGCAGTGCCGCGGACCACCACGTTAGCGTCGCCCTCATTCGGTCCGATTCCGTAGACGAACCACTTGCCGTCGTTCGACAGGATCGGTGTGCGGATCGACTTCCACGTCAGCAAGTCGTTGAGCGTCAGCTGGCGTCCGGCCGACGCCGGCGGCGTCCACTTCGAGACAGGCTGCGCGTCCTTGGCGCCGTACGGCAGGTTGACGTACGGGTTCGAGACAGCCTGGGCGTTACCGCGCGGCGCTTCCTGTGCGACGGCGGCGGCGGCGAGGCTGGCAAGGAGGATCGCGGACGAGCGGATGACGAATGCGCGCATGTGGGTATCCGATGGTGGTCGCGAGACGATAGCTCTCGCGAGGCGCCGCCGCGAGCGTGGGGGAAGGGAATTCCGCCTTGCGAAATGCATACAAATCCATCACCCTTGATCCACGGACTGACGAACGTCCGGCTGCGATCTGACCAGTGAGGGCGCGATGCGGGTTCGTACTCTGATCACCTGTGCGTTGCTGTTGCCGGGAGCCGTGAGCGCGCAGCGCCGTATCGGTGGCCGCATCGGCGGTCGTGTCGCCCCTCCCGTCGACCTTCCTCCGCAGGCCCCAGCCATCGCGAACGAGATGCGCTACGTGCGGCTGCCGATTTCCGGCGAGTCGTACACGTTCATCAGCTTCGTGGAGTCGCCGACGGCCGGATCGAACGCACTGGCGAGCTGGGGCACGCTGAATGCCGCCACGCGATTGAGCTATCGGCTCAACCCGTTCTTCCTGGCCACTGCCGACATGACGCAGTCCGTGCTTGGCGGGCCCGTCCGTTCAGGCACCTTGGAGTTGGGAACCCGCTTTCAGCCGAATGGCGGCGACAGCGAGAGCCGGACGCGTCCGTTTATCGACGCGCGCGCCGGATACATGTATTCGTATGAGTCGTACCTGTACTCGCCGAATCCGACCGTCGTGAATCCGTCAGCGTTCCGGGCGTCCCGCTTCGGTAACGGGTTTGGCGTGATCGGCGGGGTGGGCTCCGAGTACTCGCTGACCCGGACCGTGTCGCTGACGACCGGGATGTGGGCCACGCGCAGCCGACTGCGCGCGGCGCGCACGTCCGGCTTTCAGCCGACGCCGGTGGTGCGCGAGACCTGGCGGGTGACGACCTACCGCCTGTCGCTCGGCCTCAAGTGGAATCCCGTGCGCGCGGTGCCGCCGACCGAGCCCTGATCGGAGCTTCCCAAGCGCCAGTGTCGCTTCTTGCGGCGTGACTTCGAATTGCCCCTCGGCCCAAGTTCATCCAGACGCGACGGATGGAACGGATTTGACGGATTGCCTACGGAGGCAGGCGGGCGTCATCGTCAATCAAGATTCTGATTTGTTGACCTTCGTATGTGGAAGGTTGCCGGGTTGCCCTGCTCATGAAACTGACCGTCTAGCCGCGACGTTTTGACCCCCGGCAGTGTCCAAACACGGAAGCACGCGCCTTCTGCGCGGGCTATCTTCGGTTTGAAAACCTCCCACCGGCGCTCACCGTGACCCACAGACGAGACTTCATCAAGACAGCGGGCGGCCTCACCGCTGCTGCGCTTGCCGCAACCGCCATCCCGCGCCAAGCCTCGGCGCTGTTCGGGGCGATGCCCACCTCAACGCCGCTGCCGGAAATGGACGCGGCCGTCAAGGAACTGCTGCTCGAGGCCATCCAAGCCGCCAAGGCGGCAGGCGCGTCCTACGCGGACGCCCGCATCAGCCGCTTCATGCAGAACTTCGTGTTCACGCGCGAACAGCAGATCCAGAACACCGTGGATACCGAAACGTTCGGCTGCGGCGTGCGCGCGCTGGTGGACGGCACCTGGGGATTCGCGGCAACACAGAAGCTGACCAAGGAAGGCGTGGCCAAAGCGGCGAAGACCGCCGTCGGGATCGCCAAGGCCAACCGCATCGCGCGCGACGCAGCCATCACGCTCGTCCCGACCGAGGCGCATCCCAATGCCAGCTGGCGTTCAGATTTCACGATCGATCCGTGGACGATCTCGGTCGAGGACAAGGCGGCGCTGCTGCTCAAGGCCAACGCCGAGGCGATGAAGGCGCCGAACGTCCAGTTCGTGTTCAGCGCGCTGTTCTTTGTGAAGGACGAGCGCAACTACGCCTCGACAGACGGGTCCGTCATCAATCAACTCGCGATCAAAAGCTGGCCGATCATTCAAGCCACGGCCGTGTCCAACGACCGCACGGACTTCCAGAATCGCTCCTCACCGACGCCGCCAATGGGTCGCGGGTGGGAGTACATCACCGAGCTTGACCTTCCGAAGGTCGCGCGTTCCACGGGTGAAGAGGCCAGCCAGAAACTCTCGGCCAAGCCGGTGGATGTAGGACGCTACGACCTCGTCCTGCATCCAACCAACCTGTGGCTCACGATTCACGAGTCCATCGGCCATGCCACCGAGCTGGACCGCGCGCTGGGCTACGAGGCCAACTTCGCCGGCACCAGCTTCCTGGCGCCGCCGGAAAAGATGCTAGGCAATTTCAAGTACGGCCCGGAGGTCATGAACATCCAGGCGGACCGCTCGCAGAAGGGCGCGCTGTCCACTATCGGGTATGACGATGACGGCGTGAAGCCGGAGGACTACTTCCTCGTGAAGAACGGCATGTTGCGCGACTATCAGACCACGCGCGAGCAGGCCGGCATGCTCAAGTGGTGGTACGACAAGAACGGCATGCCCACCAAGTCGCGCGGCTGCTGCTACGCGCAGGGCTGGAACAACGTGCAGTTCCAGCGCATGCCCAACGTGTCGCTGATGCCTGGTGAGCGCGATCTCAAGTGGGACGACCTCATCGCGGCGACGGACCGGGGCATCGCCATCATGGGCGACGGTTCGTTCTCGATCGACCAGCAGCGGTATAACGGCCAGTTTGGCGGCCAGGTGTTCTACGAGATCAAGGGCGGCAAGATCACCGGCATGCTGAAGGACGTGGCTTACCAGATTCGCACGCCGGACTTCTGGAACGGCTTGGATATGATCGGCGGCAAGTCCAGCTACGAAATCGGCGGATCGTTCTTCGATGGCAAGGGGCAGCCGAGCCAGAGCAATTCGGTGAGCCACGGCGCGGTGCCGGCTCGCTTCCGCAACGTGAACGTGATCAACACGGGGAGGAAAGCATGAGCGCCCCGATGTCGAGAGACGAAGCGCAGCGCCTCGTCGAGCGCGCGATCAAGATGTCCAAGGCGGACGGATGCGATGTGTCGCTCAACGCGAGCATTACCGGCAACACGCGCTTCGCCGCCAACCAGTTGAGCACAGCCGGCGAGATCGAGGGGTCGACGTTCGCGGTGCAGAGTTCGTTCGGTCCCAAGCATGCCGTCGTCACGACCGACGACCTGTCGGATGCGTCCATCCGTCGCGCCATCGAGCAGTCGGAGAAGCTGGCCAAGCTCTCGCCGGACGACCCGGAAGCGATGCCATCGCTGCCGCCGCAAACGTACGTGCCCGTGAACGCGTACCACGAGGTCACGGCGGCGTGTTCGCCGGCGGATCGGGCCAAGGCAGCACTCACGGCGCTGGAGCCAAGCCGCAAGGCCGGCAACGTCAACGCGTCGGGGTACATCGTCACCGGCAACAACGTGTCGGCGTTCGGCAACAAGACGGGGCTGTTTGCGTACTTCTCCAACACCACGGCGAACTACACGCTCACGGTGCGCACGTCGGACGGCACCGGCTCCGGTTGGGTAGCCGCGGACGACCACGATTGGTCCAAGCTGGACTACAAGTCGGTGAGCGAACGCGCACTGGACCGTGCGCAGCGGTCGCGCGGGGCAGTGGCCATCGAGCCCGGCCGGTATACGGTCATTCTCGAGCCTCAGGCAGTGGGCGACCTGGTGCAGCTGCTGGTGGGGTACATCGACTCGCGGTCGGCGGACGAAGGGCGCAGCCCGTTCTTGAAGCCGCAGGGCGGCAACAAGATCGGCGAGAAGATCATGGACTCGCGCGTCTCGATCATTTCGGATCCGGCAGACCCGCAGCTGGGTGGCCAGCCGTTCGACGGCGAGGGTTTCCCGCTCGGCCGGCAAACGTGGATCGAGAACGGCGTGCTGAAGCAGCTCTTCTACTCACGCTTTTGGGCCAGGAAGCAGGGCAAGGTGGCGACAGGCTTCCCGACCACGGTGAAGATGGTCGGCGGCACCACGACGACGGAGCAGATGATCGCCAACACCGAACGGGGGCTGCTCGTAACACGGTTGTGGTATCTCCGTGAGGTGGATCCGCGCACGGCGCTGTACACAGGCCTGACGCGCGACGGCGTCTTCCTCATCGAGAACGGCAAGATCAAGAATGCCGTGCGCAACTTCCGCTTCAACGAGTCGCCGATTTTCATGCTCAACAACATCGAGGCGCTGGGCCCCACGCAGCGACTGGCCGGCACGGAAGGCGGCGGCGACGTCGTCATGCCCGTGATCAAGGCGCGCGACTTCAACTTCACGAGTCTGTCGGAGGCGGTGTAGTGGTGGACCCGGCCCGCCGAACGGATGGCGCGGTGGTGGGCCGGGTGGTGTCCGGCAGTGAGGAAGAGCTCATCTCGGCGCTCGCTGATCTGCGCAAGCAGGTTGGCGGGCGCATTGTCGGTCAGCGCGACGCCATCGATGAGATTCTCATGGCGCTGCTGGCGGGTGGACATGCGCTGTTGGTGGGCGTGCCAGGTCTGGCCAAAACGTTGATGGTGCGAAGCGTGGCGGACGCCATGCATCTCGAGTTCCGCCGCGTGCAGTTCACGCCGGATCTGGTGCCCAGCGACATCACCGGCACGGAGATTCTCGACGAGGACGCGTCCGGCAAACGCTCATTCCGGTTTGTGCGCGGGCCCGTGTTCACGAACATCGTGTTGGCGGACGAAATCAATCGGGCGCCACCGCGGACGCAGGCCGCGCTCCTGGAGGCGATGCAGGAGCACTCGGTGACGGCCAGCGGTGATACGATGCCGTTGCCCAAGCCCTTCTTTGTGTTGGCCACGCAGAACCCCATCGAGCAGGAAGGCACATATCCGTTGCCGGAAGCGCAGTTGGACCGCTTTCTCTTCGATATCCGCGTCGGCTATCCGAGCGAAGCGGACGAAGTCGCGATCCTGCGCTCGACGACGGGTACGGCAGAATCGCAGATCTCGCGCGTCGTGCATGCGGATGGTGTTTTGGCGCTTCAGCGCCTGACGCGCGACCTGCCGGCCGCCGAACCCGTGCTCAAGTACGCCGCCAGCCTGGTGCGCGCCACTCGGCCCGACGCACCGGGAATACCGGCGTTGGTACGCAAGTTTGTGCGCTGGGGCGCGGGTCCGCGCGCGGGTCAGGCACTGGTGCTGGGCGCCAAGGCAGCGGCCCTGCTGGATGGGCGCTTCACGGTGAGTCCGGACGACATCAAGCGCGTCGCGTTTCCAGTCCTGCGGCATCGCGTGCTGACCAACTTCGCGGCGCAAGCCGAGGGCGTGACGGTTGAACGCGTGATCGCGGACCTGCTCGAACACGTTCAGGCGCCACGCAGTTCGATTCCGGTTTGAGATCGAGTCAACCACAACTGCCAACACCCATCCCGGACACCATGTCTGTCTCACGCCGGAAGTTCGTAAAAACAGCGTCGGCCGCCGCCGCGCTTACCGCCATCGGTACCCGCGCGCAGGCGCTGGCGACCGGACCCGAAATCCTCGTCCGCGAGCTGGCGCAGGAGGAGGGCTTCAAGCAGCTGGCCATGGCCGCGGTGCAAGCCGCCAAGTCCGCGGGCGCATCGTACGCTGACGCCCGCATCGCCAAGTACCGCTCGCAGGCAGTGCAGACACGCGAGCGGCGCGTGCAGGGCCTTTCCGATAACGAGACCGCTGGTATCGGCGTGCGCGCGCTGGTCAACGGCGCGTGGGGATTCGCCGCCACCGCCGAGCTCACGACGGACGCCGTGGTCGCGATTGCGCGCAGTGCCGTGGATCAGGCCAAGGCCAATCGCGCCGCGCTGGCGCGCCCCATCACGCTCGCGCCGTACGGCGCATCGCAAATCGGCACATGGAGGTCGCCCATCACAGTGGACCCCTTCCAGATTCCCGTCGCGGACAAGGTGGCGCTGCTGCTTGCGGCGAACGCCGAGGCGCTCAAGGTGCGCGGCGTACGCTTCTGCAATTCCGGCGTGAATTTCCTGCGTGAAGAAAAGTGGTTCGCCAACACCGAGGGGTCGTACACCGAGCAGACGCTGTTCCGCTGCTCGCCCAACCTGAGCGTGACCGCGGTGTCGCCGGACAACTCCGACTTCCAGTCGCGCTCCAGTGAAACCGCGCCGCGCGGCATGGGCTATGAGTACTTCACGGAGCTGGATTTTGTCGGCAACGCGCCCAAGTGGGCGGACGAGGCCGTGCAGAAATTGTCGGCCAAGCCGGTGGAAGTCGGCCGCTACGACCTGATCCTGCACCCGACGCACCTCTGGCTCACGATCCACGAATCCGTGGCGCATCCCACCGAGCTCGATCGCGCCTTGGGGTTCGAGGCCAACTACGCCGGCACGAGCTTCGTCGCGCCGCCGGAGAAAGTGCTGGGCCAGCTCAAGTACGGCTCAGACCTCATGAACATCCGCGCCGATCGAAACCAGGTTGGCTCGCTCTCGGCATGCGGCTGGGACGACGAAGGCGTCGTGCCCGAGACGTACGACATCATCAAGGATGGCGTGTTCGTGGACTACCAGACCACGCGCGAGCAGGCGCCTTATCTCGACTGGTACTACAAGAAGATCGGCAAGCCGGTGAAGTCGCATGGCAATTCCTACGCGCAGTACTGGAGCGACGTCCAGTTTCAGCGCATGCCCAATGTGTCGCAGTTGCCCGGCAAGGACGACACCGTGTGGGAGGACCTCATTGCCGCGACGGACAAGGGCATCGCGATTCAGGGCAACGGGTCATTCTCCATCGACCAGCAGCGCTACAACGCGCAGTTCGGCGGGCAGGTCTACTACGAGATCAAGGGCGGCAAGATCGTCGGCATGCTCAAGGACGTGGCGTATCAGATGCGCACGCCGGAATTCTGGAGGAGCCTGGACATGATCGGTGGGCCCCGCAGCTACTGGATGGGCGGCGCCAACGGTGACGCCAAGGGTCAGCCGGCGCAGAGTAACGCTGTCACGCATGGCTGCGTGCCCTCGCGCTTCAGGCAGATCAACGTGATCAACACCGGGAGGACGGCGTGAACAAGACAGCTGAAGCCGGCGCTCCGCGTTCACTGTTCGACCCGCCGATAATCGCATCGCCGATCGCCCTGTTGACGCGCGAAGAGTGCGAGGCGCTCGCCAGGAAAGTCCTGTCCTACGCCACGGCTGACGAAACGCGCGTCACGATCGGCAGCGGCATGACGGGCAACATGCGCTTTGCCGTGAATCAAGCGTCCACGTCGGGCGACAGTCACGATACGACCATCACGGTTCGCAGCACGTACGGCAAGAAGTCGGCGTCGTCCACGACCAATGCCAGAGACGATGCTTCTCTGCGCTCGGTGGTGGAACGTTCGGAAGCACTGGCCAAGTTGGCGCCGGAGGACCCGGAGGCGATGCCGGAGCTGGGGCCGCAGACGTACAACGTGTCGCCCGGTTGGAACGACGCGACCGCCGCGCTCGCCGCGACGCAGCGCGCGGCCGCCGTGAACTCGATCGCGACGCTGGCCAAGGCGGCCAGTCTCGTGTCGACTGGGTTTCTCGAGATCAACGCCACGGTGTTCGCCGTCGCCAACAACAAGGGACTCTTCGGCTACCACCGGCAGACGTCCACTGTGCTCACCACCACGGTACGCACGCCGGACGGCACTGGCAGTGGTTGGGCCGGAGTCACCGCCAACGATTTCAGCAGAATTGACGCGGCGTCTCTCGGACGCCGCGCGGTGGACAAGGCGCGCCGCTCAACGAACGCGGTGGCCATCGAGCCGGGGCGGTACACGGTAGTACTCGAGCCGACGGCGGCTGCCAACCTGGTGAACCTCATCGCGGGTGCGCTCAATGCTCGTGCCGCGGACGAGGGTCGCAGCTTCTTCTCCAAACAAGGCGGCGGTAACAAGATCGGCATGAAGGTCGTGGACGAGCGCGTCACGATCATGTCGGATCCCACGGATCCAGAGACGCCTGGAGCACCGTTTGGCGGCGACGGTTGGCCGACTGGCCGCAAAGTGTGGATCGAGAAGGGCGTGCTCAAGACGCTGGCCTATGATCGGTACTGGGCCATGAAGCAGGGCATCGACCTCTCGGCCGGAGGCGGTGGTGGCGGTGGCGGCGGGGGCGCGGGCGGGGGCGGGGGCGGCGGCGGTGGCGGGCTCAAGATGATGGGCGAGGATCGCTCGCTCGAGGATCTCATCGCCAGCACCGAGCGCGGCATTCTCTGCACGCGCTTCTGGTACATCCGCGGCGTGGATCAGCGCACGATTCTTTTCACCGGCCTCACGCGCGACGGCACCTTCCTCATCGAGAATGGCAAGGTCACTCGGCCCATCAAGAACATGCGCTGGAACGAGTCGCCGATCTTTCTGCTCAACAACCTCGAGATGCTGGGCCGGCCAGAGCGCGTCAGCGCCAGCGAGAGTGGCAGCGCGGGCGCGGCGATCGTCGTGCCGGCGATCAAAGCGCGGGACTTCAACTTCACCAGCGCCAGCGACGCCGTGTGAACACCAACGGCCTGAACCACAATCCGCGCGATTGTAGTTCAGGCTGTGATAGTTCAGATGCTTAGATCCTCCGCTGCAGCTTCTCTTGTTCCGTACGCTGAGCTGCTCGACTCGCTCAATGGCCTGACGTGGCCATCGCAGGTGCGCGTGCGCGGCGGCGACCCGGGCTCGCACCGGTCCAACCGGCTGGGACGCTCACCGGAATTCACGGAGTATCGTGCGTACCGGCCGGGTGACGACCTTCGGCGGCTGGACTGGAAGCTGCTCGGCCGCACGGATCGGTTGTTCCTTCGCATCGCGGACGATCATGCCGCGCTCCGGACTTCAATCGTGGTGGACGCGTCGGCATCCATGCGATTTCCGGTGGAAGGCTACGGCAAGTGGGAGCATGCCTGCGCCATCGCGCTGGGACTGACATCGGTCGCCATTTCGGACGGCGACGCCGTGGGCATCAGTGTCGCGACTGCCGCTGGCGAGCGCGCTATTCCACCACGTCGTCGTCGTGACGTGCTGCACGACATCGCCGAGCTGTTTCAGTCCGTAAAGACTGGCGGTGAGGCGGCGCTTACAGGTGTCGTCGAGCGGCTGGCGACATCACCCAGGCTGGTAGTCATCACGGACTTCCTCGGCGAGTCCGAGCGCGCACTGGGTGCGTTGCGCGTCGCGGCAGCGGCGGGCGCCGAAGTGTTCGCGGTGCATGTCGTAGCTGAAGCGGAGCTGGACCCGCCGCAGCGTGCATTCATGGCGTCCGATCCGGAGCGGCCCGAGTTCCGTCGCGCGATGAGCGAAGCAAGTCGCGCGACGTACCTGGAACAGTTCGCAACGTGGCGTGAGCGCGTGGCGGGCGAGCTGCACGCGATGAACGGCAACTACCGGCTAACGTCGACGAGCGAGCCGGTGCGCGATGTGGTGCGGCGCGTGGTCCTTGGCGCCGCCGGCGCCGCGGCGTGAGGTAGCCGCGTGAACTTCGTGGCGCCGTTGTGGCTGGCCGCTGCCGGGCTGGTGGGTGCGGGTGTTGTGATCGCGCACCTCTTCAGGAGTACCGTGCCGCCGCAGGACGTGCTGCCAACCGTGAGTTTCATTCCGGAGAGTACGCCCCTGACGGTGATGCGATCGCGCCGGGTGTCGGATTGGCTGATGCTGGTGCTGCGCCTGACCGTCGTGGCGCTGCTGGGTCTGGCGCTGGCGGGCGCGCACCTCGAGCGCAGGGCGCCGTCGAACATCGTGCTGGTGGATGCCTCGCGCGCGGTGGGATCGATGCCGGAAGTGGTGGACAGCGCGCTCAACGCCGAGTTTCCTGGCGGCAAGTTCGTGGTATTCGATTCCGCGGCGCGCATCGCCACCGCGGATGAAGTGCGCGCGCTGACGCGATCGAACGTGCGCGGATCACTGTCGGCCGCGTTGGTGGTGGCGCACCGCCTCGTGGGCCATGCACGGGATATGGACCGGACGCAGCTCGTCATCGTGTCGCCCACCGTGCGCGAGGAGGTGGACTCGGCGGTCGATCCATTGATCGACTTGTGGACGGGAACGTTGAAGACCGTTCGCGTCGCGGCTGCCCGACCGCCAGCGGCAGGCTCGTGGGAGATTCGCACGTCGGGAGACGATCCGATCGCGGCAGCGCTGGCCGGCGCACCGAACCGCCGCGTTGGGGGCGGCGTGCACGTCGTCCGTTCGGCGGCGACGGCGGCCGATTCGCAGTGGGCCGCGGCCGGTGGCGCGCTCGTCGTCTGGCCGACGAACGGTGGCGGACTGACGCGGCGGGCCGTGGCGGACTCGCAAGGCGGTATCGCCACTGGGCGTGACGTCGTCGTCGCGCAGTTCGCCCGCGAATTCCAACCCGGTCCGGGTACGGCGCTTGTGCGGTGGGCGGATGGCGAGCCGGCGGCCACCGAGCGAATGCTCGGCTCCGGCTGCGTTCGTGATGTCGCCATTCCGGTGGACGACGCTGGCGACGTGGCGTTGCGTGAGAGCTTCCGCGGGATCGCGCGATCGCTGCTGTCTCCGTGCGGTGACGTTGTCAACTTCGAGCCGGTGACAGTGCCATCGCCGCAGTGGCAACATTTCGGCGAGACCGCGCCGCTACGTACTGTCCCGAGAGCTCCGGTCGATACGGGAAAGCTTCCATTGTTGCTCGCGCTGGTTGCCGCGCTGGTGCTCGGCGTGGAGCAGCTGCTGCGCCGGCGCGTGGGCGCTGTCACATGACAGTCGCGCAGCGGATTGAGGCGACGCGGGCGTTCCTCGCGGTCACGACGCTCATCGGCGCCGCGGTCGTCTTCGTTGCGGTGCGAGGTCTTCAGCCGAACTTCGGCGGCGTGCTTCCGGCAGCGGCCGCGCTGGCGTCCGTGTGGGTTTGCCGCGGCGTGTTCGTCCGAAGGGACGTTGTCCTGTGGTTGGAGTCCCGACTGCCTGAGCTTCGCTACTCCTTGGTTGCGCTGCACGAAGATCCCAAGTCGAGGTTCCGACCGGCGCTTGAAGCGCGGGCTCTCGCGACGGATGTCCGGCGAGTGGTGGCGCTGGCGGGCCTCAGGCTGGTGGGCGTGCCCGCGGCAATCCTCGCCGTCACGCAGTTTGCGGTTCTTCCGTTCCTTGCGCGGTCGGATGCAGCCGACGGGTCGAGGACAGTCGGGCATGATGCTCGGCGCGGCGCAGCAAGCGGACGCGACGCGTTCTCGGCGATCATCAAGCCGCCCTCGTACACGCGCATCGCCATTGACACGATTGACGACCCGACGGCCATCGCCGCGCTTGTCGGCAGCGAGATCCGGTTCATCGGAGCGCACACAGATCGCGTTACGATGCCGAGGCGGCCGACGGTCCTCCGATTTGGCGCCGGCGCCAGCGAGCGCCTCGTGGCCCTGGAGCCGAGAGCGGATTCATCGCCGCACGTGGTGTTGTCGCTGCCGGCGCGCGATACCGTGCTGCCCAACGCCAGCGGAGTCCTGACACTCTCGGCGTCGGCGCGCGATGACTACGGCATCGCGTCCGGCTGGTTCGAGATGATCGTCAGTTCCGGCGACGGCGAGAGCTTCAAGTTCCGCGACGCGATCATCGCGCGAACGGCTGCCAACGGCGCGCGCGACTTTCAGCTGAGCGCGTCAATCCGGCTCGACACGCTGGGTCTCAGGCCGGGCGACATCGTCCACCTTCGGGCAGTGGCACGCGACGCCAACCCCGCGAGCGACGCCGAGTCGGGCAACTCAGAGACGCGGACACTGCGCGTGTACCGCCGTGGAGAGTCTGACTCGGTCGAGATAGAAGCGCTGCCACCTCCCGAGGTGGGCAAGTCCGAACTGAGCCAGCGGATGCTCATCATCATGACCGAGAAGCTGGTGACACAGTCGCGCTCGCTGGCGCGCAATGCGTTCGTCACGGAGTCGCGTTCCATCGGCACGGAGCAGACCCGCCTGCGCAAGCGCGTGGGCCAAATCATCTTCACGCGGCTTACGGGAGAAGAGGCCGACGAGGATGCCGTCGAGGCCATGGCGGACACGCTGTCGCCGGCCGATGCGCTGCTCAAGGCCGCGTCCGACGCGACGGGAGCAGGCGCCGCAAACCCGCTGGAGCCGGCAGAGGGCGACTCGCCGGTGATCGCGGTGAATCGCCCGTTGCTCGAGGCATTCAACGCCATGTGGGAAGCAGAGCGTCGCTTGGGGATCAGCGAGCCGCGGCAGGCTCTTCCATATATGCGTTCCGCGCTGGCGGCCATTCAGCGTGCCCGGGCGGCTGAGCGCGTCTACCTGCGGGGGCGTCCGCCGAAGATCGTGCTGGACATCGTCCGCATCCGGTTGAGCGGCAAGAAGGACGGCATCAATCCGGGTGAGCGCTCTCCGCGCGCGAGTGCGGTGGCCGCCCTTCTCGAGCGCCATGCGCGCTTCAGCTCGGCGCTGCAACTGCTTGCCAACGACTCGGCCTCAGCCGCAATCGACAGTCTCACACTGCTGCGGGTCGAGGCGTTGACGGACCAACCGGCATTCGCTTCCGCGTTGTCAACCGCGGTGAACGACCTGCGCTCGGGCCGCGACGCGACGTTGAGCCTGGGTGCGGCGCGCCGGGCGCTGGTCGGGCTGCCGCAACGGGGCTCAAACTCTCGTTGGCGTGGCCAGTGAACCCTCCAGTCACCGGTCACCAGTCACCAGTCACCAGCAGTGAGTTCGTGTGGGCCACCGCGCAGTACGAGTCCGGCGACTGGGACAGCGCTCCGCTCGTCGCCATCAACCTCACGGACTCGGTGGCGCGCTACACCTCGCTGCGCGTGTCGGCGTCTCCGGTGATCGTGTCGCTGGGATCATCCGATGTGCTACGCTACCCGTTCCTGTTCCTCACCGGACACCTGCCTGTGCGGTTCACGGAAGCCGAGCGCGCCAACGTGCGCGCGTTCGTGGATCGCGGCGGATTCCTGTTCGTGGACGACCACAACCACGACATCGACGGCGTCTTCCACAAGACCGCGACGGAGGAACTGCGCCGCACATGCGGCGCAATCGCCGACCTGCCGAACAATCACGAGTTGTATTCGACGCTGTTCCGCTTTCCAGACGGCCCGCCCACCACCGGCCACGAGCTGAATGGCTGGGGTGACAACCTGGTACACAAAAACCTCCAGGCGATCTTGCGGAACGGTCGCGTCGTCGTGCTGTACAGCAGCAAGGACTATTCGTCGGAGTGGAGCTACCACCCCGAAAACAAGCGCTTTCAGGCGATCGACAACACGCGCTTCGGCGTCAACGTGATCGTATATGCCCTCACGCGTTGACCGCTGGCGCGCGGAGCGCGCGCTGCGACTGGTGGCGTTCGCGTCGCTGATGGCGTGGATCGCCAACGCGGCGCGTCCGGCGCTTGCGCGAGTGGACGTCGCGACGGACTCATCGCTCAACGAAGCCCTCCCGCGCTGGACGCGCGCCGCAAACGTAGACAGCGTGCACGCCCAGCTCGACACCGTGCCGGACGCGGCGGGGATTGCCTGGCTCGGAGCGCTCGCGCGCGGCGGTGTCGGCATGTCGTGGTCCGGTCCTGGGATTCCCGCGATGGCGCTGGAGGCATTCCCGTCGGCCGAGCCTGCGGGAGGTGTCACCGTTCTCGCCGGCGCGCCCGCGGCGTCGGTGCGCGTCGTCAGTGACGCGCTGGGCCCGTTGGACACGCTGGTGGGCGGGCCCACCTCGGCCGTGAGGTTCGCATCGCTGGAAGGCGGCGTGACTTTTACTTCGGGCATCCAGCCGGCACGAGTGGGCGTCGCGCCACGTGGCGCCACGCGTCGAGTGCTCGTCACCGGGGCAGCCGGTTGGGAAGCCAAGTTCGTGGTGGCCGCGCTGGAGGAAGCCGGGTGGATGGTGGACGCCCGTGTATTCATCTCGCCCGATCACGACGTGACACAAGGCGCGCTCGCCGCTCTGGACACCGCCCGCTACTCGGCCGTCGTCTTGCTGGACTCGGCTGGCGCCGAACGAGCGCGTGGCGTGGAGCGGTTCGTGCGAGACGGTGGCGGAGTGGTACTCGCCGGCGACGCGGGTCTTTCGCCACGCGTCGCCAGCCTCATGTCGTGGCGAGTGCTCAAGCGCGAACTGGCACCGTTGGGGACGCTGGCCGGAGACACGTCCTGGCGCGGACTCTCGCGCCTGCCCCTGCAGCCCACCAGCCCCGCCCGCCCGGTGGTCTTGGAGCGTCGCGGGGGCCGTGCCACGTTGGTCGCGCGGCGTCATCATGGTGGTCGCGTCGTCGCACTGGCGTACGATCAGACGTGGCGATGGCGCATGGCCGGCGGTGACAGCAGTCGCGTTGAGCATCGCGCGTGGTGGTCGCGAGTCGTCGCCGGTGTTGCGTTCCGCTCGGTCGCGTCGAGCGACGTCACGACGGGCGCCGCGCCGCTCGCATCCCTCTATGCGGCGCTGGGCCCGCCCTCTCCTTCAGTGCGCGCGCTGCCGCTCTTCCTTTCGCCGAGTGCGCTGTCGAATGCGCTCGGCGTGCTGCTCTTTGCGGCGCTGCTCGCGGAGTGGTGGCTGCGTCGCGCCCGTGGCGCCAGGTAGCAGGCCCGCTATGGCGCCGGGATCGGCAGTATCTGCAGGTTCAGCCCGTCAAAGTACTGCATCCGCCTGGGCATCGTGGCGTTGGTCGTGTCGATGAGCGCCTGCGAAACCCGACTCGCCCGATAACGGACAGCCAGCCACAGCACGAAGCTCTCAGCGATATCCTCGCGTGTCGGGTTGTCGCGCGCGTACGTCGAGATGAAGCGATTGTCGGATTGTTGCGCCGCGATCCAGCCGGACGACGTCGCATGGGCGGCGTCGAGCGACGTATGCGATGCCTCGTGCACAAACGTCTCTTCGAGGATACCGGCGTTGATGTAGAGATCCCCTTGGCCGACATGAATGAGGAGGTTGTTGTTGCCGCCGCCGAACGGTTGCACGCCTTGATGGATCCAGACCGTCTTCACGTCCGTGCGCAGCGACTTGGGCAACCGGCCGATCACCGGGGCGTACTTCTCTGCCTGTGCCTGCGCCGATGTGGTGCCGAACTCCGGATTCACCTGGAATTCCACCGTGAATCCGTCGCTGAACGCTACGTCGAACAGGAACGCATCCAACCGGACCCAGCCCGCACGGCGGTCGTACATCGTGCGCACGCCCTGACCCTTGGCGGTGAGAGTCTGGAACGTGGTTGGGTCTGTCGCTGTAATGATGTCGGGATCCAGGAAGATGGTGCCACTGTATGGCGGCGTCTTTGCCGGAACCGTCGGCGTGTTAGTCCCGGTGGGCGACGCAGGAGCGTCCACACCGAGGCAACCCGAAAGCCCAAGAATCACAAGTCCGAGAAGGGCGGTCGCGCCCGCGGCGCCAGCCTTCAGAAAGTCACAGGGGTTCGGAGACATTGGTGATTCGCATAAGGGCAGGCCGGATCTTATGGTCGGTTTGGGCCGCTGACAACTGCTGCTGCGAATTGGGCCGAGAGGCCCTGCCCGAGCCGGTCCCGCTATTAAGATTCGGCCATGAAAACCCTCGGACTGATGGGCGGGATGAGCTGGGTCTCCACCATCGAGTACTACCGCCTCATCAACGAAGGCGTGAACAAACGCCTTGGCGGCAACCACGCCGCGCGCTTGGCCATGTTCAGCGTGAACTTCGGCGACATCGCCGAGATCGTCGCCAAGGCGGACTGGGACCGTTTCCTGGAGATGGCGGCGCAGGCGTGCAAGGGCCTCCAAGCCGCGGGCGCTGAAGCGATCATTCTCTGCGCCAACACCGCGCACATCGTCGCCGACCGGCTCAAGCCGCGGCTCGACGTTCCGCTGATCCACCTCGTGGACGCGACCGCGGAAGAGATCCGGCGCGCCGGGCTGGATCGCGTGTCACTGCTGGGCACCCGGTTCACCATGGAAGCGGAGTTCTTTCGCGACCGCCTCAAGAAGTACGGCATCACGGCGGTGACGCCTGGCCAGGCAGACCGCGACTGGATCCACGCGACCATTTTCAACGAGCTCGGCAAGAACATCTTCCTGCCTGCCACCAAGCAACGCTACCTGGACATCATTGGCGGACTCAGCAACAGTGGCGCGCAGGGCGCGATACTCGGCTGCACCGAGATCCCGCTCATCATCAAGCCCGGAGACCTGGCCGCCCCGTCGTTCGACACGACCGCCATCCATGCGGAAGCGGCCGTGAACTTCTCGCTGGGCTAGTTCGGGCGACCGTCAGGGAATCGCTGATGCGTTGTACGGGGCATGGCGCATTGCGGGAAGTTGCGCCAACGACCAGCGTGTTGAGCCATGTTCGAAGCCGCTGAGCTGGGCCGGACGCTGCCGTCCAAGCGCTATGACACCGAGGTGCGCGCACTGCGCTCTGACCTGCTCAACGCGCACTTCGCGCTGCGCGGCCAGAAGTACCCGGTCATCGTCATCGTGTCGGGTGCCGACGGGGCGGGCAAGGGCGAGCTGGTCCATCGCCTGAACGAGTGGCTTGATCCGCGCGGCGTGGAGACGCACGCTTTCTGGAACCCAAGCGACGAGGAGTTGGAACGCCCTGCCTACTGGCGCTTCTGGCGCGCGATGCCCGGCCGGGGCCGCATCGGCATCTTCTTCGGCTCGTGGTACACCGCGCCCATCATCCGGCGCGTGTACGGTGAGACCAAGCACAAGGAGTTCGATCTCGAGGTCGACCGTATCGTGGCGTTCGAACAGATGCTGGTGGACGACGGCGCCGTGCTGGTCAAGCTCTGGCTGCACATGCCCAAGCAGGCGCAGAAGAAGCGCATCAAGAAGCTGGAGGCAGACGGTCGCGCCGGGCCCGACGACTGGGATCACTACGAGCGGTACGACAAGTTCACCAAGGTCTCCGCGCGCGCGCTGGGCCGCACCGACAGCGGCGCCGCGCCGTGGCATGTGATCGAGGCCACCGACCGCAATTACCGCGAGGTGACGGCCGGGACGATCCTGCTCGAAGCGATCCAGGCAAAGCTCAAAGCCGCGACCAGCGCGCCGGTCACCAACGCTGTGTCCGTGCCGGAGAAACCGGCCAAGGCCAAGGGCGCAGTAGCGCGCCCGCGCACCGAATCCGTCCTTGGCAAGGTGGATCTATCGCAGCGCTTGACCGACGCCGAGTATGGCCGGCAGATCGAGCGGCTCCAGAGCAAGCTGTCGAAGCTGGCGTGGGCGGCGCATGCCGCGAAACGCTCGATGGTCATGGTGTTCGAGGGTTGGGACGCGGCCGGCAAGGGCAGCGCCAGCCGCCGAGTCACCAACGCGATGGACCCTCGGCTGTATCGCGTGATCGGATTCGCCGCGCCCACGGACGAGGAGCGCGCACAACACTACCTGTGGCGCTTTTGGCGGCACCTGCCGCGCGCTGGCTACAGCGCCATTTTCGACCGCTCGTGGTACGGACGCGTGCTTGTCGAGCGCGTGGAGGGATTCACCGCGGAGGCCGACTGGAGCCGCGCGTACCACGAGATCAACGAGTTCGAGGAGCAGCTCACCAGCCACGGCATGGTGGTCAACAAGTTCTGGCTCCACATCAGCAAGGACGAGCAGCTGCGCCGTTTCAAAGAGCGGCAGACCGTGACTTGGAAGCAGTACAAGATCACCGACGAGGACTGGCGCAATCGCAAGAAGTGGCCGGAGTACGAGCGTGCGGTGGACGACATGGTAGCGCGCTGCAGCTCGACCCGCGCGCCGTGGACGCTCGTTGCCGGCAACGACAAGCGCTTCGCGCGGGTGCAGATCCTCAAAACGGTGGTGCGGCGGCTCGAAGCGGCGCTGTAGCGGCCGGCGGCCACGGGTGGATTGGACACCCGTGGCGGCCGAATGATGATGGTTGTGCCGGCGGCAGCGGTATGCTCCGGGCAACGAATCGCTGGGTTGAACGGGTCTGTGGCTTAGCTAGGTTGCTTAGCTAAGGAGCCGCCATGACCCGAGTCACTATTCACGTAGCCAAAACCACCCTGTCCAGGCTCATCGAGAAGGCGGTCGCCGGCGGAGACGTCGTGATTGCGCGAGGCTCCGAGCCCGTTGTTCGCCTCGTGCCCGTGGATCAGCGCCGGCCCCGCCGCCGGTTCGGCGCCCTCAAGGGAGTGGTCGTTGTGCCAGGCTCGTTCTTCGAACCGCTGCCCAAGCGTGAACTCGACGCCTGGAAATAGATGCGCCTGTTGCTCGACACTCACGCGCTCCTGTGGTGGCTTGCCGGGGACCAGCGTCTGCCGCGAAGGGTGCGTGAACGGATCGCCGACGACGCCAACGACGTGCTCGTCAGCGCTGCTTCAGCCTGGGAAGTCTCGACCAAACACCGGCTCGGCAAGCTGTCGCAGGTCGGGCCGCTGGCGAACGCATTCGCGCGCGAAGTGGCGATGCAGGGGTTTGGCGCGCTCGACATCACCCTTGACCATGCGCAGCGCGCCGGCAGTCTTCCAGGACCGCATGCCGATCCATTCGATCGGATGCTGATTGCGCAATCGCATGCCGAGAACCTTGCTCTCGTATCGAACGAGGCCGTCTTCGACCGTTACGGCGTCACGCGGATCTGGTAGTTCAAGTTGACGAGACCGCGCGCGAAGTCATGAGCCGGCGCCCTGCGCAATACACAGACGACACCGCCAACAAGCCGATCAGCGGCTTCCACTCCGCGGCGTTGGCATTGGCCAGGAGCGCGGCGACCAGCAGCATGCCTGCCACGGGCACCAGCGGTCCACCCGGAATTCTGAATCCGGTCGCCTCGGCCCCCTTGGCGCGCATCCGCTCGCGCAGCACTGCGAGGCACACCCCGAAGTACACGAGCAGCAGCCCCGCGCTCGCCAGCGCCGCCAGCCACGCGAAGCCGCCGGCAATCGCAAGGACGCAACACAAACCGCCATAGACCAGAATCGCCACCCAGGGCGTCCGGAACGTGGGATGAACGCGCGCCAACACGGCCGGCAACTGTCCGTCCACCGCGGAGGCGAACATGCACCGCGGCGTGGCCAGCATGTCGCCCGAGTTGGACGCCACCATACTGATCACTCCGCCCACCAGCAGTAGTGTGGCGCCGGCCGGTCCCATGGCGATCTCAGCTGCTGCGGCCAACGGCGCGGCGCCAGATGTCGCCAACGCGCCGCCCAACAGGCTCTCGGCAGCCACATGGACGGCGAGATACACCAGGATCACGCCCGCGCACCCCAACATGATTCCACGCGGCACATCGCGTCGCACGTTGGCGATTTCGCCGCTGGGCGTCAGCGCTGCTTCGGCGCCGGTGAATGCAAAGAAGAGAATCAGCGACGCCTCGCCCAGTTTGGACATCGGCGGCAGGCCGCCCCCTGTGATCGCTACAAGCTTGAGCGACGGGATGGCCGCCACCACCAGCACGACGAGTGGCACCAACTTGATCACGGTCAACACCACCGCCACGCGCGCGCCGGCCCTGGTCCCGATGATGTTGACCGCGATGATCACCGCGAAGTACGCAATGAGCAGCAGCGCGCGCGGCAGGGGAGCGCTGAACGCCGGAAACGCCGCGCCCACGGTCTGTGCAATCGCAGTCGCAATCGCCGCGTTGCTCAACACGCCAAACGCAAACCAGAGCAGCACGCCAGCCAGGAACGCCCAAAAGGGGCCGAAGGATCGCTCGATGTACGCGTACCCGCCGCCGGACCGCAGCGTGGTGCTGCCGAGTTCCGCGTAGCAGAGCAGCACCAGCGCCATCGCCGCACCGCAGATCAGGTACGCATAGACGGCGGCGGGTCCGATAATCGCCGAGATGACCGCGGGCAGTGCGAAGATGCCGCTGGCGATCGTGACATTCATCGCGTTGAGCGCGATGGTGCCGGGCCCGATCACCCGACGCAGCTTGGCGTCGGCGTCGGACAGGACGATGGGCGCCGCAGGCGCGATGGGCGCGGCGGTCAAAAGCGGAGCGAGAGGCAGCTCAGACCGCCGTCCATCTTCTGGAATTCCGACATCGCCAATGGTAGGGGTGCGAGGCCGCGCGCCGCGAGGGTGTCCGCCAGGCGGGGGAAGCCTGACGCCACCAGCACTCGGTCATTGACCCGCACGCAGTTGGCGGCGTACGCCTCCTCGGGGCGAACCTGGATCACCTCGCGCCCCTTGAGTGCGGGGTGTGTCGCCAGTTCGCCGATGGCCACCATGAGCCCGTCGCCAATCGACACGAGTCCGCTCTTCAGGTGCAGAACGGATGCGATGCCGCGGATGTCGATCGTACTGGCTTGGTAGCCGTGCTCGGCGACGAATGTGGCGAGCTGCCGCGCGCCTTCGGCGTTGGTGCGATGCGAGACACCGATAAAGAGATGCTTGCCGTCTTCGCAGATGTCGCCGCCGTCGAGCGTTCCCGGCGCGACGACCTCCTTGACGTTTCCGATCGCGAGCGTCACGGCCGCGCGCACCGTCGCTACCTCACCTGACCTGGACGCAGCACCCGGCCGGGTGAGCACCGCAAGGCCAGGGACGATCACCGCGGCGTCCTCGATGAACGTCGCGTCCGGGAAGTCCGGCTGTGGCGGCAGCGCCGTCACCGAAACCCCACAGGTGCGAAGGGCGGCGCAGTACGCAGCGTGCTGCTTCAGGGCGAGCGGGAAATCAGGCACGCCCAGCGTTACCGTCGTCAGCCCGTCGGTGAAGTTCGCTGTCGGCTCACACACCAGCGCCCGCGAAAACGAATGGCTCACTCTCTTGGCGCAGTCAGCAGCTCGGCGATCTCCTCCATCTGACGGCGACGCAGGCGCGACCAACCCGGCAGCACGAGGGCGCCCCACGCGAACAACCCCAGTCCGGTGGCGCCCATGAACACGGCGGCGGAGGCGGCTCTGGCCGGATCAGCCCCCGAAGCCATCGCGGTGCTGCCGAGCATCGCCGCGGCGACGACGAACGCGCCGAACCCGCCGATCATGAGGCCGAGGGACCGGCTCCGTACCGTGCGCATGCGCAACTGATGCCCCGTTGGCGTCGGCTCCAGCAGGACTTGCAGGTTGCCATTGCTCCACTGACGGAACGCGCCTTCCTGCTTGACCCTGCCGGTCGCGTCGAACATCTCGCGGATCTTCACGACCAGATGTTCCCACTCGGCGTCGGACAGCTTACGGCCGAGGTTGACGGTTCGCCCCACGCCGATGGGCATGCCGAGGATGCGCCGCGTGGTGTCGCTGCCTTTGGGGAGTTGTCGTGGGCTTCCGGCCTGTGCTTTGGTGGCCAGCTCGAAAATGGCGCCGACCTCCTGTTCGCTGTAGCGTCGCTCTGACATATCAGGCTGCTCTATGGGGCGGGGTAGTCATGCGCCTGCGTGTGGTCGGCTCGTGGCCGCAGGCACGCTGACGCGAAACGCCGTGTGCCCCGGTCGCGAGGTGACGTCGATCGTGCCCTCGTGCCGTTGCACCAGGCGGCGCACGATGTCGAGCCCCAGTCCGGTGCCTTGGCCAACCGGCTTCGTGGTGAAGAAGGGGTCGAAGATGCGCCCGAGAACGGTGGGCGGGATGCCCGCGCCGTCGTCCGCCACCTCCACCACCACCCGACCCAGTTCCTGGCCGGCCGTGACGCTCACGTGTCCGCCTTTGGCCACCGCGTCGATGGCGTTGTCGATGAGGTTCATCCACACCTGATTGAGTTCCACGCCCACCGCGTGCGCGCTGGGCAGGTCGTCCGCGAACTGAACCGCAACGTTGACGTTCTTCGCGCGCGACTTGGCGGTGAGCATCGTGAGGGTGTCGTTGATGCCGCGGCGGATGTCGACCGGCTCCGGCGTGGGTGCGTGGTCCATGTACGTGAACCCTTTTACCGCGCCCACGATGTCATAGATCCGCGACGCCGCGGTCTTGATGTCCGCGGTCAGGGTACGCACCGCGCAGCCTGCCGCGATCCACCGCAGTGCCGCGTCCAGCGCGTCGCCGGCAACGGAAGCCGCCAGTGTTTCGAGTGTCTCTACCGTCACGCCGGACTCGGTGAGCGGGGCGGCGCATGCCTCGTTGGCATCATGCGCCCCGAGCCACGCCTCGATGGCCTCTTCGCGGTCCGAGCGCTCCATGGACGACAGCGGCGGGCGGGCGCCGGCGTCGCGACAGCGGGTGTGCAGCGCGTCGATGGCGGCGAGCTGCGCGTCGGTCAAGCGGGCGGCACCGAGGTGTCGCGCTGCCGTCTCCGCGGCCTCGAGACTCTCCCCCAGTGTCTTGGCGCCGCGCACCGCGGCGGATGCGGGATTGTTGAGTTCGTGCGCCAGGCCGGCAGCCAAGCGTCCAAGCGATAACAGCTTCTCATCGCGCTGATCGCTCGTGGTGAACAGGCGCGCGCGGTCCACCATCGCATGCACCATCGCCCCGGTGACCACGGGGCATTCGCGGATCATCTCCGGCACATGCACTTGGGGAATCTCCAGTACTTCCATCACCGTTTCGGCGATCGCGTCGGCCGGCGGTGTCGCCCCGCGCGAGAACGGCAACAGTCCGCCCACGTCGCCGCCGTTCCATTCAATGATCTTGTGCGCGCCCGCGCCGCGATCCACGCGGATCACGAGGTGGCCGGCGAGCACGATGAAGACCACTTTGACGGGCGTGCCCTTGGTGTTCACCACCACGCCTTTCGGGTATGTCAGATAGCTGCCGTGCCTGGCCAGCCACTCGTGCTCGGAAGTGGGCGCTACGCCCAGCGCCTTGTGCTCTTTCAGGCGGGCCACGATGGCGCGGACCTCGGCGTCAGTCATCATGTCCGCTTCCTCAGACGGTGCGCAGGTAGCGATGCACCGAATAGATCGCCGCCGAGCCCTCGCCCACTGCGGCAGCGACCCTCCGGTTGGCGCCCGAGCGCACGTCGCCGGCGGCGAACACGCCGGGGACATTGGTCTCGAACATGAACGGCGGTCGCTCCAGCAGCCAACCGCGCGGCTTGCCATGCTCCTGGGGCAGGTCGGCGCCGGTGACGACAAAACCTGCCTCGTCCAGTTCCAGCACGCCCGCGAACGACTCGGCGTGCGGCTTCACGCCGATGAAGATGAACATCGCGGACGATGGAACGACGCGCGCGGCTCCCGTGTCCGGGTTCTTCACGGTCACCGATTCCAGCGCGCCATCGCCTTGCACGGACGCGACCTCTACGCTGTGCACCACATCGATGTTGGGCGCCGAGCGAATGCGATCCACGAGGTACTTCGACATTGTGGGCTGCAGGTCTGGCGCGCGCACCAGCATCGTGACCTTGCGTGCGTAGCGCGAGAAGAACAGCGCGCCCTGGCCAGCGGAGTTCGCGCCACCCACGACGCAGATGTCCTTGGCGCGATACCGGGCCGCCTCGGTCATCGCCGCACCGTAATAGACGCCCGTGCCCTGGAGCGGCGCGAGCCCCGGCACGTCGAGCATCTTTGCGGCCATGCCGGTGGCGATGACAACGGCGTACGCGGTGAGTTCCGTGCCGTCTCCCAACGTCACGACGCGATACGGATCTTCACTGCGAAGCCCGGTGACTTTCTGAGCGCTGAGCAACTCCGCGCCGAAACGCTTTGCCTGCGCCACGGCGCGTTGGGCGAGGTCTGACCCCGTGACGCCAGCCGGAAAGCCCAGATAGTTCTCGATCATGGAGCTGGTGCCGGCTTGGCCGCCGGTCGCCTGCGACTCCACGAGCACGACGCGCAGTCCTTCGGACGCGGCGTACAAGGCGTTTGCCAGTCCGGCCGGTCCGCCGCCGATGACGATGACATCGTAAAACGGCCGGTTGGCGTGTGTCTGGAGTCCGGCCTTTTTGGCGAGTTCGGTTGTGGCCGGCGCGATCAGATGCGAGCCGTCGGGGAAGAGGACCACCGGCAAGCGCGTCAGGTCGCCGGCCAGCGACAACACCAGTGCACGAGCCGGCGCGTCCGCGTCCACGTCCACCCATTCATATGGTACGCGGTTGCGTGAAAGAAATTCCTTGGCCTCGAACGACTCGGGTGACCATTGCGAACCCACGACGCGAATGCCATCGAACGCGGGCCGCACGCGCGCGCGCCATTCCGACAGCAGGTCGTCCAGCACCGGGTAGAGCCTTTGCTCCGGCGGGTCCCACGGCTTCATGAGGTAGTGGTCCAGTCCGATCTCGTTGATGCCGGCGATGGCGACGTCCGTATCCGCGTACGCGGTGAGCAGCACTCGGCGCGACTTCGGGTGCAGCGGCATCACCGCGCGCAGCAGCTCGGTGCCGGTCATGCCAGGCATGCGCTGGTCCACGAGAAACAGTGCCACGGGCGTGTTGCGCGCGGCCAGTTCCTTGGCGGCGTCCAGCCCTTCGGCGGCCGAGCCGGCCTTGATGACGCGGTAGTCGGCCTTGTAGTGCTGGCGCAGGTCGCGTTCGATGGCGCCCAGCACGGTCGCGTCGTCGTCGACCGCGAGAATTACAGGTTTTGTCACGGCGAAAGCGAGATGACGGCTGCCAGGACGACAGGGGGGGTCAATGCAGCGCCAGCGCGGTTATCGTTGTATTGCGGCATACACGAGCCGCTGAAAGTCCTGCTCGATGGGGTAAACGCGACCAGTGTTGAACTGCGTCCAGACCATGCCTATCAGATCGGCCTTCGGATCTACCCAGAAGAATGTTCCCATGAGACCCCACCAGCGGTAAACGCCGGTTGAGCCGGGGAGCGGGGCGTGCGCGGAGTCCACGAGAACAGCGCCCGCAAGACCGTAGCCATACCCGGAATGCCCGATCATGGGGGAGTCAATCGGTGTAAGGGCGGCAGGCAGGTGGTTGCGCATCATGCTGGCGACGCTCTCTTGCGAGAGTATTCGACGGCCGTCCAATTCGCCACCGTTGAGCAGCATCTGCGCAAACCGCAGGTAGTCCGCCGGTGTCGACAGAAGCCCACCCCCGCCGCCGAGGAAGACGCTCGTCGGTTGGTACTGCGCGCCGACGAGTTGCGCAGCCGCACGTAAACGACCGTCCGGACCGCGCGAGTACAGGACCGGGATGCGTCCCTCCATGGCTGGCGTGATACGAAAGGCGGTCTCCCGCATTCCCAGCGGCGCAAAGACTTCCTCGTCCAGGTACCTGTCGAGCGTCCGCTTGGATGCGACTTCCACGACAGCGCCGAGCACGTCGATGGACATGCTATAGGTCCACGCGTCTCCCGGGGAGAAAACCAGCGGCAGCTTCGCGATGCTATCGGCGAACTGCCGAACCGTTCGCGAGTTGTCCAAGAGGTTCGATCGGCGATAGATGGAGTCGACCGGCGTCTGGCCGAAGAAGCCGTAGGTGAGCCCCGAGGAATGCGCGAGCAAGTGCTCGATCGTGATCGGGCGATTTGGATTGCGAAGAGTCGGATTCGACGAAGGTCCCCCTGCGTACACCTTTGTCGAGGCAAACGCGGGCAGGAACTTCGCCACCGGGTCGTCCAGCTTGACCGCGCCCTGATCGACCAGCTTCATGATCGCGACGGCGATGACGGGCTTGGTCATCGAGTAGATGCGGAACACGCCGTCGGTGCGCATCGGCGTCTTGCTCTCGATGTTCGCACTTCCGATGGCCTGCACGTATCCGACCTTCCCGTGTCTCGCAATGAATGCGACCATCCCGGCCAGCTTCCCGGAGTCGACGTAGGCCTGGAGCGCCGGCGCAATGCGCGCGAGAGCTTCGGAGGACAGGCCGAGGTCGGCAGGCCGAGCCGAGGGGAGTCCCTGCGCCGCACCAGCGCTTGTCGCAATCACGAGAAGCCAAGCGATTGCGTACGGAGCGCTGCGTTGATCGTGAGTCATCGTCTGCTCTATGGCGGTGCGCATTGAGTGGCCGAAATGCTGCTCACTCCAACTCCGGAATCTCGTGCGGCGCGAGCAGTACCTTTGTTGACCGAGCCACACCCGCCACGCGGCTAATGAAACCCTTCCGCTGAAGAGTCTTTAGCATCCCATGAACGCTCGGCGGTGTCGTCTGAAAGTAGTCCTGGACCTCGGACTCCGCTGGCGCACGCCGATGGAGACGCGTGTACGTCTGGATGAACGCGACGTACTGACCCTGCTTGGGCGACATACCAACCCGACTGAGGGCAGGGCGAAGCATGTGCCAGCCTGGATCGGTCTCCCCGGTGAATCCAGCTTTGACCCGAGCGAACGCCTGCCCGAGGCGCTCCATCGCCACCTCGTTTTGGGCCGAGTGCGCCGTCTGCTCGAACGCGTTCAGGAAGGCGTCCAACTCGTCGCCCTCTAGCTCGAGACAAACGAGCGGGCCATGCGCCGGGGCGTTGCGGAGCGTCTCCGTGAAGCCGGCGACCGGATCGCCGTGCACGAGGAGCATGTCGCGCTCAGCTGCCGTCAGATGAATGATGGCCGCCTGTCGGCGACGGGACTGTCTGGTAGGCATTTAGGAATCGCGGAACCGTCCAATGATTGATGCCTGATGCGTCCGCCTCCGTCACGTGACCTTCCTCCTGGTCCGCTGTCCAAGACCCAGATTGGGCGTATCAGGGGTAAGGCGGTCTGAACGCTCGCATGCCAGCCTCGCAGGCGCAACGCCATCATGCTCGCCGCACGCCACGTCGGGCACCAACCCTTGGTTATGCGCGGGCGCGCGATCGCCGTAACGCCCGCACCGGGCGCCGCTCTTGGGCGATACGCTCGGCGAGGTACACCTTGAGCAGTGACTGGTACGGCACATCGCGTTGATTGGCGAGCGTCCGCAGCTCATCAAGCAATCCCTGCGGTAGTCGGAGTGAAATCGTTGCCGTCGACGGTCGGAGGTTCGGAAACGACACCCGGCGCGCCTTACTCCAATCGAGGTAGTCGGTGGTGTCATGCGTCATCCAGAACTCGCCCGCCTCTTCATGCGAGCGAAAGTGCGGAATCGGCTTCAGCTTCTTACGGGGCTTTGGCATATCGACGACGCTCCTGGCGGCTCATATCTCGGATGGAAATCACACGCACTCGCTTGGCCCGAATCGTGAACGCTGCTGTCAGCAAACGCCCGGCGTTGGTCGGACCGTAAATCAAAAACCGACGCTCAGTGGCGCCTTTGATCTTGAGCTCATAGCGACCAAGGCCGTGGGCCTCGTACGAATGAAGTGGCTACCAAGTGTCGGAGAGCGGGCCCGTTCGGGCCGGAGAGTCGAGTCGCTAGGCGGCGCCGCGACTCTTGCGATAGCGGCCCGAGAACAGTTCCTGCCCGATCTTTGTTGGTTTCCGGCGGAGGACGTAGACCCAGGCGATGCGGCGACGGCCACTCTTGAGCGTCACGAAGGCTCGCTTTCTGTCGTATCCCGCTCCCTCGTACTTGTCGAGCTTCTGGAGGACTCGCGGCGCATCATTTGCCGGAATCTCGTAGAGTTCGCCGAAAACGCGTCGTCCCCGGCTGGAGTCGCGCACGACGCCCGGGTAGCGGCCCAAGTCGAAGAGGCGTCCAGCGATTGTGGCATGACCAACCGCGCGCGCGGACTTGAGCAAGTGATGCTTGCTGCCGAGCGACGTAAGGGTGCCGTAGACGAAGAGGGGTGTAGGCATCAGGCCTTCTTTGGAACGCTAGCGAATTGAATCAACGATGGAAGTCCCTCAAATCCCTGGGGACCAAGCAACCCTTCCGCCGACTAGAGTCCCAAGTCCGTCTTCAGCTGCTTCCAGGAAATCTTTGGGCCCCTTTCTGCCAACGCCGTGCGAGCGGCGTCGACCTCCGGACCGTTTTCGCGTCGTCGTAGCGCGGCCAGGATACGCCGTTTGTCGGCTGCCGGAATACTCACGTAGACGAAGCGCTCCCTATCGAAGAGATAGTCCTCTCCACTCTCGTCGACCACGCGGACCAAGCCGTCCTTTGCGGCGCGTGCATCCGTGAGGACGCGGTAGATCCTTCCCACGTCCAGCGACACCGTGTAGCCGACGTCGTTGATGCAGATGGCGAGCTGATTTGCGGGCCTTTTCATGGCTTTTCCGCGCAAACGCCGACGCTTGAATCGCGCTGGCTCATGCGGCTGCAAAAGGCCATGAAGGTATTCGGGCGCGATGTCTGCGCCGTTTGGCCAAGCGACAGTCCGCGTCTCTGGATCCAGTATTACCTGGGCGAAAAACGTGACGCTCTTCAAGGGCTCGAAGACCTGCCCCTGCAAGTGATCGGCGAGATCCACGTGGCCTTCGGCGCCGTCGCTGAAGCGCAGCCATAGCACGTGGTCTCGCACATGACGTGCTGCGGTGACGTTGAGAATGTCGTTGTCCATCATGGAAAGTGCGGCCGACTACCTAGTCTTGCTCCGATGTGACCGAGCGCGCGGCGGCTTGCCGGCCACACGGATGAGCGTCCTCAGCGCTTCGTTCACCGCTCGCGAGTCGCCGAAGACCGCATGCACATCAGCGTCGAGCCTGACGGTGTTGGTGCCCTCCCAGTACTGCTCGAAGAACTCGCCACGCCGTCCGTTCGAGAAATCGTAGTGCGGGCGCATTTCAACATCCTCGTGGACCGCGGAACGTTTGATTTGTCGATCAACCTTCTTCATATCGCCTCCGTTCACGTCGGTTGGCTTGGCGAGCGCTGATCAGGCGAACCCCGGTTGGCCGTACTGTGAATACTAGTGCGAGCAGCCGGCCCTGTTCGGACTGCGCGAGGACCAGACGTCGGTGCTCGTCGATTGAGTGGTCCGGGTCATCGGTCGTAATTGCGCGCGAATCTCCGAAGACAGTCATGGCTTCGTCAAACGAAACACCGTGCTTGGCGAGATTGGCGTCGGCTTTTCGCTGGTCCCATTCGAATTCGACCACGCGCCACGATGGGCGGTAATGGGCGCATGACCGTCACCATTTCGTCGCGCATCGTAGCGATCCATCGCCACCTCGCGGAGAGTTGGGCGTTACCTGAAGAGCGGCAGCACCTCGGCTGGCGAACGACGCGGTACCGGCGTGCGTTTGACGTCGAAGTGGTCGCGCGTGACGAGGTACTTGGCGCCGACTCGGCGGTAGGTGACGAAGAGAACGGCCGCTTCGTACTCGAACTTGGTGAAGCTGAGCGCCTCGTAGTAGTCGAAGTTGTTGAGCGGGGCCACGAGGAGGAGGCTCAGCAGGCATCCCACCACCTCGTGCGCCGCGTGCGGGCCACCATGTCGCTCGGCGTGGTACCGGATCATCGGCACCGTGAGGGGCGTGATGAAGCACGGCCGGCGGATGTCGCGAGGATCCTGGACGGCGCGGTCGGCGGCGATGGCCTCGAAGAGGGCTTCGGCGTCTCTGGCGGCGTCGCCAGTGCCGGAGATGAGATCGAGGATTACGTCGGGCGCGATGACGAGCGGCATCCGCTCCTTGGTGAGCGGCGGCGGCTGGCTTGGCGGCGTCTCAGTCCCAGTCTTCATGGAAGGTTTTGCGACGGTCGCGATAGGCGGACTCCTCGAACGTGTCCGAGATCAAGCGCGGCTTCTTCGCGGCGCCGACGAGGCGTGCAACTACCGTTGAGCCCTTGCCCGACATCGCGTAGTAGCGCGGGGGCAGCCAGCGGAGGAAGTCCGAGACGAGCAACGACAGGGTGGTGTCGTGCTGCTTGCAGTATGCCTCCGCGTTGGCGAGGGCGTCCACGTCGAGCAAGAGGTTCTTGGCCCGCTTCATTGATGCCTCCAGTGTGCGCATGGATATCCTAAGGCCGTGCACACGCGCCGCAAGGGCAGTGAGTCGAGCCGAGCACGCAACGCGTTGGCGCAGCGAGCGTTGGTGCCGTGGCAGCGGGGAGCTGCCAAACAGGCATTACCCTCTTTTCACGAATCAAGCCTTATATAGGTAGGAAATCAGCAAGAGAAGTTGCTGAGCCCGCCCGCGACGCAGGCCTGATGGTTGGGCCGCCGCAGGAGGCGGTGTGTGGAAAGAGTCTGCCGGTTGGTTGACGAAGGCGCTTTGTCCGCAGCGAAATCCATTTGGTGAGTGCCCACGAGGAGTTGGTGCACGACCAGAACGTGTTTGGCAGGACCCGAGACGGCTTTGCTCGCGAACAAAACCGTTTCGGCAGACCCGATGCCGGGTCGGCTTCGCGTCGGATTGTCCCGGGAAGGGCGCGGAGGGTGGGCGGCGAAGACGAAATCCGAATGGCTGGCCGGCTATACGGACCGGAAAGCGCCGCAAATCCGGTGGTGCGTGGCGCACGTGCACGTGTGCATGCGCAAAGCCGGATGGTACACGGACGAAATCAACATTCACCTTATCGAAAGGAGCTTTATGGATCGCGGTGGCCGCAGTACGCTGAGCAGCTTTCAGCGCGTGCAGGAGTTTCTGACGCAGAACACGTTGGCCGACGCGCCCGCCGGCATGGGCGCGCAGGCGGCGGAGCTGGGGGACGTGATCGCGCGTCTCACAAGCGAGTCGGTGGGGCAGGAGGCCGGGAGCAGGTTTGTCCGCGTGCACGCGGAGTCGCAGCGGACGCTGCGGGAGGCGCTGCTCAAGGAGCACATGCAACCCGTGTCGCGGGTGGCGCGTGAGGTGTTCGGTGCGACAGGCATGGACAAGGCGTTTCACATGCCGCGTTTGGTGAAGGCGAACCAGCCGGTGCTGGCGGCGGCTGGGGCGATGGCCGAGGCGGCGGAGAAGAGCAAGGAAGTCTTCCTGACGCACGGTCTGGGGCCGGACTTCATCGAGCAGTTGAAGTCAGCCGCGCAGGCGTTGGACACGGCGCGGAACGCACGGGCGGAGAGTGCGCGCCGGCGCGTGACGGCGACGGCGGCGGTGCAGGATCAGCTCAAGCGCGGCCGTCGAGCGGTGCGGTTGTTGCTCGCGATTCTGGCGCCGAGGCTGGCGAAGGATCCGGAGTTGAACGCGGCTTGGGAGAGCGCGAAGCGGGCGCGGTCGAGCGGAGTTGGTGCGGTGGTAGCTGACGCTGCCGTGGAAGCGCAGGAGTCAGTGCCGGTTGCGCAGCCGGAGGTGAAGGCGGCGTAGTTGGGGAGTGAGCGTTGCATCGTCCGGCGTCGAAGTGGGCGCCGGGCGGTGTCAACGCCTGCGGCGCGAACGCATGTGGGTCATGTACGAGCGCAGCACGGCGTTCATGCGTGATTGATAGCGCGGGCCCTGCGCGCGAAACCATTCCAGGACATCGGGGTCAAGTCGGAGGGAAATGGCGCGCTTGATGACCGGAGGGACGAG
>ERZ1292623.567-Hain-H51-01um-R1-567-length-39484-cov-7_pt1 | contig 39484 bp, 50 predicted proteins | sample MGYA00564398_ERZ1292623 | MGnify/ENA primary metagenome ERZ1292623 (study PRJEB36523, sample SAMEA6512633) | groundwater metagenome | collected 2019-01-07 | study: AquaDiva: Metagenomics assemblies of 32 groundwater samples
GGCAGCGGGCTTTAATGAGGGTCAGGCGACACGCATAGTTGCTGGTCAGGGGATGGGTATTAAAGGAAGCTAACCGCCTAGTACAGGCGGTCTTTTTGTAAAAAACATAGAAGTGTTGTAAAAGTAAAAAGATGTATTCTTATGATGTTTTTTTCTGGGGGGCTTTATTTTTCTTAGTAGGTATTTTGTTTAAAAGTTTGGGGCTTAATTTTTCGATACTGGTTATAACTATCTTAGCCGCCGCCATTTTTTCGGCTTGGTGGTTTTTCGTGAGGCGTGCAAATTTGCTCTGGTTTGCGGGGCTCACTATTTTTATTGTTTTTGGTGCCCTATATTTTTCCTGGAACGATTTTAATTTCAAAAACGAATCAAGGGTGTTATATGATGAAAAATTAAGCCTTACTGGCGTAGTGGTTAACGACCCGTTAATAAAGACAAATTCTCAAGAATTCAAATTAAAACTTGTTCAGTCTTTAAAGGGTAACGTGCTCTTAAAAACCGCGACTTATCCGCGGTTTCATTATGGCGACGAACTTAGAATTGAAGGCAAAATTATTAGGCCGGAGCCAGATGGTTACGCTAGTTACTTGGCCAAAGAGGGAATTGTCGGCGTTATCTCTTTGCCCAAGATTGAATTAGTCTCAACTAAAAATGGTTCAAGTTTTAAGTCATCTCTTTATAATATAAAAAATAAAATAATCGATTCATTTAGGGATGTTTTACCTCAAGAGGAGGCAACATTTTTAGCGGGGCTTACATTAGGAAGCAGAAATGAGCAGTCAGATGATTTTAAGCAGGCCCTAAGCTTAAGCGGAACAACGCATCTTGTGGCTCTTTCTGGTTATAACATTACCGTCATGATTTGGGTTCTTTTAAATACCCTCCTGTTTTTTCTTTCAAGACGAGTTTCTTTTCCAATAATTATTTTATTTGTCATTGGGTTCGTATTAATGACCGGGGCAGAGGCTTCTGTGGTGCGAGCCGCAATTATGGCAATGCTAGTTATTTTGGCTCAAGAGTCAGGCCGCATTTTTTCTTTAAAGAATGCAATAATCTTTGCCGGATTGATTATGGTTATTATAAATCCAAAAATACTAGTTTTTGATGTCGGATTTCAACTTTCTTTTCTCGCCTTACTAGGAATAGTCTATCTGAAACCAGCATTACAAGGGTTCTTTAGAATGGGGAGTGGTTCCGGTTTTCTATCGTGGAAAGAAAACCTTATGACAACCGCGTCCGCTCAACTCATGGTTGCGCCGCTTCTGATTTCAAGTTTCTCAAGTTTTTCACTGACGTCTCTTTTGGCTAATGTAGTTATACTTGAGGCAATTCCCATAACGATGGGAATTGGATTCATGGTCGCCGTATCGTCTTTTATTTCCTATTATGTTTCTTTGATTTTCGGTTGGGTAGCGCTAATTCTATTGAGATTCGAAATTTTAGCCATCAAGTTTTTTGCAAGTATAAGCCTGCCTATAACGTCTAGCTTGAGCTATAGCGCGATAGTAATGTACTATTGCTTAATAATCGTCTTTATTTACTATGCCAGTCATGTCCGAAAATTTAAAGAATAAAACACTAATAGTAATTGCAGTTTTAGTTATTTTAAATACCACTGTATTTGGCTCGATTTATTCTGACATTAAGGGGGAAAACGATTTAAAAATTTATTTTATTGATGTCGGTCAAGGAGATTCTGAACTTGCAATTCTACCTGGTGGAGTAAAAATTTTGATTGACGGGGGACAACCGAACGGAAAGTTGCTTGAAGGTTTAGGTAAAATTCTTTCTCCAACCGACCGGTATATTGATTTGGTAATGATGAGTCATCCGCAACTTGATCATTTTGGAGGTCTTATTGATGTTGTAAAGCGGTATAGAGTTGGGGCTTTTCTAACTAATGGTCGCGAAGGGACAGCGCTCGCATTTGATGATTTGAAAAAGGCAATCGTCGAAAAGAATGTTCAGGTTTTAGTTTTGGCAAAAGGCGATAAGATTCGTTATCGACAGAGTCTGATAAACATAATTTCGCCGGATAGGGTCTCTTTACTAAGCAAGGAGTTAAATGACACTTCCTTAGTTGCCCTCTTGGCGAGCAACAATTCAAAAACACTTTTCACTGGTGATATGGGGACAAATATTGAAGAAAGTATGCTTTATAGCAAATCGCTTTCGAAAATAGACATATTAAAAGTTGGTCACCATGGTTCTAAGTATTCTTCGGCGGGCAGTTTTCTTGCCCAGCTGAATCCTAGAATATCTGTTATTGAAGTCGGTAAAAATTCATATGGTCATCCGACAGAAGCCGCTTTAAGTCGTTTGAGTAGTTCGGGTTCTAAGGTTTTTAGGACCGACAAGGATGGCACTGTTGAAATAATCATAGATGGTAAAAACATTAGGGTGTTTAAAATCTAAATACTCGTTATTTTTTTTGACTTAAGATATTGAGGAGATATACTTAATTTTAGAATCTTAATATCTACAACGGAGGTTACATGAAGCGTTGTTTCTTTTTTCCCCTCGCGTTTTTCGCCGTATCTGCAAGCTCGTCGTTTGCCCAAGACACCGCAAGCAATGTGCCTATTTTTAGGGGATGGAAGCCTATCATAGATTCGATTTTGGTCTATGGACTTGTATCAAAAGAGGATTCTCTTATGCCGTCTGGCGTTCCGACTCATGAGGTAGATAATTGTTTCCCGCGTCTATCTGAAAACCCTTCAGGTGAACGAAGGTTGTTTGTGAACGAATGCCTATCACAAAAGTTCTATCGCATAAGCTTTGTATCCGTCGATCCAGGACGACCGGTAAGAATAATTCTTGTTATCCTATTCACCGATGAGACTATCAATTTATCGAGAAGCGATATTAAATGCGAAGCTTGGTCAAACGAAGGCCTTTTAAGAGGAAGGCTGGATGATGTGTTTGTTATTGCTACAGAAAATAAATGCGGAACTAGTGGCGATTTTATGTATTCCCCATTCCTTTCTAAACATTTCAGTAACACGATGAGCAGGTTTTTGAATTTTATTAATAAGCATTAGTTTCATTTTTGCCCGCCATTGGCGGGCATTCCGATTTATAGTAGAATTTTTTTATGCGAGTTTTAACGAGAGACATGGAAAAATATGAAGGGAAGGAAACGGTGCTGATGGGCTGGGTACAGGTCAGGCGTGACCATGGCAAGATTATCTTTATTGATTTAAGAGACAGGAGTGGTATTACGCAGGTTGTTTTTGTTCCAAAAGATGAGGTTTTATATAAAAAAGCTGAGACTCTTCGTCCTGAATGGGTCGTTCTTATAAAAGGGAAAATAAGTAAGCGTCCTAAAGGAATGGAGAACCCTAAAGTTCCTGGTGGCAGTTATGAACTTGCCGCAACTGGTCTTGAGGTCTTGAATGAAGCCCAAACTCCGCCGATTGAAGTGACTGAAGACGGTAAGGACATAGGCGAGGAGGTAAGGATGAAATATCGTTATCTGGATTTGCGCAGGCCTCGATTGCAGGCAAATATGAGAAAGAGAGGGGAGGTCACTAAACTTATAAGAGATTTTTTGACCAACAATGAATTTATTGAAATAGAGACGCCGATTCTAACCAAATCAACTCCAGAAGGAGCAAGGGATTATCTCGTCCCGGCTCGTTTACACGCCGGTAAATTTTATGCATTGCCACAATCCCCACAACAATATAAACAGCTTTTGATGGTCGCCGGAATGGAACGGTATTTCCAGATAGCGAGATGTTTTAGGGATGAAGATACAAGAGGCGACAGACAACCAGAATTTACTCAGCTGGATTTAGAAATGAGTTTTGTGGAGCGCGAAGATGTGATGGCTTTGAATGAAAAACTTTTAATTGAAATAGTAACAGAGCTTTATCCGGAAAAGAAAATTCAGGAAATTCCGTTTCCTCGTTTGAGTTACGAAGAAGCGATGGAAAAATATAAGACAGAGAGACCAGATTTGAGAAAAGATAAAAATGATCCGAATCTTCTGGCGTTCGCTTGGGTTATTGATTTCCCATTTTTTGAGAAAAACGATAAGGGTGGCTGGACTTTCACGCACAATCCATTCTCTGCGCCAAAGCCGGAATTTATGGAAAATCTCTTGGCAAAGAAAAATATTCCGGATATTTTAACGAGTCAGTATGATGTGGTTTTAAACGGTTGGGAAATCGGTGGTGGAAGCATAAGAAATCACAAACCAGAAGCGCTCACCGCTGTTTTTGAGATAATCGGTTTTGAGAAAGATAGAATTAAAGAAAATTTTGGACACATGCTTGAAGCTCTAAGTTTCGGGGCCCCGCCACACGGAGGGATTGCTTGGGGGCTTGATAGATTGCTTATGATTCTGCAGAATGAACCAAACATCAGAGAAGTTATAGCCTTCCCTAAAACCGGCGACGGAAAAGATTTGATGATGGATGCGCCGAGTGATGTTTCTAGGGAACAATTAAAGGAATTACACATGAAAACAGAAAAATGAAACTAAAAGAAGAACAAACATTAGTAATAGTTAAGCCCGATGGAGTAAAAAGAGGATTGGTGGGTGAAATATTGAAGCGCATTGAACAGCGTGGGCTTAAGGTTATCGCTCTTAAAATGTTTTGGGCTACGAAAGAGGACTTAACGAAACACTATTCCGATTCGGATAGCAACTTGAGCACTATGGGAGAAAAAACCCTATCCACTTATCAGAAATATGGCATGGATCCTAATAAAGAAATTGGTACAGCTGACGCTGTAAAGATCGGTAAGATGGTCCATGGTTGGATAGTAGATTTTATGGTCTCCGGACCGATGGTGAAAATGGTTGTTCAAGGACTTCATGCCGTTGAAATGGTTAGGAAGTTAGTCGGAAACACTATGCCGTCACAAGCAGAGATGGGAACGGTAAGGGGGGACTATTCGGTTGATTCGGCTGTGCTTGCTAATGCTCAAAAAAGGGGCATCAGGAATATCGTCCATGCTTCGGGGAATATTGCCGAGGCGGAACATGAGATTGCTCTGTGGTTCAAGCCAGATGAAATTCACGAATACAAGAGAGTTGAAGAGGATATAATGTTTTAGCGAAATTTTATCCACACCGACTCTATTGCGTGTAAGATTCAGATGTATACTTATATTAGACTCCGCTTATTAGATTCCGGATCAAATGATTCTTAAAGGGATTCCGTGGTTGTCTTGCCTCTTGGGGTAAGCACAGGAAACCCACTTGTCTTCTTGCCGGGAATCATCTAGAGCGGGGTTTTTGTTTGACTATTCTTTCAATGGACTGCTACCCTAATGGCAGTCCATTTTTAGTTAGAGGAGGAGAGAGATGGAAAATAAGGCGTTGGAACTCCAACAGGTCAGGTTTGAAAGGATGTTTTCCGAAAGGAAACAGATGGTGGTAGCTTTAGCAAGGAATTTAGTTTTGCTGTCTGACATCAAGGATTTAATCGAACCTGAAGATTTGGTACAAGAAACTCTACTCAAGGCTTGGAATGCCTTTGATACCTATGATCCAATCCGCAGTCAATTCTCCAGTTGGTTAATCGTGATAATGAAGAGTCTGTTCTGGAGCAAGCTTCGCGTCTATAAAAGACGAATTGGAGTTGTTCGTGTCCCTGTGAGTGAAAACGAAATCCGTTTATATGAAAACGCCTCCTCTCCGGCGCTATCAATGCCAGATACGCAACTCGTTGAAAATGAGTTGCAAGAGTCTATAGCATTTGCGTTGGGAAAGTTGTCTGTAGAACACAGAGATGCAGTTATCGCAATGGATATAATGGGACTGACATACGAAGAAGCGGGAGCACTTCTTAATATAGATTCAGGCACTGTTAAGAGTAGACTAAACCGAGCACATAAGATTCTTAAAAAAGATCCAAAACTTATTAGCCTTAACTCCGCATAACCCCCAAAAGGGGTTTTGTTGTATTATAATATAGCATAATAATATTATATTATTGTCAACTTTGACTAATTCGTCTATCTCCATAGGATGAGACGATAATGGAAACCTTGAAACCTAAAAAACTAAAAACAGGAGACATCGTGGGAGTTATATCGCCGTCTTTGCCTGTTTTCTGGAAAAAAAATCTTACTCGAGGAATGAAAAATTTGGAATCCCTTGGGTTCAAACCAAAATTAGGAGCAAAGGCCTTAGAGGTTCATGGAGGTTATCAAGCCGGTACCAAGGACGACCGTTTGAGCGATTTTCATGCTATGTTTTTAGACGATGAAGTTGAAGCGATATTTTGTGCAGGAGGGGGATATTCTTGCATACAGATGCTTCAGGGAATAGATTGGGATCTTATAGAAAAACATCCCAAGATATTTATAGGCTATTCGGACATAAGCACGCTCTTGAACCCAATAAACAAAAAAACTGGATTAATAACTTTTCACGGGCCTACCGTTGAGGGTGGTCTTTCCTCGGATTTGGGAATGCCGCTTAGTAAGGGCAAGAAGTTCATGATAAAAAGCATGAAAAACGCCTTAATGAAGGGAGAGAAAGGTTCACTGCCAAGTTTCACTGAGTGGAAAGTTCTGCGTCAAGGAAGAGCTGAGGGCCAGCTTGTTGGCGGTAACCTAGACGTGCTTACAAGCCTTCTGGGATCTCCATATGAGCCAGAGTGGGATGGGAAAATATTATTTTGGGAAGATACCGGTTTAACGATAGAAGATTTGGATAATTTCTTGTGGCGTTTAAGGATATCCAAGGTTTTTAAGAAAATTGAAGGCATGATAGTGGGTAGGATAACGGAGTTAAATTCCATAGACGATGAAACCGAAGGTTGGGCCAATTTAGACAAAGCGCCTTTAATCGAAGATGTCATTCTGCAAGCCACTGAAGGCTATAACTTCCCAATATTGTATGGAGCCGATTTTGGACACAACGTACCTTTAATGACTCTACCGATTGGCGCAAAAGCACTATTGGATTGTCCTAAATTAGGACGAGTAGGAAAAATATCTATATTGGAAAAATATCTTAGCGACTAAAACCCCGATTCGTTGAGTCGGGGTTTTTTGTTTGCTATTCTTAAGGTTATGGCTAAGAAGATTTTTATTGGTGTTGCATGGCCTTACGTAAGTGGCGATATCCATATTGGACATTTAGCCGGCTATTTATTGCCAGCTGATATTTTTGCCCGGTTCCACAGATATATTGGGAATGACGTACTTATGGTTTCTGGCTCGGATTGTTTTGGCACGCCAATTACAGTTGAGGCTGATAAGCAAAATACGACACCAGAAGAAATAGTTAAAAAATATCATCCGAAAAATGTTGAACTTTTCAAAAAATTAGGTATTAGTTTTGATTTATACACTAAAACCGATACAGAAAATCATAAAAAGGTTGTTCAGGATTTTTTTATAAAAGCGTTAGAAAGGGAATATATATTTAAGAAAAAAACAGACCAATATTATTCTGGGAGTGAAAAGCGTTTCTTGCCTGATAGATATGTAGTAGGAACTTGTCCGCGTTGTGGGTACGAAGATGCGCGAGGTGACCAATGTGATAATTGTGGGAGCGTTTTACATCCAGGAGAGTTAAAGGATGCGAAAGGCAATTTAACTGGTAAGCCCGTAACTCTGAAACAGACAGAGCACTATTTTTTCAATTGGCCACAATTGCAGAAGTTTTTGGAAAAATATATTAGTAAGCAGAAAAAATGGAGACCTTGGGTTATGAATGAAACCAAGGGTTGGCTGGAAAAAGGATTGAATGCTCGGGCCATAACTCGAGATTTGGATTGGGGAGTGGAGATTCCTACAGACAGAATTCCGGAAGGAATGCGGATAGAGGGCGCAGAAAATAAGCGGATATATGTTTGGTTTGAGGCGGTTATCGGATATTTATCTGCCTCCATTGAATGGTCCGGAAAGAATAATAAAGACTGGAAAGATTTTTGGTATAACGAAAAGGTGGAACATGCCTATTTTATGGGAAAGGATAATTTAGTTTTCCATACTCTTTTCTGGCCTGGCGAATTACATGCGTATGACGAAAAGATTCATTTGCCTGATTCGCTAATCATTAACCAATTCCTTAATTTAGAGGGAAACAAGTTTTCTAGGAGTAGAGGAATTACAATAGATTCAAATTATATAGTTGATGCCTACGGGCTAGATCCGGTGAGGTTTTATTTGACCCTTATTAACCCAGAGAATGCCGATGCAAATTTCAGCTGGGCGGACTTTGTGGGTAAGACAAACGATTTATTGATAAGCAATCTTGGTAATTTCATAAACAGAACACTCACCCTCGCCAAGGGGTTAAAATTCGATAAAGGCAAACCTGATTCCAAATTAGAGCAGGAAGTTTCGGAGATTATAGCAATGTCTAAAAAACACCTCGAATCCGCCGAATTTAGGAAATACGTGGAATCTATTTTGAGCCTTTCTCAGTTAGGCAATAAATATTTGAGCGAGAAAGAGCCGTGGTTTCTGAAAGAAAAAAACGCGATAAAATTTAAAGAAATAATGTCCAACTCTATCTTTATGGTTCTGGGTCTATTATTACTAGTGAAGCCACTCATGCCAGAATCGGCAGAAAAAATAGAGAAAATGATTGGAGTTGAAATTGGTTCATGGCCCAAAAAAGAAACAGACTATTTAATAAAACTTATTTCTGAAGTCAGAGTTGGTGAAGTTAAGCATTTATTTAACAAACTAGAAGACGAAGTCATTGAAAAGGAGAGGTCTAAAATTAAAAAATAGCCATTTGACACGACATCGAGTGGGGTTATGCTAAATAATAGCTTGAAGCTGTTGCTTCTTTGAAATTAAAGAAGGAGGCGGTTATGAAAAACTGGCGGGTTTCAGTCCATTTCTTATTTCTTTCTATCTCTCTCTTCGTCTTCCCGTTCAGAGCTCAATCCCAGGATCCGCGTCGGGTTTTATCGTCAGCGGAGAGATACAGGATGATTCAATCAATATCAGTTGATCTACAAGACGTTTTAAATGTCATCGACACCCTTTATTATAAGAAGTTAGATTATGTCGATTGCTATATCAAGATTCAAAATGGAGGTTTAAGCAACTGTCTTGATCCTTATTCCACTTATGTTACGGCGAAAGAAAGGGCCGATATGGAGGTTGAGCGTTTAGATCCCACATATTTCGGTGTAGGAATTAGAATGATATTTGGGGTCGGCGATAAGTTATGCCTGCTCATACCCATGAGCGATACAATCTCTATCGAAACTGGAGTGAAGGCGGGGGATATGTTGCTTTCTATTAATGACCAACCAATATTCGGATTAGAATCAGATAGTGTGCGAAAGATAATCATTGAGGGATTGGATACATTTTCTATAACCGTCAATCGAGACGGCAAGAAGATAGGACCACTTCACCTTACAAGAAAACTAAGATACAAAACTGATGTTGTTTTTGAAAAGATAGATTCTACACTAGCGCGCATTTATTTATTTGGATTCAATGCGCAGAGTTATGTGGATTTGGAGAATACTCTCCGGCGTGTACGAAAAGAGATTAAATCCGGCAGCTTTATTCTGGATTTGCGGTATAATCCGGGTGGCAATACGGGGTCTACTATAAATATAATCCACTTATTTGCGAGGGATTCAAATAGGTTGGTTGTAACTTTGAAGAATACCAATACGGGTTGGGTGGCAATCGACTCTGTTAAGAAAGTCGGAGAATTTCATGACTTAAATTTCGTTATATTGAACGAAAGGAGGACAGCTTCTGCTGCAGAACTTTTTTCTGGGGTAATGAAATCTTGGAAAAGAGCCCCGATTGTTGGTGACACCACCTTCGGCAAGGGAGTCGGGCAGCGATATGTTCTACTCCCAAGCGGCAATTTCTTACACTTATCAGTATTTGAGATGTTCTTAGGTGATAGCGCCAATGTAAGGATACAAGGTGTCGGCATTCCACCCGACTATTTCATTGTTAATAAGCCACCTTCGTCTAAGATGATTTTTCGTGATGATGAATTTCACACAGCCGTAAAAGTCATAAAAAGAACTATTCATTAATTATTAAAGTGAGGCATACAAAAGCCTCATTTTTGGTATAATTTTCAGATGAAGTATTTAAATTTTTCTTCGTTCCTTTTGAGGATCGGTCTTGCCTTCACATTTATATATGCAGCAGTGGGTTCCTTTTTAGAACCTAATTCTTGGATTGGTTTTTTTCCAGTATGGTTAAGAAATTTAGCGCCAGAAAATATCTTACTTACAGGATTTTCCGTTTATGAACTCGTTTTATCTGCGTGGTTGCTTTCGGGTTACAAAATATTAATAACGTCAGTTCTTTCCGCGATAACTATTTTTGGAGTAATAATATTCAACTTAGGAGCGATGGATATTATTTTCAGAGACGTGGCTATCTTATTCGCGGCGTTAGCGCTTTTGTTTTTGAATTTAGAGAGCAAGCAATCATAATGTTAATTATTACCTTTATAATTCTTTCAATTTTAGGGGCTTTGAATGCTGGCTACCTCGTCTTGAAGCACTACCAAAGAAAACCTCTGATTTGCCCTTTTAATCACGATTGCAACAAGGTAACTGAAAGTAAGTGGGGAAATATTTTCGGTGTTCGCAATGATGCCCTGGGCTTATTTTTTTATATCGCGTCTCTTGCGGGAATCATGACTGCGATTTCTAATCCAACCCTGGCGGATAATTTTTATAAATACATCCCCATAGTGAGTGGGGGAGCGTTTTTATTTTCGATCGCCCTTATAGGAATACAAATATTCATAATCAGGAATTACTGTTTCTATTGTATCGTCTCAGCGTTTATAAATTTTCTGCTATTTTTAAATAGCTTTTTCTTGAGATAAATTTTTGTCGGGCTGCCGGGAATTGAACCCGGTCTACATGCACCCCATGCATGCGTACTGCCGGTATACTACAGCCCGCCTTTGGCGGGTAAACCCGCTTAATTGATTTGATTATAAATCTTAATAAAAATAACCGCTATCATTTAGCGGTTATTTTTGTTTGGTCAATGTTCGGATGCAGCGAGTGCAGACGAGCGATCTTTTCCCCGTAACTAAAAGCCGGGTCCATTGAAGATTAGCCTTCTTTTTGCTGTAGGCGGTAGGATTATAGTGTCCTCTAAGGAGTTTTCTTGTTCCACCTCCCATATATGATTTTGCACATCTTTCACAAGCACGCATGGGGCTTATTGTATGTTTTTTGCTGGTTTAGTGCAAGTTCTGTGTGTTTTGCGGTGGGAAACTGACAAAAAAACGAGGATTTTCCTCGTTTTTATGGTCTTGCTTTGAGTTTCTGTTGGGTTTCAAATGTTTTCATTGTTATATAGTTTTTGTAATCGTTGGTTAGTAGAACCAACCCGAAGTAACCACTAATAACTAATAAGAAAAGACCGAGTAGTATGCTCAATAAAATGTTTTGAGGTCCTATCAAATTTCCTAATCTCAAGAAAAGATAAAGCGGGAACATTAAGAAAGTAATGAAATGTGCAAGCGCTATGAGCGTGGCTACCATTCGTTCCCTCTGTTCGAAAATCAATCTACTAATCTAATTATAAGTTATTTGTTGTTCCAATCAAGTCTATTAACCAATCACTGTCTCTTTGTAATTTTTCTTTAAGAAGTTGAACTCGTAATATTTTACGTTCTCTCCGGTCCCAGTCTGTAATATTATTATGTTTTGTGTTTGGGGTATTTTGAATATGATGCTCCCGGAAACGCTAGATTTCGGTGGCATTGAATTGAATGGGCCTTCTTCTGAGACTGGTTTCAAATTTGTTCCTACAGTACTCACATCAATAATTTCGAAAAGATATCTCGGTTCCACGCCCGCATAAGAGGTTGCCTCGTTGGTAAAGATTTTTATATTAACTTTCACCGTTCCATCAGATGATCGAGACAAAGATTCTACTGTTACTGTTAGATTGCTTTGGGGTAAAAGAGCGACGCTCGATTGTTCCTTGAAGATGATGGAGGTTGGGATTGATGCTGTTTGTGCGTTGCTTTCAACAATCTTGGGGGTTTGTGTTATGGTCGGGGTTTGGGGGTTTGAGTTCGGAGGCAACTCTGTTGAAGGAGAAAGTTCGTCTATGTGCTCTGCAAGCTCAATGGATATTTCTAAACTTTCCACCCGTTCTTTTAGAGTAGTTAGATTCGTTAGGACAATATAAAACCCCCCAATAGAAAGTATTATGAAAACTATGAATATTGTTAAAAATGTCTTCATAAACTTTTACTGCTCTTTTAACCACATTATATCATTCCGTGATATAATTTATAAAATATTATGGAGATAAAAATATTTTTGTACATAATCATTATTCTGTCGGCCACTTTCCATGAGTATGGACACGCTTTTGTAGCCAATTTTTTGGGAGACGACACCGCTAAACGTGAAGGTCGTTTAACATTGAACCCCTTAAAACATATTGATCCGCTGGGTACGGTTATTATTCCATTAGTGCTTTTACTCACCTCTGGAGTTTTTATAGGTTGGGCGAAGCCTGTTCCGTACAATCCCTATAATTTAAAGGACAAAAAATACGGCTCCTTGAAGGTTGGTCTGGCTGGCCCCGGAGCTAATTTTATTATCGCTATCTTACTAGGATTAATTATGAGGTTTTATCCGTCAGGGTTATTCGTAAATCCGCTATTTCCGCAGTTCCTTGGTCTCATAGTTTACATAAATATTTTTCTAGGCTTATTCAACCTACTTCCGATAGCGCCTTTCGACGGCTCTAAGATATTTGCCGATCTTTTCCCGAAACAAGCCAATATTATATTAAGTTCCGGTTTTGCTGGATTGTTTTTAGCTTTAATGGTCGGATTTTTCGTTATCCCACCCATAGCAAGAATTCTATTTCTTTTAATAGTTGGTGAAGGCCCGAATTTCTAGGTTATAATTGACAAAACGTCGGCTTTTTTGCTAATCTGTATAAACATTTTTATATACAATGCCCACAATAGGACAGCTTATAAAGAGAGGTAGGAAGAGAATCTCAAGGAAGGAAAAAACTCCAGGCCTTTCTTTTTATTTCAATTATTTGAAAAACAGACCGGTTGATTCTCCATCACCATTCAAACGGGGAGTTTGTGTAAAAGTTTTCACTACGACTCCTAAGAAACCGAACTCGGCTTTGAGAAAAGTGGCAAGAGTGCGTCTTACGAATGGGTCAGAGGTAACCGCTTATATTCCGGGTGAAGGGCATAATTTGCAGGAGCACTCTGTGGTTATGATCCGTGGCGGCAGGGTTAAAGATTTGCCGGGCGTAAGATATCATATTGTTAGAGGTGTATTGGATACTGGTGGAGTAGATAGGAATCAACAGAGATCAAAGTATGGGGCCAAACGTAAAAAGAAGGCATAAACCAAAATGCGAAAGAGAAGTTATTACAAAAAAAGAGAACATACGGGAGATTATGTGCACAATCGGGTTGATATGGGCCGGTTTATTAATTATTTAATGTCGGAGGGCAAAAAGACAACCGCCGAAAGAGTTTTCTACGCATCTTTGGAAGAAATCAAAAAGACAACTAAAGACGACCCGGTAAAAGTTTTTGAAAAAGCGTTAGAAAATGCTGCCCCTCTCCTTGAGGTTCGTTCAAGGAGGGTTGGTGGTGCTAATTATCAGATACCACAAGAAGTTTCTCCGCAAAGAAAGTTTTTCTTGGCGACTCATTGGCTTATCGATGCCGCGAGGAAAAGAAAAGGAAAACCAATGGCTTCAAAGTTGGCAGAAGAATTTATCGCCGCTTATAAAAACGAAGGCGCCGCGGTTAAGAAAAAACAAGATACTCATCGAATGGCGGAAGCGAACCGCGCGTTCGCAAGTTTCCTAAGGAGATAATATGCCCCGGCTTTATCCAATTGAAAGAGTCCGAGACATCGGAATCATTGCTCATATTGATGCTGGCAAGACTACTGTTTCAGAAAGAATTCTTTTTTATACCGGCGTATCTCATAAGATAGGAGAAGTGCATGAGGGCGATACTGTTATGGATTGGATGGAGCAAGAACGAGAAAGGGGAATTACAATTACCTCCGCTGCGACAACTTGTTTTTGGACTCCCACCTATAACAAAGGAGATAAGGCATTTGAGCACCGCATAAACTTGATTGATACTCCTGGGCATATTGATTTCACGGTTGAGGTCAAGCGCTCGCTTCGTGTTCTGGATGGGGCAGTAGTTATTTTTGATGGTGTTGCTGGCGTTGAGCCTCAATCGGAAACAAACTGGCATTATGCTGATGAATATAAAGTTCCACGTATTTGTTTTATCAACAAACTTGATAGAACCGGAGCAAGTTTTGAAAACAGTTTTAGGTCAATATTGGAACGTTTAACCCCGAACGCGATAGCGGTTCAAATTCCAATTGGTTTGGAGGGTAATTTTGAAGGAGTGATTGATCTCTTGAAGATGAAGGCTTATTACTCTGAAGGAGATAAGGGGGAAATTATTATAGAAAAAGAAATTCCGGATAATTTTAAGGAAGAAGCGATAAAGAAAAGAAAGGAACTGATTGAAAAAATAGTTGAGCATGATGACGCTCTTATGTCTCATTATCTTGAGGGCAAAGAACCAGATACGGATTCTTTGAAAAAGATTCTTCGTAAAGCGACTATTGCAAATACTATTGTCCCAGTATTTTGTGGCTCCGCTCTAAAGAATAAAGGAGTACAACTAGTGTTGGATGGTGTAGTAGATTACCTACCTTCCCCAATAGACATGCCTCCTGTAAAAGGTATTAATTCAAAACTTGAGGAAGAGGAATGTAAACCAGAAGACGATGCGTTCTTGGCTGCCCTCGCATTTAAAATAGCATCAGACCCTTTTGTGGGATCACTTACTTTTTTTAGAGTTTATTCAGGTGTGATGAAACGCGGAAGTTATATTTTGAACTCCACAAAAAACAATCAGGAACGTATCGGCAGGATTTTGCGTATGCACGCAAACCATCGGGAAGAGGTAGATGAGATTTATGCTGGTGATTTGGGCGCGTTAGTCGGCCTTAAAAATACCACAACCGGGGACACGCTTACTGATCCCGATCACCCACTTATATTAGAAAGAATTACATTTCCGGAGCCCGTTATCTCTGTTCGTATTGAACCGAAAACAAAAGCTGACCAGGAAAAAATGGGCATCGCGCTTCGTAGGCTTGGTGAAGAAGACCCAACATTTAGAATGGGGGGCGATCCAGAAACCGGAGAAACAATTATCTCTGGCATGGGCGAATTGCATTTGGAAATTATTGTTGACCGGATGAAAAGAGAATTTGGAGTTGGAGCAAATGTCGGTCGTCCTCAGGTAGCTTATAAAGAAACCATTAAAGGAAAATCTGAAGCTGAAGGAAAATATATTCGGCAATCAGGCGGTAAGGGTCAATACGGACATGTTTGGCTTAAGGTTGAGCCATTGGAACGAGGCAAGGGTTTTGAATTTATAAGTGCGATTAAAGGAGGAACCATTCCACAAGAATTTATACCCGCTGCCGAAAAAGGCATTGAAGAGGCGGTGCAAAAGGGCGTGCTCGCGGGCTACCCCTTAGTTGATCTTGCCGTAACTTTATTTGACGGTTCTTTTCATGAGGTTGATTCATCCGAAATGGCTTTCAAAATTGCCGGATCAATGGCTCTACAGGAGGCTGTGCGCCGATCAAAACCCGTTATCTTGGAGCCGGTTATGAAGGTGCAAGTTCTTGTTCCACCAGACTTTTTGGGTGACGTGACCGGAGATTTGAGTTCTAAGCGTGGAAAGATTAAAGAAATGGGCGAAAGGGGTACGATACGCATAGTCGATTGTGATGTCCCGCTTTCAGAAATGTTCGGTTATTCAACGGGGCTTCGTTCAATGACTCAAGGACGCGGTTCGTTCACTATGGAATTCAGTCATTATGAGGAAGTGCCTGCGAGCGTTGCCCAACTTATCATAGAGGGTAGGAAAAAATAGGGGGTTGACATATCTAGGGGGTTAAGTAGAATTAGTGCTACATTGTTTAAAAATAGGTCGAACTATTAATAAATTAAAAAATCATGGCAGAAAAAGCAAAATTTGAACGAAAGAAACCGCATGTAAACGTCGGAACCATCGGTCACGTTGACCATGGCAAAACGACTTTGACAGCGGCTATTACGCACGTCCTTTTTATGAAGGGACTCGCTGGTAAGGAAGAAAAAGTAGGAGAGATCGATAACGCTCCAGAAGAAAAAGCCCGAGGCATCACTATTGCCTTACACCATTCCGAATATGAGTCGGAGAAAAGACACTATGCACACATCGACTGTCCAGGACACGCAGACTATATAAAGAATATGATTACTGGTGCCGCCCAGCTTGATGGCGCGATTCTAGTAGTGTCCGCCGCTGATGGTCCGATGCCTCAGACAAGAGAACATATTCTCCTTGCTCGCCAAGTGGGTGTGCCAGAAATTGTCGTTTTTTTGAACAAGGTTGATATGGTTGATGATCCGGAACTTGTTGATTTGGTTGAGAGCGAGATTCGCGAACTTTTAAAGAAATATAACTTCCCAGGTGACAAAACCCCCGTTATTAGGGGTTCAGCCTTAAAAGCGTTGAATGCTAAGTCGGGTGATGATGCAGATGCCAAGCCGATTTTGGACTTGATTAAAGCTTTAGATGATTTTATTCCTGAACCGGTTCGTGAAATCGAAAAACCATTTCTTATGCCAATTGAAGACATTTTCTCAATTGAAGGACGAGGTACGGTTGTAACCGGCCGTGTTGAGAGAGGTATGGTAAAAGTGAACGAGGAAATCGAAATAATCGGTTTAAGACCGGTTCAAAAAACGGTTGTAACCGGAATCGAAATGTTCCAGAAACTACTTGATGAGGGAAGAGCCGGCGATAACGTTGGAATTCTTCTTCGTGGATTGAAGAAAGAAGACGTGGAGCGCGGACAAGTTCTCGCAAAGCCGGCATCCGTTACTCCGCACACAGAATTTGAAGCCGAGGTTTATGTTCTCTCTAAAGAAGAAGGCGGCAGACACACGCCATTCTTTAAAGGATATAAACCGCAGTTCTATATCAGAACAACCGACGTTACTGGTGAAGTTATTTTGCCAGAAGGCATTGAAATGGTAATGCCCGGCGACACTACTAAGATTACGGTTAAACTCATTGCTCCTGTTGCGCTTGAAGAAAAACAAAGATTTGCTATCCGAGAAGGAGGCAAAACTGTAGGAGCAGGAGTCGTAACCAAAATTTTTAAGTAGAATGCGAGCTTCGTTCTAAAATACTAACGCAATGCTCCGATCGCGGATCGGAGCATTGTTGTTATCTCGGAGTTCAGAAATTTCTATGGCAAAAAAAGAGGAGCAACTTTTAAAAGAAAAATTAAGATTAAGGATAAAAGCGTACGACGCTAAGCTTATTGATTCTTCGGTACGCCAGATTATTGACGCGATAAGGCGGCAAGGTGGTGAGGTTATTGGTCCGATTCCGCTTCCTACGGAGATTAGGCGTTACACCGTGAATCGTTCAACCTTCGTCCATAAGAAATCGGGCGAACATTTTGAGATGAGGGTTCACAAGCGTCTTATAGATATTTTGAATCCGAGCCAAAAGATTATTGAATCTCTTACGGACTTCAATCTTCCGAGTGGAGTGGATGTCGAGATAAAAACCGCTTAACCGTTGACTTCCCGAGTATTATCGAGTAATATCCATCCTTAAGGAGACGAAAGCCCCACAATATCTACGGAACACCGAGGCTCGTCTTCGGTTGTTTTTTTAAGCAGGAAAAATATGAATAAACTAATATTCAAAAAAGTCAGAATGACTCAAATTTGGAAAAACGACGTTGCCCTGCCGGTAACGATTTTAGAGTTATTTAAGGGAGATGGGATTGGTGAAATTAAGGAAGGAGACAGAGTCGCTGTAAGTGGCATCTCTAAAGGAAAAGGTTTTCAGGGCGTGGTAAAGCGCCATGGTTTTCATGGTGGTCCTAAAACTCACGGACAAAAAAATAGATATAGAGCACCGGGATCAATCGGTTCTACCGCTCCCCAAAGAGTTCTTAAGGGAAGAAAAATGGCAGGCCGTATGGGTATGGAAAGAGTAACCGTCAGAAATGTTGTTGTTGCTGAAGTAAAACCGGAGGAAAAAATCATCATGGTAAAAGGCGCGGTTCCCGGAGTGCGTGGTAGGGAGGTAGAAATAAGGAAATAATAATATGAAAGTGGAAGTTTTAGACAAAAAAAATAATAGAGTTGGGACAATGGAACTGTCCGAAAAAGTTTTCAAGAGAGCCTGGAATCCTAACTTGGTTCATCAGGTTTTGACTTCCATGTTATCAAATAAGAGGCAGCCTTTGGCAAATACTAAGGGGCGTGGAGAGGTTCGGGGAGGTGGTAAAAAACCGTATGCCCAGAAACATACGGGTCAGGCAAGAGCTGGTTCGACTAGGTCACCGTTATGGAAAGGAGGCGGTGTTACCTTTGGTCCGTCAAATGAAAGAAATTTTTATAGAAAAATAAATAAGAAAGTCAGAACTGCTGCGCTTTATTCGGTTTTATCCAAAAAAGCGAGTGATAAAGAAATTTTGATAATTGACGATTTAAAAATGGAAGACAATAAAACCAAGAAATTCGTCGCAGTTTTAAAAAATTTCTTGAAGGCTAAAGAGAGTGCTCTTATTGTAGTCGGTAAAGACAATAAGAACCTTTTTCTGGCTGCGAGAAATATACCAAAAATTGACGCGGTGGACATTTCTTCATTGAATCTAATGTCTTCCTTGAGTCACAAGTATATTTTATTTGATAAAGAAGCCGTCTCAACTTTAAATAAATAAAAAAATGAGTATTTTTTCAAAAAAAGATAAAAAAGTTGAGAAGGTTTTGAAGCCACAAATTAAAGTCGTGGCTAAAGAAAAAATAGTTCCGGCTAAACACCTATCTAGCATTGTAAGCGTCTTAAAAAAACCTTGGGTGAGCGAGAAGGCTACTAATCTAGGTAAACATAACCAATATGTTTTTTTGGTTGATAAGCGGTCTAACAAGAATGAGGTCAAAGAAGAAATTCGTAGGCGTTATGGTGTGGAGGTCACTTCGGTGAACACTGTCCGGAAACAAGGCAAGGTTAAAAGATATAGGAATTTTTTATCAAGACAAGAACTTACAAAGAAAGCAATTGTGACTTTGAAGGCCGGACAAAAGTTGGAGATAGTATAAAAATTTATGAAACAATATAAACCAACAACTCCAGGTAGACGCGGTGCGAGCGTCGTCGATTATAGCGTCCTTACTGTGGGTAAGCCATTCAAGAAACTTACAACCAGAATAAGAACTCATGCCGGTAGGAACAATCAGGGCAGGATTACAATGCGCCATCAAGGCGGAGGGAATAAGATAACATATCGCTTGGTTGATTTTAAACAGAACAAATTCGGGGTCCCCGGCGTTGTAGAAACATTAGAGTACGATCCTTATCGTACAGCTTTCATAGCATTGGTGGTTTATAGAGATGGAGACAGGAGATATATCTTGGCGCCTCAGGGAGTTAAGGTTGGAAGCAAAATAATTACGTCTGAAGACGCTCCTTTTGAACCGGGGATGAGGACAATTTTAAAGAGAATTCCAGTTGGTACTTTTGTTCATAACATTGAGTTTACGCCAGGAAGAGGCGGTCAGTTAGTTCGTTCTGCCGGTTCTGGAGCTCAGATTTTAGCCAATGAAGATAACTATACCCACATTAAGATGCCGTCGGGGGAAATAAGGAAGATTTTATGGAGCGGCTGGGCGTCAATTGGACAGGTTTCAAATCCAGAGCATAATTTAACGGTCATCGGTAAGGCTGGTAGAAATCGCGCTATGGGTATTCGTCCAACAGTGAGAGGTAAAGCAATGAATCCGGTTGACCACAAATATGGTGGTGGAGAGGGTAATACGCAAAGAGGAACAAAGCGTCCTAAAGATATTTGGGGCAATATTACTGGTGGTCACAAAACCCGCAATAAAAAGAAATGGTCAAGCAAATTGATCTTAAAAAGAAGGCCCAAAAAATTAAGAAAGAAATAATTTAAACATTATGTCTAGATCAGCTAAAAAAGGTCCATATATAGATCCAAAACTTTTAAAGAAAGTCTTGAAGTCAAAACCAGACGGTAAGACGGTCATTAAAACTTGGGCAAGGCATTCGGAAATTTCCCCGGAAATGGTGGGCTATATTTTTGGCGTTCATAATGGAAAGAACTTTATTGAAGTTAGGGTTACTGAAGATATGGTTGGTCATCGGCTTGGAGAATTTTCTCTAACAAGAAAATTCGTAAAGCATGGTGGTAAGATGCAGCGTGATTTGGAATCGGGCGCAACCGCTAAAGAGGGAGCACCTGCAACTCCGGCTGCGAAAAAATAAAAACAAACATGACTAATATCATTACGGCAAAATTAAAATACCTCCGGCTTCCTCATAGAAAAACTCGCTTTGTCGCGAACCTCATTAAGGGTTTACCAGTTGATGAAGCGGAAGCTCAACTCATGCTAAATTCGAGGCGCGCTTCTCCTGTTCTATTAAAACTTCTAAAATCGGCTATTTCTAATGCAAAGAATAACAATAAACTAAGTTCGGACAGTCTCTATATTAAAGATATCCGCGTTAATCAGGGCAATATGTTTACGAGATATACTCCGCGTGCCAAAGGTTCGGCGAGCCCTATTCAGAAGAAGACGAGCCATGTAATTCTGGTTTTGGGCGTAAGAGAAGCCAAGCCGCCAAAGTTTCTTATTAAAGAAAGAGAGAAGAAAGTTAAAAAAACTGTTGAATCTAAAAAAGATACAGAAAATAAATTTAAGGATAAGGATAAAAAAGCGGTTGGAGTAAACCCCATCTCTAAGCCAGGGTTCTTTAAGCGAGTCTTTAGTAGAAAATCAATATAAACTTATGGCACAAAAAATAAAACCGAATACATTCAGATTGGGAATTACGCTTCCTTGGTCCAGCCAATGGTTTTTCAAACGTACTTTGAGATTTTTTCTTGAGGAAGACCATCTCGTTAGAGAAATAATAAGAGACAAAATTCTTGCTGCGGGCATTGCCGGCATCGATATACAAAGGACTAATGACACAATCAGAGTATCAATAAAAGCCGGACGCCCCGGACTTATAATTGGACGTGGCGGAAAGGGGATAGACGAACTGAAGACAGCCTTACATAAAGCGGTGAGTGCTCTGCGTAAGAAGAATAAAGTTTTGAAACCATTTAATTTGAACCTCAATGTTGAAGAATTAAAACGTTCCGACGTTTCTGCGGCAATTGTTGCCCAGCAAATGGCATTCGATATAGAAAAGAGACTGCCCTACAGGAGCGTGGTCAAAAGAAATTTGGAGAGTATGAAACAAAACAGAGGAGTTCAGGGCGCAAAGATCAAAATGTCCGGCAGGTTAAATGGCGGAGAAATTGCCCGAGTTGACCAATTGTCATTCGGAAAAATGCCATTACAGACATTAAGAGCTGATATAGATTACGGTGAAGCGACAGCTTTTAATAGTTATGGAACGGTTGGGATAAAAGTCTGGATTTATAAAGGAGAAGTATTTAACGAGAAAAAATAAACATGTTGCAACCAAAGAAGCAAAAACATAGAAAAATGCAGAAAGGCAGATCTTTGAAGAGAATGAAGGAAACTCGCGGAATAAAATTGAGTTTCGGCAGCTTTGGTTTGCAAGCTACGACTGCAAAGTGGATAACCGCCAACCAAATAGAAGCTGCTCGTAAAGCGATAACCAATTCTTTGAAAAGAGAAGGTAAAATTTGGATAAGGATATTTCCAGACAAACCAATAACCAAACTTCCTCCGGAGGTTACGCTTGGAGGCGGAAAAGGAGAGGTTAGTCACTACGTCGTTCCTGTTAAGCCTGGCAGAATTTTATTCGAGATTGATGGGGTAAAAGAAGATGCGGCACGCGCGGCATTGAGGCTTGCAGGTCACAAATTGCCGGTCAGAACGAAAGTAGTTATTAAATAAAAACATGGATAAAAAAGAATTCGAACAATTTAAATCAAAATCAATTGCTGAACTAGAAGGGGCCCTGATGTCGTTTAGAGACAATTTACACGTTCTTAAATTCGATTTGTCTTTAGGAAAGGTTAAGAATATAAGAGAAATCAGGAAGGTAAAGAAAGTTATTGCAAAACTTTTGACTTTGAAAAATTCTGCAACAGCAATAAAAACATGAGAAAACTTCAAGGCACAGTAGTGTCCGACAAAATGAACAAAACAAGAGTAGTTGCCGTTCTACGCTTAAAGAAGCACGCGCGCTATCTTAAGTATTACAAGGTTACAGAAAGATTTAAGGCGCACGACGAGAACAACGAATATAAAATCGGCGACAAGGTGGAAATACAAGAAGTTCGTCCGATGTCCAAAGAGAAGCGTTGGAAAATAATTGGAAAAATATGATTCAAGAAAGATCAATATTAAAAGTTGCCGATAATAGCGGTGCAAAAACTGTTCGCTGTTTTAGGATTTTGGGTGGAAGTGGTCGTCATTATGCCAGAATTGGAGATATTGTGGTTGCATCTGTTCAAAAGGCTGAACCTCGTAATAAACAGCAGGTTAAAAAGAAAGACATAGTTAAAGCACTGGTTGTTCGCCAAAGGGCACCAATGAGGCGGCCTGATGGTTCTTACATTCGTTTCGACGACAATGCAGTTGTTTTAATAGATAAAAAAGAGCCGAGGGCAACAAGAATATTCGGTCCAATTCCTAGAGAGATAAAGGAAAAAGGTTATGATACCATTGCTTCTTTGGCGCCGGAATTGGTGTAAATTTATGAATATCAAAAAAGGAGACAATGTAAAAATTTTAAAGGGCAAAGATGCCGGCAAGACTGGTAAGGTTATTAGGGTTTCTGAAAAAGACAATAAAATTACTATTGACGGTTTGAATGTTTTCAAAAAACATTCAAAACCCAAACGCCAAGGGCAAAAAGGAGAAATAGTAAATGTTGTGAGGCCGCTAGACGTATCTAATGCTCAGATTGTCTGTCCGAGCTGTAATAAGGCGACAAGAGTGGGGCATAGGATAAATGAAAAACAAAAGACCCGATATTGCAAAAAGTGCAATGCCGCAATATAAATCTATGGATAAGAATTACGAAATAATTAGAAAAAATTTTGATAAGATAGTTGTTAATGTTGGCGTTGGTAAAATGCGTTCCCAGGGTGGTTTTGATGAAAAAGTTTTACCGTTAATCATGAAAGAATTGTCCGAGATAACAGGACAAAAACCTTCTCCACGCCCTGCTAAAAAATCCATCGCTGGTTTCAAGACGCGGGAAGGCGAAGTTTTGGGCCTCAAGGTTTCTTTGAGAGAAAAAAGAATGGCTGATTTTTTCTTGCGCATCATTAATTTCGTTCTACCTCGGGTAAAGGATTTCAGGGGGCTGGAATTGAGCAATGTAGACCAAAACGGGAATTTGAATATAGGCATAAGAGAACAGTTTGTTTTCCCTGAAATAAGCGCCGAGAAATCAAAAGTCAATTTTGGTATACAGATAACCGTTGTCCCTAATAATAAGGATAGGGATAAAGCGATTGATTTGTATCGATCGATTGGGGTACCATTGAAAAAACTTTAACTATGGCAAAAACATCTGTAAGGGCGAGAGCCCGCAAAAAACCCAAATTCAGTTCACGTACGGTGCGACGTTGTTTTCGTTGCGGTCGTGGGAGGGGATATATGCGTGAATTTAACCTTTGCAGAATTTGTTTCAGAGAGCTCGCATCTAAGGGTGAAATTCCGGGTGTAAAAAAATCTTCTTGGTAATATGTATATAAATTTATTAGTGAAAATTAAAAATGCCCAAGCCGCTGATAAGAAATCATTAAAATCGCCTTTTACTAAAATGGATCAGGCGGTTGTTGAGGTTCTTCAAAAATACGATTTCATAAAAAAATTAGAGGTTAAGGGTAGATCATTTAAAAAAGTTATGGAGTTGCAATTAAATCCAGAACGCCCGATACAAGGCGTAAAATTCCTAAGTCGTCCATCAGTGAGAAGATACGGAGGTTATAAAGATTTCAGGAGAGTTAAAGGCGGAGAGGGAATACTTGTGGTTTCAACACCGAGGGGAGTTTTGAGCGGTGTTGATGCTAGGAAACAGAAAGTCGGCGGAGAGCTTTTGTTTGAAATTTGGTAAAAAAATATGAGTAAGATTGGAAAACAAATAATTAAAATACCGGCAGAGTTGGAAGTTGTTCTCGGGGATACTATAAAGATTAAAAGTTCGAAAGCCGAGCTTAATTTTCCTATCTTAGAAAATATTGAAGCGAATTATGATTCGGAAAAAAGAGAATTGAGGTTTACTGCTAAAAGCGATGATAAGCAGTCTCGTAGTAACTGGGGCACACAAACATCCATCGTCAAAAATGGCGTAGAAGGCTTGACTAAGGGTTTTGAGAAAACTCTTCTCTTGGAAGGGGTAGGCTACAAAGTGATTAAAGAAGGGGAAGACCTGGTTCTAAGCCTCGGTTTTTCTCATCCAGTCCGTTTCAAGGGTAGGGCGGGTATCTTATTTGAAGTGGAAAAAAACACTATTTTGAAAATAAAAGGTTTTAATAAAGAGGTAGTTGGACAGGTTGCCGCAGAAATCCGAGCATTGAAGAAACCAGAGCCTTATAAAGGAAAAGGTTTTCGCTACTCTGATGAGGTAATTATAAGGAAGGCCGGCAAGAAAGCTGCAACGACAGCTGGAGGGGCGGCATAAATATAAACAACATGAAACAAGTCAAAAACTTAAATAAAATAAGGATTCGTAGGAAAGCTCGGGTTCGTGCCAGGATTATTGGTACCGCTATAAAACCACGACTCTCCGTTTTTAGGAGTAATAAAAATGTTTATGTTCAGCTTATTGATGATGTGGCTCAAAAAACTCTCGCATCCGCTTCTACCTACAATACAAAAACAAAAGGCACGAAGTCGGATCTGGCGAAAGAAGTAGGCGATGCGATAGCTAAGAAAGCCAAGGAATTAGGAATTGTTTCAGTAATTTTGGATAGAGGTTCTTCAAAGTTTCATGGTCGCATAAAAGCAATAGCAGAAGCTGCCCGTGAAGGCGGATTGAAATTATAATAATATGGCTATGTTTAGGAAAAATTTTAAAACACCGAGCGAATTCAGAGAAAAGACTCTTGAAGTGAGCAGGGTGACTCGTGTTATGGCGGGCGGCAAGCGTTTTAGTTTTCGCGCAACCGTTGTCTTGGGTGATATGAAAGGAAGGGTTGGTTTAGGTATTGCGAAAGGATTGGATGTCGCCTCCGCCGTAGAGAAAGCAAAGAAATATGCTAAAAAGAATATGATAACATTCGTTCTGAAAGACAATCGTACAATTCCTTACGATGTGGAAGCAAAATATGGTGCTGCGAGAGTTAAATTGAAACCTGCTAAAATGAACCACGGTCTTATCGCTGGAGGATCATCTAGAGCCGTTTTGGAGGTTGGGGGAGTTAAAGACATATCAGCAAAAATATTGGGGAGGACAACCAACAAGATTGCGAATGCAATGGCAACAATTATGGCGCTTTCAAAATTTAAGAAAAAAGAAAAACATGCAACTACATCAGCTTAAACCGAGAACAAAAAGAAGGAATATAAAAAGAGTAGGGCGAGGCGGAAAACGCGGAACCTACTCCGGCCGGGGGACGAAAGGTCAAAAGGCTCGTTCGGGACACGTTATTAGGCCAGCCGAAAGAGATTTGTTTTCAAGAATTCCTAAGTTAAGGGGTGTTAAGAATAGACCCAGGAGAGAGAAGCCAATTGAGATAAATTTGGGTCTTTTGGACAGCAAAATTAAAGGTAGTATTGTAAACCGCAAAACATTAGTGGAGGCCGGTTTAATTGGGGGTCTTCGTGATGATGTTAAGATTCTAAGCATGGGAGAGGTTAATAAAAAATTGATGGTTGAGGGATTGAAGATGTCTAAAAAAGCTAAGGAGAAGATAGAGAAGGCTGGAGGAGAGGTTAAATAAAAAATGAATAAGTTCCTACAAGTTTTCAAAATACCAGATCTTAGGAAAAAAGTCCTGATGGTTTTGGGACTTCTTGTGTGTTTCAGACTACTTGCCGCAATCCCAATTCCAGGCATTGATCCATTAAAATTAAGTCAGTTTTTTTCTTCGAATCAAATATTCGGTTTCTTAAATGTTTTCTCGGGTGGCGGATTATCCAATTTATCACTTGTTATGTTGGGCGCAGGTCCGTTCATTACCGCATCTATTATAATGCAGCTTCTCACAATCGTTTTCCCTAAATTAAAAAAAGCTTATTACGAAGAAGGTCCCGCCGGTAGGGCCAAGTTCAGTCGTTACTCGAGATATTTAACTGTGCCCTTAGCGTTTCTCCAGGCCTATGGATTCTTAAATCTTTTGGTTTCTCAGGGTGTCTTAAATCCTCTCCATGGCCTCGAGCTTTTGCGCACTGTTTTAGTTGTCACAAGTGGTAGCGTGCTTTTGATGTGGATAGGCGAACTTATAACTGAATATAAAATTGGAAACGGAATCTCCTTCATAATTTTTGCCGGCATAGTGAGCAGTTTGCCACAGTATGTGTCTTCAAGTTTCTTGTCTTACAATCCCGGAGTTATACCAACCTATATAGCTTTTATTGTGTTAAGTATCGTAGTTATAGCCGGAGTTGTTTTCGTGACCGAAGGAGAAAGAAAAATGCCTATTTCTTATGCTAAACAAGTACGTGGCAACAAAATGTACGGTGGGGTTGCAACATATCTACCATTAAAAGTTAACCAGGCCGGAGTTATACCAATTATATTTGCGATTTCTATACTTTTATTCCCGCAGTTTTTGGCGCAAATTGTAGCAATCGTTTCTCAGCCGCTATCACTAGCCTTAAACAGTTTGGTTGCAAAGGTTTTGAACAACATTGCGATTTATAGCTTGTTGTATTTCTTTTTGGTTGTTATTTTTACTTATTTTTATACATCTATCACTTTTGATCCCAAAGAAATTGCTAAAAATTTACAGCGGGCTGGAGGATTCATTCCTGGTATCAGGCCGGGGGAGGCGACCGCGGAAGCTATTGGACACACCGTTCGGCGCATAACTCTTTTTGGTGCGTTATTCTTGGGTATCATTGCTGTTTTGCCGAACATAACTCAAATCGTGACGGGCATAAGCTCGCTTGCCGTGGGAGGCGCTGGCCTCCTCATCGTAGTGTCGGTTGCGCTTGAAGTAATGAAGCAAATCGAGTCTCAGTTAACTGTCCGAGAGTACGAAGGGATTTTTTAGGGGATTGTAACCTTGATATTGACATAACATATATTATATGTTATCATTAGAAAAGTAAGTTTCCATAAAGGTGAAAAGCACCTTTTGCGGAGAGAAGATCTCTTCGAGGCATTGTGCCGGAAACGTTTTCAAAAATAGGCAAGGTTTTCATGGGTCCGTCTTTCGTGTGGTTGATGTACGTAATGCCATGGCTCGTTTCAAACATCGTGCCGGTGGCGTTCGTCCTGCTTTTCATGGGCTGGATCTACACAAGCTCCATGCTTGCAATGCGTGTGCGGAAGGTGTCGGCGTATGTGCGGAAGTGGTCGGCGTTCTGGGACGTTTTTTCTCCCCAGGCAGCGGTGGACGCGAAGCTCGCCGAACTCGCGCGCAATCTGGACATCACCTTTCAGGATCAGTTCATCCAGCGGTTCAGTAGTCAACTGAAACCAGCCGGCATGACGGATGAGGAATACCCCGCCTACGTGCATTCGCGGGTGGACAAGGCGAAGTCAGAGTTTTGGCACGCCGTAGAGGTCGCGAAGGGGATGGGTTGTAAAGTCCCGACGTCTTACAAAGACGTTCTGGGCAAACCCCTGATGGTTCGCATGAAGTAACTCATCACGAAGAAACGGTATCGCCGTCCCGATGTACATCGGGACGGCGTTTCTTTTTCTCCAATCATTCATTACTTGACATAATTATTTTATTGTGATAGTATGTATGCAGTAAAGTTTCTTGAAAGGCGCAGACCGTCTTTCGTAGGAGAGCAGACCTCTCTTAGGCATTTTGCCAGAAACAGTTTCAAAACGAGGTGGGTTATGTTCTGGATTACTAGCGTGTTTGTGGCGGTTCCCGTGATGATGTTGGGGTTTGTGATTCTGCGCTTGAGGTCGCGTTTAAACGCGTTCGCGCATGAATTCGCTCCCCAGTTGGTGGTGGATCGCCGCATCGCCGAACTCTGGTGCGTTCTGGACAACAGTTTCAGTGTCCAGATTTCACTCCAGCAAGATGGAAGTTCCACGGCGTCGAGGGAAAGAGCTCTCGCGACTGCGAACGCAACCGTGGCAAGGGCCAAGGCCGCCTACATGAAGGCCTGTCGAATCGCGGAGCACGAGGGGTACTTCGTTCCTGTGAATCATCTGCAAGCCGAAAGCCTGGCTCGTAACTTCGATCTTCTCAAGCGTGGCACGGTCACGGCGTAGCCCATCAAGAAGAAACGTATCGCCGTCTCGATGTACATCGGGACGGCGTTTCTTTTTCTAAAAAAGCTATTATTATAGTAAATATGCGAAAGGCAATAATTATTTATGGACCTCCGGGTTCAGGAAAGGGGACGCAGGCTGAACTTTTGGCCAAGCGGTTTAGTTTTATTCATTTTGATACGGGAAGATACATAGAATCATTGGTTCATTCTCCAGAGATGAAAAAAAATGTGATTGTGCAAAGAGAAAGAAAGTTTTTTGATACAGGCAAGCTTTGCACGCCAAGTTGGGTTTTAAAAACTGTTAAAGAGGCAACCCGCAAGGTTGCAAAAAGCGGTTATGGAATAGTTTTCAGCGGTTCCCCGAGAACTCTTTTTGAAGCATTCGGAGATCAGAACCAAGAAGGGTTGCTTGCCGAACTTAAGGGTCTCTTTGGAAAAAATAATATTTTTGTGGTTCAGTTAGGCGTTAAAGATCAGAGCTCAATGATTAGAAATAGCCACCGTTTGATTTGTTCGGTTTGTGGATTACCTGTAATGCGAGTGCATAAAAACGAACATTGTTCTTTTTGCGGAGGGGCTTTCAGAAGAAGAACCCTAGACAAGCCCGAGATAATAAAAGTACGCTTAAAAGAATACCGCGAAAGGACTTATCCTATAATTCAAAACATGAGGAAGAGAGGAGTTAGGGTGTTTGAAGTTAATGGAGAGCCCGTTCCGTACAAAGTTAATCACGAACTCATTAAGAAGTTAAAATTAAAATGATTCGTTTGAAGACGGAGAAAGATCTGGAGAAATTGAGAGTGTCGGGTAAAATTTTGGCCTCTGTTTTGAAATCGTTATCCGTGGTAGCGAAGGAGGGGGTTGAGCTTAGGGAATTAGATGAGCTCGCGAGGAAGCTTATAAAAGAAGCGGGTGCTAGGCCAGCCTTTTTGGGTTATACCCCTGGAGGCGGACGTAAGCCGTATCCTGCGGCAATATGCACATCGGTTAACGATACAATTGTTCATGGTATCCCGACAAAATATAAATTAAGAAAAAGAGACATTTTAAAAATAGATTTGGGTGTCCAATATGAAGGATATTTTACTGATTCGGCAGTAACGATTGGTATAGGTGAGGTTTCAAATATAGCGAAAAAGTTGATGTTGGTTACAAAGGAGGCTTTAGCTGCCGGCATTGAAAATTGCAGGCCTAATGGGCATTTGGGTGATATTGGTTGGGCCGTAGAGAAAGTCGTAAAGAAGGGGGGTTTTAAGGCAATAAACGGGCTTACCGGACACGGGGTGGGGTTTGAGGTACATGAGGATCCGACCATCTACAATTTTGGTGATAAGGGTACTGGGGTGAAATTAAAGCCAGGCATGGTCCTCGCAATTGAGCCGATGGTAAGCGCTGGCTCTTCCGATATAGTCCAAGATAATGACGACAGTTATAAAACCGCAGACGGAAGTTTATCCGCTCACTTTGAACATACGATTGCGATAACCGAAGATGGAATTGAAGTGTTAACAAAATAGAAACCGCCTATTCGGCGGTTTCTTCATTTTCTTCTTTAGTTTCTACTTCAGGCTCCTCTTCGCCCTCTTCTTTCTTTTCTCCGGTCGGTTTTGTCCAGCTTGCAAAATCACAATCAGGGTAGCGAGTACATCCGTAAAAGAATCTAGCGCGTTTAGTTCGTTTTCGAACAATTTCACCTTCGCCGCACTTGGAGCATTTTATTCTTTCTCCTTTTTCATTTTCAATTCCCACATTTTTCTTTAATGATTTTGCATTTTTACAATTCGGGAAACCACTGCAGGCCAAGAATTTTCCGAACCTCCCGGTTTTTATAACCATAGGTTTGCCGCATAGATCATCGTGTACGCATTTTGATTTGGGTGAACTATTTTTTCCCGTACAATCGCAGACTTCGTCGGTTGTCTCCGGTGGCGGTGCGATTTTATCCGGAACCTCTTCATATTTCTTTTTGAGGTTATCCGCAAACGGCCCATAGAAATCTCCGATTAGTCTTTGCCATTTTTCTTTACCCTCTGCTACGTTATCGAGTTGTTCCTCCATTTTAGCTGTGAATTGAATGTCCACTATTTGAGGAAAGTGTTCGGTTAAAACCTTGTTGACTAATGTTCCTATCTCGGTTGGTTCAAAGCGCCTTGCTTCGTTTTTCTGAACATAATTTCTCGTTTGGATAACAGATAGGGTTGGGGCGTAAGTTGATGGGCGGCCTATATCAAAAGATTCTAGGGTTTTTATTAGGCTGGCCTCATTGTAACGCGGTGGCGGTTCCGTAAAATGTTGCTCAGGCTTTATTTCATCAAGTTTCAGAGTTTCATTTTCCTTGAGTTCGGGCAGCTCGTGTTCCTCGAATTTTTGTGGCCAAGCCTTAAGGAAGCCGTCAAATTTCAAAATATTGCCATTGGCTCTAAGTTCATAATTCTTATCTTTTGATTCAGCGGTGACCCCCACGCTCGTTGCATCGAAAATCGCCTGTGGCATCTGCGTTGAAATGAACCTGCGCCAGATAAGTTCATATAATTTTTTCTCTTTTGGATCTTCCACAGTTATCTCATCCGGTGTTTTTGCGGGATCGGCCGGCCTTATTGCTTCGTGCGCCTCCTGCGCTAAACGTGATTTTGTTTTAAAAATTCTTGGCTCGTCTATTAAATATTTTTTACCAAATTCCTTTTCTATAGTAACTCTCGCGGCGTCCAATGATCCCTGCGAAAGATTCACGGAATCTGTTCTCATGTAAGTTATGAGCCCGTTTTCATAAAGTCGTTGGGCGAACATCATTGTTTGTTTGGCGCTCCAATAAAGTTTTTTTGACCCTTCTTGTTGAAGAGTGCTCGTTATGAACGGAGGGAGGGGATTCTTTCTTACCTCTTTTTTGATAATCTCATTAATTTTAAACTCGGAGTTTTTTAAACTATCGCCAATTTTATCCGCCTCTTCTTTGTTTTTAATTCCGAGCTTGGTAATTGACTCACCGTTTATCTTATTAAGACTCGCGATAAACTTACCTTTTTTCGCTTCGAGATCCACATCAATCGTCCAATATTCATCGGCTTTAAATTTTTTTATTTCTTCTTCTCTTTCCACAATGAGGCGGAGCGCAACAGATTGAACTCGGCCGGCAGAAAGGCCTCTTATTATCTTTTTCCACAAAAATGGGGAGAGCTCATAACCAACTAGGCGGTCCAGTATCCTACGCGCCTGTTGGGCGTTTACCCTGTTTATGTCTATGTTTCTTGGAGACAAGAGTGCGTGTTGGAGGGCGCTTTCCGTTATTTCGTGAAATACAATACGCTCTATATTATTTTTATTAGGATCAAGCCCTAATGCTTGAGTTAGATGCCAAGCGATTGCCTCACCTTCTCGGTCTTCGTCAGTTGCGAGAATAATTTTATCTGCTTTCGCCGCCAGCTTTTTAAGCGCATTCACGTTTTTCCTTGCCCTTACCGGGATGATATAGTGCGGCTCAAAATTATGTTCGATGTCTATGCCCAATTTGCTCTTAGGCAGATCTCTCACGTGTCCGTAAGAAGATTCGATTTTATATTTTTTCCCCAAAAACTTGCTTATTGTTTTTGCCTTGGTGGGCGATTCTACGATTACAAGATTCATGATTTAGATAAAAATTTTCCGTTTTTTTCTTCCAATAATCCTTCAATTGTAAGGAATGTTAGATTTCTATTCACGATATAAGGTTCAAGTTTAGTTATTTCTGATATGCTGTCAACATCAAGTGGTTCTTTGGTGTTTTGCATGGCGCTTAAAATGAGCAATTGCTCTTTATTACTTATCACCGAGTAATCGTTTTTCGCGACTGTTTTAAATTCGCCGAGGCCCAGATCTTCAATAACATCTTCCGCGCTTGTGATGAGTCGAGCGCCGTCTCTTAAAAGCATATGCGAACCTTTGTAATTAGGATGATTTGCGGGGCCTGGTACGACCAAGACTTCGCGTCCCTGGTTCAAGGCGTGCCTTGCTGTTGAAAGAGAGCCCGAGTCTATAGAAGCTTCGATGATTATAACCCCAAGAGATAGGCCGCTTATTATTCGGTTTCGTTCCAAAAATAGCGCGTCATAATAATTTCCTGTTTCTTGTCGTTCTGATAACAAACATCCGTTGGTTTTAAGCATCTGCTGAGCAAGACCGAAATGTCTGCGCGGATATACTTCTTTAACACCGTTTCCTAAAACTGCAATCGTTTTGCCATTTCCCAAAAGCGCTCCCTCGTGGGCGGCTGCATCAATGCCAAGTGCAAGCCCGCTTACTATTGTAATTCCTTTTTGAGCCAAATCACGCGCTAGTGATTTCGCTGTGTCTATGCCTTCGCGAGAGGCCTTCCTTGTGCCGACGATGGAAATCAACACCTCATCCTCTTTTGGTAATTTTCCTAAATAATAAATTTTAGAAGGGGCTCCGGAGACCTCTTTTAAAAGGCGAGGATATTCTTTGTCTTTAATTAATACACTTTTTATTGTTGGGGACATTAGAACTATGATAAACTACTTAATGTAAGTATGTAAATTTACATGAAATATCCCATTTTTAAAATAAGAACAATGCTGGTTTTAAATATCCTAAGCTTAATTGTCCTTTTTATAACTCTCATTTTGATAATTTTGAACAAAGAAAGTCTGAATCAGCCGATTATTCTGCATTACGATTCGTTTGGGGGCATTGATCTCTTTGGTACGCCCAATGATTTGTGGGGGATTTGGCTGGCCGGATTGGTAACTGGTGTGGTTAATGTGTTTTTGGGCGCGGCATTCTTTTACAGAGAAAGAATACTTACTTATCTATTTCTCGGGGCGAACGTCGTAATTGCTATACTGGTTTTAGTTGCGGTCGCGAACATTATTTCAGTAAATTAATGGATACCAACTCGGTAATAATTTTAACAGTTGTAATTCTTGGTTTCGGATTTATTTTTTGGTTTCTAAAAAGTAAGTTACAAGCACCGAAAGAAGATAGTCAAGCATTACTAATGCTTCAGAACCAATTAAATGAAGTCACAAGAACCCTTAATAGTCGTCTGGGCGAATCAACAGATCTTATGCAGCGGCACAGTCAATCTACTATTAAGATTACCCAAACTCTGACAGAAAAATTAACTCGGCTTGAGGAGACTAATAAGCAGGTGGTTAATTTTGCGGATCAACTTCAGAGCCTTCAAGATATTTTGAAGAATCCCAAACAAAGGGGTATTTTGGGCGAATATTATCTGGAGACGGTTTTGAAAAATGTGCTACCACCTGGTTCATACAAGATGCAATATGCTTTTAATGACGGTGTGATTGTTGATGCCGTGGTATTGATTGATAAGCGTATTATTCCTATCGATTCTAAGTTTAGTTTGGAAAATTATAACCGTATTTTGGAAGCTAGGGATCCCGCAGAGAAGAAGAAATATGAAGCAGCCCTTGTAGCGGATATCAAAAATCGGATTGATGAAACTTCCAAATATGTTAAACCAGCCGAAAACACTATGGATTTCGCTTTCATGTTTATTCCTTCTGAAGCGGTTTATTATGACCTCCTTATAAACAAAGTTGGTTCAGTGGGAGACGATACGAGAAATTTAATACATTACGCCGGACAGAAAAAAGTTATTGTGGTTTCACCCACATCGTTTCTGGCCTATCTTCAAACAGTTTTGCAGGGTCTCCGTAATCAAAAAATATCCGAACAGGCTAAAGATATCGTGAAGCAGGTGGAAAATCTCAGTCGGCATCTTTTGAGCTATGAAGATTATGTACAAAAACTCGGCAAAAATTTAGGGACAACCGTGAGCATGTATAACAATGCTTATAAAGAATTCGGCAAGATAGATAAAGACGTTTTGAAAATTACTGGAGAGGCGATGGAGATTGAACCTCTTAGCGTGGAAGGACCCGTGAAAGATGATGAAAGTTGAGGAAAAAATACGGAAGCTTTTATCTTTTTATTCGGTATTAGGTCGGCCGCTTACTTTTTTGGAGATAGCGCGGCTTTTACCCGAGTTAAGAAAAACCGACATTTTGGAGGGACTTAATGGACTTGTCGCGACAGGTTATTCGAAAGAAGATGGCGGGTTCTGGGGCGTTAATACTAATACAAACCTAAGGAAGCAAACCGACTTCCTTTTAGATCAGAAGTGGAACAAATTCCTAAAATATAAAAAGATTTTTGGATTCATACCTTTTATTGATTTTGTTTTTGGGACGGGTTCTATGGCCTTGGGGAACGTCCACCCTGATTCCGATTTCGACGTTTTAATAGGAGCGAGGCAGGACAGAATTTTTACAACAAGAATTTTTACTATTCTTGCTCTAAATATTTTTGGAATTAGACGCAAAAGAATAGACCATAAGAAATCGGCTAAAAATAAGATATGTTTGAATCATTTTGTTACGCCAGCAAGTTATAAGTTAAAAGAACCATACAATATTTATTGGAAAGAACTTTATAAAAACATTGTTCCTGTTTTTGGCAATCGGGATAAAGTCCAGGAATTCTTGGATTCCAATAAGTGGGCAGGGGATTTGAATCTTATAAACGATGAACGTCTTAGTGGTACGAAATCGATCGTTGCTAAGTTATTTGAATTTGTATTGGGCGGTTTTATGGGTGGTATAATTGAATCGTTTTTGGGAAGATTGCAGATTAGTAAAATAAATAAACATCTTGAGGGAAGTTTGGGTTATAAGCCGAGGGTTATTTTTGACGAGAATGAGTTGGAATTTCATTTGGATACGAAAAGAATTGAAACTATGTTATCCAAATCCGGAGAATAATAATTAGTATATAATTATTTTAGTCAGCCTAAGACAATCTCGTCATGGGGAGCGTGAATGAAACCTGACTTCGTTCCAGAGGATGTTGTTTTGAGGGCCTTGAAAATATTAGAAGATAAAAACATAATCGCGCATTTTTTTCAGGCGGAAAAGAATGGCCAGATTGATAGGGATGGGATTGATTTTTTAATTTTCCTCGAGAACGGTTTATGTTTGCCTCTTCAGGTAAAAAGAGGCAAAAAAGCGCTTGCGAGTCATTTCCGAAAACATCCCCATGTGAAATTTGTAATTATTGTTTCAAGGGATAGGCCTGAGCGAATAGCTAATAGTATTCGGCGAATGATATGCAAAATCCCTGAACTTAAGAAGCCGTTGGGTCGTATTTTAATGAGAAACACTTGACTTTAAGGCGTGATCTGTTATACTACCGATTGGTGAGTGTGAGTATTCCTTTACGATGATATCGGCAAAGGAATGCCTCTCTGGTCCACCCCGATTTCCGGGGTGGTTTTCGTTTTATAAGGATCAATCTTGCTATATAACAACTCGTATTTTATTCTATTATTGGGCGGATGGATCGAGCACTCACTAATTTAAAAAAATTGGAGGTCACCACTATCCGCCCTCGCGTGAGACCGAGTGCTTAACTTTGTCTCGCGCGAGGAGACTTAATAAATAACGCCAATATTTGTGGCGTTATTTATTTTTTTTGTAAACCGGGGGTTGGAATATTTTTACATTAAATAAATCCTGACGAGTTATCCACATATTTTTTAAAAACTAAATTATTTTTATGATATAATTAAAATTAATTAATGATCATTGAAAGTACTACTGAGATACTTTACGAGGGCGGTCGATAACCTCGTCCAGAGAGATATTTTTACTTAATGAAGAAAAGAAAGAAAACAGGTAAAAAGGTAACTAGGAAGCCTAAAAGAAAGGCAGCCAAAAAACGAAAGAGATAACCCTCTTCTACCTTTTCCCCCGCCACTAGGGCGGGGGTCGTTTTTTATCTATTGAGAATTAACGCGAGCTAACCTATAATACTTGTGATTATTACCAATAATTTATCGGAAAGTTTAGCCGAATTTAAAAATTATGTTTAACACCCTTAAGAAAATTTTCAAGGGAAATGCAACTTCATCCTTCCAATCTGTTGTCAATGAAATAAATAATCTTGAGTCAGATATACGTAATTTATCGGACGAGGATTTGAAGAGAGAGAGCGCTGCTTTAAAAAATTCACTTGGCGAACAGGTTTCTCTGGACAATATTTTGCCCAGGGCATTCGCTTTGGTGCGAGAAGCCTCCAGGCGAACTTTGGGCCAGCGACACTTTGATTCACAGATTATAGGTGGTATCGTTTTGCATAAAGGAAGAATCGCTGAAATGATGACCGGGGAAGGAAAAACTCTTTCAGCTACAACTGCGGCTTATTTGAACGCGCTTTCGGGGAAGGGGGTCCATGTCGTCACCGTAAACGATTATCTTGCCAGGCGTGATGCTTCCTGGATGGGTCAGATTTATAACGCTTTAGGACTCACGGTTTCGTGCATAGTCCATAATACGGCTTACAGGTACGACTCTTCGTTTGAGTCTGGGGGGCTTGATAAGGAAAGAGATGAGTTGGGCAACTTTAAAGTTGTTGAAAATTTCTTGCGACCCATTTCAAGAAAAGATGCATATCTTGCGGATATCACTTATGGCACAAATCATGAGTTTGGCTTTGATTTTCTGAGGGATAATTTAGCCCTGCGGCTTAATGATAAAGTTCAACGAGAGCACAACTACGTTATTATTGACGAAGTTGATTCAATTTTAATTGATGAGGCGAGAACACCGCTTATTATTGCTTCTCCCGATCAAGAATCAAGTTCTTTTTATAAAGTGTTTGCAACCGTGTCTAAAAACCTACAACCCGAAGAAGATTATTTAGTTGATGAGAAATTAAAATCTGTAAGTATCACTGATTCCGGGATTGAGAAAGTTGAGAAGATGCTTAAGATCACAAATATATATTCTCCAGAATCTGCCCGTCTGGTTCATTTTTTACAAGAAAGCTTGAAGGCTAAAGCTCTTTTTAACCGCGACAAGGAGTATATAGTCAAAAATGGCGAGATAATTATTGTTGATGAATTTACGGGTCGGTTGTTGCAGGGTAGGCGTTATTCAGGTGGGTTACACCAGGCAATTGAGGCAAAAGAAGGCGTACAAGTTAAAGACGAGAACAGGACTTATGCTCAGATAACGATTCAAAACTATTTTCGTCTTTACAAGAAAATTTCTGGAATGACGGGCACTGCTCAAACCTCTGCTGAAGAATTTCACAAAGTTTATAATCTTGAGGTTGTGGTTGTTCCCACTAATCGTCCTATGGTAAGGCATGACGCGCCAGATGTCGTTTACAAGAATAAAAAAGCAAAGTATCAAGCGATTGTAGAAGAGGTTAAAAAAAGGCATGAAAAAGGACAGCCGATTTTACTTGGAACCAGTTCTATAAGCAACAACGAAATAATATCCGATTATTTGAAGCACGCAGGAATTGTGCATGAAGTTTTGAACGCGAAGAATAACGAGAAAGAAGGAGCGATTATAGCTCAAGCGGGCAGATCTGGCGCAATAACCGTTGCTACAAATGTTGCAGGCCGGGGCGTGGACATTGTTTTGGGCGGGAATCCGGCGACAACAGAAGAGGCACGGAGAGTAGTTGAGTCTGGTGGTCTTCATGTTATTGGCACCGAGCGTCATGAAGCGCGGAGAATTGATAACCAATTAAGAGGCCGTTCGGGCAGGCAGGGCGATGCGGGTGGAACTCAGTTTTTCTTATCGTTGGAAGATGATCTGTTGCGAATATTCGGAGGAGATAAGATAGGCAGGTTGATGGACTCATTTAATTTACCGGAAGATCTTCCGATTGAATCAAGGATGGTATCAAGCGCAGTAAACCAAGCTCAAGCGCGCGTTGAAGGCGCCAATTTGGATTTAAGAAAACACCTGCTTGAATTTGATGATGTGCTGAATAAACAACGTACGGCTGTTTATAAAAGGAGGTTGAATTATCTTGAGTTGGGAGAGAAAAATGAAATCAGATCAATCTTGGAAGAAGCGCTCAAGCACTTTGTGGATGAGAATATAAAAAATATTGGATTAAATCCAGAAGTTGATCTCACGGACAGAGATAAGAAAGTAAGTGAACTGAACGACAAGTTGCAGGGAATACCGAAAGAATTTGAACGCGAAAGATCGGTCGCTGTTGCCGAACACATGGTGAGAATTTTAGATATGCTTTGGATAGGCAATTTGGAAAATTTGGAAGCTCTAAGAGAATCGGTAAACATCCGCGCTTATGGTCAGCACGAACCGCTCGTTGAATACAGAAAAGAAGCATTCAAGCTTTTTCAAGAACTTAGCTTTAACTTTGAATCAATGCTTTTTAATACGGTTTTTGAGGTCTTGGGAGCCGACATAGAAAAATTAAAAAATCCTGTTGTAGTTGTCCAAAAACCACGAGATGTTAAGGAACCGGGCCGCAATGATCCCTGTTGGTGTGGGAGTGGGAAGAAGCACAAGAAGTGTCACGGTAAATAACATGCGACCAATTTTCTGGGGATTAATATTGTTCGCAATCGGGGCAGTGGGGTGGGTGATTTCCGTCGTCCTTGCTGTGGTTACTTTTGGTAAATTGAAAATTCTCGCCAATATTTTTGGCATCGTTTTTGCCCTCAGTCTGCCTGCGTCATTGGTTTTGGAGCTCATAAGCTGGTTTAGGAAGAGGCGTAAAAAATAATCGGAGTTTTTATGCTAAAATTAGCTTAGGATGACAACATCAGATTTTAAAAAGAGATTGTTCAAGGAGATTGGAACAGCTTTTGGGGTAATGTTAATTCTTGGTGGCATATTGTTGTTTTTTGGTTTTAGCATCAGTTCGTTATCGGTGAAAATCTCATCAATGCGGCAGGAGTTCGCTATGCGCTCCGCCTCCTTGGAGTCTATCGCAGCGCTTCGTTCCCAATACAAATCTGCTCAAGGATATCTTGGCGTTTTACACAACGTTGTCCCTCAAAAAGACCAGCTGATAGATCTTTCTAAAGATATCCAAGAAGTTGCAAGACGTGGAAAGCTTGAGTACGGATTTTCGTTCATCAACGAAACTCCCAGAACGGAAACTAATTTAGGATCCGTTAATTTCAGTCTCTCTTTGGTTGGAGATTTAACTAGTCTGATAAACTTTGTTAAAGACATGAGAAGTTTTAAATATATCAATAGTCTAGATTCTATTTCGGTGACCAAGGGTG
>ERZ1292623.395-Hain-H51-01um-R1-395-length-47455-cov-8_pt2 | contig 39391 bp, 46 predicted proteins | sample MGYA00564398_ERZ1292623 | MGnify/ENA primary metagenome ERZ1292623 (study PRJEB36523, sample SAMEA6512633) | groundwater metagenome | collected 2019-01-07 | study: AquaDiva: Metagenomics assemblies of 32 groundwater samples
ACGCCCTCGCTTCGATCATCTCGGCGACGGCGTAGCAGCGGCCCCGGTGGTACTCGGCGCGTTCGTTCGCCAGCCGCTCGCGGATCGCCCGCTGCGCGTCCTCCTGAGCCCAGCGTGCCCGGCGGTCGCGTTCGATCTGGATCGCTGCCGAGCCGAGCGCGTGGCCTCGCACGGTGGCCCACACGAGCGGCCCCGTGATCGCGGCGGTGGCGACGACGCTTACCCACTTGCCCGGCTCCACGACCGCGATCCAGCCCGCCGCCTGACAGGCTAAGCCGATGGCCGGAAACACGAGGTACAGCGCGCCAAACACCGCAGGCGGCCCACTCTTGCGCCACACCCACACCCCGAAGCATCCGGCACCGATGGCGAGGATGAGTGACTGCGCCGACTCGGGGGAGAGCATGGGTGTATTTACTCCGAATACTCCAAGGGGTCAACCGACGCCGCGCGCGATCCACCCGTCGATCCACCCCGGAGCGGCGGCGACAACATCGGCGGCGAGCCCCGAGGGCGGCGAGGCCAGTAGGGTGGCGGTGACCGTCTCCGGCCGTTCGGAGATCGTCACGGAGCCGTCGGCCGCCATCGTGGCTGGGTAGCCGGCCACGCTGTCGATCTTGATCGGCCCGTTGGCGGCGACGTAGGCCGACACCCACGCCGCTCGTTCGGGGGAGAGTTTCGGCTTTGCGGTCACCTTGGCCATGTCACACCCTCAGCAGGTAAACGGTTGAGTCCACGCCGTTGTTGCCCGCCGGGCCACCGCCGGCCCCGTTGCCGCCCGTGCCCCCGAGCGCGGAGAGTGTAGCCGGCGGGCTGACCGTTTGGGTGACGACGTACAACGGGCTTCCGCCACCGCCGCCGCCGCCGCCCGCCGTGCCCGCGCCGGTCGCCGCCGCGTTGCCGCCGTTGCCGCCGCGCGTGCGGATGATGCCGGCGCCCGCGATGTACCTGAGAAACACCTGAGCCGGCGTGCTCGACGCGCCACTGCCCCCGCTCGACGCCGTGCCTGCGCCCGTGTTGCAACCGCCCGAACCGCCCGAACCGCCCGACGTGGCCAGAAGCACTGACGTGCCCGAGAAGAACCGGCCGAGCCGCAGCGCAAAATTCAGCGCGCGCCACGTCCCATGTACTGCGGTCGGAGCCGTCGCCACACCACCCGCGCCGCCCGTGCCGCTCGCCACGCTGCCGCCGCTGCCCCCATCGCTGCCGGTGCTTCGGGTCGCGCCCGTGCCCGCCGTGCCGTTGCCTGTCGTGCTGCGTCCGTTCACGCCGCTGTTGCCCGACACGCCGATGGTCGTGGAGGTGCCGGTCATGCCGGTACTGCCGGTGATCCCCGACGCATGGAGCGCGTCGCGGCTGAGGATCGAGGTGCTGTCGGCGAACGTCCATGTGCCGGTACAATACGGGATGAACCCAGCCATTTCGACACGGACGCCGGTGCCGTGCGTCACGTCGGTGGCGAGGATGTCGCGCGTCATCGTGTAGACGTTGGCGACCGGGGCCATGCCGAGCACGGTGGCCGCGCCGTCGAAGTTGAGCGCGCCGTCGCTGCCGTCGCCGAAGTGGTCGACGTCGAGGCCGAGGGCCGTGCGTGCGGCGGTCGCGGTGCTCGATGCGGTGCCGCCGTCGGCGATGGCTACGTCTGTGCCGCCCGGGTTACCGGACGGAATCGACCACGAAGGCGTCAGTCCCGACATACCGAGGAACGTCCCCGCACCGCCGGACGCGAACGTCGAGGCGGCCCCGCCGACACCGAACCACGGCAGGACATAGGCCTCGGACGTGTGCCCTGCGACCGCCCAGCCGAGCGACGAGATCGACGGGTGCGTCGGAGTCGACCACGTCGGCGTCAGGCCCGCCGAGCCGAGGAATTCCCCCACCGAGCCTACGCCGAACGTCGCCGCCGCACCGCTCCCCGCGAACCACGGGATCGACCTCGCCGTCGCCGTGTGCCCGCTGACCGTCCAGAGCAGGTCGACGAGCGCGGCGTGATCGGTCGTCCCGCCGCCGCCCCCGGAGGGCGTCGCCCAATCCCCGGCCGCATTCAGGAACTTCCCCGCCGGGCTCGCGGGCGCGACCGGGACCAACCCGCCGAGCCCTTGGCCGAGCAGCGCACGAATTCGACGGATTACGGGATCGGCCACGCCCACATCCTACCCGTTCGCGGTCAGGCCGGCACGACCCACGCCATCGTCCACGAGAACCCTTCGTCGCACGCGCCGGCCCACACGGACGAGCCGGACTCGATCCGGCTCACCGGGACGGGCTCGCACCGCTGCCCCTCGTCGCCGCACGCGTCCATTTGAACGAGCGCGACCTCGGCCCCGACGTCGACCGTTACCTCGTCGATCCCCGGGCACGACCCGGACGCCGAGCCGATCGTCGCGCCGAGGCCCTCGACCACGGTCGCCGACGAGTCGGCGGCAGGGGCGCAAGCGGCGAGGTGGAGCAGGAACGAAAGCATGACGCCTCCGGGGTAACGGCCGATCTCGTGTTTCAGTTTCCGATGCCGCCCGACCCACCGCCCCCGCCGGAGGCCCCGCCGCCCCCGACCGTCGACCCGGCGAGGTTCGCCCACCACACCCGGAACCCGAGCGTCGCGGCCCCCCGACGGATCGAGCGCATGGTGATCGTCCCGACGGCCCCCGACCAGCCGAGCGACGGACAGGTGAGCGACACGTTCCAGCCCGGCCGGAGCCGAAGGGCGAGCAGCAGGGGGACGTCGTATTCGACGTAATAGTTCGGGACCGCTTCGTGGTAAACCCGCCAGTCGACGACCATTTCGACGTCGCCCTGCCGCGTGACCATGATCGCGTCGAGGACGTCCGCGTCGCGCGTGTTGATCACCGACTCGGAACGGGAGCAGAGGATCGAGTTGCTCGAATCCCGCGTCCCGACGAGCGTGTAGGTCTGCTCGGTCGAGTCGTAGCCGCCCCGGACCGTGAACCGGTTGGCGAGGTCGGCCTTGTCGCTTTCCTGAATCGCCGACACGCGTCGGAGCAGCGACACCCCTTCGACGAGGTCGGCCCGCGACGGTGCGCGGCCGTCCGTGACGATCGGCCCATACTTCCCGTCGACCCACGCGAACGTGAGCATCGGGAAGGACTTGGCGATCCGGTCCTCGCACAACGAGAACGCGTCGGCGCTCGTTCCCTCGCCGCTGCCGTTGACGAGGAACGCGACCGGGATCGATCCGAGCCGCGCGAGGATGTCGCCGATCAGCCCGTAGTGAATCCGTCGCCGGCCGAGCGTCGTGTACCCCTCCAAGAGCAAGGTCACGAGTTCGTGGAGGTACTGCCCGCCGTCTCCGGTGTTCGTCACCGACGCTTGGACGGACTCGCCGTCCATCGTCTCCGTTCCCGTGAACGTGACCGACCAGTAGGCTTGGCCGCGAGGGTCGGACTTCTTCGCGATTGTGTGCCCGTAGGTCGCATTTCCGGACGTCTTGACCTGCCCGTCGACGTAGATCGCGAACGACGAGGACGTGAGCCCGAGCGACGCGACGCAGATCAGGAACTCCTGCCCGTTGACCTGCAGGCAGTCGACCCGGTCCCACATGTTGAACACGAGCGGGTATCGCTGGCCGAGCGCCGACTCGGACGCGGTCGGGAACCGGTCGAGGTCGACGACCGACCCGGTGACCATGACCGCCGCCGTGCCGGCAGGGTCGGCGACTTGGAACTCGACCGGCTCGTTCGCCGTCCCGAACGTGACGCCCCCCGTGACGTCGCCGTCGAGGATCACGCGTCGTTCGACGTAGGGGCATCCCTCGAACCCGACCGACACCTCGGCTTCCCCGGCGAGCATCAGGCCGGAGCCGATCAACGACGCGCAGTCGACGATCTGCCCCGGGAGCACGATCGTCGCCGACCGACCGCCCGACCCGCCCGACCCCGGTTCGTAGCTCTCGGTCATCTCGAACGATTCGAGCAGATAGGGCTGATACCGGATTCGCGCGCCGTCCGGCTCGACGAGCGACAAGCCGGCGGTCGAGGCCCGAAGCTCGAACGAGGCGAGCCGGGCGTGCAGGCAGAACTCCAACCCCGCCCCGGTCGGGTCGTCCGCCTCGCGGTCGGCCCACGCCGGAGACAGGCCGCCGGACCGGAGGGCCGCGCGCCATTCCCGAACGTCGAGTTCGCGGGGTACTCCCGGCACGACCTAAAGTTCCTCGTCGAAGCGGACGTCGGCGTTCCCGACCGGATACCACGTCCCGTTCGCGGCCTGCCGCCACCCTTCGTTCGAGAACTCGACGTCGCCGACGTAGCGGACGGGCGCGACCGTGGCGGGCAAGTCGTCCCGGTCCCACATCATGGCGAACGGTTTGACCGACAGGTCGACGAGCGTGCGGAGTTGCCGCTCGAACGTCCGGCGAGCCCCGATCGCGTCCCCCGAGATCGTTCCTTCCCAGCGGCGGCGAGGGGGCGTCGCCTCGAACGCCCAGCGGACGCCCCCGACGCCGTCCGATACCTCGACGCCGTTCACGGTCGTTTCGGCGTGCTGCCAATCGACCGCCGCGCCGTCGAGCCCCATCGTCACGCCCGCGACGGGCAAGCCGAGTTCGTAGTACCCGGCCGCCGTCGTCTGCCCCGACGTTTCGAGCAGCATGAACCCGTAGTTCCGGCGCGCGGCGTAGAGCGTCGCGAGCACGGAGCCGTGGATCACGGCGGAATCCCCGACGGACGGGCGGACGGAGGTCCAGCCGGGAGGGCCGAAGTAGAGCCGGTTCCCGACCTGCGAGGCGATCGTGATCGACGCGTTCGCCCACGCGCCGTTCGTCATGTGTAGCCACTTGCCGACGTAGGCTCCCTCGTCGAGCGTCGCGCCGGTCACGTCGACGAAGGACAACGCCCCGGCGAGGTTGACCACGCTGATCGAGAGCCCGGCGACGAGGTCGGAGTAAAGCGTCATGTCCTGTGCAGGCGCGCTCCACAGCGAATTCGTCGAGTTGTACGCGACCCGGAGTTTCCGGACGTTCGCTCCGAACATCGCGAAGCCGTCGTGCCCGAATCCGTCGCGACTTGCGGCGTTGGACGAGTCGAGGATGATTTGATTCGACGCGAGCGAGGTCGAGCGCCACGTCGCTTGCGGCGAGGGGAGGAACAGGTTGTCGACCTCGTTCCGGTGCCGGCTTTCGGCGAGCCAAGTGTCGAACTCGAACCCGGCCCCGCCCGACCAATCGACCCAAACGCCCGCGGAGACGTACCACGATCGGGCCGACACGGGCGCGCCCCGGAGGCTCGTCGGGTTGACGAAACCTCCTTGGTGCCAGTCGGAGGTCCGGGCGAACGCGAACCGCCGCCAGTCGGACGACACGGCGGCGACGCCGGTCAGGTGGCCCCACGCGAGCGTCTGCGTCGAGATCCCGAGGACTGCGGTGTGGAGCGTACCGGTCGCGATCGACCAAATCGACCCCATGCCGTCCACTTGGGCGAACGCGACCTCGGCCCACGTCGCCGAGTCGTGTTGAGTGACGCAGGCCCGCCCGACGTAGAAGTAGGACGCGAGCGACAGCGCGACCGTCGCGATCGGGAGGTTCGTGCCGTTGTCGAACACGACGGCCTGCGTGCCGAGGTGTCGAACGGAGAAGTCGATCGAAATGCCTGCGGTCGTCCCCTTGCCTTGGAACCGGACGGCGGTCCGGTCGTCGGACCCCGCCGCGCCGGGCGACGGCTGGCGGACGATCCACTCGGCGACCATGTTCGCGCCGTCGGCCCACGGCGGCGTGCTGCCGGGCGTGATGACGCTCTTGGCGACCCCGCCGGCCCCTGCCGCCGAGGACTCGATCCGCGTGTATTCGGGGAGCCACGTCCGGGTCGCGGACGCGCCCGTCGTTGTCGTCCACGGCGAGGACGCCCACTCGTTGACGTCGCCCGTCGTCGAGTCCCACGACGAGTGAGGTTCGGACGCCGATCCCGTGATCGTCTCGTCCGCCCACATCGCCCGGCTGGTCCACTGTTGGACGTAGAACGCCCCGCCGTAGGACGCTTCGGCCCCGGCGGTATCCGGGTCGCACAACCCGAACAGGATCATCGCGCCGCCGTCGACCTCGCAGGCGGCGAGGGATCGGGGCATCTGCTTCGCGGAGTTGTACCCGTGGCCCATCAGAAAATGCCGGTAGTCGCTCACGTCCCCATTCCCGGCGACGTTCCGTTCGCAGAATACCGCGCCGAGATCGCGCTGGTCGCCCGCCGCCCCGTTCCACTCGGCGAGCAACACGAGGACGTGCGTCGCCGTCTTGGTCGCGCACACCCGATACACGTTGTAATCGGTCGTCAATTCAGACCACGCCGTCGGAACGGAGAAGTCCTCGTCCCGGGCCGCCGTTTTCATCATCACCGAATTGCTCGTTCCCGTCCGGTCGTTGTAGAAGCAGAGGAACGTCCCGGCGTAGTCGTCGAGCCCGACGAGGTCGACGAGCGAATAGGCGTTCGCGGTCTGCGCGTTCGTCGGGATCGGCGTCGTGAAGTTCGTGAGTTGCCCGAACGACGCCCCCCGGTCGCTCGACACGAGCGAGTAGGTCGTGCCGGCGACGAGGACGATCAGCCTGATCCAATCACCCGACATCGCCGCCCGAATGTTCTGGATCGTCAGGAGTCCGACGCCCGCTTGGCTGATCACGTTCCGGCTCGCCAGCGTCCACGTCGTCCCGTCGGTCGACGAGTACACGTCGACGTCGTTGTCGGCCGACCCGGTGTGTCCGGTGATCACGAGCATCCGCATCGTCCCATCGGGAAGCTCGAACACGGCCATGCCGCCGGCCGACACGGACACGACCGGCCGCGAGAGCGTGAAGGACGTCGTCGTCCACGACGTCGGGTCGCCCCCGGCGGACCGGTAGCGGCAGGTGATCGTCCCCGAGCCCTGCATCCAGTAACAGAAGATCGTGTTGAGCCGCTTCGCGAAACAACAGGCGAGCACGTTCCGGAATCCCGAGGTCGATCCGAACGGGTCGTGCGTGTTCGACGTCCAGTTGATCTGGTCGACGCCCCGCCAAAGCGTGCTCGCGTCCGTCTGGTTCTTCCACTTCCACTCGGCGCTTCGGTAGGTTCCGCCGGCCCGGACGAGCCCGAAGTCGAACGCGTAGTCGGCCGTGACCTCGTGCGCGTAAGTGTTCGGGAGCAGGTCGCCGTCGTTGGCCGACCCGAGCGTGACCGGCCCCGCGAACGGGCCGGCCTCCGACGTCACGGTTTCGACCACCACGCGGCCGGCCATCACGTCGTCGGGGAAGATGAACAGCGGGTTCGGTTTCACGTTCGACCCCTAACCTTCGAGGCCGACGGTGACGCCGGTCATGCGCTGCAGGCGGGCGCGCACCTTCGGGAGTCGCCGGCCGGCCATGCCGTCCGCCATGATCGTGTCGAACGTCCGCTCGCCGATCTTCGACACGACGACGAGCGGGCGCTGCGCCGCCGCTTGGGACGTCCCGGAGCCGCCGGTAGCCCCCGGTGCCCCTCCGGTCGCGAACGGGGGCGGCTGGGTCGAGGACATCGACCTCGGGTCGAACCGGGCGGCGCTCGCCCGGCTCAGCCCCGACGTTGGCGACACGCGGGCCGCGATCGACGAGATCGCGGCGACCGGGTCGACGTTCAGGCGGGCGAGCCCCTTACTCCCGCCGAGGGCTTGGACGGTGCGCGACACGAGCACGCCTTCGCCGACTTCGAGTTCGGTCGTCACGGCCCGGTCGGTCGACGACCCCGGGGAGCGCCGTCGGTCGGACTCGGCGACCACGCCGCCGCCGTGGAACTCGGGAGGAGCCTGCGCGAGCACGAGTCCGGCCTGCACAACCCCGAGGCCGGCCATGACCGCGGCGGCGACGTAGGACGCGGGCGGCGGAATGTTCGCGAGCGCCTGCGACACGGACATCGCCGTGTTGATCGCGATGGTCGTGACAGCGAGCGCCTGTTGCGCGTAGAATGTCGCGAGCGCGGCCTTCTTCTGTTCCTCGTATCGCTTTTCGAGTTGTTCTTTCTCGGACGCAGTGAGCAACGCGGCACGCTCGATCGCCGACAGCGTTTCGCCCTGCGCCATCTTTTCGCGTGCCGCCGTGTCAGCGGCGAACAGTTCCGTCGTTGCGGCGATCTGATCGGTCTGGTACGAATAGAGGTCGTTCACCGTCTGCTTCGTCATCTCGAACACGTCCTTCGCCTCGGCTCCGTACTTCTTCGCGATCGTCTTGGCCCGTTCGAGTTCGGCCTCGGCCGCCCGGTCGCGCAGGTCGGTCAGTTCGCCTTGGATCTTCTCCTCGATCGCGAGCTTCTCGTCGCCGGTCAGCCGGGCGTAGTCGATCTCGACCCGCTGCAGTTCGCCGTACCGAGCGAGGTACTCCTCGCGGATCGACCCGAGCGTGTCGGCGAAGTCCTCCTCGGTGGCGACCCGGAGCGACACGTTCGCGACGTCCGCGTCGAGCCGCTTCTCCGCCGCCGCCTTCTGCGTTTCGAGCGCCGTCCGCGTCGCGTCGTCCTGAGCTTGGATCAACTCGGCGAGGAACACGTTGTTCGCGGTCGCGAACGCGGTCCGCGCGCCCTCGGCCATTTGCTCGCCGGCCTCGCCGCCGATCACCTTCGCGGCGGCGAGGGCCTCGGCGAGCGCCGACTCGGCGGCGGCGACCGACTTCTCCGCGTCCTGCCGCGCCTTCTCGGTCGCCTTCGAGAACGTCCGTTCGGTCTTGCTCGACCCGCCGAGGTCCTCGAACGCGGTCAGGCTCGCCTTGTCCGACGCGTCCTCGGACACCTTGCCGAGCGCCTTCATCGCCGCCGCGTAGTCGCGCAGCGCGGCGGCTTGGTCGCGGGTCGCGTCGGCCTTGTCCTTGATCCCTTCCTTGTCCTGACCCGCCTTGGTTTCCGCTACCCCCTGCCCAAGAATGATCTCGGTGCCGCGCTCGATCTCGGCGTGCTTCATCGCGAGTTCGTGTTGGAGCCGGGCCTGTTCCTTGCGGAGTTGTGGCAGTTGCTCGTTCGCTTCCTTCAAGTCCTCGTAGTAAAACCCCTTCTTCGACAGATCGACAGCTTCGTAGGCTTCAATCTTGGCCGTGACCGCGGCCCACTCGTCGCCGAACTGCTTGAGTGCCGCGGTTGACTCCGTGCGGGCTTTCTTGACCAGCGCCATCGTCGCGGCTTCTTCCTTGGTCAAGGTTCCGTTCGCTACAGACGTCGCAATCGCGGCTTGCTCTACGGTGTCGCGGAACCGCTCCCACGCCTTGCGGCCCTCCTCCATGTCGGACTTCGTGCCCTTGATCTTGTCGGCAGCGTCGATCGCCGCGTCACGAGCGCCGGTCGTCTCCTCCGCAACCTGCATCGCGGCGTTCGCGAATACCGAATAGGCCGTGACCATCGCCGCGATCACCACAAGCACCGGCCCGGCCGCTGCGACGATTCCGGCGAGGATCGGGGCGAGCGGTCCGAGCGCCCCGGCGAAGATGCCGGCGGCCGACCCGCCTTGCGTGAACACCTGCGCGATCTGGAATCCCTGCTGGTTCAGAATCATCAGCGGGTTCTGTCCGGCCGACACTTGCTGGACGACGTCGAACAACTGGAACCGGAGGTTCGTCGACGCGCCGGCCAGCGACGCGGACGACGCTGTCGTCCCCTTCAACGCCGCAGCGTGCCCCTTCGCCGCCACGGTCGCCGCCGCCGTCGCGGCAGTCTCAGCTTTGAGCGCGGCGTCGACCTGCCGGAGTTGCCCGGTCGTGATCCCGAGCGCCGCAGCCCGTTGGGTTTCCGCCGCCTGCGACGCGACGATCGCTGCGATGTGCTGCTTCTCGGCCGCCGTGACCGTCGTGAACGCGGTCGCGAGCGGCTTGACCGCGGCGGCGGCGGTGTCGGCCGACCGCTTCGCCTCGGCCGCGAGCTTGTTCAGTTCTGCGGTCGCCCCTTTCAGGGCCGGCCCGAACTTCGCGTCGTTGACGAGCAGTTCGACGAACAGCTTGCCGATCGAAATGTCGTTCGCCACCGTCGCCTCCGCACGCTGCGGTCAAGGGTAGCACGGCGGCGGGGGAACTACCCGCCCGCCTTCTCGACCCGGACGTTGAACCCGGCGGCGGCGAACGCGCCGAGCACCGCAGCTTCCTTCGCCTCGGCGGCGAGGTCGGGCGGCAGGGCCTCGATCCGTTCCTTCTCGCGTTGCTTCGCCTTCGCCTTTTTCCGTTGCACGCCGTACCCCTTGAACTTCGCCCCGGCGGCGGCGAGGGTCGGGATCAGGGACAGGTCGAGGTCGGCGATCCGGCGGTCGTCGATGCACCCGGCGACGAACGAGGCCTGCTCCCACGTCCAGCGGTCGAGCGCGCCGATCGGGTCGATCCCGGTCGACGCGAGCGTCCCGACGATCCACTCGACGTTCTCGGCTACGCCTCCGGCGTCCCCGGCGACGTTCCGAGGATGCCCACGCCCAGCGGCCCGACCACGTCGAGGGCGCGAAGCATCGGGCGGACGAGCAAAGGGAGGATGGCGAGAACCACCTCCTCGATCGACAGGACGTCGAGCGGGTCGGTGCCGGCTGGCAGCGCGTCTGGGTAGGCGGCGAGGAAGGCGGCAGCGAGTTCGTCGAGCGCCGCGTCGTCGTTGATCAGGCCGACGATCTGGCCGAACAGGTCGGCCCGGCCTCCCCCCTTGATCGTCCCAGCGACGACCGACCGACGGAGCAGGCGCTCGGTCGCGCGGGCGACGACGATCTGCTTCCGGGCCGAGATCGACGTGTTGAGCCGGAGCGTCTCGCCCGCGACCGTGGTCAGGACGACGACGTTCCCCTCGGGGACCAACTTCAGGAGCACGGCGCGGAGCGGATCGGGCGCGGGCGTTTCGGACATCGGACCTCCGGGCTCGTTGGCCCGTGGTCAGACTATCACGCTAAACCAAATTCCTAACGATCTGGATAAGCTGCTCGTCAACAGCGAGCACCGCACCACCCCAGTTCGTCGCGGAGCGCATCGCGGCGTAGGCGTTCGCGAACTTGTGTTCCTCGGCCGAGAACCCGAGCGACACGTTCCCGTCGGCCCGCGCCTTCCAGACGTTTATGGTAAGGGTATCGCCGGCTTTTGCCATATAGTGCTGGACTTTTATCGCCACGGTTTCGACGATCGGGTCACCGCCGAACGACCACGTTTGCAGCGAGAGCGCGATATCAGCGTAGGTGTTGCCGGCTCCGATCGCGTACTGGATCAGGTTTTGGTCCCACTCGATCCCTTGCCACGACACCTTCACGCTCTGCTCGGTCGCGAACGAGAACTCGATCGTCTTGGGGTTGCCTTGCGAAATATCGCGCTTTGTCGAGGCGATCTCGATCGTGATCGCGTCCTCGCCGACGTAGCCGACCGACGCCGTGGGGGTCGCGCCGGACGGCCCGATGTAGACGATGGCGGGGCCGAACGAGACGTTGTTGGTGTCGCCCGTGCTGTCGATGTTGTATGCCATGGTCGGCGCGCCTCGTTCGGTTCAGGTCGAAGGGAAGCGCCTCGGCGGGCGTCGTGCGGGAACGGTAGCACGCTCGGCGCGCGCGGTCTACCCCGCGTCCTTCAGGACGTTCTCGACCCCGCAGGAGTTGCACGCCGTCGCGGTCTTGCCTCCGGCTCCCGACGTGATCCGATACAGGAACCGGCCCCCGTCGTGTCGGATGCGAAGCTCGCCCGTGGCGTTGTTCACGATCCCGAGCCGCTTCTTGCAGCCGGAGCAGCACCACCACGCCTCGGATTCGCCGAGCGTCGGGCGCTCCTCGCCGCCGTGCCCGGTCGCAACGGCCTTCCCGACCCCGTCGATCACGGGGATCAAGCCAGCGATCACGCGCTCGACGGCGGTCAGCCGGTCGGCCGCCGTACCCTCGCCGAGCACGATCCGCTCGCGCGCGACGGGCTGAACGGCCGCCGACCCGCGCCGGACGATCTCGGGGCCGGTGTGGTCGCCGACGCTCACGCCGGCACCGCGCAGGCCACCCGGACGGGCGACGAGCAGGTCGGGCACGTCACGGTCGAGAACTGCGCCCGCTCGCCGGCTCGGACCGGGGAGGCCGACGTGATCACCCGCGACCCGGGCGGCAGGGAGGTCACGCGTTGACCGCACCGGCACAGGACGCCGGTCTGGTCCTTCGACCGGAGCGACGGGGAAGGGGAGAAGTCGGGCGTGTGCATGGCCGCAGCGTAGCACGGCGGCGGGACGGGCGGGCATCGGTGGTTACCGGGGAAGCATGGCCCCGAAACCGACGCCCGCGACCCGCATCCCGATCCCGACGATCCGCGAACCGCTCGACACGCCCGGGGCGGACATTCCCCCGCCGGGCGGCCCGTTGACGAAGCGGCCGAAGCCCCGGCCCGTGACGCGAGCCCCATCGGTTATCGCGTAGGGGATGGATACCGTTCCGGTTCGGCTTGACCCAGCTCGCCTCTTTTGGCGGTATTCCCTCGGCGACCTGTCCGTATGTTCCGGGCCGATGTCGGCGGCCGAGTACGTTCGCGACCGAGTATTCCGCTGGACGATCAACGGGAACGGGCCGTTCCGTTCTGGACTTCTATGGGCGCTCGACCGCGCGGGGATCGCCGACACCGGGCCGCCGGAAGCGTTGTGGAACCAGCACCTACACCTTTGCGTCAGGCTGACTACGCCTCCGGTGATCCGTGCAAGCGGAAAGGTCGACGGCTTCGTCTACGTCGTTCGCGAACACAAGCGGTACGGCTCGCGATGCAAGGTCGGGTTTTCCAAGAACCCGGAAACTCGACTCCAACAGCTTTCCACGGGCTCGCCGACCCCGCTTCGCCTCGCGGTGACGTTCCCAGCGTGTCAGGCCGACGAACGTGCCCTTCACAAACTGCTGTCCGGCTATAGGGCTCACGGGGAATGGTTCGAGAGCCCGGAGACGATACTCCGGGCGTGCTTCCAGTTCTTTCAGTGACGCCTACCCGATCACCCGAGCCGTCCAACGCCCCGACTGCGCCCACGCCCTGAGGTTGCCGTCCCACATCGACCCCGGCCTCGCCGCTTCCTCGCAGACGGCCGCCCGCTCGCTCCCGTTCGCGCCCGTGTCGGCGAACGTGATCCGCTCGACCTGCAGCGCGTTCGCGCAGGCGTCGTAGACCTCGGCCGCAGCCGACGGGCTTTCCTGCGAGTAGGCGACGAGGTCGAACGATACCGACTCCATGCGGCCGAACCGCCGGAGGTCGCCCCCGCGCCCGACGAGGGCGACGGTCGGGAACGCGGCCTCGCCGAGATCGACCTGCTCCGGGTAGGCCCCGAGCACGCGGTCGGCGACGAGCGCGGACACGGCGGCGGTGTCGATCAGCGCCCGGCGGATCATTTCGACGGCGGCGAGGGACGAGAGCGAGGAAGCCATAGGGGGAGTCTACCGCCGCAAGTATGCTGCGGCACGGTCAACCACCTCGGGGTCGTCCTTCAGCATGCCGATAGCGATATTGCAGTGCGAGCAGAGAAGGCCGCGCACCCGTCCAGAAGCATGGTCGTGGTCGATGTGACGATCCCTCGGTGACGAGAACGTTGACCCGCAAATGTTACAGGTTGTAATAGCCGGATCGAGATATTTCTCCGCCCCGTCTCCGTACTTCCGGAGCTTCCGAATCGACGGCCAGCACGCCATACAAACGGCCCTTCCCCTCTCGAACTGGTCGCGTTCCTTCGTGACCCCGCACCGTGCGCAGATACGAGGTAGGCCGTCGTTTACGATGGTCGGCCGCTTCGGAAGTTTGCATATTTCTTCGTCGGTCATTCCACGTTTCCGCCGCTGATTGAACGTTCCGCGGCGAAGGCCGAAGTGTTGCGACGCTTCCGTGATGGTCTTGAACGTTCGCCCGTCTACAACTACCGACTGGGGTAGAGGTTGTGGGTGCTTACGCGCGTCGGCCAATGCTCGGTCCATCGGCCAGCCGAGCTTGACTCTGGAGTACAGGCGCGCACACGGCACGTCAAAAGCGCGAGCGAGTGCAGACAACGATGCGTACCGCTTGCCATCGTACTCGACCTCCCATCCGGACCGGACGTGTGGGTGAGGCGACTTGCGGATCGCTTCTTCAGGAGTGCAACCGCGCTTCAGCCTAGCGCGTACGGTCATGCTGGAAACGTCGAACGCGCGGGCTAAGTCGACCACGGAGGGGTACGAAACGCCGTCGCACACGACGGTTGATCTCAGAATGGGCTCGCCTACTGCCCGTTCAATCGTCCAGCCGAGCGACAGCCTACGGCGAACCCGATCTCGCGACAGACCGAGAGCCCTAATCATGGCGTTGACCGACGGATACTCTACTCCGTTATACTCGATCTTCTTCGGCGAGTCGGACATAGTGTACGCGTAACATGCCTATTCGGGACGCGCTATGTGAACCTCACGTTGGCTTTGCTTCGAAGTGCCGGGCCAAGGGCCTTTGTCGCGGCTTTCATAAGGTTCCTCCTTACCCGAGGATCTGAGCACGTCGCCCAAAGGACGTCACGCGGGAGCATGTACCGCGTGCCTTGGACGACGAACGCCGCGTGCGGGGCGGCCCCGACGTCGAACCAGACCGCGTAGGCTTCGCCGGTCGGCGAGTTCGCCGACGGCAGCTTCTCGACGCGCAGGGACGACAGGAGTTCGCCCGATTGCTTGTGGACGACCGTTTGGCTCCCGCCGTGAATCTTGATCGACCCGTGTCGCCGGGCGTAAGGGTGATCGAGCCGCCGGAGGTCGGCGAGCGAGTGGTCGGTGTGCGAAAGGTTCGTCCGGACCTCGGCGAACAGCACCGACGACAGCGCCGCGCCGAGCGCGTCGATCACGGCGTCGTCGGACGCGACGGCCTGCAGGTTGCCGACGACGACCTGAAACGACCCGACGTCCATCGCGAAGCCGACCATGCCCGGAGTCTACCCCGTTACCTCGGGCGGGAGGTTCACCGATGCCCATCCTTCCCGCCCCACCGGCCGACTACGCCGAGTACGAAACCGCGCCGCCCGTCTCAATCCGCATTCTCGCCGGCCAACAGTGGGCTTGGCTGCTCAACACCCCCGGCGACAACGGGGAGCCGGACCCGACGCGGGCGGGGTTCATGCACGTCCTGATCGGCATGAACGCCAACGCGAACAAGCCCACCGAGGAGGCCCGCCTCCGCTTCTTCCGCGCGCTCGTTTCCCTCGGCGGTGGCGTCATCAAGACTGAGACGAACCACGGGGGGACGATGTACCCGCACTACCACCGCATGAGCGAGTTGTCGGTGGACTACCACCCCGGCCTGTGGCTCCGGGATGTCGCCGAGATCGCGGGCGTAAGCGATGTGGTGTGGCCGATGAAAACCCACAGCCGGCTTGCCAAAGACCACTTTTACCTGCGCGCCGGCTACCGGGCCGAGGGGAAGTACCTCTACCCCCTCCCCGACGGGCGCGTGCTCGTGTCCGCCGCCGCCCTCGGCGTTGACGCGGACTGGCTCTGCAAGGCGTGCGACGCGCTCGGGTTCCCCGATGGACTCTACGTCGCCGACGGGAACTGGCGGAAGTGGGCGGAAGCGCACGGCATCGACCCGGACAGCGGGGCCGATGTGCAGGCGGTGGCACGAGAGATCAAGTAGGGCCGGGTTCGTCCTCGTTCGGGTCGGCGGGCTTGACCGCCTCGCCGCCGACGACCCCGGCGAACGGGTTGTCATCGTCCTCGATCGGCGGGAAGGGCGGCAAGGGGACGTCGGCTTCGGGCGGGACGTGCTCCGGCCCCCTCGCCGCCAGTCCGACCGTCGGCTGATCCGGCGCGAACCGGCCGAGCCACTCGGCCCCGGCCTGCGCGACCCGGTGGTAGTCGTGACCGGCGGGGAGGCACCGGGCGACCATCTCGAACAGCGTCCGCCCCTCGCGTAGCTTCGACAGGCCGAGTTCGCGGTAGGGTAGGAACCCCGCCGGGTCGGACGCGATCGCCCGCCGGAAGCACTCGGTCGCCTTCTCGTCGTGCCCGTCGTTCGTGTATTGCATCCCGAGCGAGCACCACGCCGAGGCGTTCCGGGGATCGTCGGTCAACTCGGCGACGAGCAGCCGCTGGTAGAACCGGACTTTCCGTTCGAGTTCGACCGGGTCGGTCCCGAGCCCCGGGTTGTGGACCGTGAACGGCGCGTATCGGATGCGCGGGCGGTCCCCCGACGCCTCGATCGCCCGGAACGCCTTGTCGAACCCTTCGTGGACGCGGCCGGAGTAGCGGACGAGCCCCGCCGGGTCGAGCCGGACGAGCCGGACGGACTCGGACAGGGTCGGCGCTTCGCCCGTCGCCGCCGGGCGGTGGTTCGCGAACCGGAACAGGAAGCCGTAAGCGTCGGAGCACTCGGCCATCCGACGGATCGCGACGACGTCGCCGAAGTTGTCCGAGAGCAGTTCGTCGGGGTCGACGACGAGCGCCCACGCGATCGGCGAGCCGGACACGCCCGACTTGACCGTGCGGAGCGCGTCGAGTCCGGCGTTGCGCGCGGTGGCGAAGTCGTCGTTCAGGGGTTGGTGAACCCAGGTCGCGCCGTACAACTCGGCGATCCGCCGGAGGTCGTCGGACGGGCCGGTCGACGGGTCGTCGGCGTCCCATGCGTCGGTCCAGACGAGCACCGCCGCGTCGACGAGCCCGTGGTACTGGTCGAGTTGTCGGGCGAGGTCCTGCGCCGTCTCGCCCGCGTGCAGCATCATCGTCAGGCCGATCGCGTTCACCGACACGACCGGGGACAGCGTCATGTTTTCCTCGGCGACGAGGTGCCCGTAGCCGCCCCCGGTCGCCGCCGCGTTCGGGTTCGGGTCGAGCAGCCGGTAGCGGGCGTGCTTCCGTACCCGGTCGATCCGCCGGACGTAGCCGAAGTGCAACATGCGAATCGAGGACACCCGCTTCGCGAGCGGGTCGGCGTCCGGCACGTTCCCGCAGTGCAAGCCAAGCTCGTTCCCGGCCGCGATCCGGCGAGGGCGCTTGCTCGACGCGGACGCCCGGAACAACCGGAACCCGCGCATCCCGCCCGTGTAGCCGCCGCCGTCACCCCACGGGCGGTCGATCCGCTGCGTCCGGGGCGAGTCCCACAGGGTCGTGAACGCGACGTCCCACGACTGGATCAACGGGTCGGGGACGGTCATCAGCCGCTCGACGGTCGCGCGCTCGACCCGGCCCTCGGGGACCTCGTCGTGGTCAACCGAGAACAGCCAGTCGGCCCCGAGCGCCTCGCCCATGCCGATCAGGTGGTTCCTTTCCGTCCGCTCGTTGAACTTGCCGGCCCACACCTCGCAGACAACACCGAGGGTCGTCCCGCGCGCGTGCTGGCCGCCCTTGGTCGCGGCGAGCGCCCACGCCGCGAACTCGGCGGCGACGCCCTCGCGGTCCTTCCCGGAGCAGCCCCGGAGCAGCGCGTGGTCGTCGGCCGGCAGCGAGGGGGCGATGGCGGCGAAGTCGGGGGAGGACGTGATCTCCAACGGGTTCCCGTTGAGCAGGATCGCGACCCCGTCGCCGAGTTCGCCCATGCGGACGAGCGACGCGCGGAGATAGGCGAGGTCCTGCGCCGTTTCGAGCTTCACCCGGTACAACGCGACGAGCTTCGTGCTCGTGGTGCGGAACGTCCCCGCCCACTTGTCGAGGTAGGTTCGGCGGTTCGCCATGCCCCGCTTCGCGCCGGGCGCGATCCGGTCGAGCGTTTGGTGCCCGTCGTGGTGGACGTAGACCGAGCGGGCGACGACCCGGCCCCACCCGGCGAGTTCTGCCCGGACGCAGACGTCGTTGTCCTCGTAGCCGCCGATCTTGAACACGGGGTCGAACAGCCACCCGGCGGCGGCCCGGAGGTCGAGCAGGCACGCCTTCCGGTACAGGACGCAGAAGCCGGACAGGAAGTCGACGACCTCGACGTCCCCGTCGGCTTGCTGGCGGACGTTCGCGGCGATCACGTCGTAGGGCGCTCGCCGCAGCCCGTCCGGCAGGTTGAGTTGGGCGACCCCGGCGACGAGGTTCGACACCGGGCCGACCATGCCGATCCGGCCGACGGCGAGGTCGGGGTCGCGGCGGGAACGAGAGCCGTCCGGGTTCGGTGGCTCGCCGGTCAGGACGACGCCGTCGACCGGATCGAGCGCGGCGATCAGGCCGGAGAGCCAACCGGCGCAGACGTGGGCGTCGTCGTTGATCACGACGACGTGCTCAGGGAGCGGGCCGGCGTGCGCGATCCCGGCGTTCACCGCCGCACCGAATCCGACGGGCGCGCCGAGGTTCAGGAGTTCGATCTCTGCGTCGGAGCCGATCGACGCCGAGGCGATCATACCGGCGGCCTCGGCCCACTTCGCCGGGTCGTCCGGGTTCGCGACGACGACGATCCGCACGCGGAGCCCGTCGGTGTGCTTCAGGAGCCGGCGCACGCCGGGGACGACGGTCGCGGGGTGTCCGCAGGTCGGAACCACCACGAGAACGTCGTGGATCGCGCGGAGGGTCGGCAAGGGCGGAAGAACGGCGTCGGGGTCAACGGGCATCGAGGGTGCCTCCTGCCCGCTCGGGTAGCACGGCGAGCCAAACTATTTTCGGGAATCTTCAGCGGAGCCCTACCGGGTATCCGTTACCCGGATATGGTTGTGGGGCGGAAGGAACCGCACCGGAGAACAACATGAACGCGAACCCGAACATCGTCGCCCCGAACACCACGATCGCGGACGACTCCCTCGACAACATCGCCTCCCGCGTCGTCGCCCGCGTTCGGGCGGCGGGCTTCGGCATCCAAGGCGTCTACGTCGACGACTGGAGCGGCTCGCAGCGGATCGACATCGTCCGCCTGCGCGGCTGGTCGGTCGACGTCGTCCGCTCGCCGGCCGGCGACCCGCTCGACCAAGACGTGATCGGGTCGATCGAGATCATGGAAACCGAGAACGTCCACATGACGAAGTATCGGGGCGTCGGCGTCCCCGTCCGCACGACGGCGCGGCACTTCGCGATCGGGTACTCCGGCGCGGGCGGCGCAGAGTTGGCGCGGACGTTCGGCGGGTTGTCCTCGTGAGCGCGACCGATCCGGACCGCCTCGTCGTCGGCGAGGTCATCGTCAACGACCGGCCGTTCACGAGTCCGATCGGCGCGCACTTCGCCGCCGGGGAGCAGTTCTTGGTCGAGATCGTCGGGCGCTCGACTCGGTGCTCGCACCTCGGCACCGGATCGGTCGTGTGGGTTCAGGGGTCCAAACGCGGCTCGCGGTTCGTGACCGCTTAGACGCGCGTGCAGGCGAGTTCGACGTGCGAGCCGTAGAACGAGCCGCCCGGCGTCCTCGCCTCCTGCACGATCGACACCTCGGTCGTGTTCGCGTCCTCGGTGATCCGGTCGCCCTTGCGCGCCGTCCAGAGGTCGGAGCGGTCGACGACGTAGACGATCGACTGCTCGACCTCGCTGCCGACGGCCGGCACCGGCCAGCGACCCGACGACTTCTTCAGTTGCGCGGGCACGCCCGCCGCCCGCGTGACGTCCTGCGCCTGCGGAGCGCCCTGCCGGTCGACCGCCTCGATCGCCACGGTCGGGATCGCCGCCTCGTTCGCGAGCCCGGAGGTCGCGACCGCCGAGATCGCCGTGAACAGCTTGCTCCCGACCTTCACGCCGTTCGCCGTGAACGTGAGCACCTCGGACGTTCCGGCGACCCCTTCGACGGTGCCCGTGATCGTGACCGTGCCCGACCCGGTCGTCCCGGCGGCGACGGTCACGCGCATCGCCGAGGCGCGGGGCGGCTGGCGGTCGACGGTCAGGCTCGCGGCGGCGGCGACCGCTTCGAGCAGGTAGGCCGTTCGCTTCGTGATCGTGATCAGGCGGTCGGCGAGCGAGGCGATGTGCATGGGGTCGGCTCCGTCGCCGACAGCCTACCCCGACCGGCCGAGTTCGGCGGCGAGGATCGCGGCGACCCGCTTCGCGTCCATCTTGCCGCCCGGCTTCGTCGGCCCGGAATCGAAGATCGGGCCGGGAACCGACCAGCCCGCCGGGTTCCGGGCGAGCGTGACGTCGGCGAGCAGGCTCGTGTCCTTCCCCTCTCGCCGCCCGGCCGGGTGGCTCAGGTGGTAGTTGTTCGCGACGGGCGCGTCCGGGAACACGGCGGTCAGGCCGGAGCCGAGCACGCGCCGCCAGAGGTCGACGTTCGGATAGCCGTGTCGGAGCGCCCCATACCGCTCGTCCCAGCCGCCGAGGGCGACGAGTTCGGCGAGCGGGAGGCACAGGCCCGACGACTCGGTCGCCTGCCCCGGAACGCAGTGTCCGCCGATCGGCCCGGCGACGAGGTCGAGTTGCTCGGGACGTTCCCGCCAGTCGACCAAGCCGAGCAGCGCGTCGAGTTGGGCCGGCGGCATGTCGGTCACGGACGAGGACGACCCGACGTGGCGCGAGATCGCCGAGGTCGCGATCCCCGCCCGCTTCCGGTGCGGGGCGACGAGGGCGGCGAGGTGGCCGAGCGAGCCGGGCACGCGGTCGAACCACTGTGCGACGACGAGGGGCGAGTCGATCAGCCGGAGCGCCGCGTTGAACACGACGGTACACGAGCGGTCGCCTTCGTCGCCCGGCTTCCGCCAGCGGGTGAACCGGATCGGCGCGCCCGCGTCGAGCAGCCCCTCGATCGTCGTTTCGACCCCGTCGTCCGACCCGTCGTCGAGGATCAGGAACTCGACGGTCAACCAATCGGGGCGGACCTGTCGCAACCAAACGGAAAGGGAGCGCGCCAGCGCCTTTCGCTCGTTCCGGATCGTGCCGAACACGGTCACGGCGGGACGGCTCGCGGGATGGTCGGCCGGCAGGCCGGGCAGCGAGCGGTCGGGGGCGACGTACCCGGTCGGGTCGGCCTTCGCCGGGTTCCAGATCGAGCCGAACGGCGCGCCGAACTCGCGTTGCTCGATCACGACTTCGCCCCGATCGGGGTGTGCAGCGCCGCCGCCGTCAGCGGAGCCGAGAGCGGTCGTTCCGCCTCGGTGCGTTCAGCCTCGATCAAGGCGCGAAGCTGCTCGCCGTTCGGGTCGGCCTCGCGCAGCGCGGCCAGCATCTTCGCGAACGACGGCGACTGCCCACGGAACGGCGAATCGACACGACCGGCCGGCGTATTCCAGAGACTCATGGCGTCGCCCTGCGCGCCCTCGCCGCCAACCTCGCGCGGCGGCGCTGGGTCTTGCCGGGAACGAGGTCGGGGTCGTCCTCGTGGGACCACGGGCCGATCTGCGTGTTCGCCGCGAGCGCAGCGTTGTCGGCGGCGGCGAGTAGGATCGTGCTCTTGGGAATGTCGGCGACGAGGATGCCGTCGCGCCGGAGCCGGGACAACTCGGCGTCGCCGGCCGGGGTGAAACCGACCCGGCGCGCTTCGGTGTCGGTCAGGGCGAGGATGTTCGCGTGCGCGAGCACGGTCGCCACGCCGTCCCAATCGAGCGTGCTGAACGCCGGGTGGCGGGAGTCGACCACGACGACCCGCTGCTGCCCGTCGGCCGCCCTCGGCATCAGGGCGAGCGCCCGGAGCGCGTCGCGGACCTGTTGATCGTCGGCTTGGACGACGAGCACGCCGTCCTCGTTCGGCCGTTGGTTCCTGATCGGGTCCATGCTTCCTCCTATCCGAGATAACCGAGTTCACGGAGCCGCTTCCGAACGAGGTCGTCGCCGTCGCCCGACACCGGCTGCGCCCACGCCGGCCCCTTCGAGATCATGCCCACGGGGGGCGGCAAGCGGAGCAGGTCGTACAGGCCCCCGGCGACCTCGACGAGCCGCTGCTCGGGGAGCAGGCCGCGCGCATGGACGTCGTCGCCCGCCGCGACGAGGACACCTTCCATCGCGTGCCCGCCGACCAGCCCGGCGGCGAGCGACGGGGGGCCGTGGTTCGTCGCCCGGTAGGTCGCGCACCTCGGCGCGGTCAGCGCGTCGAACCCGTGGTCGGAGCAGACGATCAGGTTGTCGGTCGCGTCCCGGAGGCCCGGCAACAAGCCGAGCGCCTCGATCACGGCGGCGCGGTAGCCGTCCGTCCCCCACAGGTGATGCCCGGCCCCGTCGGTCGACCGGAACCAGACGACCTCGACGTCGGCGGGCGGGGCGCTCGTCGCGAGCCACTCGGCGATCTCGCCCTCGGCGCGCGACAGGCCGGCGACGTCCTTCGTCCCGCCCGGCCCGTGGTCGCAGACGACCGCGTCGATCGGGTAGCCGAGGACGTCGAGCCCCCGGGGCGAGAACCACGGGCGGCGAGGGTCGACCTTGGCGATCGGGTCGACCGGGAACCCCGACACGACCCACGAGCCGCGGGGGAGCGGGAACGCGGGCCACGTCAGGGGCACGTTGACGAGTCCGACGGTCAACCCCTGCCGGGCAAGGTCGTGGACCCACGGCCGCGTGCGGATCAACTCCTGCGACGAGGTGTAGTGGTCGCCCGACCAGCCGAGGTCGACCTCGCGGCCGGCGAGCAACGCGCCGACGGCGGTCGGGGTGACGGGAACGTCGCAGGCCCGGAGGGGGGCCGAGCAGCCGTCGGCGGCGATCCCCCACAGGTCGACGCAGTCGTCGCGGTGCGTCGAGCACCATTCCCAATCGAGCCCGTCGAACACGACGATCCGAACCTTCGACCGGGGGCGGCTCACGCTTCCGCCGTGTCCGACTTCGGCTTGCGGGCGCGCTTCTTGCCGCCCGGGTCGGCCGTGCAGGCTTCCGCGTCGGCGGCCGGCTTCGCGACCCGCGAGCCGTCGGCGACCTCGAACCACGCGACCGCCTCAGCGACGATCTCGGCCCACGGGCGGGGCGGCAGGAACCGGAGCGCGTCGGCGACCCGGAGGGCGAGCGCGCGGTAGCCGACGGCCGACAGGTGGACGCCGTCGCAGAGCAGCGAGTCGGGCATGTCGGCGAGTTCGACGAGGACGACCGGGGACGGCGATCCGTCGAGTTCGGCGACGATGGCGCGAACGCGGGCCGAAGCGGCGTCTGCCCACGCCTGCGCGTTCGGGCCGAAGGCGGGCATCGCCGCGCCCCGGATCGGCGGGAAGGTACACAGGGCGAGCGGGACGACGGCGCGGCGGCCCCACGAGATCGTCTGCCGGAACAGCACCTCCCACTCGTCGAGCGGGACGCCCGGATGCTTCGCGTCGTTCGTCCCGGCGAGGACGACTGCCCAGCGAGGACCGGCGTAGGCGAGAAGCTCGCGGAACGCCCCGGGCGCACGGTCGGCGATCTGGCGGGTCGTCTGCCCGGAGATTCCCCGGTTCAGCGGCGACCATTCGCAGTCAGCGTGCGGCGACAGGAGCGACGCGAGGTGCTCGGGGTAGCCGAGGCAAGCGTGACCGGCGGTGTCGGCGCGGGCTCCGAACGTGATCGAGTCGCCGAGAAGGAGCAGGGTTCCGTAGAGCATGGGCCGACCGGTAGCACGACGAGCCGAACTATTTTCGGGAATCTTCGCTCTGCACCCTTTACGGTAACCGTTACCCGGATATGCTTGTGGGGCGGGGAGCGAACCAACCCCGCACGGAGAACAAGATGAACGCCACGACCGAAACGACCCCCGCCTTGAACTGGATGGACTTCTGGTCGCTCAGCGACGCCGACGCCATCGCGAAGGTCACGGAAGGCGACCGCGAGCGCGTCCTCGATACTCACTCTCGCCTCCGCGGGCAATCGCTCGCCGCGACCGTGTTCAACCTGCTCCGCAACGGCGTCGTACAGGCGTCGGCGTGAACCCCGCCTCAGTTCATCACCTCGCCCTCGCCGCCCTCCGAGCCGAGTCGGACGAGGAACAGAAGCGCGCCGAGATCGACGCGCGCGGCGAGGGATGGGGCGCGGCCGAACGCGCCGAACTTCGCCCCTTCGAGGCGATCCGCATCGCGCGCCGGAAGGCGTGGGCCGCCGCCGGTTTCCCGTTCGAGTCCGCATCCTGAACCCCGTTACCCGCACCCAAAGGAGCATCGCCATGATTACCCCCCTCGCCGCCGCGATCGAAACCGCCGCCACCGCCTTCGCCGCCGCACCCGAGGCCCACCCGTTCGCCCTCGACTCGCGCGGTATGGATGCCGACGAGTTCGACGACGCGATCCATGCCTGTGCGCGCGCCGACGAATGGGACGGGGCCGGGTACGCCGGCCCACTGTCGGACGTCAGCGACCTCTGCCGGGCGGACGGTCGCCCGCACCTCGTCGCGCTCGCCGACGCGCTGGACGCCGTCGTCGCCGCGTTGCCGTAGGCTACCAGCCGGCGGCGACGAGGTGACGCCACCGCATAACCACGTCCCCGTCGGCCGTTTCCTCGATCCGGCACAGGTCGAGCGCCTTCGGGTGCGCGTGCCGATGCAGGTCGAGGATGCGCTCGGCGTCGAACCCGCCGATCCCCGAGCCCGAGAGCCACGCCCGGAGGCTGTTCCCGGTCGTCCACCGTTCGACGACCCGGACGTCCTCGCAGCCGGCGGCGAACAGCCAGTCGGCGACCTCGGAGCCGGAGAAGATGAACCGACCCGGTTCCTTCAGGCCCATCGCGTTCGCGTAGAGCGTCCACGCCGGATGAAGTCGGTCGGCCGACTGCGGCGGCCCTTCGACGACGACGACCGCGCAGCCGGGCTCGCACTTCGCCCGCCACCGCTTGACCGTCTCCCCCGGCGAGTCCGGCGCGTGGTGCAGGACCATCCGGGACACGACCCCGGCGAACGTCCCGGCCGGCAGCGAGAAGGGGTCGGCGACCACGCCGAGGCTCAGGGCGGGCCGTCGGCCGCCGAACCGCGCGTGCGCCCGCTCGACCATCTCCGGGGACAGGTCGACCGCGTCCACGGCGAGCCACCGGTCGAGCAGCGCCTCTGTGAACGTCCCGGTGCCGCAACCGACTTCGAGCGTGCGCGCCTTCCTCGCCGCTTCGGCGAACCCGGGCGCTTCCCGGAGGAACCGGACGGCGTGGTCGGCCGACCAGCCGAGCAGGTCGGGCCGGCTCGTCCAGCCGTTGCCGTCGTAGGTCGTGGCGCGTCGATTCCAGTATTGAAGCTCGGCCGTGGTGGTCATGCCGCGAAGTCTATCGCGTCAAGGCCTCGATCAACCGGTCGGCGCTGTCCGGCGTCGTGTAGGTGCCGATCATCGTCTCGCCAACGATCGCCCGGAGGCCACGCCACGAGTCCCCGTCGGAGAGGAGCGTGGTCACGGCCCCCACGATCTCGCCGACTGCACGTCGAGCCGGCAACCGAATCCCGATCCGGTCGCGGAACTCCCACTCGGGGCCGGTCGGGTCGAGTTGCCCGGAGTCGAACAGCGCCGACGGGTCGGGGTCGATCATCACGACCGGGAGCCCGCCGAGCGGGCCAACGACGGTCGGGTCAGCAGCGCCACGAACCAGCGTCGCGAGCAGGACGATCCCCGACACGTCGCCGACGAGGACGTCCGACCCGAGCAGCAGGGTCGCGGGGTGTTCGAGCGGGTCATCGACGAACGCGCCGAACGAGCGCACCTCGTCGAGTTCCCCCGGCCGCCGCCACGCCGCCGCCCAATGCGGACGCCAGATCACGATCCGCTCGGGGTCGGCTGCAAGCTCGCGCACCGCGTCGAGCGACGTCCACGGGTTCCACGTCGTCGCGACGGCGACCACGGGGCGCGGGTCGTCGTGTCGAAGGCCGACCCGGTCGAGCAAGGCGGCGCGCGCCCCCGGTCGATCGGTCGACAGGACGGGCGTCGCCCACGAGCAGCCCGTCGCGGGGAATCTCGGCGGCGAGGTGCTGCCCGGGTAGGCTCGACCAAAGACGGGTATCAACCGCCGCTCGTCGTACTCGGAGAACACGGGGATCGCGTCCGCCTCGAACTGCTCCGGCTCGTAGGTGTTCCCCCGCGACGCGAGCGAGTGCCGGAGCGACACGATCTCGGTCAGGCTCGGCAACAAGGCGCGGAGGGGGGCGAACGGGTAGTCGGCGGCGAGCAGGTAGTCGGCCCCGACCGCCGCGCGTTGGAGTCGGGCCTTCGTGTCCTCCGCGCCGGTCCACCAGTCGTGGTGGTGTCCCGGCCGGTGCCCGACCTCGACGACCTCGTGGCCCGCCCGCCTTGCCGCCGCGACGGCTTGTTCGAGGCACCAACGATGGAAGGGAAGTTGGGAAAAAGCTACGAACTTCACCGCTACCCCCAGCCGATTACGCGGATCGCCACCTGTTGCTCGTGTCCCGCAGAGCAGTAGGCGATATACTCACATTTCAGGCCGCTTTCTTGCAAGGCGCGGAACTCGTGCTCCTGCCATGCCGGATATCCGAGCAGCTCATCAAAGACGATGATCCCACCGGCGGGCATCTTGTTGCGTAGGAAGCCGAGCGCAGACTTGGTTGACGAATACAGGTCGCAGTCAACGTGTGCGAACCCGATCGATCCAACCATCATCTTCTCGAACGCCGGCAGCGTCTCTGAGAATACTCCGACGACAAACAGGGCACCGGGACAAACGGGGGCAACGCCGCCGGTCGAAAAGTGTCCGGCCTTGACCTTCCCTCCGGTGTCGACCCATTCCTCGGGGAGCCCCATGAACGAGTCGAACCCGATCAGGCACCCCTCTGCGTTCATACGCTTTCGCTCAGCCGAAATGAACGAGATCGACGCGCCCTGAAACACGCCGAACTCAACCGCGTGCTGCGACGCGTCCGATTGTTGAACGCACCACGCAAGGAACTCGTCGCGATCTGGAAACGCCCGCGCTGGCCTGAGGTTTTCCCACTTCCACGCGTTGCAATTGTGGAGCCAGTTCACGGTGCGTTCCCGAGTCGACACCAGACCAACGCGTCTACACGACGGTCGTGGTACTCGGCGTGGAGCATCTCGACAGACAGTCCGGCTTTCTTCGCGTTGATCGCGACACTTTCAACGACCTCGCCGATTGCGAGGTTGCGATAGTAAGGCTTTCCGTCCACCAATGGCGCGACATCGAGTTCGTGCGGCTGCTCGTCGGGGCCAGCCCACGTCAGGAACAGCCATCCCCCGTCTCGGATCGACCGCACGATTGAGCCAATCGTGTCGTTCCAGTGTGGGTCGTGCTCGAACACCTGACAGCAGATCGCTACGTCGGCCTGGACATCAACCTCGTGGGCGAGGGCTACGATGTCCACGCCCGGTCCGTCCCGCCAGTCGATCCCGGTGTAGGACGCCGCGCCACGGAACAACGGTCGCGGGCTACCGTTCATGTCCATCGACCCGAACTCGACCACGCGCTTTCCGCGAGGGTTCAGCCCGGACTCCGGAATCGACTTGTGCAGGAACCTCATGATGGGTGGGTGCATCAGGGGCACCACGACAGCATGAACCGAACCGCGCTCTCGTGTCGGATGCACTCTCGCACCGGCATCGGCAACTCCGTAGTCGTGACGTGATTGCGTGCGTGTTGAATGTTCAGCCCCGACGCGACGATGGGGCGGTGCCCGGCTTTGGCAAGCCGAAGGCTGAAGTCCACATCCTCATAGTAAAGGAAGTAGCCAGCATCGAACCCGCCGCAGTCCCGTGCCGCCTCGGCGTCGCACAGCATCCAGTATCCGGCTATCCACTCAACCAGTTGCGGGGACGGCTTGATCTCGCCGATGTTCCTGCCGACTTCGCGGACGCTAGCCGTCAAGAAGTGTTCTACGACGCCGCCCGACGGCCCAACGACGGCGTATTTCCCGTTCTCGGCGGCGCATTTAGAGAGCGTGATTGCTGCTCGAACGCTCTGAGCGTCGAAGGTCACGTCCGACTGCGTGAACAGCACCCACTTTCGATCCGCGACCGAAAGACCGGCGTTGCACGCCGCGCCGAACCCAGTGTTCGGAACGGATACGCGGTGCTCGCCCGCAGGCAGGAACATATCGATCTCGCCGCCTCCGACCGAGACGACGACAAGCTGCGCCCCCAACTCGACGGACACGGCCTGCGCTCGAACGATGGCGGCCATTGTCCGATGGTCGTCGCCCATCACTACCAGAACGATCGACACCGAGTCGGAGGTTGTGTAGGCTGATTGCTGACCTTTGATCCCGCACCGAAGGTCGGCCTGCAACGTGCCTCGGTCTTGCCTACGGACGGGAATATCCAGCGCGGAATGATCGCGCCACGCCGCAACAGCCGGCCAGTCCTCCGCACGCCACTCCAAAATAACGCTGGCCGACTCCGACGCAACGCGGTTCAGGATTGACGCCCGCTCGGCCTCGGTCAGTTCATCGATCACGTTGCTCAACCTAAGCCCCTCCGAGGTCAGGATATCAACGGTCGATTTCGTTCGCGTCTTGACGTGGACGCCGTCCTTGGTTTCGAGAATGAAGGTCGGCGTCTGCATCTGTACGGGTAACATCACCGCCGGCCCACGGTCAGCGACATTCCAGGGGCGACCGGGACCACGCGCCGAATCCCGTCGTCGCCGAACAACCGAACGAGGCTCTGCGACCACTCAACGTCGGTCAGCCCCGCCCGGCGGAACAGCAGCGCGATCTCGTCCGGGTCGCGCCAGTAGACCGTTTCTTCGAGCCGCATCGTCCAGTTCCCGGCCTCCGGCCCGTACAGCCGCGTGATCCTCGTCGTCCGGCTCGCGTCGACCACCGTGTAGGTCGTGCGCCGGACCCAGGGCGGCGACGTCGGGTCGTTCGGATCAGCAACCGTCGAGTCCACCGTCCGGCTCTCGTGGAGCTTCGGCGCGAACGCCTCTACGGCGACGAACCCGCCCGACAGCACGACTTCGGCCATCGCGTCGATCGCTTCGGCGTGTCGAGCGTGCGGTAGCAGGAACAGGGAGGAGTAGGCGCAGACCACCAACGCCGGGCGAGGACCGACCACCCGGAGGGCGGCGACGCTCGACGCCTCGCCCGTCGTCGCGTCGATCCCGACGCCCCGGGCGAGCGCGCAGAACTTCGAGTCGGTGTCGAGCCCGTACACCTTCCGGCCGGCGCCGATCAGGTGCTTCGTCGCCCGCCCGTCCCCGCAGCAGACGTCGAGGACCGCGCCGGACGGAGCCGCGTCGGCCAGCGCCGACCACGTCGTCAGGTCGTCGGTCCGGCGGCCGAAGTCGAGGTGGTACACGTCGGCGAGGGTCACGTCATGGATCGGCGGCATCGGGGCTCCCGGCGGCGAGGTAACGGGGAAGGACCGCCGCGCGCCGTCCCCGAACTCAGCCCGAGTGTGGGGTGCGACGCGCGGCGGGAGGTCGGCAAAATCGCCGGCCACGGGTCAGCGCGTCGGGGTCGCCCCGCAGATCGCGCGTTTCGATTCGGCGGCGGCGTCGGCGTCGACCGCGACGTTCGCGGTTTCGCGATTGCCCTTGCCGTACCCGAGATCCTCGGCCGGCTTCAACCTCGGCTCGACAGTCGCGGTGACATCCGGCGGCAGGACGAGAACAAGGGCACCATTCGCGAGTTTCGGCCACACCCCGATCTCGCGGAGCCCGTCGCGGACGGCCCGTTCGGCATCTTTACCGCCGGGAACGTGAAGCACAAGAACGTCGGTCGGGCCGGGCCGAAGCCGAGCGGCAACACGGGCGAAGAACGATCCGATCTTGTGACGCATCATTGAACGCTTCTCCACGTTTTCCCGTCCAGAATGAACTTGATCGACTGCTCGCAAACGCCGAATCGGCGCGCGAGTACGGCGTGCGAAAGGCCCTCGGCAGACCGGATCGAGCGAATCGCCCTGACGTCGTCGGCCCTTAGCTTCGCGCGACTCGACGCCTCACCGCGAGATGGGTTCGGCCTCATCCGGCCTTTCACCGCGGCGTCCCGCATGTTGTCGGCGTGCGTCCCGAGAAACAGGTGCGACGGGTTCACGCACGCCGGGTTGTCGCAATGGTGGCACACCTCGACGTCGTCCGCCGGGGGCGATCCAGTCGCGAGTTCGTAGGCGACGCGGTGCGCGAGTTGCCGCTGGCCGTTGAACAGAATCCGCCCGTAGTCGCGGACGCCGCTTCGCGACCACGGCCAGCACTCGTCCGGACCGCGCTTGTCGAAGCTGGCCTCGAAGCGATCGGTATCGGAGAGACGCGGCATCCTGCCGTCGCGCCGCCGCCGAGTACCGCAACGGGAGCAGAACCCACGAACGAGGGATCGGTCCTCGCCACAGTCGGGACACGCTCCGGTCGCCCTCACGAGACGAGCCCTTGCCGGTCGCGCGGGCAAAGCCTCAACAACGACTCCTGAACGTAGTCGTGGCGATCTTGGATTTCGGACGGTGTCACGCCGTTCTTGTAACGCCAATAACCGCCGCCACTCTGCTCGTTTCCGCCAACGATGAACACATCGGCGTATAGACCGCGCCGGCTCGTCTCGGCGTCGATCTCGATCCCGAATTCATCGGCCTTGTCCCAGCTTGGGGTCCCGGGCAGCGGGACGAGCGAGGATAGAATCCAATCGTCGGGCTGAACCTCGGCCACGAAGTCGACGAGGGCCTGCACGTCGTCCCACGTCTCTGTCGGGTTGCCGACCATGATCGAGCAACGGGCCTTGATCCCCGCCGCCTTCAGGTTGCGGATCGCCGCCCGGTTCTGTTCGACCGTCGTCTGCTTCGCGAGGGCGCGCAGCACCTTGTCGCTGCCCGCCTCGACGCCAACGCAACAGGAAACGAACCCGCTCTTGTGCATGTATTTCAACATGTCGAGGCGGTCGTCGCGCGCGATCAGGTTCGCCCTCGTCCAGCCGCGCCACGCGATCCCACGGGCGGCGAGCCCATCGCACAACTCCTTCATGCGCGCCGTCGAGCAAGCGGTGAGCGAGTCGTCGAGAAAGAGAATGTTCCTGATCCCGGTCGTCTCGTAGATCGAATCGACTTCGGCTAGAACGCGCGCAGGCGTCATAAGCCTAAGTCCTTCCTGCCATATGGACTCTTGGGAACAAAACATGCAACGCGCCGGACATCCGCGGCTCGTCAGTAAATTCGTCGCCGGCTTCCCCGCGATCCGGCGCGTGTACCGCGAGAAGTCGAGAAGGTCACGGGCCGGGATCGGCGCGTCGTCGAGCGGGTCGACCTGCTTCCCGTCGATCACAAGCGCCTTCCCCGCTGCGGCGTGAACGCGGCCGGCGAACCCACCGACCGACGTCAGACGTTCGGCGAGCGTCGGACCCACCTCGCCGCCCGTGACGGGTTCGTCCCACTTGTCGACGAGGGCGTGGAGCAGGGCGACCCACGCGGCCTCGCCCTCGAACTTGATCACGACGTCGAAGTCGTCGGCGAGGTCCTCCGGCATCGCCGAGGCGTGCGCGCCGCCCGCGACCAAGACGACGCCGGCCCCTTCCCGTTGGCGCAGCGCGCGAGCGAGCGGGACGCCCGTCGCGAGTTGCATGGACGCGAGCGAAAACCCGTAGACGTCGCAGCCGGTCGGAACTTCCGACAGCGACCGGGCGAGCGAGAAGTCGTGCGTGTCCCCGCCGGTATGTCCCTTCGGACCTTCGGGGCCGGCGGGGTAGCAGGCCACGTTCAGGTCGATCACGACTGGCGTCCCGAGCCCGGCATTCCGTTGGGCTGCGGCCAAGTATAAACAGCCCAGAGGTGGGGCAATACGTGGATCGGCCATAGAGCAGTTTCCAGGCGCGATAAGACAAACGCTAAGCGACATGCTTCCAAGTCCTCCGGGTCACGATGAATCGCACGTTTGTGGGGGTGGTCGCGAACTCGCCCGCAATCTCGCGGAACGTCTGCCCGCCCGCGTGCCGTCGGCGGATTTCGCGGACATCGTCCTCGCTGAACTTTGAAAGGGGGCTCGCGACACCCCTCGACATCCTTCCCTTGGCGTCTCGATCCGCGATGTTCTCCGAGTTGGAACCGGCGAACAGGTGGTCGGGCCGGACGCAGAGCGGGACGTCGCATTTATGGCACACGCACGCCCCTTCCTGGATCTGCCCCACGAACTGCTCGTAGCTATACCGGTGTGCGAGCCCGGTACGCCCGCCGTACCAAAACGCCCCGTACCCGTCCTGCGCGAGTCCGCCGGTCCACAACCAGCACGAATCGGTCTTGTTGACCTTCGCGTCGAACCGTTCCTCGGCGGAACGCGACGGGACACGTTCGGTCGTTCCTCGGCGGTACTTTCGAGTATAGCAAGCGACACACAGGCCAAGGCGGACCCCGCGGGTCACGGCCGGGCAGGCGATACAAGGTCGGAGCGGACGGTTCGCGGGCATATGGCGAAGTAACCCACCGCTTAGCGGGTGCGCTACCCGTGACGCGCAGACCTTCATCCTGAACCTCCGTAAGCGTCGATCAACTCGTCAAGGTCTCGTTCGGACAGGAACGACCGAACCGCTTTCCAGCCGCACTCGGTCGTCGTCAGCGACGAGTCGAGCCCATACGCGAAGTCGTGGCCGGGCCGGTCCTGCACGAACGTCGTCCGGTCGGGGCCGGGATGGCGCAGGCCTCGTTCCTCGCACCTCGTCGCCAGCGTGTCGACGACGAGCCGGTTCGACCCTCGCCGCGAGGAACCGGCGTGGACGATCCCGCACTTCGACGACGTCGGCAGGAGCGACACGCCGCGCGCGTCCTCGTCGATCGCGAGGTGGACGAGCAGGCGGGCGACGTCCTCGACGTGGACCCACTCCCGAATCTGCTTCCCGTCGCCGTACAGGGGGACGAGTTCGTTCGAGCAGAGCTTCCGGACGGCGACCGGGATCAGCTTGTCGGTGGCCTGCCCCGGCCCGTACAGGTTCGTGGGACGGACGATCACGGCGTCGAGCCCGGCGCACCGGACCTCGGCGAGCACGGCGGCCTCGGCGGCGATCTTCGACGCGGCGTAGGGCGAGCCGGGCGGGTAGGGCGCGCTGGACACGTCAGCGACGTCGATCTCGCCGCCCGTGATTCGCCCACCGCCGTTGATCAGCGGGCCGGCGATCCAGCGATCGCCGAGCACTTCGTCGGTCGAAACGTGGATCATGCGGACGGCGTTCGCGGCGCACCATCGGGCGACGCGAGCGGTGCCGATCGCGTTCGTCCGCCAGAAGCGGTCGAGGGCGTCGCCGCCCTCGGCGGCGAGGGTCGTCGGGGTGAGTCCGAGCGAACGGTCGACGTGGGTTTCGGCGGCGAGGTGGAGCACGGCGGCGACTTTGTCCCCCCTCGTCGCCTCGTCCATCGTGTCCGGTGCGGCAACGTCGACGCGAAGCCACTCCACGCCCGGAAGCGCGTTGACCTCCTTCCAGTTGATCGCGGCATACGTCGCGAGGTCGACCACCCGGACGCGCACCCCTTCGGCGGCGAGGCGGCGGCAGACGTGCAAGCCGAGAAACCCGTAGGCCCCGGTGACGACGACGATCGGTTTCGGTTCGGTGGTCATGGCCCACCGGTAACGGGAACGCGGGCAACGACGAGCGTGTAGAGCCCCGGCTCGTTCGCCGGGACGTCGTCGAGTTCGAGCGTCGCGAGAAAAGCGTTCATCGAGTCCCGAGTCCGGGCGGTCGCGCCGTCGAACACCACGTCGAGGCCGACGGCGCGGCAGACGTCGCCGTATCCGGCGAGCGGCTCCTCGAAGCCCCACGGCCAGTTCTCGGCGTCGAGCCGACGGCGACGCCACTCGGCGTAGACCGGCGACGACGGGTTCGGCGCGCTGATCGCGACCCAGCGGCGCGACACCCGGGCGAGCAGTTCGACGTGCGCCCGGATCGCTTCGTCCCCGTCGAGGTGCTCGACGACCCCGTGCGACCACGCGAGGTCGGCGCTGAACGCGATGGCGTCCTCGACCGCGCCCTCGTCGCCGAGTCGTCGCGCCTTGCCGCCGGCCTCGCCGATCGTGCGCAGCGTGGCGTCCACCGCGCCCGCGCTCGGGTCGAGCCCGAACACCGCCGACGCGCCGAGGACGCTCCGCGCGTAGTGCAAGCACGCCCCGCGACCGCACCCGACCTCGACCACGCGAAGCCCCGGGAACGGGTGCCCGTGCGAGACGATGACGCGCGCCACGTCGTCGCACGCGGCCTGTTCCTCCGGGTGCATGTGCAGCCCGTCGCGGTCGACCCACGACCACTCGCACGGCGGCGCTTCTCGCGTGGACGCCCACGGCATCAGGTCGCCGCCGGCCAGAACGCGGGGTCGTTCGCCTTCCGGTAGCCGTCGGGCTCCCCGGCGTCGATCCACGGCCCGTCGTGTTCGACCACGTCGAGCAACCCGACGCGCCAGAAGCATTCGAGCAGCGACGTGACCTCGACCTCGCCGCGAGCGGAGGCCGGCAGCGAGGCGACGATCGCGGCGAGCCGGTCCCGGCCGAGCTTCATCGGGAGGTCGTAGGCCCCCGTGAGCGCGAGCCAGCGACGACCTGCCGGCGGCGGCGTTCCCGGCTTCTCCAGCGGGAGCCCGAACGCGCGCCCCGTCCCCTCGCGGGGGGCCGCGGGAACGTCCACGCAGCCGTACTTCGACTCGGCGTCGGGAACGTCCACGCCGAATACGGAGGCGCGCAGGGAGCCGGAGACAAGCCACCCAAGCACGCCGCCCTCGGGGAACACGTTGTCTCCCAAGATCACGCGGACGCGGTCGGCCCCGAGTTCTTCGACGAGCGGCAACGCGACGGCGAGCGCCTGCCCGATGCCGCCGGCCTCCCGCTGGTAGACGTAGGCGAGCCGGACGGTGCGCCCCTCGACGACGTACTCGGAGCCGAAGTGCTCGACCATCTCGCCCGCGCTCTTGCCGCCGAGGACGACGACGATCCGCTCGATCCCGGCGAGCGCGAGCGTGCGGATCGGCCAGTGAAGCATCGGCTGGCCGTTGACAGGAAGCGTGTGCTTATTGAGAACGCGCGTCAACGGGAGCAGGCGGGAGCCGGTTCCCCCAGCGAGGACGACGCCGATCGTGTGGGGCATGAACTATTTTACACCGTGGCGAAGAAAGTTGCCCGTGTGTACCCGATAGCCGGATATACAGAAGGGGCGGGAAGGAACCCGCACCGACCCCGGAGAACAAGATGACCACCGCCCGCGACGCCCTCCGCACCCTGATCTCGCTCACGCCCGGCCTCGGCCAACGCGAGATCAACGGCGACCTCGAACGGCTCGGGTTCGGGTCGGCTACCGTGAAGGACCTCGCAGCGATCGGCGGCTACGTCGAGTCCGTGACCGGCGTGTGGGCGCTCGGCGAGGACCGCCGCTCGTGCGACCTCGCGACCCGCATCCGGCGCGGGCTCCGGCTCGAAGCCCACTCGCACGCCTTCCACCGCGTCGGCTACGCCGCGTGGCAGGCCGAGCGGAACGCGATGGTCCTCGCGTGGGTTCGGGCCGACCGACGCGCGGCCGGGGCCCGGATGGCAGCGTGAGCCGCATTACGATCCAATCGGGGCGACTGATCACCCACTACGAACCCAACGATCTGCCCGGCGCGTCAATCCGGGTTGAGTTCCAGTGCTACGACGAGGCGAACCGGCCCGCGGTGGGCAACTATTACGGGCCGGGGCTGGTCACAGATGATCGCCGCGTGATCCTCGGCGACCCGCACCGGAGCGGCACCCTCCACGAGTTGACGGTCAACACGCAGCCGCACCCGGACTCCGACCTCTACGACGCTGGCTTTCGGGCCGGGTGGCAGGGTCGTCGCGCCTATGTGGCGTGGTCAGAGCACAAGCTCGACGGGTGGCGCGACGGCCGAGAGCAACGGCGGGCGGCTACCGCTTCGGCTGACCCAAGTCCATCCGACCGCCCCACCGCCGGCTGAACTCGCGGCGCGCGTCGTCGTGGATCGTCCCGACCTGCGACGGGAGCATCCGGCGCTTGATTGTGCCGCCCCGTTGGTGGTTCACGGGCAGGTCGCCCCACACGAACGACCGGCACCCTTCGGCGGCGAGCCGAAGGCAGACGTCGGGCTCCTCGCAGTAGAGGAACGACCGATCCCACATGCCGCCCACCGAACGCCACGCGGCGCGCTCGACGAGCAGCCAATACCCGCCGACCCACTCGACCGGGACGGGGTCGCCGAATCGCTCGACGTTCCGACCCTCCTCGGTGAACACGGGCGACCACGACGGGACGTAGCCGCCGGACGGGCCGACGACGGCGGGACGACCGCCCCCGGACGGCTCGGCGGCGAGGGTCAGGGAGAGCGCCACGGCGAGCCGGACGGCGTCTGCGCCGAACCACGCGTCGGGCTGGGTCAGGAGCAGGAACCGCGTCTTGGCGACCCGAGCGCCGACGTTGCACGCCGCGCCGAACCCGTGGTTCCCGACGACTTGGAACCGGAGCCGGGGACCGGCCTTCGACGCGCCCCACGCGAGCGCCGCCGGGCCGTCCGGCGCGCCCTCGCGGTTCTGGACGACGGACAGGCGGGCGGCCGGGCCGAGCGCCGCGACGACGTCGAGGGCGCGTTCGGCGGCGGCCTGCTCGGGCAGGCCCCACCCGTGGCAGACGAGGACGATCGTGACGTCGTCGAGGGCCTCGGTCGAGGCACGTTGACGGGCGACGTGCGCGGCCTCGCCACCGACCCGGAACGGGCGACGGACGAGATCGAGCGCGTCGATCGCCGTGATCGAGTTGACCGGCTCGGGGTCCGACCGACGGTTCAGCCAACGGCGGTAGTCGTCGAACGGCGAAGGGCCGTTGGTGTGGTCGTGGTCCGGTTCGTACCCGGCTTCACCGGCCGTCGGGAGCACCCACGACGGGACCGCGCCGGGCGACCGGGCGTCGTCGGACGGGACGAGGCAGTACATCGGCGGGGCCGGAAGCAACTCCCACGGCATCTTCGCCCGTCGCGGTGGGTCGTCCTCGTCGAACTCCTCGCGCACCTCGAACTTGTACCGGCGATGCAGGGCGTCGACCGTGGTCGTGATCTTCGTCCGGACGATCCAGTAGCCGTCGACGTACTCCGACGCCGGGGCTTCCTCGGGAGCCGTCAGGGCAATCATGCGGACGTCCTCGCGGTCGCCGCGTCGGGCGAGGACGTAGACGCGGCTCACCCGGGCTCCAACGCGAGCCGGGGATCGCAACGGGCGAATCGCGTGTCGCCCGGTCCGTTCCCGCCGCCCCTTGCCGCCCGTTCCGCCGGGGAGCGGACGACGTGCCGGAGCGACGGGTGCGTGTCCCCGAACCGCTGGCGAACGAGTTGCTCCCGCGTTCGCCACGGGCCGAGGACGCCGTCGTCGACTCCGGCGACCGGGCCGACGTGGACGATCCGGCCGGCGTTCCAGCCCTCGGCGGCGAGGGGGGCGAGCAGCGCGAGCCGTGCGGCCGTCCGGTCGACCCACTCCCGCGACGCGAGGTTGTAGCCGTCCACCCACGCCCACTTCTCGGCGTCCTCGGGGCAGCAGAACGCGAGCCGGGCGACGGTCGCGCCGAGCCTGACCGCGGCGGCTTCTCCCTCGGCCTTGGTCGTCGAGTAAATGCCGGCCGTGTTCGCGCGCAGCCGCTCGGGCGCGCAGTTGTCGAGCGCCGGCTCGGCTGGCGTCGGCCCGTAGGCGACGACGTAGTCGGTGGACGTCCAGACCCACGGCACGCCGCCCCTGTGGCAAACGCTGCCGACGGCGCAGGTCGTGATGACGTTCCCCTGCCGCGCGCTGCCCGGGAACTTGTCGCACCCGACGACGTCCGCGTAGGCGGCGAGGCAAATCACGAGGTCGGGCTTGAAGATCGACAGGTTGTCGGAGATCGACTCCGCGTCCGTAGCGTCGCAGTCGACCCTAAGCGGCGCGTCTACCGAATGTCCGGCCACCCACAGGGCCGGGACGAGCCGCTTGCCGAGCCGGCCGTTGCCGCCGATCACGAGGATGTTCATTCGCCCCTCCTGCCGCCGGGTAACGGCTACCGCGTGCCCGTCCGACGGTAGCCCGCGATCAGCCGGCGGATCAACGGCGGCAGGTCGCCGTCGGCCGCGGACGCCCCGCCCTTCGCGCTGTAGGCGTACTCGCCGACCCGCTCGGACTCGAACCCGGCCTTCGGAAGCTGGTTGAACACCCACGCTCCGATCGCGTCCCCGGCGAGGCTCAGCGCACCGGGAACCGAGGCGTACCCGGCCTGATAGGTGACGACGACCTTGCGCTTCCCCTCCGGGAAGAACGAGCCGGAGCCGGTCAGGACGACCTCGCCGACCTTGTCGCGCGAGTACCAGTCGGTCGTGACGAGCAGGGAGCCGTCGGACGTCACGCCCGCGATCGAGCCGGCGACGACGGGGTAATGCGTCAGGGCGACCCGGTCTTGGTCGGGTTCCTCGACGTCGACATAGTCGGAATACCACTGCTGCGTGACCGACCCCGAGATCGGGTCGAGGCCGAGCAGGGGGAGCAGGATCGAGTCGACGGCGTCGACCGCGTACCCGATTCGGGCGTCGTGTTGGGTCACGCCGGCCGGGATGCCGACGTGGGCCTTGATTCGGGCTGCGGTCGTGAACTGGCTCGCCATGCTCCGAGCGTAGCACGCCCCGGACGGTTCGGCCGACTACCCGACTATGCGGCGCGCTTCGGCTCGCGGAACAGGACGACCGGCCCACCTTCACCGACCCGGTCGAGTTTGCCCGCCGTCACGAGGGCGGCGAGGCGCGCGTCGACGACCGGCTGTTCGGCCTTGACCGCCCGCGACAGGAACAGGCTCGTCACGCCACGGGGCGCGTCCGACGCACGGATCGCGGTCAGGATCGACTCGTCGAGCTTCGCGTCGACCTCGGCCTCGCCGCCGACGAATCGGGCGTGGACGCGGAGGGCCGCGAACGCCTCGGTCTGATCGACCCACCCGCGCCGCCACAGGTAATCCTTCGTGGTCGCCTCACGGACGAACGCGACGTGCCGGCGGGAACCGTCGGGGAGCAGGACGACCTTCGAGTCGACGCACTCGTCGTAGCAGGGGACGGCGATCGCGTGCGTGTCGTCGGGCGCGACGGTCAGGTTCACGAGCGCGTGGTTCCACGCGGGTTCGGTCGGCCACGACGCGACGATCTCGACGGCGGACGGCTTGGCTTCGGGCATGGTCGGGTAGCTCCTGACCGGAAGCGTAGCACGGCGGCCGGCTACCGGCTCAACAGGCGATCCCGGTGTCATCGACCGCGACCTCGCCGCCGCGAAGCTCCTGCACGGCGAAGTCGGACCACGCGAGCCAGAACCCGACGGCGTAGACGGTCAGGACGACGACCACGAACGCGAGGACCGGCCCCTCGAAGCGCGGGCGGCGAGGAACGAGGTCGAGCACGGCTCAGCCCCCGCGAACGGCGCGCGCGTACAGGTCCTGATTCTGCCGCTCGACCTGCGCGACGATCTCGCCGCAACCGAGGGCGGCGAGGTGAGCGACGAGGTCGGCCTTGCTCACGTTCCCGTAGTGCCCCGGCGTCGGGGTGTCGTGGTCGACCCCGTGCGGCGGCCGGTCGCCGGTCGCCACCGTGATCGCGACGAGCCCGCCGGGCCGCAGGAGGGGGACGCAGGCGGCGAGGGAGTCGCGCCAGAATGGGTCGTGCTCGAAGCACTCGCACGACACGAGCGCGTCGAACGGCTCGCCGTCCCAGCCCTTCGCCGGGAACTCGTGGGCGAGCCCGACCCAATCGACGCCGGGCCGGTCGAACACGTCGACCCCGACCCACTTCGTGACCGTGCCGGGTGAAGCCGCGCGAGGGGAGCCGTTTATGTCCTGCGATCCGATTTCGAGGACGCGGATCACGGC
>ERZ1292623.569-Hain-H51-01um-R1-569-length-39339-cov-9_pt1 | contig 39339 bp, 46 predicted proteins | sample MGYA00564398_ERZ1292623 | MGnify/ENA primary metagenome ERZ1292623 (study PRJEB36523, sample SAMEA6512633) | groundwater metagenome | collected 2019-01-07 | study: AquaDiva: Metagenomics assemblies of 32 groundwater samples
CGAAATCGAACCTGCGGCGTAAGGCCTCCCGCCGGCGCAGTCTCGGCGGCGAGCTTGTTCTCCCCCCAAGCTCGCCGCCACTTTTCCAGCTCAAGGAGTCCGTCCCTTGGAAACTATCTCATTCGACATCGCCGGCATCAAGCATCGCTCAATCGCAGAGCAGGCCGAGGCGCTCAAGCTCGCCGAAGGCGACAACATCTATCTCCAGCGTGAACCATTCAACAAGTACGATCGAAACGCCATCGCTGTTTACACGAACAGCGGCACCAAGATCGGCTACGTGCCGAGGGCGCTCGTCGTTAAACTAGCTCCGAGGTTCGACATTGGGTGCGACTACACCTGTGTCATCGACACCATATACAAGTTCGACAAGCACACGCGAATTGTAGTTCACTGCGAACTCGATTGATGACCCCGGCCGAGGCGCGCGACGTGGACCTTCTTGGCTTTCTTTATCAAGCCCTTGCCTCCGAAATCGGTATCGAGATCGAGATCACGGAAGAAGCGTTCAACGTCGTGCGCAGCCGGCTCTACTTCCTTCGCAAGGCGAACCCCCGTTTGCACTCCATCGCCGTAATCGCAGCGCCTGAAGCGCTTGGCACCAAGATCTGGTTAATGAAAAAGGCGGATCAATGAGACTCGAATTGCACAAACACACGCTCAATCTCCGCAACGGAGACTGGCTGCGACTGGGTGAAATTCACCCAGATATCGAAACGTCGCGTGTCATACGACAACTCATCGCCGCCTATGTTGACAAGAACGACCCGCCGCCATCAACAGAAACCGTCACCCAGCTCAAAAGCGAATTGAAGGATGAGCTATGAACGACATCGCCGAGCTTTTCGCCCGTGATCCTTTATCCCTCACTCACGAAGACATAGACTCCATCATCGAACGTATGCGCCAAGCTCGTACGCAGTTCAATCTCGGTAACATCCGCGCTGGCAGCACGAAACCCTCAAAACCGTCCAAACGCATTGAGGGGCTCGAGGATTTGCTCAAGGGCATCGAGATATGAACAGCTCTTTCGACACCGCCGGCCTGCAATTCGCATGGGACTCCACATCTCTCGCAACGTGGCTCGACTGCGAGCGCAAGTACCAGCTCACCATGATCGAGAACTGGGTTCCGCGCAGCCGTTCCGTCCACCTTCGTTTTGGAGGCCATTATGCAACCGCCTTGGAAACTTATCACAAGCGCCGAGCCTTGGGCGAGGATCACGAAACAGCGCTTCGCAATGTCGTTGAAACTACACTTGTGGCTTCTTGGAGCCACGACCGCGATAGCGAGGGCAACCGCATTTCGGGAACAGGAACGGCGGAGGAGTTTACAGACAACGCCAAGACCCGAGAAAATCTAATCCGGACAATTATCTGGTATCTTGAGCATTACAAAGAAGATACTATGACAACCTTCATCAAGGCCGATGGCATACCGGCCGTTGAGTATTCGTTCTCTCTTCCTGTTGACAATGATATTATCCTCGCCGGTCACATTGACCGGCTCGTCAACTACGCCGAGGGCATATATATTCAGGATCAAAAGACGACCGGCTCAACTATCAGTGCCCATTACTTCAAGCAGTTCTCCCCGCACACACAGATGAGCCTCTACACCTTCGCCGGCCGCATCATCTACTCCGCCCCGGTCAAGGGAGTTATCATTGACGCCGCACAGATCGCTGTCGGTTTCTCCCGCTTCGAGCGTGGCATAACAATGCGAACGCCGGAGCAGCTCACCGAATGGTATGAAGGTGCTATGCTTCACATCCAAGCCGCTCGCAAGGCGACGAAGGAAAACCACTTCCCAATGCGTCCCTCGAGCTGTTCCAACTACGGCGGCTGCATGTTTCGCGATGTTTGCGCCCTGTCGCCAACTGTCCGACCGAACGCACTTGCGGCCGATTTCGAAAAGCGAGTTTGGGATCCGTTGCAAAGGAGGTAAGAATGGAATTTGCGACTGCGCAACGCCGATAACTTCGATCAAAGCTGAGGACTACGTCTTGAAAGGAACTCCCATTGCCTGACCTCACCCAGCACCAATCATCTGAATTCGTCAAGCTCCTATATATTGGCGACAGTGGTACGGGCAAGACCGGCTCCCTCGTCAGTCTCGCCGCGGCCGGGTACGAGCTTTGCATCCTCGACCTCGACAACGGCCTCGACGCCCTTCGCCATCTCGTCATACGAGAGTGCCCCGACAAAGCCAAGACCGTCAAGTTTGAGTCGGCCTTTGACAAACTCACAATGACCGCGACCGGACCAGTCTGCCGTAGTCCAACCGCGTTCGTAACTTCACTCAAGCTTCTCGAGAAGTGGTCCGACGGCACTGATCCTGCAGCTTGGGGATCGAAAACTATTCTCGTTATTGACTCTCTAACTGCCCTGGGCCGTGCAGCTTTGCGCTGGGCGAGCGGGATGAACCCCCTTGCAAAAGAGCCAAGAACGTGGTATAATGTAGCCCAATTAGCAATTGAAAATACATTGGGGATGCTGACCTCAAAGGACTTCAAAACCAACGTCATCGTAATCAGCCATATCAGCTACCGAGAGCCTATAGAAGGAAACATCAAAGGCTACGCCTCCGCCGTTGGCGCAGCCCTCGGCCCCAAAATCCCTACCTTCTTTAACACCTTCGTCCAAGCCGAAATTCTCGGCACGGGCAAGAATGCCGTCCGGCGTATTAGAACCTCGCCGACCGGGATCATCGACTTGAAAAACCCGGTTCCTTTCAAGTTTGATGTCGAACTTCCGCTCGGAACCGGACTCGCAACGTTGTTCGAGAAAATCAAGGAGAACTGATCCTATGGGCTTCATGGACTCACTCAATCAAAAACTCGCTGATATCAAAAAACCCCCTCTCCCGCCAATCGGCGTCTACCGTGTCCGCGTCAGCAAACAGCCGACAATGGATACGATCGCCAACGGGAAGTACGAAACGCTGGATTTCCCACTACAAGCCCTCGAAGCCGTTGATGTAGATCAAGAAGCGTTTCATGAGTTCGGCGGCGCGAAGAACGTGCAGCTTCGCCTCCGCTTCCTGTTCAACACCGACCCGACTGAGACGGTGAATTACGAGCGGTCACTCAACCGGCTCAAGCGTTTCCTCACTGTCCATCTTGGTCAGGCCGAAACGCTCACGACCAAGGAAGCCATCGATACGGCAGTGGGTAAAGAGTGCCTCGCTGTCGTTACTCACCGTGCCGACAATGAAGACCCGGAAGTTTTCTATATCGAGGTCTCCAAAACCATGCCCCTTGTGCCGCTCAAGTAAAGCGTAGGCACAACACCTCCGGTCGCCCTGCCCAACACGAGGCGACCGGAGACCTTTCACAGGAGGACCACTTGTTCAAATCCATTCCCATCTCATCCATCATCGTCAATCGCGAAGAGCGCCAACGCAGCGCCCCCGACGAGATCGAAGAACTGGCCAATTCAATTCACCGCCTCGGCCTCATCAACCCAATCACCATCACGCGAGAGAACATTCTCATCGCCGGTGAACGCCGACTGCTCGCCTGCAAGTCCATCGGCTGGACTTCCGTTGACGTGAAGTATCTCGACGAGCTTTCGCCCAACGAGCTCCATCTCATCGAGCTTGAAGAAAACATCAAGCGGAAAAACCTTACATGGCAAGACGAAGCCAAGGCCGTGTCGGAATACCATGCCATTCGAGTCAGTGAAAATACAAAATGGACAATGGCTGACACCGCGAAAGACATTGGCGTTTTAGTCCAATACGTATCACGCCGCCTCGACATTGTAAACGAGATCAAGCGCGGCAATACTCAAGTCGCCGAGGCGCCAAAAATCTCCGTTGCCGACACGATGACCAAGCGGAACATTCAACGGCGGAAGAACGAAACGTTGGCTCATGTAGATGAGGCCGTCGCCGGACCGAAAAACGAAACACCACTACTCAATGTAGATTTCGCGCAATGGGCCGCGATATACAAAGGCCCAAAGTTCAATTTCATTCATTGCGATTTTCCCTACGGCGTGAATGCGGACAAGCATAATCAGAATAGAGTCAAACCAGACGGGACTTATAAAGACGATTTCGACACATACACAAATTTGCTGGAAGCATTTCATAGAAATATAAACAATTTCGTTGACGAGTCCGCCCATCTTATGTTCTGGTTTTCAATGGATTATTATGACTACACTAGGACCAAACTTGTCGAGATCGGCTGGCGCGTAAACCCCTTCCCGCTTATCTGGTTCAAGTCGAACAACTCCGGCATTATCCCTGACGCTAAGCGCGGCCCGCGGCGTGTTTACGAGACTGCTTTCATGGCCTCACGCGGCGACCGCTTCGTCCGTGAACCAGTCTCGAATGTCTGTGCCTATCCGAATGAGAAAGAGTTCCACATGAATGAGAAGCCCAAAGGAATGCTTTCTCACTTCTTCCGAATGTTTGTTGACGACACGAGTCTCGTCCTCGATCCGACCGCCGGCAGCGCCAACGCGATTATCGTCGCGAAGAAGCTCGGCGCGAAGCATCTGCTCGGCCTTGAGATCAACGAAACATATTACAAATCCGCTGTGGAGAATTTCAATGCGAAATGAGCTCAAAGACGTAAGCAATATTGAAGGTGTTGCCTACACTGGCATCGTCGCCGCAATGGAAATGGCGTACAAAACTGCTGTTGATGCTGGCTGGTATAACGACCCGATAACCGGCGTGCTCAAGAAACGCAACTTCGGCGAAGTCATTGCCCTTATGCACAGTGAGCTTTCCGAGGCACTCGAAGCGGATCGCAAAGGACTGAAGGATGGCAAGCTTTCTGATCTCGATGGCCGCGCAGTCGAGTTCGCCGACTGCATCATCCGCATCTTCGACACAGCGCGAGCACTCAATTTGCCCCTCGCCGAGGCTTTTATCCACAAGAACCGCTACAACCAACAGCGGGCGGATCACAAACCAGAAAACAGAAAACAAAAAGGAGGTAAGAAGTATTGAGATGGCACAGTATGAAACACCCCCAATAATCAAGACTCGTGAACGGACCCACGGCGTTTGGAAGGCACGTGCAGACCTTTCACAATCGCTGAAACGGCTAATTTTTGACAGACTTGAGGAGAATTTGACTGCAAGTCAAACTGAAGCTATTGAAATGATCTGCGTAAAAATCTCCCGCATCATCTACGGCGACCCGGCTTTCAAAGACCATTGGGCTGACATCGCTGGCTACGCCAAGCTCGGCGGCAATCTCGATGACTGAAATCGTCCTCGTCGGCGAAGCGTGGGGCAAGGATGAAGAGGAGGCCCAAGCCCCTTTCGTCGGGCCGACCGGCTACTTCCTCAATTCCGTCCTTCGCTCCGTTGGCATCGACCGCGAGAAGTGTTTCGTGACGAATGTCTTCAACCTCCGCCCAAAGCCGAGCAACGATATCTCGAACCTTTGCGGGTTGAAAGCTGAAGCCATTCCAAACATGCCGCGACTCGCAAACGGCAAGTACATTTCCAATCAATACGCAAATGAGCTCGTTCGGCTCTACCGCGAAATCGACATCGTCAGCCCCACAATCATTATCGCCCTTGGCGCAACCGCTTCATGGGCGCTGCTCAAAACCAGCGGGATCAAGCGCATTCGTGGTTCCGCTTATATTGGCTACAACGGCTACAAGATATTCCCAACTTATCACCCGACCGCAATAATGCGAGAGTTTTCCCTCCGCCCCATCTTCTATTCCGATTTGGAGAAGGCCAAAGTCGAAAGCACCTTCAAAGAAGTCCGCCGCCCGCCGCGTGAGTTCTGGCTAGAGCCGTCGCTCGACGACCTTCACGAGTTTGACAAACAAATAACGGCAACGACTGCTTTGTCGATTGACATTGAGACAGCCGGCCGCCAGATAACCTGCATCGGCTTCGCTCCGTCCGAGCGCCTCGCCCTCGTCGTCCCATTCGTTTCTTCAAAAGGCAGTTACTGGCCGTCGCATGCCGACGAGCTCGTCGCTTGGAGCTACATTCGCCGCTGGTGCGCTCTTCCTAACGCCCGCGTCGTTGGCCAGAATTTCCTTTACGATATCAAGTACCTCTGGAATTTTTACGGTATTCCAGTCCCTTCTGCCGCTGACGACACAATGCTAATGCACCATGCCATGCAGCCAGAGATGGAGAAAGGACTTGGATTTCTGGCATCACTCTACACGACCGAACCCGCTTGGAAATTCATGCGAGACAAGCATCAGACAATCAAAACAGAGGAATGAAATATGACGTTTGAGAAGATAGAACCTAGTCCAGCTTTCATTGAACAAGAAGCAAAAATCCAGAAAGGAATGAACAGATGAGCCTTCTCCGCGCCGCCGCCGCCCGCCCAACGACCCGCAATGTTGAAGCCGAAGTCGCCGACGACATGGATCGCTTTCCTGCCGCGCCCGAAATAGTCGAGCTCGAAACACGAGTAGCCGAATTGACCGCTGACAAGATGAAGCTCGAAAGTAACAATGAAATGCTCCGCCAAGAGGCGTTAGCCAACGCACAGCAGATCGTCCGCCTGACCGGCCTGTCCGTTGACCTCGCCGAAAAGACCGTCGCGCTTGAAAAGATCATTCGCAGACAGCCTCAAACAGCCCGGTGATTAGATGATCTACGTTGCCTCGCCCTACAGCCACCCAGACGCCGCTGTTCGCGAGCAGCGTTATCGCGACGTTATGAGCTTCGTGGCGGAACGAACAAGGATGGGGGAGTTTCTCTATTCCCCCATCCTCCACTGGCATCCGTTGGCCGTCGCACATGGCAAACCGACGAGCGCAGATTTCTGGCACGAGCATAATTTCGAAATGCTTTGCTCGCTGCGCGAGTTGTATGTGTTGAAACTTGAGGGTTGGGAAACATCTATTGGTGTCGCCGAAGAAGTACAACTGGCAGAACGTAACTCTATGCCAATCGAGTACTGGTCCCCTCTATGATCCGCCTCAACAACGCAACGCTCGACGAAGCCGCAATCAAAGCCCTTTCCAAGGATCACAAGGATTGGGTTTACAACGCACTCGATTGTTGTGTAACCTACGAGATTAAAGACGTTCTCACCGCCGAGATCGACGCCACGTCGCGCGCGACCTATGAGTTTTCGAAATCACTTCAGGCTCCAGTCCTCGAAATGACTCTGCGCGGGACGAAGATTGACAAGCACAAACTATCAACCGTTCTCAGCGAGTACAATTCCGAAATCAAACTCATCGAGTCCAACCTCCTTCGCATCGTCAAAGAGGGCGTCGGCATTGAGAAGTTCAACTGGCGCAGCGTGGCCGACGTTAAATTCCTCTTTTACGAGGTCATGGGATACAAGCCGGTCCTGAAACGTAACGCCCAAAGCCGCATGGTCCCGACCGTTGACCGCAAGGCGATTGAGAAGCTTTCCCAGTACTTCTTCGCCGAGCCGATCTGTCGCCATCTTCTCCTCCTCCGCGAACACATCAAGAAAGTTCAGTTTCTCAATACCAAGCTCGACCCCGACGAGCGGATCAGAACTCAAATCAACATCGCCGGGACCAACACCGGACGTTTCGCCTCGTCCATGTCCGAGTTTGGAACCGGCACGAACATTCAGAACGTTGACCGTAAACTGCGTTCCGTCTTCATCCCCGACGACGGAATGAAATTCTGCAACATAGATTTGGAGCAAGCTGATGCAAGAAATGTTGGTGCTATTTGTTGGAATTTGTTTGTGGATAGTCATGGTTCTAGTTTTGCGGGATCTTATCTTAACGCAGTTGAAAGTGGTGATCTTCACACTTTTGTTACCCGCATGGTCTGGCCTGATTTGGCTTGGAGCGACGATCCAATCCACAACCGTGCCGTCGCGGATCAAATCTTCTATCGAGACATGTCTTATCGCGACATTGCAAAACGCCTCGGTCACGGCACTAACTACCAAGGAACTCCGCGCACGATGGCAGCTCACGCTAAGGTGCAGATTTCCTTAATTGAGAACTTTCAACAAAAGTACTTTGGTGCCTTTCCTGTTATCAAGGAATGGCATAAATGGGTGAAGCGCCAACTCGCGAACGAATATCAGATCACAACGCTCCTCGGCCGTCGCCGCTATTTCTTCGGCCGGCCTGAGGAGGCCACGACAATCCGCGAGGCCGTCGCCTACGAACCACAGTCCATGACCGCCGACTTCATCAACCAAGGTATGCTCCGCCTCTGGCGTCTCAACAAAGTGCAGTTCCTCAACCAAGTCCACGACTCAATACTTTTTCAATTCCCCGTTCTTGAAGAAGAAACTATCATTCCACTTGCTCTCGCAACCGTTCAATCCACTATCATCCTCAAGCAAAACCGATCTTTCACAATGCCGGGCGACGCCAAGGTCGGCTGGAATTGGGGGGACTATAATAAGAAGAAGCCAGAAGAAAATCCGAACGGACTGCGGGGATGGAAGCGCGGGGAAACCATTCCTTACAAACCGGAGCCAGCCCCAAAGCGTCTATCGCTGCGGGAGGCGTTGTGCGGAAATTAAAATCGTGGCTCGATGGATTTATTGAGTTGACACAACAGGGCACATCGCCGTGGATTTTTTGCCTTTGGGGCGGCATTGCGTGCATTGCCGGGGCCATGGAGCGTAAGACTTGGGTAACAACCATGGGCCGTCCGGTTTACCCAAACCTTTACACGATACTCGTCGGACCGTCCGGCGTCGGCAAGACTTTCGTAACGGACGAGGTACGAATGCTTTGGCTCAGTCTCATCGGCCATCGCGTTGCGCGCAGTTCGGTCAACTACGCCTCAATCATCGACGAGCTTCGTCAAGCCGAGCGGCATATAATTACGCCGGGCAAGCCTATTGAAACTTACCACAGTCTCAAAGTCTGTTCAAATGAAATGCAGGTAATGATCCCCGAGTATGATCATGCACTCATGGCGAAGCTCACCGACATCTACGACAACAAGTCCTACGGTGAAAGTCGCCGCTCGAAGGCCGAAAATACATTCGATATCCTCAAGCCGCAGATTAATTTCCTCGCCGCGACGACTCCGAAATACATGAACTCTGTCATGCCTGAAGGCGCGTGGGACTTGGGCTTTCTTTCTCGCTGCATCATTATCTTCTCTGGCGAGCGACGGAAGATTTCATTATTCCAGAACCGTAAGAGCGATCCTCGTTTGCTTGAATTGCTCAAGAACGACCTCGACCACATAAGCAAGCTCGGCGGCGAGTATACCTTCAGCGACGAGGCCGCTAATAGACTCGATAGCTTCTTTCAATCTGGCGGGCCGGAACGGCCGGACCACCCTAAGCTTTCAACCTACAACGAGCGACGACATTTTCATCTGACGAAATTGATGATGGTCTCGGCCGCAATTCGAACGGACGCACTTGAGTTAACCGAGGAAGATTACTCGACCGCCCTTCAGTGGATGATACAAGCCGAACGTGCAATGCCAGAGGTGTTCAAAGCAATGGTTTCCTCTGGTGACAGTAAAATCGTTGAGGACTGTCACTATGCAATGTTTAAGAACTTCCTTAAGAACAAAGTCCCAATCCCACAGGAATACGTTACGCGGTTTATCTCCAGCCGGGCACCAGCGTATAGTGTAAAAACAATAATTGACAATATGGTCCAGTCGGGGTATATTAAACCAACAACGGTTCCGGGATATGGAACGTGCTATATCCCACTGAACCCAAACGAAATGGAGCAGATATGAACTGGCTCGAAATCATCGTTGCAAGCGTAAACGCCGCAATCGCCATCTCACTGGCAGCAGAACTTGGAAGGGAATGAACAATGCTACTCATAGAAGCCGAGGCTAACGCAGCTCCGGCCGTCACCTTCGCGCATCTCACCGCGTTCGGCGGGTGCGAACAAGATATGAAGCGCGTCGAGATGCTTCTATCTCGATACGGTAACGTGCAGATTGACGCAGCGATGGCGCTCGCTGCTGGATGCACGTTTGACGATATAATCTGGGCTGCGGCCGAGCTCGCACGATCTAATAAGGACGTTCGCCGTCGGCTGCGCTTGTTCGCGGCCGATTGCGCCGCGCGCGTTTTACCAATTTATGAACGCGTGGGAAAATCCGACGATCCGCGCAAGGCGATTATTGCCGCGCGGCGAGCTGCGCGCCGAGAGATTAATGTTGCTGAACTGGCTGTCGCTCAAACCGCCGCATGGGCGGCCGCATGGGCTGTTACGCCTCTGGCGTCTCAACAAAGTGCAGTAGAGATTGCCGCAGAGCGCGCCGCACGAATTGCCGCATGGGCAGCTGAACTGCGCGCCGCACGAATTGCCGCATGGGCGGCCGAACTGGCTGTCGCTCAAACCGCCGAATACCAGTGGCAATTCGACAGGCTTGTGGCCTGGCTGTCCGCCGCCGAACCGATGGACTGGCCGCTGGAGGACCGCAAATAACCCCAAAAGCTTTTAATGAACTTGTTAACAGGAGGTGCGTTATGTGTAAGAATACCGAAAAAACCAAGGGAGATGCGAAAATGGACCGCGAGGTTGTGACGAAACGTTCGCTGGAGGAGCTGAGAGACCTACTAACGTATGTCCAAGGTGATGAACATCGCCGGGCCTTTAGCATTCCCGGCTATGATGCGTATGTCCCAAGTTTTTCAAGCGGAGGCGCCGATAATTTGGTGAAAGCCAATGGGGAATTGGAACGAAATTCTGAACGAGATCAACGCCCGGCTGTCCGCCAACGAACCGTACGCATGATCTACGGTCACACTCAACTACACGAGTTTATCCGGGACGATGGGACTATAGTAGTGATTGAGTACAAACGCTCGCGCTACGACCCCGGCGTGTCGTCCGGCCCTCCCGAGATTTGCTACCCGCCGGAGGGCGGCGCGATCGAGGATTGGGAAGTGGACAACGGAAAGGTCACGTTGACAGATGCCGAGGCAGCACGTGCCGAAGAAGAAATCTATGAAACGCCGTGGGGCGACGACGGACCAGACCCAGATTATGAGCTGGAAAGGAGACGAGACGATGACTGACCCCACTGAAGAACACATCCGCACCGCAGTTGAAGGAAAAGATGTGAAGCCTACTTCAACCCAAGCTTAATACCAAGCCACGTAGCGCCGATAATGCCAGCGATCACTGCCATCAGCACTACACGGCCAATCGTTGAGGCGGCCGTGTCGAAGCCTTGCCGCAGCCGGCGTAAAAAGGTAAAGTCCGCCCGTGCTTGCAACATATGATCCTCTTCCTTAATGGCAAGCCCCGCGTCGAGAAAAGCATCATGAACCGCTTCGCGCATGAGCTTTCGCATTTCTTCAGCTGTTAGTATTTTAGAGCTCCGTACCATCACACGCCCCCGATCTGCGGAATGTACAAACACTTGCGGTAATCTTGCGGGAACGACTCCTTCAATTCCGGTACTTTACAGCCATGAAAATGATCGTCGCCGGATGGCTGGAGCTTTCGACTTCCGAATGGAAACAGCTCCCCGTCCCAAAGCCAGCCAGTTTCGGTCTTGACAACTGTTCCATCCACAAGCGGCGCACAGTCTTTGTTGTCACAACAAGCTACGCTATAGCGCCAACCCGACGGTGCTTCATGTGCCAATGCAGGCGCCGCAAACAAAAGCAAGGCCAACCCCACTTTAATTCTCATCGCAGTTCGTCTTCCATTTTGCATTGTGTTCTTTGACCTGAATGCGAGTGGGTTCCGTGTCCAGCTTCGACCAATAAATCGGGACGGCCCAAGCGCAATCAGTCACGCCTGAAGCCGTCATTCCGCAGCCCTCGAGGATCGTCGCGGCGAGTGTCAGCAGCAGCGCGCTTAGCGCGACTTTTCGCTTCAGTATTTTTCCGACGTTGTGCATCTTCTTGCCGCCTTTCACCGAGTTCGATATCGCGATTTTCCTTAACGAGGGCAAAGAAACCAGCGAGGGCTTTGAAGAAAACCCACGCCAGTTCTTTGATGGTGGCCAGCCAAATCACGCCGATTTGCTCCGCCATGACCAGACGACGCCAGCCAGTAGCAGAACAGCTGATACGATTTGATCGGTCATGCCTGCGTCGAAGTAGCCCTTGGCCACGAGAAATCCCGCACCAGCAGTTAACAGATGACGAAGCACGCCAGAGATTTTATCGAATGTCACTTCCATTTCCGTCTCCTTTGTTATAGTGGATGGACCATATAACGCCATTGTGACGTTATATGGTTCATTCACTCGGTCACCATATCCAACGCACGCTCACGCACGTTAACCACGCGCCGAGTCCATCCTTTGCCGAAACGTTTCCAAGTGCTTTGACGTTTGAGGAAGGCCAGCCGCGCATCGCAGAGGCGGTTGACAAGCGTCACAAAGTCTTCGCGCCCCAAAAGTGAAAGCGTCTCCGGCCCGATCTTCCCATCAACAGTTGCCCCTACGATCTTCTGCAGAAACTTCGTCGCCCGTCCCGGTCCCGAGTTTACTGCGAAGTCAAACATGGCGTAGTCAAGGCCGGAAGGCAATTCCGCCCCGACCACCTCGTCCCAATAGTGCCGGCGATAGACCATCGCAATTTCGTCCGAGGTGATCTTCTTCAAGTCCTTTACATGTGCCTTGGGATTGACGTAGGCTCGATACGTCCGCAGCGTCACGCCTCTGTTCGTTGGCCCACCGGGGTCTTTTGGATCATTAACATAGCTGCCCTCGTGCGCAAGTACAAGAAACAACGCGGTTTTGAAGTTCTCGTTCATTTGATCCTCGTGGTGATTTCGGTAAATAGCTTGTCTTGCACGAACGGCAACGAGGCCGATGGCGTATGGTTGATATCCTTCCCCATGATCTTGTCGATGTCCCAGAATTTCTTCGTCCCTGTAAACGAGGAATGGAATTTTGTTTTTCGCAATCCGGCCCAGAACTCGTCGAAGTAGGACACGCTCCCGTAAATGAAGGCGCCGGTGTAGCCGAGTGTGCGATCAATCGTGAAGGCGTATTGGATCTTGATGCCTGCAGCGTAAAAGAGTTGCGAGGCCAAATCCGTTTCGCCGCCGCCGTTTGAATGGCCGCCGATTGCGACTTGACCAAGGACGCCATTCTTAGCGTCCTTAAGCACCGCTGCGATTGCAGGCTTTTCGCGCCCGCCGTCGCTCGACACGACCCAAATCTTTACGTCCTTGCGGCTCTTGTAGTGCGCCACGAGCCGCGCGTGAAGCTTCCACGCCCACGACATGAAGTACGGAATGACCGACGACCACCAGCCGCCGATGAGAATAATGTGACTGCGTTTCATTTCAAGCTCCTAATCGCTCGGACTCGTTGCCGCGGTAGTTAAAACCCCCGCCAAAGTAAACCCACCTGCCGAACCTTTGTTTGTATGCCACGTACCTGCATCATCAGTAAAAAAGAAATGCGGTTGTGCCCCAGTGGGCAATTCTCCCTGACGGCCAAGCCAAACAGGATTGCCGCTCGCGTCTATGAATTTACGCCGATTGCTTTCGATTGAAAAATCAACATAAACCCCAATGTTGAAGTACAAATCAGCCATTTCTATTGCATCCGCTTGCGAACCGTTTGGCGATCCAACAAACCAGTCGTTGCCATCCATACTAACTTGGGACCCAGCATAATAGTCAACGTTGAGATCTGTAACATCATTCAAGTAAACATGCCGTTTGCCTGCGTCAGACAAATCCCAACTCGCCAAAAAATGATACCAAATATTTTGCACAACACTTCCTGCCGCAGACCGCAAGCCAAGAATGTTATTGCCGATGCCGGAACGGCCATAAACACGAATGCAGTTTGTAGCCAGTCGTTGAAATTCAAGATACTGTGTCACGCCTGTATATCGAGTTAATATATTAGCCGTTGCTCCATCAGCTTCTTGTATTCTAACCCAACAACTAATGGTTCCGAGGCCAGAAGAACCAATTCCACTTAACCCGTCCGCCGATAAAATATCAGAGGTTCCATCGAACACAACCGCATTTGTTCTGAACGGAAAACGATACGGATTTGTAAGATGACTGCTCACGAACGAGTTCCTTTAAGCCAAATCTTCAAACCTTTTCCGGCGACGGTCGAGCCCACTTGATCGATGTCAACGGTGAGTTCGTCGTCTGATGCGAGTGCTGTAACGGAAATAACTGCTGGCGTTGTCGCCGTAACTGACGTTTTTTCCCCGGCGTCAATTGAAAGTTTTATGCTGAGCATAGTAGTGCCATTCTTGTTAATATCAACTACGAGCGTCGATCCCGTCGGAGCAGTATTAACATTTGCACGAACTTCAGAAAGCGTCATTGCATAAGGCATTCTGAATGTAAGTTTTGCGGTTCCTGCAGTCAAAACAGAAACTTCATCGCTTATAGCAAGACCAAGTTGATCCAACGCTGCAAGTGCCGCCGACGCAGCCGCCGCTGTTGCCGCTGTTTCGGCATTAGTCTCCGCCAGTTCGGCGTTTGTTTCTGCGGTCTCTGCGTTTGTTTCAGCCAACTCAGAGTTCGCCTCTGCCGTTTCCGCTGCGGCTTTTGCCGCTAGCAGCGCAACATAAAGATCAGCCAAATCCGCAATCGACGACCCGGCGCTGATGACGAACGTCCGGCTAAGTTCCTCCGCAACTTGCTGGATCATCATGACGATGAGGTCGAGTTGGTTTTCAAAAGTCGTCGGGTTGAAGCCAACTTGAGTTGAGATGTCGAGGGCTTGCACAACTGGAATAGTGCGTTGAATGATGAGTTTATGCGTACTCGAAATCGCCGTAGGCGGATCAGTGTTTGGGTACGTCACAGTGCCGCCGACATTGCCGACGTTGAACTGCAAGTCGTACTGCGAAGGTGTCAGCTCCGTCTCGACTTCAGTCGCGATAGTGTAGAGGAATACCTCCAATTCATCCTGCGATGGGACGTAGAATGTAAAGTCGAAGTCGAGCGTTGCGCCGTTGCCGGTGTAGACGACGTTGCGAGTTGAACTTGTTACGGTCATAGCGCTGTCAATTCCTTTCTTCCGCGTCATGACGCGGAGCGGGCATGGGTGCGCGATGCGTGGCGGCCTCCAATTCAGCTATTTTGCTTTTTGCCACCTCAAGTTCTGATGTCAATAAAAGCAACTGGAAAATATACTCACCAAGTTGTCCTTTTATGCGCTGCTCTAGTGTCACGGGTTCACCTTTTGCGCGTTAGGCCCATATTGCATCTACAGCAGTAACTTGCGCCCGCTGCCATGCACCATTGTACAAATACAGTTTCCTGTTCGTGCTATCGAACACCATGGCGACACGGCCAGTAAAGGCCGTTGGCGTTCCTGTGGGCGTTCCCGCACACGTTGGAATATACAAGAAACCATCGGTCGCATTTGTCGCCAGCGCCGCCGCGCCAACCACAACATTTCCCACCGACGTAAGCTGTAATTTGGTGACACCGCTGGATTGAAAGAATGTCCCCCCAACCGTGTTAAATGTAAAACCAGCCGGCGCCCCTGTAATAATCCCCAGAGACGTTGTTACGGGGTTATCTGTTATTTGAATACTGCCTGTCCCGCCAGGTCCGGCAATAACTCTAACGCCAATATCGCCGGCCGGCGCTGTTGCATATATGGCCTTATCGACATTCAGCGTATTAGCATCCCAAGTCAATGTCGGGCCGGATGCAAATAGTAGATTGGTTGTAATCATCGGAGAGGTGCCGAACAATAACGCCCCGGTTCCGCTTTCTCCGGTTACTGCGGCCGCAAGATTTGCCGATGATGGCGTTGCAAGAAACGTTCCTACGTTCGCTCCGGGAGTTATCCCCGCCCATGTCGTCAAGTCTGCATCGTATGCCTGAATGTGGGTTCCGATTATACGAAGGTCTGGGGTTTCAAAGGTACCCGCACCGACGTATTTCGCGCCAGCCGATGTTAGCGGAGCAGACAATAAAACCAAGGTGTTGCCGGCATCGACATTAAATTCTCCGGAACCTCCGCCGTCATTGTCTATGGCTGTTGATTGAGACGACCCAATAACTATCTGGTTGCCTGATCCGTTTATGGCGACTAACGAAGCGTTGGTATATTGACCGTATAAGCTGTCAACGTGCCCCCGTGTAGTGTTTGCCAAACACCACAATAACGACTCGGTAGAAATTGATGGGGCCGCAGAGTCAGATGCGAACACAGCTTTATCAACAGACCACGTTGCGCTGTCCGCGCCGGTGTTAACCAATATGCCTACGTTGGTATTATCGGCTGAAAGATAGCCAGCGTGTAAATGGTTCACCGTTCCTGTAGGAAGCGCTCCGTCCGCGCCTTGATTGTAAATCGTAACAGCGCGGAAAGCTCCCCATGACAACACCCTCCCCAATTCAGGGTGGTCGCATCGCCCAAATTTGAATGCCTCCAAGTTGGCGCGCGTGTAGGTGGTGACGTTGGCGTCGGCGGACCAGAACGGCCAAAAATGCACTTCGTCTATGTAAATGCTGTCTAGGCAATGCGTTGCGTCAATGCCAGTTTGCATTGGCTGTCCGGTGACCCGGTGCAGGAAGACACGGCCCGAATTGATCGCGCCGGTGGTCCGTCCCCGTATCTGGATAGCCTTGGTCGCGTTGTGGAAATGGCAGTCCTGGATGGTGATATCCTGCGCGCCTTCCAGCTTCACGTCGAAATCGTGCGCGGTCGGAGCCCATCCGATACCGACCGCCGGCTGTGTTCGGTAGAAATTGCAGCCGCTCATCGAGCGCGAGCCGGCGTTGTCGTCGTTGGTGAAGCCGATGCCCGTGTGATTGATGTGGAAAAAGCTATAAAGCGCCGAATAAATGCCGGATGCCTTGCCCGCGCCGCGCCAATGGACCGCCGTTTTCCATGTGATCGTGCTGTCCAGCCGAATGATGCCGGGAGGTACATTAACCGGAGCGCCGATCAAAGTTGCCAATGCCTGCACGCCGGTCAGAGCGGCAGCATTGTCCGCCGAGCCGTCGAGCGTCAGACCGAACCATTCGAGCGCCATGCCGCTGATCTGAAAACCGGCCTCACGCACCCACGCGCCAGCCGTAGCCGCAATGGCATCCGCCTTGACAAAAATTCCCTCGCGCGTGTCGGCAGCAACCTTGGTAGAGTAATCGCCGGAGCGCCAAGCGAACACCCCCTCGCGGCCGGCTTCGCTCAAAAACGCGACCACGTCCTTTGTCGTGTCGAGCGCCTTCAGCGCGGTGTAGGTGGCAACTATCACTGAAGTTACGAGAGTGACTCGCTGCGCCGCCGCGTCCGCATCGTCCGCCAATGCCCGAGCGGCGGCTGTGAAAACAATCTCCTCCATATCGCCAGCGCCAGCCGTCGAACGGCCGAGAACCCTGTCAGTCGCCGAAATATTCTGGATTTTCGCGTACGTCACCGCACTCGCCGCGATTTCGTTCGTGGCTATGGTCGTTGTACCGGCCTTGACGAACTTACCTGTGCTCCCGTCGAACTTGACGAACTGCCCATCGGCGGCGCCGGCAGGGCCGATCATATCGCCTAACCCGGGCGTTCCCGCGTCGCCCTGCTTAGCAACCAATTGCCACCACGTATTGTTCGTGATCGGAAGTGTTGGCGGCGCGTTGCCAAGCGTTTCCTGCAACGCAATCCAAGTAGACCCGTTGTCGAAAGCGATATCGCCTTTGTAGTAAGTTACAATCGTACTGTAATTGCCTTTGATTGTTATAGGCGTTTCGTCGCTCAGCTGCTGGATCATCATAACAATCAAGTCGAGTTGGTCCTCGACCGCCGTCGGTTGAAACCCGGTTTGGGCGTGAATATCAAGGTCTTGTGTGTAATCAAGCGTTCGACGAATTGTAATGCGATGCGTACTGGCGAGGGGCGATCCGGTCAGCGGATACGTTACGTTACCGCCAGTCGGCGAGTCGATGCCGGAGATCGTATATTGACTCGTCAACAGCGCCGTTTCTACCCCAGTCGCCAATTCCGTCAAAAAGACTTCTGCGTGTGCCGCGTCGAGGATCGGAAAGGCGTATGCGAAAACAGTCGTTGCGCCGTTGCCGATGTAGCTAACTCGACGAAGGAGATTTGTCAGGGTCATTGACGGCGCTCCGGCAAGCGGAAAAATTCACCAGTGCTTTCTTCAACGTGATCGAAGAGCTGGCGGAGATAGAAAAGGTTCTGAAACGGCATGAGCGTCCGCATTGTATGAAGTGTCGATTGAGTGGGATCGTCAACTTGCGACGCAACTCTCGTCGCACGGGAGACGAGATCTAGCGTCGGTCCCATAGTTGCATCCATAAAGCTGTCGCCGCCACGACGGGTCTGCTGTTCACCAGAAAACGATGCGTATTTTTCCGTCAGTGGCAACGCCTGCGCGACACGCTGGACTTCCGAAAGAATAGCAATAAGGCCCGACCGAGCGATCGCCTCGTCCGCCCATTTATCAAAACCGGCGTTCAGCATTTCTTTTTCAGCCTCACCGCCACTGGCCTTCGCCCAAAGGTAATACGAAACCATTCCCAAAGCAAGCGAAAAAGTGACTCCGTTTAAGATCGCCATATCGGACTGCTGCAGCCCCGCCATAAGTGTCTTGGTGTTGCTTGCGAAGGTGAAGGATCGAAATTGAGCGATGAGCTTGAACCCCAACGATTTCGAGTCCATCCAAGTCGGCCGCTCGACGCCGGGCGTGACGATAGTGGAGCGGAGCTCGCCAGTCATCGCCGCACGATAGGTGCGCTGTGCTTCGCGAGCGCGGGCTTGGGTCAGGCCCGCTGCGTTGAACACAACTGGATCAAGCCACGCTTCGGTATTCGGAAGATACACCTTGCCGACCTTTCCGCCCCCGGCGGTTTTAGAAATTAACGCCCACATGTCCGCTGCACGTTGGCCATCGATGCCCGCAGAGGCGAGGAGCTCGGTCGCCTCGCGAACGCCGGACTTGCGAGTCGCGCCGGCGATTGTACCAAGCGCATCGACTAGCTGCGCATTCGCCGCAACCGCCGCGATCTGCTTCATACCGGCGGTCCAGTAGTCGAACAGCGCGATTGTGCCAATACGAGAGGTAACGAACTCAAGCCCCCGCTCGACCTTAGAGGTCCGGCCGAAGTTGTCCATGATGTCGAACATTTGATAAGCACGGGAATGGATCAGGGGATCAAGACCTTCGCCGGCAAGCCTAGCCTCGTGCGCCGACAACTTGAAATTCTTGAGATCGGTCATCATCGGCAGGAAAGCGTGTTTCATCGAACGTTGCAGGCCATACTTCATGACTACGCGCGCAACGTCGGGGATAGAGCTAATAACAACTCCACCCATGAAGCGCAGCGTGTTGAGGTTCTGAAACACTCGAGCCATCCGCGTCGAAAGCGCGAACGGATCATTTGGGATGCCCCAAGTGTGACGAAGGCGTCCGATGACTGCTTCGAGGTTTCGCGTTGTCGTTTCGTAGGTACGGCGAATACGCTCTTTCTCAACCGCAGTTTTAGCCGCGTCCTGCTTTTTTTCAAACTCCAGCGCGAGCTTGCGAAATTCCTCCGCTGCATTGACGGAGCCGAACTTGCGAAACATTTCAATGTCGGATGAAGAGGTACGTAGATAAGACCGCATAATTAGCTCAACGTCGTTTTCGAGAAAATCTTCCATTTCGCGCGATGGAATATCGAGCACGCGGGCGAGTTCAGCGCCCCGTTCGCCCGTCAGCATATCGAGGCTCGGAATACGATTATACGTCCCGAGAATACGGTCGGTTACTTCGCGCGCCCGCTCAGTTGCGTAGTCATCGAAGCTCGCTTCGCCTTTATCAACGTCGATCTTCTCGCCGCCGAGTTCTTCTTGAGTGCGAGCAAATTCACCACGCCGAGTCACAATGCCTTTTTCAACTCGCGCGATGCGCTCGCGAACGCGATCTGGGTGTAGTTGCTCCGCCTGTTCTTGCAGCCGCCCAATGCGCCGTGCGCGCCGGGAGTTTATATCATTCGCGCGTTCAAGCAACGTTGCGCGAGCCTCTTTGACAAGCGCCTGCAATTCGTTGGTGTTGTCAAGCCGCGCGTTGGCTTCTTCAATTCGCTCTGCGAGGTCATTGAGTTTCTCAAATCTCGTAGTTTGCAGTTCGTCGATTTTGAGCAGTCGGGCAAATTCGACATCTTCGCGAAGGAGAACCGAAATGCGTTCTTCGGTCTTGTCGAACAGACGCCCGGCCTCGGCGAAGCGATTTACGAGGCTAGTGAATTCGTCCCGCAACGCGCCAGGCGTGAGCTTTGCAACCTTTTCATCCAGCTTCGTGGCCGCACGGATCAGGCGGTCGAGTGTTGCGAGCTGGAGTTCCTCTTGCCGCGCCGCTTTGTCAAGCTTCGCCTGATGTTTCTCCTCCATTCCGCCGATAGTTTTCGAAAGATTGCGAATGCGCCGATTGGTCTCTCGCTTCGCAACTTTGAATTTCTGGAAATCCTCGCCGCCCCGATCTATAAGCTCTTGTGCGCGGCGATAGTATTCGTCGGCGCGGTTAATTCGCGGAGTAGAAACCCCATCGACAATCTCAACTGCCGAAGCTTTACGTTCCTCGCGGGCCTTTTTCAGCAGATCATCAATGGTGTCCTCAATCCCCTGCCACGCAGAACCCTCAAGAATTTTCATCTCCGTCAGGTACGCATTGCGCAAGTCCTTTGCCGACTGCGCATTGAGACCAAGGTCTTTTACGAGTTGCGTGTCGCGGGCTTCGCTTTCCTTCAACTTCGCGAACGCCTTTGCAAATCGCGTCTCCATCTGGCGCTTGAAGTTGCGCGCGACGATGCGGATGAAGCCGGCTTTGTCGTTAGAAATCTTCAGCGTGTCGTACATGCGATGGAGGTAGTCGAGATCGCCGACGACCGATTTAACGTCCTCGGCCTTGAGCAGCCCAATAGAGACCATTTCGTCTGTCAGTGGATTAATGACGGACTTGCGAATGGACTCGGCCGCCTCTTTGGCCTCAGCGGGACCAGCAAACTCCGGCCCTTCGCGAAGCGCACGGGAGATTTGGCCGTTGAACCCGTCCTTAGAAAGCCGTCCGGGCGTGAAAAAGCCAGAGATAACCGCGCGTGTATTCGCGCCAATCTTGGGCGCATTGAGGCCGTAGATGTATTTCTGATACGCAGCGTCGGTTGCCTTGATGCCCTCATAGAGGTTTCGATACCACTGACCAATGCGATTTTCAACAGTCCCGCCCGGTGACGTTACGACACCATCAGCGTTTTTCTCAAAGCGCAGACCAGCATTTGAGAGCTGTTGCATAAACACGCGGGCGGTTTGGAACAAGTCTTGCTGCACGGCTTGAACAACCGGCGACTGTGTGATTTTGCCACCAAGACGTGAAGCCCAATCAACAGGAATTTTGGTTCCGCGAAGCCCTTTGAGTTTGCCCGCATCGGTAAAACCTTCGACTTGTTGTGCGCCGAGCGTTGACGTTGGCTCAGTGACGACACCGTGATATCGCGCAACGGTCGCTTGGCGTTCTCCAGCCCGAAGCCCGGCAAGTTCTTTACGGACGTCGACGAGACGCTCGCGTTGAGCGAGGACAGCCTCAACTTTTGGGTTTATTTCGACATTGCGCTCGAACACGTCGAAGATTTTATGAAGCATATTGTATGCATCAGGACGAAAACCCAAAGCGCGAGCGACTGCTTCGATAAAACGAGTTATTATAGGTTTTCCAGCAACGGACAATTCTTTGAGTGCAGAATAGATAGGTTTGTTTGTCATCGCCATAGTTAGCAATTCTTGCGGATTGTTGAGCATGTAATCTTTGAAGAAATCGCTCACGTCATATTTTTTGAGAACAGAGTCCAAATCTTTGTGGTATCGAATAGCATTTTGTAAATCAGTAACTTCCTGAAAGAACTTTTTATCAAAAGTTTTGCCACGATTATGTAATTTTTTGAAAGTGACTTCATGAACAATTTCATGCAGTGCGGTTTCAATTCCAGCTTTATTCGATACAAGTACGTATGCGCCTTCACCGTTGGGGCTCTGCTCATAACGACCAAAAGTACGAGTTTGAAATGCTTCTTGCATTGATTTATGAATTTTGTCTCCAGCGCGCAATGCAAAAAAAGGCATGTCGTCGGCAACCGCCGTGTAAAGTTTACTCGCGATTATGCGGAGATATTCCTCTTCCGCGTTCTTAGTTATCCACGCTACAGCTTCTTTAGTAGTTGTGAATGAAGGTGCAATCTTTTCGTACGCAATATCACTAGCATTTGTGTCTGTTTTAGAGAGTGTTACATCCAGCACACTAAAATCGTCATCCCTCATTTCGTGCTGGGTTTTGTAAAAATTGACAAGTCTTTCACTGACAGGTAATTGTGGCCCAACCTTTCCATCCTGCGTAATTGACGGAATGTCCAGTTCGACTTCCTCGGCCTCCAATTTCTTAATCAACAACGCCCGCTCACTCGGCCGCAGCAATCCGACCGCCCCACCGAGCAGTCCACCGAGAATAGCGCCTGCGCCAACGTCGAACAAGAAAGCGTCGTCGCCACGTGTTTCCTGCGCAAGACTGAGCGGCGCACTTTGCAACGCACCAGCCGCCGCGCCGAAGGCAAGCCCTTGGCCAAGGGCTTTCAATCCGCGAGCGGATGAACCGATCAAGGGGATCGCGAGGGTTGGCGAAACAACGCCACTTGCAATCGCCAACGCAACGCCAGTTCCCCCCGCACCAGCCAAAATTTCCCGCTGACGTTCTTCCTCCCGAACGCGGAGCGTGATTGCGTCGAAGTCCTGCGCCGATCTTGCGTTTGTGAACGCTTCAGGATAGCGGTCGAACTCCCGCTGTGCGCGCGGAATGTGTTCCTGCAGCGAAAAGCTTTCGTCAATCGGAAATGCCTCACGGCGCGAAAGTTCGTAGAGGTTGTAAACGTCGTTCTCAAGAAAGACCGCTGCCTTGACAGCATCGCCAAAGGAGGTTTGTTTCTCGGCCGGCGGTTCGAGCGACGGCAGGGGGGATTGAAAAGCGGTGTCTTGAACGAGCGGCATTGTTATCTACCTTCACTCGGACGGCCGAATTTGGCTTTGGTCTTGGCGGTGAGGGCTTTGCGCAAGGACTCAATTTCTTTACCGAGTGCAAAGAAATCAACCTGATCTCCGTCCACCTCGGGTGCGAACTGTCCGCGGGCCGAGAACAATTCTTCTTTCTTTTGGATCACAGTTTGCATCTCAAGGATTTCTCTTTGCTCCGGCGTTAACGCCCCAAACCGCAGCTTTTCGTATTCATCCTGCGCGTCGAGCATCGCGGCGTAACGGCCCTGAACCGCCTTGAACAAATCAACAGGCGGATCGAAGCCCATTTCGCTCGCGGTCAGTTCGGCTTGCTGATGATCGAACGCCTCAGCTTCCCACAACTTCCGTTTCCGCTCGACTTCGAATTTTGCGGCGGTGAGGGCACGGCGTTCGGGCGTTACGGCAAAGTTGATGCGCTGGCTTCCGCCGTCCGGCCCGCGCAACGGCAGTTGCGGATTTCCGTCAGCATCAAAGATCAAGACTTGATACGAGGCCGGCTTCCCCGACGCATATTCCGCAGCGGTTTGTGCATCGGGAATTAGGCGAAAACTCGTGTTCGGCTCAAGATTGAACGAGGCTACGACTTCATCAAGAATGTAGCTATGATCGCCACCTTCGGAGGGGTAGACCCGTTCCGGCGGATATTTCATTAGGACGTTCTTGCCCCCCAAGTTGGAGAAGCCCCAACCGTCCGGGAGCTGCATCTGCCGCACGGCCTCTTTGTGCGCGAACTTGGCGTCGCCGTCGTATCGAGCGAAGATGTCAGCGAAGCGCGTTTGATACTCTGCAAAGAAAGCATCGCGAGTCGGGGGCGCCATCTTTTTCACAGACTCGCCAAAGCGGGTGTATTCAGTGAACTCAGAGAATATGTCCTCAACCGTAGTTCCTTGCTCCTTGAGAAAGTCCTTTGCGGTTTTGGCCATTGTAGCGTGGCGGGCGATTGCCTCGTGGCCACGAACCGGAGACAGCAACTCGCGGAGTTGATCCTCTGGATACATATTGCGCCGTTCGTTGTAGAAGTTAACTTTTTCAGACTCATCTTTGTTCGTTTGTCTGTTGAAGGCGTAAGGGGCGACCCGCTGCAATTCGACGAGCGTATCAAGGGAGTATTTTTGTCGTGCCCAGTTGATAGAAGTAGCTCCAGCATTCAGTTCGTCCATTACATTCTCGGGAATGATTGATTTCTGCTGCGCGAGCGTGAAGATCGCTTGCATCGCCTGTGGATCGTTTTGCCGAATGCGGCCAAGCAACGGCTCGCCAATCTTGTCGAGCGCCTTCTTGTCGTCCTCAACGTCGTAGCTGGCTGTGTAGGTCGGGTCAAAGAGGATTTGATTTGCTCGGGCGAAGAGATCAATATTCTTCTTGCGCTCCTTCAACAAGGCTTGCGCCTTCGTAACTTCGTCAACGTCCGTAACAATGCCTTTGGCACGAGCCTCGTCGAGTTCCTTGAAACCGAAACGGCCATCGACAATGCCGAGCATAAGATCGTTAACAGCGGCCTTGCGGTTGTCCTCAATAGACTTGATCATCGCTGTGCGCTCGCCGCGCAACTCGTTTTCTAGATCGCTGCGGATAGCAACGCGGTCCTCGTACAAGACGTTATCGAATAGCGGGTTTTGGTCTGTATCAGTATACGCCTTGTCGCGGCCCATCTTTTGATAGGCCCAATCAACGAGCCAACCGGCTGTCTTGTCCTTCAAGAAAGCGTTGGCGGCAATTGCTGAGGGCGATAGGATAGCGTCAAGCCGTGTCTCGGGCGATGCACCATAAACCTTCGACGCACCGTCCGCCCCAGCGAAGTGAGCGAGATACAAAGTACCGTCAGTAATCGGCGCGCCCCGCGCCGTCAGCACTTTTGCGTTCTCACGAGCATACCACTCGACTGCCTCACGCGAAAGCGCTGGGTCTTTGCGGAGTGATAAAGCCTCGCCATCGTAAAGCGCAGGATGAACCTCGGAGATAAAACGCAGCCAAGTGGCTTCGATGAACTGGCCTTGCCCGGTCGCCGATGAGGTGGCCGACTTGGCGTCGGCTTTACCACCGGACTCGATGCCGATGAGTCGATCAACATAGCTGTTGAGTGTAGCGCTCGTTACGTTCTTGCCTGCAAGCTCTTGGTGCAAGTATTGCCGATATGCAATCTTATTCAACGCCGCGTCGCCGTCCCGCACCAGAATATCTTTTTCATATTCTGGCAACGCAGTCGTGCGAACTTTCTCCTGATATGTGATACGGTTGTTTTCGAGATTATCGACATTCGCGAGCGTGTCAGATTTCGCACGATTAAGTTCTCGTTGGGATAGATTGCGAAAGAAGACGCCCTTCTTCTTTTCATCAAATTCAAACTCGCGTCCGCGGTAGTTGTTCGCAGTCTCGCGCGAACGGACCTCAAACTCGGATATGAACTGCGGCGGAATTTTTTCGAGAAACCGTGTTTGAGAGTTTTCAATTACCGCATCGGCACGCTCGAAGTAGGTTGAGTCGTCCTCAGGGCTGCCGTCACGTTGAGTGGAAAGTTCATGATTGAGCTCTTCTTGCCAATCGGAATAAGCGATAAGGAGCTTGCTACGTTCAACCGACTCTTGTGTTTTTGCCCGTGCGGCGAAGCCATCGGACAGTCCCTCGATCCCAGCCGCAATAGCCTGTCGCCCACGCCGAAAGCCGTTGGCGGCTTCGTCGGAGTAATACTTCTGCGACTGGTCTTGCGGACCCACAGCCGGACTGAAAGCGTGAGGAATTTTCATCACTAGCTCCGGTAATAGGGACTGTAACGTCGAGCGGGCACGGCAAAGCGGGCGGTTTTGGTTGTAGGCTTGGCGCTACCGATAAGTGAGCCTCCAGCGCTGAGAACGGACGAAATCAACTTTGCCTGCCCGGCGAATTTGTCGCCAGCCGCTTTGGCGCGAAAATTAGCAGCATCGATGTTAAAGTTGCGGACTTCAGCGTTGCCGCCTTGACGGATATTTGTAGCGGTAATACGACCGAGTTGAGCCGCTCGACGCCGCGTCATCATCGAACTGCGGCCGCTAACGGCTAGGCCGGAGGCGCCTTGTTGCGCCAGTTGTGTGCCAATCAAACCAGCAGTTTCATCATCCGCGATTTGCTGTTCAAGTTGTGCTTTTTGCGCAGCCGACTGTGCGTTTTCATCCGCAACACGCGCATTCATCTCGGCGACCTTGGCTTCATATTGCGAGGCTTGATAATCAGAGATGCCAGAATAAAGAGTTGCGCCAATACCGAGCGCTGTTCCAATAGTTGAAAGAAAAGTTGCGCCACCTGCGGCAGCGGCAGCTGTTCCTGCGACAGCGGGTGCAAACATCAGTTAACTCCATAAAGTAGTGCGTTCGGTTCTTCCCGGCGCAGACGCAGACCAAAGAACTCAGCGAAGCGTTGCGCAACACAATCTTCTTTGCCAATCTTCGCCGTCAGTCGCCGTCCATACATTTCAAGTATTTCCTCGAAATAAGGGCGCAGCCGCCGAACATGCTTTGCACAAAACGCCCGTGTTGTCAACAGCCACATTTCAACCTCGGGGTCGAGTGCGAATTGACGGACTGTGCCGCCGACGAGGAGGAGCGTCTCGCCGTCCAAAGCGGCCCAAGTGTCCTCGGATTTCTCAAGCGCGTAGTTGATCGGCATTCCGATTTTCCAAAACTCGTTTTTCGAGCGATCCGAAAGCAGAGACTCGAAATCTCCGCTGAGATTGATGAGAGGCTCAATCCGTATCATCACCAATCTCCAAATCTTTAACGAAGCTGAGGATCGTTGCGGGCAGTGGGTTTGCCTGTACAAACCACATCTGGCCGTTTTCGTCCCAATTTCCAGCAAGGAATTCGTAGGACATTTTAGTTTGCAGGTTTGTAGGCTCACCCCACAATTCAGTCGTGCGGTCCTTCATGTCGTATAGATGGTCGAGGTCTGCGCCGAGCGAAAGGCCGCGCGTTTCGTTCACGCGCATAGATACGCCAACGAGGCTCTTCCGCCGACCCTCGACTATCGCCTCAGGTGCGGTCGGCGGAAGGGTCTGTAGGCGGGCAGTGTACCGCAAGCCGACAACGACACGACTGGCTGCACTTTCGAGCGTGATCGAGCCGTTGACGACGGTCTTGTTCGCCAGCACACTGCCGTTCGCCAGCACGCCCACGGTCTTGCCTTCAAGATGCCACAGGCCGGAAATGGTGGTTATCTCTGCATCAAGGGTCCATTCGCCGCTCGCCTGAACGACAATTTCCTCAGAGATTGGAATGCGATCAGTGACCTCTTGTAAGATGATACCGGTTACAACTGTTGTAGAGGTGTAACCGGTAATGCGGATTTTGCCGCCGCCAGCGCGAACGATTTTGTTAACGTCGCCAGAGGCGAACACACCAGCACTTGCAGTTAACGTAACAGCGGCTTCGACTGCGTATGCACTCAGCGTCAACGTTGCGCCGGGGTAGGTTCCGCCAAGTGTCAATGTGTCGTCAAGAAAGATAGCGTCTTCGACGTTGACGAAGTTACGTCGGGCGAGACGCTCGATTGTCTTAACGGTGTTAGCGCCAATACGCCGTTCGACTGTAAAATAGACGCGATCCTCACCGTCCTCCTCAACAACTGCCGCATCGCGAAAGAAACCCTCAGTGTGATTTTGCGTCCAAGCAAAGACGTTCTGTTCGCGCACGAGGGCGAATGCAAGAAGGCTTCCGTCCTCGCGGACGCACCAGATTATGCGATTGGGTGACTCGGCGTAGGCCCACCGCACGACACGGTTCATGGCGGAGAAGAAATGGTTGGCGAGCACAGACATGTCCTGGCCGCTGTAGAGTTTTGTGTAATCAGTATACGAAAGCAATTTTACGAGCGACTCTTTTTGCGTAACATACAAAAGGTCTGTGTCAACGTATAGTGGGACGAGATCGGACGGACCGATGTAGGTCTGCGGCTCAGCGAGCGCGTTGGTCGGGGTCAGCGCAACGACACTGCCTCCCGCAAGTTGCCACACGCCGGACTGGCTCATGACAAGCAGGCCGCCGCGCATATCGGAAAGATGGCGGATAGGCGCGACGGTTGGAGTGTTTACGTCGAACTCGAAGGCGTCGCTATCAGTCAGCAATTGAGAACTGTCAAAATTAGAAAGCAATCCGGTCTTGGAACCAAAGACTGTTAGCGGCTTATTTTCGGTCGCGGCGTAGACTTGGCGCTGCTGAAACAAAGTCGAGGTTGCGGGGTAGTTGCCCGTCACGGCTGTTGCTGTTGCAGTCGCCGCTGCATTCGCTCCGCCACCGCCGGTAAAGCTCACCGTTGGGTTTGTATAACCGCTTCCGGCGTTGAGAATTTTAACGCCGATGATGGTGTTAGTTATACCGTCGCGGATTGCTTGACCAATAAAACCAGAACCACCCCCCGCAACGGAGACTGCGGGTTCGGACGTGTAGCCAGAACCTACATTGGTAATCGTAATAGCTGCAATCGCGCCGTCGTCAAACGGATTGTAGTGGATTGGTGGCGAGCCTGTGAAGTCTGGCGTGATGTTGTTATCGAGAAATGACGGCGCGATTGTGCGGCCAAGATAACCAACCTGCATGCCCACATGCAGATACGCACCATCGGAAAGAATGATCGTGCGGTAAACACGGTACTCGACTGCGCCGGTTACGGCCGTCCAAGTAATCTTCGCAAAGCCGGCCGTCGCGGCGTAGTTGACTACATTGTCGAGATGGTACATCGCAGATGCGACGCTTTCATTGCCATCAGTATCAACGGATGTTACGACAAAGCCGCAGCCAGCTGTACCCGCACCAGAACCGGCACCGGCCAAACCTGTCGGAGCCGCAATGGCGTTGCCTATCGCCTCAAGTGAGATCGCCCAACTTGTCGCGGCAGTGCGAACAAGATTACGAATAGCGTAGTCTGGATGCGTCATTCGCATATAATCACGAATTTGATAAACTTTCAACTTGTCCAGATCGGCAACGGCGTAGGGATTGGTGATAGTGTAGATGCGATTGGCGATGCCGCCTGAGCTGTAGGCAGTGTAGGCAGACGTGTCAACTTCAGTGTTCGTAATCGGATTTGTGAGTCGGAACGTGTTTGCTGTGATATTACTGACTTCGAATGTACGCCCGTTGAGCTGGGTCATTCCGACAACGCCTGTTATCTGTATCCAATCGCCATTAGCGAAGCTGTGGGCGACGGAGGTGACAACGCCAGGGTTGACAGCGGTAACGCCGGTGATGGTTTTATCTGCTTCAAGCACATACGCACCGGACTGAATAAATCGAATGTAGCCGTTACCGAAGACTATGAGATAGGAGTCCTCGGTGTCGGGCGCGTACTGAAAGCGGACTAACTTCGTAGCGGACGTTGGCGACTTTACGAAGTCAACATGTTCGGTGCCCGGGCGAGTAAAAGCGCCGCCGCGAAAGTCAATGAGCCAGTTGTCCGCATGAGCAACAGCAAAGTCGTACTTCTCGAGATCAGGCCGACCGAAAAGCTTCGGGGAGATTTCGCCTGCGACAAGGCCGTATTGGATGATCTCTTTAGACAACAGGCGCTCCCATCATCGAAAGGTATTCGCCAAACGGGGCGAAGTAGCGGGTGGTAGAGGGGGAACCCTTATAGCCGCGAGTAGTAATCCACTCGGGCAGAGTTTCGATTGTACCCTGTTGCTCGTTGGCGGACTGGGCACGAGCCTCGGCAATGATAGCATTGGAGGCTTTTATCAATCCACTCGCACGTTCGGGCTTGCCTGAAAGCGGTAGACAAATGTGCGCAGCAAGGCCGTAGGCAACGGCCAAATAGAGACTATGGTCCCAAAGTGCGGTGTTGGTCTGGTCGAACGAATAGCAAAGAACTGCATCCTCCATGTCGGTGAAAAGCGCGCGAACGTTTGTGGAGTAGTAAACGCCGGTTGTGAAACGCTCGAAGGTGCTCAGATAGCGGGCGGCCACGCAGCCAACTGGCAGGCTGTAAGAATATATGAAGCCCGGTTCAGGGTCTGTTGTAACCCAATCAGCTGCGGTGTCGCGCTCGACTAAAAGACCAAGTCGGGCGAACCGTTTGATAGAACCCCAATGTGCTGCACGGAAAATGTTGGCGCGCACAGAGCCATACCAAAGATTACACTGCTCCGCCTCGCGCGAATTTTCAGTCGGCGCGGAGACTGTTTTCCGCGCGCCGACTGCGCTAAGGGCGAGGTTGTACAGTTCGGTTTGGCTCTGTGCCACAGCGTTGCTCCGTTAGAGTTTGAGCTTGGTCGGATCGACCTTCGGCGCTTCGACCTTCGGCTCAAGCACAAACTTCGCACTTTTCGGAAAGAGCTTGCGGTCCATTGTGTCCGGAAACTCGTTCACGCCGGCGTCGTAAAGTCGACTGTTGTAGAACCACGGTGAGGAAAGGGTGACTTTCATTGGAAACTCCGTTGGAGAAAATGGGGGCCGAAGCCCCCATAGAGTTAGTTCGTAGCGTCAGGCAACGCGGCCCACTTCGCCGGCGTCTGCGTCAGGTACGCACTGATCGCGCCGGCTGTGACAGTGGTCGTGGCGATGACGGCGAGGATGCCGAGATATCGCTCGAACACTTTGCCTTCCATAGGAATGGCCACAGAGACGGGCATTCCGCCGGCGTCGAGCTGCGCGTCATTGGCAGCGGCGTCGTCTGTGACAAAAGTACCGCTGTCGAAGTGGACGGTCGCAGAGCCATCGACCGCAATCGCCGCCTGCGCGTCAGAAACGAGCTGGAACTTGATTGTGCCGGCGATGCCGCCAGTGATGATTTCCGTGTCCACTGTGATGACGAGATAGAGTGGCTCGCCATTCCCGATATCGTGCGTCGGGTTGCCGAGGTCGATCACGTCTCCGATGAGTGCAGTGCCTGCCGCGGCAGCAACCGAAGCAGCGTCTGCAAATTCGTTTCGTTCGTCGAGGATCATGGTTGTTGCTCCGGTTATGCCACTAGGGCTTCGTCAGCGGCGAGGGCGTCACAGCGCTTCACAGGAATTTCGTGAAACGACATGAGCATCTTTCCGCCAACATTATCGACTTGAAGAGTCGAGTTCTGCACGGCCGCCGCAATCTGCTGCCGGAGAGTCTGTCGCATAGTGCGCGACATATAAAATACCGGTCGGCAGTTAGAAAGGCTCGGCAGCCGTTCAATGGCCTGATACATCAGGTTGGGCAGGTGTGCGCCGCTGGCAAACGTGCCGGCGTTGTAGACGACCGAAAGCGCCGACTTGTCGATATTCGGGATACGAACAACGTAGCGCCAGTCGGGGACTGCAAGGCCGGCGTCCCAGCGAAAATGCGTGCGGTAGGCTTCCATGCGGCCACCAGAACCATCCACATTTTCGATAGTGACTTGCCCCTTGTCTTCCATCTGGATACCGGCTTTCGAGCCTTTGGGCACGATGCCGAATACAGTGGACTCGGACCAGCCAACGAGCCAGATAGAGCCGTTGTCTGCGCCTGCACCGCCGCCGACGAGAATGTTCTCGGCATTGGCGGCCGCAAGAGAGTTGAAACGGGGTCCGAGACCGGTGAAGGCTTCGGGCTCAGTTCCTTCATTGCCGTAGAACAAGGTCTGCGCGATTTCCTGCGACATACCTTCGAGATGCGGCTTGCTTTCGGAAAGCCGAAACTCGGAGGTATTGCCCGCAAGATCTGCCAACGCCTTATCGATTTCGGCGTAGGCTTCGAGCATACCACACGAGTCGTTAACCTGCGCGGTGCGGCTCTTCGTCGGCTGAACGCCGCCGTAAAGCTTGCGCCAAGTCGGCGTCGGCAGGCCGGTGCGAGTCGTGGAACGATGACCGGTGACGAGGTTGCCCTCTTTCCAAGTCATGTCGTCCAAAATCTCGTTGGTTGCGTTGAGAATTTCCGCGATGACTGCGATCTTGCCGTCGGGGTCTGTCCGTTTGGCGAGATCGAGCAGCGTGGGATGAGTTACTGCTAGGGTAGCCATTTGTTACTCCTTACTGCGTTTTTGGTGGGAACATGATTTCGGCTTTAGTCCGGCCGTCAACGGCCGGATTGCCGTTGACTGCGCCGCCTTCCTTCACGAACGAGGAGACCCACATCAGGAAGCGTGCGGCCTCGACTCGATTTCCTGCGCCGGTTTCCGCGAGCATCTTGCGAAACTCATCGGCCTTGGGGTAGGCGGTAAGAACCGTTCCCATGGAAGCGAAGGTTGCATCGAGTTTTTGGCCGCCAATTTCCGCGTCGGTCTTGATCTCGTTGGCGGCAGTTTCCTGCATCGTGTTCCATGCTTGAAGCATCTGTTGAGACGCAGCTTGAACAGACTTTGCCTGCAGGGCGACCAAGCCGGCGGCTCGGTCTTTTGGGGACATTTCTCCCTTGTTGAGGAGGTCCACAAATTCTTTCATAAGTCCCTCATCGGCTTTGAAGCCGTCCGGGAGCTTGATGTCAGCGAGGGCCAGCGGCACAACGGCCGCGACGGGCGCGGCAGCCTTGACTGGATCGGCTGCTTTGACCGGCTCAGGCGTCTTCGCTGGTTCCGTTATCAAAGAAGTCGGGGGCGGAGTCGGTAATGCATCCGGCTGCGTTACGACGGGTTCGTTCGGCATCTGCGTTTTCCTTTATCATGATGAGATAGAAGTCTGGGGCTACTTCATTGAGTTGGGCGAGAATTTGAAGTCCAACATTCATCTCGCCGCAGGCGAAATTAGTTGCTGCGTCGTCGTGGCGATAGGGGTTTGAACCAACGGCGTGGCTGATCTTGAGGATATTCCAAATGAACGCACGGCCATTCGGCGACTTGACACATTCGCGCATGCCGTCCGCGATTGAAAGACGAAGCCGCGTGTCGAACTTGCGCATCTCGCTATCGACCTTGCGCATGTCAGCATCGCGTTTGTCGAAATCTGCCATATTAGTTTCCTAACAGCATTTGTAGCGCATTCTGGCCACCGCCGACTTCGGCTTGGGCAAGATTTGTGGCGGATTTTGAAGCGGACTCGGCGGCCGCTAGTGATTGGGCCGTGGCCTCTTGTTGTTGCTTCGCGACAAGCCGTGCGGCGACTTCTTCTTCAGAGTTGATGCCTGTGGCACGAACGCCGATGTCAATGGCGTAGTCGCGGACGAGCTGAGGAATGTTTGGAATTTGAGTGGCTTCAGGATAGACACCAGCAAGTTGCCCGGTGAGTTGAAGGAGGCGCTCAGTCGGAATAGTTGCAACCGCTCGCTGAGCAACGGATAGAATAGAGACATATTGGATTTCCACCTCTGCGCTTTCTAGTTCCTCTGGCGGATCGGGCATCAGGCCCATGCGCTGGGCGATGTTAAAAGTGCGAGTGATACTGGGGTCGATACCTTCATTTTCGACTCGTTCAAGGACGCCGCCGAGAAGGACGAGGCGCTCCTCTTGACGGACCTCGATTTCCTTAGCAGAACGGACGGTTGAAAGGTTCGAGACACCATTGAACAGGGAATTGTAGAAAGTGTTGCGGATGCGCTCCTGCACAGCGGCGATATCCATCGCCAAATCTTGGATCGGGATATTGACGTTGTAGACGCTCTCGGCTTTGACGTTGGAGCTGCCGCTGACGTAGGTAACGCCGCCCGGCATGAGCGCGGTCGGACGATTTTGCAGCTCGATGGGAAGAATGAGTGGCGGCGACACCATCTTGTCGAGACCTTGGGCCTTGCGTTTGGTCTCCTGCTGGAGTTGGATTACGTCGCCGAGGCCGTCCATGCCGGGCGAAACGCCGTAGGCCGCGCCGGGGGATAGCTCCCAACGGGGGAAGATGCCGGGGAACTCATAAAAGCCGGCCGCACCAAGGAGTTTGTTGTTGGTCGAGGCATTCGCTTCCCAATAAAGCTCTTGGAACTTGAAGCGGCTGCCGACGATTTTGCCCTCGTTGGGCTCGACGAGGTGGCAAAGGTGGACTGGCTCAAGGAGGGCTGCACCACCTTTGAGTTTGAGGTTCTTGAGATAGTCGGACCAGTAGGACTCATCGGGGAACTGCTGCATGACAGCCCGAGCGGGCATGGTGAACTTGCGGGCGAATGTATCTACGGTCTGGCGCGCGGAGTTAGCGAGATAGTATTCGCCCAATGCGACGTTGTAGCAGCGAATTATGGAGTCGGCATCTTCGTAAATGAGGATGCCCGCCGTGCCAAAAACGGCAAGGTCGAGGTAAAGGATTTGCATCGCGTTGTAGAAGTTCGACTCGGCGAAGATAATGGCGAGGCGCCGCTCGACTTCATCGAGCCATTCCCGGATGCGCTTGTTGCGCTGATCATAACTGCCGGGGATACGAAGCTTAAACCACGGCCGCGATGGCGAGGTGATGCCGTTCATAAGACCCGCGGCGAGGGTTCGCGCGGCAGAAGTGCCGGTGCTGTCGAGGATGTATTCGTTGCGGGCGCGCGAAGCGGCACGCTCTTTGTCGGTCAAGAGCCACATATAGCGGTTGGGGAGGTAAAAGTCGGCAAGTTCGCGCCAAAGCAAACGCCACTGATTGCGCTCGCGGTCAAGACCCTCGACGAACGCTTTTTTCAGCAGCAGGTCTTCGGCAGCGATGGTGGGCATTAAGCGCCGCCTCCGGTGAGCTTGCGCTTGTTTGTGCGGGCCTTGGCGGACAGGCCCAATAGACCGCCGCTGGAGATCAAAGAATTGATCCCGCGCGGAACGGCCGGACCGGAACCCACGCCGGAAATTAGTGAGGCGTCAGCCGCGATTGGTGTATTGGGCGGTGGGACAGCCTTTGGCAACTTTGGCGGGTTGAACAATGACATGTCAAGCTCCGTAGATGTTTTCGACTGAGAACGGATTGTATTCTGGAACAATGGCCGGCCTCGGCGCGTCTCCGATGTTGATTGTTTGTGCCATCATGAAGGGAAAGGCGAATGTGCAGGCAAGAGCGTCGGCTACGTTGGGCGACGGCACGCCTCGCGAGCGCATGTCTTTTTTGGACTCGAGGAGGAGCGCCTCTTTTGCGTTAAGGCCGTAGTTGGGGGCGGTGAGTTCGGCGATGAGGCTGATGTCTGTGCCGGGCACGTTGTCGTAAATAGCACCAGTCGGGAGCCAGTCGCGAAGCGCGCCCCAAATCTCAGCGCGCTTGTTGGCGTAGCGGACGCCCCGTTCGATCTCGTTTGTGCCAGCTGCGGCCGAGCCGAAGTCAACGTCCATGACGGGGATTTGGAGTTGACGAAGGCGATCAACTACACCGCCGCCTACGCCACCAGAGTCTACCATGACGACTGAGGCGTTGTGGCGCAGGAATGATGCGGCCACGTAGGCGGCGAGGCGCATGGTATCGACACCGTAGAACACTTCAATCGGGAGACTTCGAGCATCGCGTCCCTTGCGCGGATAGATTATTGAAGGGTCGTCTCCGAAGCGCCCAACGTCAACTCCAATGACAACGTTGTGTCCGTATTGTAGCTCAATCTCACGGTTAACTGCTGCACGAGCAACCTCCATCGAAATGAATGAAAGCGCGTCAACGCGCGGGAACATACCCTTTATGCGGACGCGAACGAAATCGCTGTCCTCGCCATAGTCCTTGATCCAGCGTTCGAACTGCTCTTTGTTCGTGATACGGACGGAGCGGGAGTCGATGGCCTCAGTTTTCCACCGATGAGCGAACTTACCTCCCGCGAAACACTCGCGAAAGCGGCCGCTGTTCTTAGTCGGGTTGCCGAAGAGGAACCAAAGAATTTGAGTGTCCTTGTCGGTCAATGCACCTTCAGTAACCTCAAAGATGAGATCGGGAATGGCGGAGGCTTCGTCAAAGATGATGATGATGCGCTTGCCTTGGTTGTGCAGGCCGGCAAACGCTTCAGTATTCCGCTCCGACCACGGCACCATATCAAGACGCCAAGTGCGGGCGTGCTCTGGATCGACGGAGAAGATCGCGGTCGCGGTCATGTCAAAGAGCGCGCGGCCGATAAACATGCGATACCACTTGGCGACCTGAACCCACGTTTTGGTCTTGAGCTGCGTTTCAGTATTGGCGGTCACGACGCCTACAGTGTCGGGGAAAGTGGACAAAGCCCAAAGAATGAGCCACGCAACGAGGGCGGATTTGCCGATGCCGTGGCCACTCGTTCGGGCGGTGAGGATTGCCTCGTTGGGGGTGAGAAGGCCGTCGCGGACTTGGATGAGGAGGCGGGCCTGCCATTCCTCGATTTGCTCATTTTCGAGTTCGCCCGGCTCGCCCCACGGAAAGGCCCAGAGGACAAAGCCGTAAGGGTCAGCGCTGTACTTGGCAAGGTCTTCGATGAGAGCGTCTTGAAGTTCTAGATTATCCATTTGCGTCATCTTTCGGAGTGATGTCGATGACGCGGGAGCGCGCGGCGTTGAGGCGCTGCGCGATGTTGATGTTAAACTGGACGCTGGTGTTTGTGGACGAGGGGCCAATGCCGGTGCGGTCCATGGTGGACTTGAGAAGCTCGTTGAGCTGGCCGTGAGAGAATTCTTTAGGGGACTCGTCCATGCGAGCGCGAAGCTCGGCGATGACATCTTGACCGAGGCCAGCGAGTTCCTCAACCGCATCGTAGAACTTCTCGTTGACGCCGGCGGCGTAGTACTCGACGAGGGACTTGAAGGTCGGGTCGCCGAGGAGAATTGAGATGCGGCTTTCAGTCAGGCCGGTCTCGAGGGCGAGCGCCCAATGGGGGCTATTGCCCGAGGCGATCAACCGCGCGAGCTTGTGATGACGGGCCGTGATCCGCTGTAGGGCCGGAGACGTGACGCCGCGCTCTTCCGTCTCGATGCGAATCACGTCTCCGGGGCTCAGCTCGCGCGTAAACGATACGCAGTAGTCCGCCACCACCGCGCGCCCCTTCGTCCGCCTCAAGCCGAGAACACCAGCATTCATATGGCGATTTTCCTTTCAGCCGCGACTGTATCACAAAACCGCTCGGGACGCAAGCCCTTTTCTGATATGGCGCGGGCGCTTCGGGGACGAGTTTTTTGGTGCAAGAGGTTTGGCACTATATAATTTGCGAAGGTGGTGGGGAGGGGGAAAGGGGTACCGGCCGGCGAAAGCGCCCGGGCGCGCGCGGGAAAATTCGCCAAAACAGCCGGGAAAATAATTCCTCGCGGCGGCGGCGAGCGGACGGATGATTTGTTCGCGAGCTGGTGAATTAAAGCAAAAATATTCCATGATCGGATGGTTGACATTGGAGTTGAATATACATACATTCGCCATACCGGCATTGACCGGTACGACGACGGACTCGTCGGGTTCTTTGAAACGGGAAAATACCATGCCTAACATTACGATAACGTTCGAGCTTCCAACCGAAATCGCCGTTGTCCGCAACAGCGCGCATGTATCAGTTGCGGCGGACAGGTTGCCCGCCGACATGCTGGCCGCGATTTTTGTTCACGGCCTCGTCGCCAAGATCGGCGACTCGGTCGCGGGCGCGGCGAAAAGGTCCGGCAACATGTCTGCCAGCGACTGGTCGCGGACGACGATGCAGACGGTGCTTGATGCGCTGTATGCAGGCACTTGGGGACGCAGGAATGCCGCCAACGGCCGTCCGGATTATTGGCAGTATGTCCGGGAAATTATGCGAGTCGCGCTCGCCAAGGACACCAGTCGCAAGGCCAAGTACAAGGCGAGCGATGCCGAAGGGCGAGCGGAGACGCTCGACGATTGGTTCGACGAACAATCCGACGCTGTTCGCGAGCAAATCGAAACAAAAGCTAAAGCCATGCTCGCGGCGGAAATCGCCGCAAAGGCCGAACGCGACAAATTTGTCGTAGAGTTCAATCTTGCCTAAGTTCGTTACAAAAATCAGCTGGGCGGCCTAAAAATCGCCCAGTTTTTCGATATGGCGAACGGCGCAAAAATGTTCGCCATATCGAAACTCTGAAAAACCTGTTTTCCTGTTTTTGATCGCGAACGATCGATTTTTGAATATGGCTTGAGTTTTTGTTCTTTTGCGAGTCCTTTTTGTTCTTTATTTATTCAGATTTTTTTTTTCTTAAGATAGAAAGAAGAAAGCCATAAAGGAACTCGAGCCATACGCGAAAATTGCATCGTTCGGCCGAATAACAGGGCAATAGGTTTCTTAGGTTGTTACAGACACCGCACCGGCATTGACACCGGCGGTGAGTCGGCATATAATAAAGAAATCGAAGGGAGAATAAACTATGCAAACAAAAACAGCGTCAACAGTCCGGATATTAAGAAATAACGGATGGACGAGCAATGAAATAGAAAGGTGGCTTCGGCTTTCGGAGGCCGAAGTTGAGTCGATCGCGGAACCGATTAACAATGAGGACTACAATGTGAAACACACATGTGAGCACGAAAGGCGTCGTCGTGTCTGTGTTGATACATACATGCAACAAATGATGGAAAGACGCCGGTGACCAAGCTCACAATCGACCTTGCCGCTGACGGCGCGCTCATCGGCGAGTTTATCTACGCCAACAGACAGCGCGGCCATGTGAAAATCCCACTGTCCGTTGCCGGACTGCTTGTTATCAAGCAGATTCTCATGCGCGAAGCGGCGGGCGAACACGTTCGGCTCACGCGCGAACCCATCAATCCGCAACGGCTTGTGGATGAATGGCTCGCCGCTGGCAACCGCCCCAATCAATCAATGGTCCCAGAGGAATTCCGCGACCTGCTTAACGCAATTGAGATTTGATCGCGCGAGTTGACGCCAGAACCACAATGATTAACCATCAAATAGGAAATCGAAAAGGAGACTGACCAATGGCTATCAAGACCATCTATCTGCAAGGTGATGTTTGCGTTGCTCGCCTGACCGACGAAGAAGCGGCCAAACTCGACAAATCTCGCATTCTGAAATCATCGGCGCGCGGCGAACTGCGCCTGCTCGAAGGCGAAATCACAGGTCACCACCATGTGATCGAATCTCCTCACCGGAACGATGAGATGGAAGCCGAGGCGATCGCCGTCACGGCGCTGGCGCTGGCCAAAGCCCGCGCGGCGCTGGACGCCGAAAGCGGCATCGCCACGCTCTACATGGACGCGGCGATGACTAACAGCCTGGGGTGGTTGGCGCGGCCCGATATGCTGATCGGCTGGCTCGTTGTCGAGCGCGCGCCTGTCAATCTGGCGCACCCGGAGCACAGCACCATCATGTTGCCGGTCGGAACCTACTATGTCGGCCGGCAGATCGAGTCGGCCGGCGCCGAAGAGCGCGTGGTGCAGGATTGACGATGGACAAGATCGAGAAAATGACGGCAGCGCAAGTTGCCAGAATGCCGGAGTGGGTGGAAAAGTGGACAGCCATCGGGTTGTCCACTGATCCAGCTAATTTCGATGCGGCCGAGAAGGCTGGCCGTGAATGTTATTCTGTCAGCAATCTCCCCGCCCCTAAGGCTGTAATTCATTGCGCATCGCCACTATCGGCGACGATTGCAGGAATTACTCTGCAAACGCATATCGGCGTCAGGCGGGGCGTCTGGCAGGACGTCGGACGGGACGTTAGGCAGGGCGTCTGGCAGGGCGTCGAGCACGGTGTCGGG
>ERZ1292623.570-Hain-H51-01um-R1-570-length-39339-cov-7_pt1 | contig 39339 bp, 45 predicted proteins | sample MGYA00564398_ERZ1292623 | MGnify/ENA primary metagenome ERZ1292623 (study PRJEB36523, sample SAMEA6512633) | groundwater metagenome | collected 2019-01-07 | study: AquaDiva: Metagenomics assemblies of 32 groundwater samples
TCATACTGGATGGATCCACGAACTTCCTAGTCAGTAATCCCGGATATAAGTTCTAGGACATATGGCCCTACCTAAGCCGGGGGCTGCACAGGCGGCCCTAATAAGGTGGAACGCCGCACAGACGGGCTCGTCTACTGAGTCCGTCGTTGAGGCCCCTAAGAGTAACGTAAATTACATTCCCACGTACGGCGAGCCTGCGTCCTCTCCTGGTCCACGTCAGCAGCCAGTCCCAGCCGAAGCTAAGTTCAAGGTGCCATCGTCTCATGGGGAGATAGCTAGGACTGCCGACACCAAGATGATCAACTTCGGTGGCAATATCCCCGACAGATACGGACAGTACTACCAGTCTCCATCGAACCCGGAGGGGATCATCAGGGCGGCGGACGGAGCCGTGACTAAGGCTGTTAAGGACGAAATAGCCGGATTTTCCAGACCCGGACAGGTGGCACACGGCATAGATGCCTGGGCCGGCGGTACTCCTTCCAGGGAGAATCTCAGCCTGAATATTGACCAGGGGGTGACAGACAACCCATTGGGTGCTGTTCTCCTTGAGTTGTACAGACATCCCGATCTGGCAAAGAGGGCACCTGAAGACGGAGGGATAGGGAGACCTCTGAGTAAGCATGAGGCGTACGTCTGGATGGCTTCCAAGAACGATATCCCGGTCGAGTCCTTCAATGGGCTCCCGTTCACCGATGAAAGGGATCAGAAGACCGGCAAGTTGGTCCGATCACAGCTCGTTGGAACTGACGATGCCAAGGTCAGGGCAGCCGCTAAGGTGTTCAACGACTGGACCGCCAACGGCATCAACGACAGGTCCGTAGGGAGCACGGCTGGCAGGGCCAAGCCGTCTCTTCGGGATGACGTGAAGACTATAGGAGCCACCCTGTGGCCGTTTTCCAAGACACATAAGAACGCCTGGGTAGCCCTGAAGGCCGGCGTATCGGAGGCCCCGGAGAAGATACTGGCCTGGGATAGGCAGGTAGAGGAAAAAGTACGCAGTGGTACGAGGACGATCAGCGGACAGCCGATCACCCCATCCCCCATACAGGCCGATATCACGAAGAAGGCCAGGATCTGGCAGAAGGGCATCGCCACAGGCTACACGTTCGGAGTGTATGTGCCTCCGGATGAACCGACCATGACCGTGGCTGATAAGACCACCCAGTACATATCTGAGGGCGTAGGTGGCTTGGCTGCTTTTGCAACAGGCGCCGCTTTCCTCAAAGCCGAGCTGGCAGCATACGCTCCGGCCGCGTATGCCAAACTGTTTCCTAGTGCTGCCAAGCTGGCTGCAGCTACGGCTGGCCAGGGGTTCATCAAGGCTACCGCTACTAAGTTCCTGATGCGCATCGGCGGAGAAGCCTTATTGTTCAACGCCATCAGCCAGATCACGGCGCAGGACAGGAACAGTACCAAGGAGCGTCTGAGGTCGTTCTACCACTCCACCACGACAGCGGCTGCTTTTTCGGCCGTCCCGCACGGGCCTAAGGGGGTGCCCCTCCTTCTGCCGGCTATCGCCGGCATAGAAGCTGGGTTTGGGGCTGAGCCGGCAGAGGCCTGGAAGACGGCAGCTATGCTCTCGGCATTCAACCTCATAGGCGGTGAGGGCGAGATGAAGATCAGGGAGAGAGCTACGATTGAGGCCAGGGAATCACGCAGGGCGCGTACACCAGCGGGCGAGGGGCCTTTCGAGCCGCCACCGCCGCCATCCAGTGTTCCTCAGACTGATACCGCAGCCAAAGCTGAGTTCGACGCCCTCCGAAGTGGGGTGGATATTGACGCCATCAAGCGTGGATTCGACTCGGAGGCTAGCCGCCGCATCCGTGAGGTAGACGCTGACCCCAACCTCACGGCCGAGCAGAAGACCGTGGAGAAGGCTCGCATACTCCTGGATCGGGACGTCAGCAAGGCAGCGGCTCTTCCCGAGCCAGCAAGATCTGAAGTGGAGGCCAAGGCCGCACAGGAGATCACGTCTCTACTCACGTCGGACACCCCTGTGGAAACAGGCCCTGTTTCCAGGACAGCCAGAGCTGCCGCAGATGCTCTCATCTCCTCTCCGGTGCGCGTCCCGACCGTTGGAGAACCGGCCATAAAACTATCTACCGGGGGGCTGGTGTCCAAGGAGCTGCCCAGGGTCGTGAACGCCGACATCGACAGAGCCATAAAGGAAGGCGCACTTCTCCCGACAGCATCGGGGTCTTTCGTCGTTGCTGAGGGGGCCAGGGCTATGATCTCCAGAGTCGCTTCTACCGAGTCCAGCAAGAGTACGGAGCGACTGATAGGTGAGGCCATTATCGTCACGCCGGATGGTGGGGCCTTCAACCTCGGCGTCGTGACAGGACCTGGTAGTGGCGGCGTCATGAACGCCCTCAAAGCCGTCGGCCACCGCGGCGTGGAGGTGACAGTAGAGAGAGTCGTCCCGGGTGCTCGTGACCAAGGGGGGCAGCCAACGTATTCCGTCAGTCTGTCCGTGCCGCAGACCTTCCTGGAGAGCTCTGGCCAGACCGGTAGGTACACGCCGCAGACTCCTATACCGCCCATCAGACCGGCCTTGGCCGAGCAGGCTTTGGCTACCCTCTACGCCAGGAAGCCAGCGCAGGTCAACCCAGCGTATGCCGGCCAAGCCGTTCCAATACGTCCTCCCGGTCAACTCGGTTACGAGTTTGCCACGAGGAAGCCTGGCGCGGGGGCCAAGGAGCCACCGACGGCGTCTACATCTTCCAACCGGGCCGCGGCCAGGCGTGAGCTTCCCCCGTCCGTCATAGAGAATGCCCTCACGTTCGATCTGAAGAAGGGTAAGCTGAAAACAGAGGTCATCGACGCACTCTCCGACACGCAGTTGGATCAGTCCGTGGTAGAGACAGCCGTGTCGCGGGCCAACCCTGAGACGGCCGGTGACCCCAGAGTCATGCGCGACCTCAGGGAGCAGATGGAAGCGCTCCTGGTGGAGAAGGCTGGGAGACTGTATGAGACCATCCCCAAGGATCCGGAGCATCCGACCATCGAGGAGGCTGAGGCTGTCCAGAAAGAGCTCAACAAGTTGGCGGTAGACGCGAAGATCTCCGCCAGCGCCCCTTACATCGACAGAGTTCCGATAGACCCAGAAGTGGCTAAGCGCATACCGGAGGTCAAGCGCCGCCTTGGCATCACCGATGACGTTGAGGCTCTCAGGCAGGCTACGTCCGAGTTCGTAGCTGAGGCCATCGCCGGCGTCCCAGGAACTCCAGAAACTGGCTATGCCAGGCTACGGGAGAACTTGGCACCGCAGCCGCCAGCACGCGTCCAGCCTCCTGGACAGATGGAGATAGAGTTCGGGGCCAAGCAGCCAGAGAGGGCGCCCGCGCCTCGGCCTAAGCTTCCCAAGCACATGCAGCAGTTCGGGGCCCCAGAGGGGGTAAAGCCGTCTGACGAGGTGAAGGTGGAGCCGCGCACGCAGGAGGAAATAGAGGCGGGCGCGCGCGCCGCCGGGGAGAAGCTGAGCAACCGCGGCGCCAGGAAGCTCAGGTCACCCGAGGAGATCTCGGAGCTGCGAACTAAGTTGCTGGATAGGGCGACCCAGCGCATGGAGGGGCGTCTCAATGACCTCATCCGCAAGAAGAAGGAGTACTACGCCATCGGAGAGAATCTCAGGCCTATTGAGGAATTCGAGAGCGCTCTGCGTACGGAGCTGGAGCACGCCCTCAAGGAGGCCGGTGGTGTCGGCAGGCAGGTGATCGGTAAGAAGTCCCTGTCGGCTGACCCCAACTACGAGGGCTTGACGGCCCATGATATCAGCGAGCTGCGCAGGCGTGGAATGGCCCACGTAGCCGATCTGGTGAAAGAGAGCCGCAGTCGACATGACCGGTATAGCAAGGCTGGCGTGGAGTCTGCTGATGGGACGTTCACCCCTTCCAGGGACAGGATGATCGGCATAGAGGAGTCCAGGGCCATGGATAAGTTCGATAAGCTCAAGAAGGATAAGGTCATCTCAGGTACGTACAAGCAGTTCGAGGCGATAAAGAAGTTCTACGATCACAACGAGATACCTTCCGACGTTGATGGCTTGTGGCATTTGGCCGAGTTCAACCCTGAGGCCGCTAAGGCGGAAAAGGCCTTCGAGTCGGCCATGGTCGAGAACCCGAACATCCTGGACACTAAGAACAACAGGGGCTCCTGGATGGAGGCCTACGTGACTGGGTCGTTCCATAATGCTCCTGAGATCATCGCCAACCATCCAGTCATACGGGAGCGTGTAGCCGATCTCATAGGTCCTAAGTACACGTCGGACACAGGGTTTACCAGCCTGAGGAAGCCCAGCGCTGACGATCTGGTGTACTCCAAGAAGGACGCTCGGACTGGGGAGCATCTAGGGTATGCCCCCATCAAGAACAACCAACTAGCTTTCCAGCTGGCTAAGGAGAGCAAGGCGGCCGAGGGGAGCGACCCGCTTGTGGCAGCTGCCTACAGAAAGGTAAACAACATATTGGCTGACAAGTACCCAGGATACTATGAGCTGAAGCTGGAGAATCCGGCGGCCATGTTCGAGGCTGACGGCAGCGTACTGACGAACGTGGAGCTCCTCGCGGGAGAGGCTCTAGCCATCCAGAAGGCTATGGCTAGCCCCGATAGGTTCCTGCTGGATACGCATACTGACCCCATCACCCAGGTTGCGGCTGACATAGCCAACAGGCGCACGGGCAAGAACCCGCGAAAGCTGAAGACGAACCTGTCCATGGATGAGTACGCGCCCGAAGAGGGCGGTAAGGTCAACATCCGTAACATCGTCCACGAAGCCGTGATGGAGATCTCCCCTCAAGGCAAGGCCCTGCGGAGGCTAGCCAAGACACGCGAGGAGAAGACTGCAGTGTCCGAGTACATGTACACGGGTGACGCCAATCTCCTGCCAGCTAAGCTGGCCAGGGAGTTGGAGGCCTATGAGGTGATCAACAACCAACTGGATACCATGAGGACGGCTCCGGCCGACCTACACGGGCGGCGTCTGATAAAGGAGGTGTCAGACAGCGGCAAGGAGCCCATGGATATCGAGGATGCTCTTGATATATGGAAGGACGCAGATCCTGACGGTGAGATCATGGAGGCGCGTCTGTACGAGCTGGAGAGTGGCGAGAAGCCGTCAGACGCCCTTTCGGCCGTGAAAACCGAGGACATGACTAGGGGTGACTACAGCTACCTGGACCTGGTCATGGGGTCTCTGAAGTACGCCAAGGAGCTGTCCCCAGGCGAGAAGGTCAAGGCAGTGGACAACGCTGCTTCCACGCTCTCCAGGCTTCTAGAAGAGGCTATGGAGGTCCAGGTTCAGGCTGAGAAGATAGCCGGCGGCCGCAAGAAGAACCTCGAAAACGACATCCCACTCATCCGCACCGAGCTTGGAGCTCTCCGTATGCGTGAGATGAGCGCAGGCACCAGCGCCAACGAGCGCAAGAACATCAGGTACAGGATCTACTTCCTAGAGAGTCGGCTGAGGGAGCTCGTAGGCGGACCTGGGTGGGCGGCGCCGATACCGGATGTTCCGGCCCAGCGTGAGCGTATGCTGAAGGACGTCGCGAGCCAGCCACCCAGGAGGATTGACGCAATGAAAGGCAAGTCTAGCGACTATAGGAAATACCAAAATCTGAGGATGCCGAAGTTCACGCTCACAAAGAAGAACGTCGGAGATGGCAAGATGATGGACGTAAATGAGCCGATCGGACAGGACGCTGAGTAAGAAAAGGGGACCCAGTAGAGGGTCCCCTTTTCGCTAGCCGGACATGGCACGGTGGCCACACGATGGGCAGTGGTACTCGGACCACTTTAGTTTGACTGACTTCGGCTTGAAGTCCAGTTGCGACAGCGTGTCACACTTAGGGCACCGGTACTGGGGCATGCACCTCCTCCTGGTTCTCGTACCTATGTACCATGCGCGGGCATAGCACTTCCTGGTGCAGAAGACCTGCTTCGGTATGGACGGCGCGAACTCCTTTTGACAAGACTCGTTACGGCAGACGCGGGCAGATAGAGCTGTTCTCAAATAAGCGGGCGGGCTTTGGGTTTGCTAAGACTTAGACGTTGGCGGGTCTAGCCTTGCTCCGGTCTCACGTGTTGCTGGCGTTGCTCCACTCCTTGACCATGCCCTGGCTGTAGTACTTCACGGCGCTGATGTAGACGGTCAGCGTCTCCAGGTCCGTACGGAGGTCCATGAAGGCCTGGTTCTCCTCGGAAGCGTCGGCCAGCGCGTCGGCCTTGGCCCCGGTGATAGGCTTGTTGGTGGCCGCATCCACCGTCTGGGTGAGCTCGGACAGCTTGATGATCGCCTTCTTCTTGGCCGCGTTGGCCAGGGAGTTGTACTCCCCGAAGATGCGAGAGAGGCGCACCAGGGCCTCGGAGGCCTTGGTTGAGTCCGCAAGGCCCTTGTCGATCAGGGCCAGGAACTCGTCGTAGACTTGGTTGTAGTCCGTCATATGTTTAGGCCTTGTTATTAGGCTAACTACAGCCTAGCAGAGGGGCGGAAACTTGTCAAGTGTGTAGGATGAACAGCCAGGGGCGCTCGAAGTGAATCTCCTTGCTCTTCCCCGTAAGGTCCTTAGGCTTTATGGACATGGGAAGTTCCGTTGGTTTTGGTCACCATAATAGAATCCGAAAAAAGCAACTTGACCTCCGGTAGGTGGCTGATGGCGATGATCTGGCTGAACCGGCTCTGCAGCTTCAGCAGGATCTCACTGAACTGACCTACGCTCTCGGCGTCCAGTCCTACGACCATCTCATCCAGGATCCTGAACGAGCTGTTCTGGAGCTCGGCCAGGGCCTCCGTGATGGCCACGGATATCTTGAGCTTCTCTCCACCGCTGTAGCCGTCGTAGTCTAGCTCCTCTCCCTCTCCGTTGATGACAGTGATGAACAGCCCTTCCTTCTGCTTGTCCTCGTCGCTGGCCGATGTCTTCTGGGTGTCCAACTTGACCCGGAAGTCGCAGAGCTCGCTCAGGACCTCGTTGATGCGCATCTCCAGCTTAGGGAGGACCGTGTCCACGATCACCACCTTGATGCCGTTGGATCCTAGGGCGTCCTTGACCAAGGTGAGGTTCTCGACACTGTCCGCGGTCTTGGCCAGCATCCCGGAGATGTCGGCCATCTTCTTGCCGTACTCGGCCACGCGTGCCCTCTTGGACTCGGCTGCGGCCTTTCGCTGCTCCATGAGAGCAAAGGTCCCTCTCAGGGTCGCCTGCATCCGCATGTACTCGGCTCCGTCGGTGTACAGCTTCGTCAGTGTCTTCTCGGCCACGGCCAGCTTGGCCTCTTCTCCGAGGTCTGGGATCTCCGGGTGGCTGGCCAGGTCAGCGTCTATGGCGATGATCCTCGTGAGCGACGCCAGGATAGGCAGTCGCTGCGCGGTGAGCCCATCCAGCTTATAGTATGCCTCCTCTGCCTTCTTGAACTTCTCCTCATCTACTTCCACTATCTGGAGCCCAGCGAGTTTCCGGTCGGTGTCCGCGACTGCCGAGGTGAGCGTGGCCAGTTTTTGCGCCTCAGCCGTCAGTTCCTGAGCGGCCTTGGCTCGCTGTTTGTCGACGATGTCCTTGGCTCTCGCGCAGACGTTCCCGGTACCTGGACACAGGTAGGCCTCGGTAGTGGGGCCTGCCACCTCTGAGGATAGGGACGCTAGGCGCTTCTTGCACTCCTCGAGCAGCTGCGAGGGTCTGGAAGCCTCTAGGTGCTCCTTCAGACGCACCTGCTCGCTATTCGTGGCCTTGGCCTCCTTGAGCGACAGGTACTCATTCTTGCTGGGGCGCATGACTTCCAGCAGATTGGAGATCCTGAGCACTTCCGCTTCCAGGTCTGCTGTCGTCTTGCCGGCGCACAGGCGCTCGCGCTCCTCCAGGCGCATCTTCCGCACCTCTGACCGGGAACGCCTCTCGTCGATCGTCTGCCTAAGACGAGCGATCTCGGTGTTCATCGGAGCGATAGCGGCCTCGTTCCCTCGGCGTGAGGCGTCGACGGTCGCCAGCTCACGCATGATGCCGGTGAAGTCGCCTGGATCAGCGTCATAGGCCGCCACTTCCTGGGCGTCCACCTTTATGGTCTCGGCGTAGATCCTGAGCTCGTTCTCAGCGCCAGCTCTCTCCACCGAGATGGACGTGAGCTTCTCCTTGGCCTTGTCGTAGTACTCGTCGAAGGCGCCGGTGCCCACGATCTCGAGCAGGAGCTCCTTACGGGCAGCGGCCGTCTGCTTCACGAAGCTCTGGGAGTTGTCCTGTGGCCACACGATCGCGTTCACGAACAACTCATACGAGGCCTTGAGGATGTCCTTCTCGATGTACCTCTGCTTCTCCTTGATGGACGTAGCTGGGACAGCGACAGCCTTGCCGTCCACGGCCAGCGATATGTCGATGGACTGAGACCCCTTGTCGCTGACGGACCGCCTGATGACGTACGTCTTGTCCCCTGCGACCAGGGACAGATCCACGACCGCCTTCTTCTTGCCCTTCTTGACGAGGTTCCTGTTCTCGGAGCGCCCGCGGCCGAAGAGCGCCCACACGATGGCCTCGACGATGGCGGTCTTGCCTGCGCCGGAGATGCCGTCAATAAGAAGCTTACGGTTGGGAGTGAACTCAACCGTCGTAGCGGAATGACTGAGGAAGTCCTTAAGTTTTAGGCTTCTTAGTTCCATTGGGCTTCTTGGCCTCCTCGGACTTAGGCGGATCGCCATACACGGTCTTGAGCTGGTCTATCATGAAGTCCGCTACGCTGGGATCCACCATGACGTGCGGGTCGCTGTACTGGTCCAGGATGGCCTTCTTCTGCTCGTCACCCAACCTGGACTCATTGATGGCCGTGATGAGCGCATCCTTCTTGAACTGCAGCTGCGCCGGCGTGAGGACGAAGGCGGCTACCGGCGCGTACATGCCTAGACCAACGACGAGGTCCTTATGGCACTCAGGGCACTTGGCACCCAGCATGGACTTTAGGAGCTCCGGATCGTTGTTCATAGTTGCTTCCTTTGCTTTCTTAGAAGACGCATCTTCACATTCCTGGTTGCTCTATAGGCAGCGTACTTCTCCGGGTACCTGCGACTATGTGCCTTGGTGAAGCACTTCTTAGAGCAAAACTTACTCTTAGTCGGGTAGTACGTTTGGTAGCCGGCAGTGCACTCTGTGCACTTTGCTGGGTGCTTATCCCTGCTGCTCCACGTGCGCTTACCGTGAGAAGAGTGCCAGCTGAGTCCTTCCTTAGACGCATGCCACGTCTTAGCTGCTTCACGAGCCTTACTCAGTCCATTCAGCCACCACCCAGGCTTAGCCGCGGCTCTTTCCTTGAGGTGTTCACGGTAGTGTGGAAGATGCCACACGGCTCGAAGGTTACTCGGATGGTTGTTGAAGGGGTTCAGGTCTTTATGGTGTATCTCCATGCCCTTAGGTAGCGGTCTCCCCTTACAGCTCTCCCATACCATTCTGTGGAGCCCCACAGACGTATGTTTCCCGTTTCTCCTAAAGGTAGCCCTGTAGTAAGGAGTGTCTGCGCCCCTGTAGAATGACCTGCCGCCCCACTTAACGGTCTTTGGTTTACTTAGGGTGTCTGGCCACCGATCTGGCCTCTTAGTAGTGTCAGGCATTCTGTCTGCTCTTTGGTGTACTTACCACCCAGTTCTACCACCCCCTTGGCCATCTGTGCAAGTACGAACGCGTCAGAGGTGTCTGAGTTGGAGGCGGAGAATCCCCAGCGTTTGAAAACCTCCATCATCACCATGTTCTTGTCGGAGTTACCGCGCCCGGTGGCGAACTTCTTAAGGCTAGTTGGGGCAACTATGCAGAATGGCACATGCATCCTGTGGAGGAATTCCCGCAACATGTAGTTTAGCCCGGAGAGCTGGGCCAGGGCCGTAGCATTGCGTACACCGAAGGCCAGACCCTCTATGCAGACCATCCCGATGTCCACCGGCATGTTAGACATGATCCTGTCTCGTATGTCCGCCAGTCGTACCAGCTCGTCAGTCGGGGTCTTGCCCAGAGGCTTAGACTTTATTGTCCTCTCCGAGACCAGCACCCCGTCATCGTTTATCGTTACCAGGCCGGTGGATACGAGACTGATGTCTACCCCTACGTAGTCCATACTATTCGTTTATCAGGGCCCAGCCCTTTAGGAGCTTGTCGAGCGGCACGTCCCTAGCCTCGGCGTAGATCTTGAGCAAGTTCTGCGGGCTGAAGTCGTCGGTCATCGTCACCTTCTTGCGGTCGCTTTTGGGCATCTCGACGACGATGACCTTCTCGGCTAGGCCTGGTGGAACCTCGATTGGGCCGTCGCTCACGATCTTGACGAGGCCGTTGTAGTCCTTGATGCCGGCCAGCTGCTTGGCAGTCGGGTTGACCAGCTTCATCAGCTTGCGCCCCGGCAGGACTATGGACTCCATCTCGTCCGTGGTAGAGTCCCAGCGCAGCCCGCGTGTGTCCTATGTCTCCCCGCCATCCTGGTTCATGACCGACCCTACGATCTGGAGTCTGCCATGGTCGGCCGGTAGGTGGATGTGACAGCCTAGGACTCTCTTGGCCCGCTTAAGAAGGTCCTCGGCAGCGAACGCCGGCTCCTGGAAGGTGTCAGTCATCATCCCGGTGGCCGTCTTGGTGCCGGCGATAGCGTGGTGGAGGATGACGACGTCAGGCGGCCCCATGGGGCTGTCTAGGCGCTGCATGATGGCGTGCACGACCCCCTCGTCTGTCTCCACACCTAGCTGTTGTCTGCGGAAGTAGGGGATCATGGCGATCCTCTTGCCATGGTCGGCATGCCCAATGATGTCGTCGTGGACCACTTCCCAGTTCTTGTTGGACAGTTCCCTGATGAAGTCCAGGGCGCACTTACCGGACGTGTCCGAGTCATGGTTGCCGCCCATGAGGTAGATCTTCTTGTCGCCGAGTTTCTCCAGGAAGTGCACCAGGCTCTTGATGACCGAGGATGGGTTGTCCCTGGCATCCAGCACGTCTCCCCCCAGGATGACTACGTCGCACGGCTCAGCCGCGGCCACGATGGCGTCCTCGATCTGGAGGCGCTCGTCGCGTCGGCCATCCTCAAAGTCCTGGCCGTGATGCCAGGTCTGGCGGAAGTGCATGTCGCCGACGAACAGGGCTTTCATAGTTCTGCACGAGTGATGTCTAGGCACCTGTGGCCGCGCTCAGCAAGCTCCTCCTTCATGTCACCGGTCATCTTCTGACCGCGCCATTTACCTGTCTTAGATGCCTCAATCATGGCCAGTCCGAACTCCCGGAGCATGGCCTTAACGAACTCTTTGTCGTCCTCGTCTAGTATTTGTCCCATAAGCTTAGCTGGGTGCCCAACGTAGGCCGTGGGGCACCCAATAAACTTGCGAGGACCGGTCAAGCCCCGAACTGGGTCTTGAGCTTGGTCATGATCGCCTCGACGTTGGCGTCGGTGACGTCGAGACCGGTGATCGCCTTGATGGCGACCTTGGCGCCGGCCTCGTCAGTCACGCCGAGCTTGCCCGCGGCAATGGCCATGATGTCCTTCATGCTGTGGAAGGGCTGGGCCTGAGACGCCGTGTCCTCCGTCGGAGCGGTCTCCTCGGCGTCGGTGCCGAGGAACTTCTCCTTCTGGTCGAGCGGCTTGCCACCGAGGAACCGGCGGTAGTCGGCGTCGACGTTGTTCGGGTCGATGTACGGCGTGAACAGGCGGACGCCCTGCTTGCCGTTCTTGGGCGGAGCCTGGCCGGCGTACTCGATGCCCATGCGCTGGCCGGGCTTCACGCTCTCCATGATCTCGTCCAAAATGTACGACTGGTTGAAGGTGTGGACCTCGTTCTCCGGCTTCTTCTCGCCGTTGATCGTGCAGTCCGCGAAGTCGTAGGCGACGACTTCCTTGCCGTCCTTGGACGTCCAGGTGTGGTTGCCGAGGTAGGTGCCGCCGAACTGGGCTCCGACCTTCCAGTCGTTCCACTTCCACATCGTGCCCTCGAGACGGGACGCGACTTTATGCGCGGGATTAAACAGGTTGCTCATATGTCTTTGGCCTTTAGGCCTTGGTTAGTGATAGCGGTATCCTAGCAGGGGTCTGGAAACTTGTCAAGTGGAGGACAGATCCACCATTATCCTGGTATCGCTTTTGCCGTTCCATACCCACTTCAGACCAGCCTCGGTGAGTAGGTCACAGATAAGGTGCCCCACTTCCTCATATGTCATAGCCGGAGTTGCACAGACCCTGACGTGCTTTTTTCCTTTGGTTCTATAGGCTTCCCCATACGACAGGAAGAGTTTACCGGTCTCTCTGGCGCTGTCGGTATCCTGGACGTGGTAAAACACGAACCCTTTGGTCATGTCATACTGAGTCTTGGGCAGCTCGTTCATGCACTCTTCGACGTCGTAACGACCGCAGCTCTGGCAGCAAGCGTGATCCTGATAGGCTATCAAGCAGTTGTCCAGGAACAGGCTAAAGGCCCTATTTAGTCTGGGCCCCTGCGCCAGGCCTTTGGGGGCCTGTCTGAATTTTAGGGCCTTAGGGCGCAGCGCTGCCTCCATCATGGTCTCCACTGAGTGCATCAGCTTATCTTCTACGGCCTTAGCACTGAGTTTAGGTTGTTTAAGGGGTTTCATAGTCACACAGGTTTCTTATAGGAATCCAGCACGCCGCCAACCATCTCCTTCTCGACTCCAGTGCTGTCACCGAACAGCTTCTCGAACACAGCCATCTTGGACTCGCTCACGGTCTTCATGCGCTCATCTATGGTACCCTCGGTATAGATGTCATAGATGGTGACAGATGTATGCTTGGTACCCGGCCTGTGCATGCGAGCCTCAGCTTGAGACCTGTGTGCTGGCACCCAGTCTCTGTCGATGAAGATCGTGGTATCGGCGGCTGTGAGAGTAATGCCTTCCCCACTGGATATCAGCCCTCCGAGGAACACTCTCACTCCGGCGTCTTCCTGGAACTTGTCCACTGCGATATCTCTCTCCTTACTCTTTGTCTCTCCTATGATCATGACCGCCTTATCTCCGAAGTACTCCTTGAGCTGCTTGATGGGCTCGTTGAAGGCGGAGAACAAGATCACTTTCTTACCTGACTCTATAAGGTTCTCCACAAAGTCTATCACGCCCCCTATCTTCCCGACACTGGATAGCCTCCTTAGCTCACCCATCTGTGTCAAGACAGTGGCTACCTTCGTCTTGGTGTCCTTGTTGTTCTCCAGGTAGCGGATGAAGTCATCCTCAGCCAGCCTATACTCATTGGCCGTCTCGTCGTCCAGAGGCAGCGGGACGTCTACGTACACCTTAGCTGGAAGGTATGGAAGGATCTCTTCCTTAGTTCTACGTATGAAGTACGAGGATATCCTGTCCCTCAGCTCCTCCTGGTTAGTAGCCCCGTTAAACGTCCACCCGAAGTGATTCCTCTTAGGATCACAGTACCTGCGCATGAACTTCCAGTAGTCACTGAACTCCTGGGGGGCTATGGCGTAAAGAGTTGTAAATAACTCCTTGGGCCTAGACAACACGGGCGTGCCTGTTAACGCCAGGAAGTTTGGAACGTTCTTAGCTAGTATAAGTGTGAGCTTTGTCCACTGTGTCTTTGGCTCCTTACAGTTAGCTACGAGGACTCCGTCGGCAAAGTAGTTGTGGTTCCCTTCCACTTCGATGCTATAAACGAACGGATCTCCGCCACCACCCTCTCCGGCTCCTCGTTCACTTCCCTGTTCCAGAACCGTAACACTTTCCACCCTAGAGCAGACAGTACCTTCTCTTTCCTCCTGTCCAAAAACTTCCACTTCTTCGTAAGGTGACTGTTGCCGTCTACCTCTATAGCTAACCTCACGCCTGGGTGGGCCAAGTCTACCTTGTACGCTGGTGGTAGGCACTTGAATTTGCCCCGAACTGCGGTAGTCGGTATAACGTGCTCCATCCACTCCTCCGGAAACTCCATTAGGGCACACAGAGCTATCTGCTCCTTCGTAAGCTTCCCGTTTCCACCTCGATGCGGGAATGTGGGATTCTCCACCCACCACCTCTTCGTTCCGGCAGCTGCCTTTAGACGAAACCCGGGGTCTTTGTTCAGCCGGGTCATCCTTTCCGAGTGAACTCTTCTTAGCTTCGCGGAAATGGGAGACTCTCCGAGGGCCCTCTTTATCGCATGCCACTTCACGGCTGTGCGTCTGGACAGTTCCCGCCTTTCCGGAAACGACATCCTCCACTTGGCCGAGCACGCCTCGTCGCAGAAGGTCCGTTTCTTGTTTGTCACGTGGCCCTTTGACCGGAAGCTGAACATGTTTAAGCAAACGGGGCACTTCTTCCTCAGTAACGGCTTTTGCCGTCTCGTGCTCTGGGCACGTCTCATCTGCGGGGAACTCCATACCGATGTCGACGCACAATGGTGGCTGCAGAACTTGGCCGTGGATTTTCCTCTCTTTCTCGTCAATTTCCCTTTCCCGCAAGACGCACAGCGTATCTCCACCAGATAAAGATGAGGCTTCTTTATACCCTGCCCCAGACCAGACCCGGTGATTCTTGGTGCAGATGAACTCCCCATACTCATGCTTAATGAGGACCATAGGATCCGCACTTAGTCGTCTGCTTCTCCCTAGGACCTTCCTATACTCTACCACATGGTTTGAAGGAGTACAAGAGGCAACGTACACATCCTCGTTGCAGTCAACTATACCCCCAATGGTCATGGGTCCCGTTAGTGTTTGCACCTCCGCTCCGTATGGCAAACACCTATGACTCTCATCACAGATTAGGCAGTCGATCTTTAACGCTTTTAGGACGTCGAAGTGCTTCTTTAGGCTGTGGTAGCTGATGATATGGACGTCAGCTGAGTTCCACAAGTCTATAGTCAACTTCGTGGAGGGCTCTATGACGTTGGACTTAAGTCTAGTCCACTTGGCCACCTCCTTGCGCCAGACTCCCCGGACAACCGCCGGACAGATGACTAGGGTTTTACGCACACCTGTGTGCGCCACGTATCCTAGGGCTGATAGCGTTTTTCCGGCGCCCATCTCGTCGGCAATGAGGCCACGTCCCCCAGAGTTGACCAGGAACTCCACCGCCACCTTTTGGTAGCCGTAGAGGTCACCTTTGATGCCGTTTACCACGAAGTCCGTCTCGAGCCGGCCCTTGATGTCGATGGCCCTCTGCCGGCGCCGCTCGTCCTCGGTCTTGAACGTCTGGAACCCGGCTGAGGCTACCTCGACCTCCGTGGACACCTGCATGTCAGGGAACGCCTCCTTGAGGTACGGGAGAAGCGCCAGGTCGTTGAACCGCCACTTGCCGTCCACGAATACGAAGGAAGACTGCACGGCCGGGTTGGCCTTGATGGCGCGGATCGTGTTCACGATGCCCCAATCGAAGGCGAACTCAAGCGCGTAGACGTACGCTCCTTTCTTCTCCGCGGTCAGGCGCATAGGTAGATCAGGCCTTCTCCTTTATGAGCTCCTCCACCCTGCTGATGGCGTACTCGCGGTCAAAGAACTTGGCGCGTCCTAGGCTCCCACGGGACTTTATGAGGCCCTGGGAAACCCAATAATTGACCCTGGATTTGTTCAGATTGAACTTCTTGGCAAGATCGTTGATTGTGACGAACTCTGCTTTGGACATAGGACGATACTTGTTACATGGGGGATCCTAGCATAGGCCCGGAAACTTGTCAAGTGGAACACAAAAGCCCCGACGCGCGGCAGAGGGGGCCTGTGCTGAGTTGAGGATCTTATCTCTCGTTGCACTAATGAACGCTCTCACGACCCTCAGTTGCCGCCCTACATGATAGTCGCACATCGGAGTTACCTAGCCGGAGCCGGGTGTGTCCGCAGCTTTCTCTTGGAGGGCAGGAACTGAGGGTCGTGGGGGAAGTATACAGGATGTCGGACGTATCGTCGAATGGACAAGCAAGCCTGGTAGCCCCTCTCGGATTTGAACCGAGGACCTTCCCCGTGTAAGGGGGCTGCTCTAGCCGCTGAGCTAAGGGGCTGTGGTGCGCCCCGAGTGATTTGAACACTCACTCCCTCTTGGGAACCACGTCCTAAGCGTGGTGCGTCTGCCTATTCCGCCAGGGGCGCCTGGTAGGGCTGGGCCGGCTTGAACGGCCAACTGCCACTTTATAAGAATGGTCTTCTACCATTGAAGTACAGCCCCACATGGTCGGGATGACGTGATTCGCACACGCGATCTCCTGTTCCCAAAACAGGCGCCTTAACTACTAGGCCACACCCCGAAGAGTTGGCGGACCGCCCAGGGAGTTGCCTCCCTGGGCAGGCCTTGGTTGCGGGGTCATCGGGCGTGGATTTTCACCTCGCATGATTCTTATTCCCACGGACTCGAACCGGGAGAGTTTCGTGTCTGGCTTGCCCGCCGCTGAGTAGTCGCCCCTTGTGCGTCACCCATGGACTTGCACCATGGACCCAGTGAACGTCTGCGCTGCCGTATTGCTACGGCCCTTCACCTCAGGCAACCAGAATCTATAGCCAGTGCTAGCGTCTACATATTCCGCCACCGATGACTCCGCCAGTCTAGCCCCTGGCTTACCACTTGTCAAATGGCGCAGGCTCCCGAAACACAGGCCAACTCGCGCGATCCCTCCGTCTGGTCCGTCTTCTCGAACTCGTTCAGCCTGGCGAAGTCTACGGGCTTGGTCTTAGCCAGCATCTCGTGGTACCGCTTCTCGGTGATCTCTTGAAATGGGGCGAGCTCGTAGACATGATCGGTCCTGGGCAGGAAGGACAGCCCCCCGATAGCGTCCCAGTTTTCCCATAGCCACTCGGCCACGATGCCCCACTCATCCTCGCCTATGCTCACGGTGTTGGAGGGGTTGTGCTCCGTGAAGTTCTGCTTGACCATCTTCCAGAACTCCAGTTGTTCTATGGCAGTCAGGTCGTCCTTGGTTATGGCTCCCTCTGGCGCCTTCACCGGGAACTCCAAGACGAACGTAGTAGCTGTGGCTTCGTCCTGCCCTACCTCTGGCACGACGTTAGCCCCCTGGCGTCTGAACACCTCGAGCAGCGGGTCTGTGGCACTGATACGTATGCGACGGATGTAGAACGGAGAATGCCGTGGGTGCATGCCAGAGGACGAGTCCACAAGCTGGCTGGCGGTCCCGGAGGGCTTAATGCAGGTTATCGCCGCGGAGGGGCTTATTCCGAAGCGAGCGGCATACTCCTTGTTCGAGACGATAGCCTGCTCTCGCATAGCCTGCAGGACCTTGGGGTCCCTGGCGGCCGGCGAGTCCCATAGGCCGGTGATGGAAACGCCCAGAAGACGCTCTTCCTCACAGTTCTTTCGCCATTCGTCGGACAGATATGGGAAGTTGGTTAGCGTAGACTGGTAGGTGCCCAGGATAGACGCTATCGCCGCCTTCTCGGTCAGATCGTCCTCAGTGTCCTCGGCCCTGGCCACGATCTCCGTGAGGTTGCAGGTCTGCTTAGACCGCAAATAAATTTCTCCGCACTGGCCCACAAGCAACCGATTGGTGAGAGAGAAGGCGTGTGTTTGAGGAACGGTGCAGCAATATACCTGTTCCTCTATCCCACTCGGTACGACGGATACTACGCGGTTCCACCTAGGGCGAACCTTGTAGGCAGTGGACTTTGTGGACAGATCTGTAAGTCTGGAGAACCTAACGGCGGAGGCCAGGGTAATGGCCGATATCTGGGATATCGTAAGCCGCCAGCAGTCCTTGGAATCGTACGTACCATATCCATCTCCGAAGTCCTTGCTGCACGCGCCCTTCATCAGAGCCAACTTGCTGTAGACCCCTAGAGTCTTCAATAGAGACTGGAAATCCAACAGCCATTCCTTCTCTACCGAGCTTATCTGATAGCCGAAGCCGTTGACCGTGTCCATGGCTGTACCGTCTGCATCCATGGCGCCGGCAATGAACGCGCACTTGGTAGACTCGCTCCATGAGAACACCTCTTTCGGTAGCCGTTTCTTGTGTTCAGTAGCCCACGGCAGAAGCTCCGTCTTACGGACAGACAACCCTGTCATTCTCTTCCTGCCAACTCCTGCGTCAAGGAAGGCCGCCTCCTCTATAGCGTTAGTTCGCACTTCCTCCACTGGTATCTCCTCTGCGGACTCAGAGAGCCTACGCTCGCACACATATTTTGGTCCATATAGCCATAGGAGAGGCTTGTCCTTGATGTGCGTGCCATCCCCAACCAGGAATCCCTTAAGGTACGCCCCAGGCGCATCCACTGTTCCGTGCGTCTCCGGGGCGTCTGATATCATAAGTCGGTCACCTTCCTGGAGTTCCGATGCCTCAAGCCGTGTTCCATCCTCCAGGATGAACTTGTGGTAGGGCGTGGCCCGCGCCTCAGATCCATCATGAAGGGTGATTTTGAGCACTTCCTGATCCTCAGCCGTCACCCTGAAGTTGTCCACGGATACCCAGGTATGCCCGTCCCACACCTCAACCGTCTTTCCAACAAGATCCTCGATGGGGAAGTGGCCAGTTTTCGTGTGTACCAATGTGCCGGCCGCAAAACAGGGGTTTCCCCCCCAGACGTGCTCACCTACTTTGCGGCGCTCCGGGAACTGCCTCGGCAGACCACCCCTGTTGAAGATACCGCGCTCACCCGTACCGGCAGCCTGCAGCGCCTTCCACTCTGACATGAACTCCTCTTCGGTAGGTTTCCCTTCATACACTGCTGAATTGTTAGCAAGAGCCCGTTGAGGCTCGTCCACCCAGAAGCGGCCCACCTTGGCGTCGCGCATGTCCGTGTCAGCGAGATCTGACAGGCTTATAAGCGCCGACCGGCGCACGCCCCCGGCCACGATGGTATCCCCGATCTTGCAGATGATATCGTGGACGTCTATGGGGCGGAGTTTGGCGCCCTGTTGGTCCAGGACCTTGGCACGGGAGAACTCCAGCAAATCCTTGAGTGGGCCTGGGCCGCTAGCCCGCCCGCCCATTTTCTTCAGCCTGGAGCCGGCGGGTCTTACGTTGGAATAATCGAACTCCATGTCTGACCCGCTGAACCAGGCGTTGAGGCCGATGTCGAGGGCATCGGCCCAGCCCTCGCGGCTGTCTCCTACTACGTGCTGGTCGACAGTTCCGTCTTGCCAGGCTACTTCCGGAAGCTGGTCCACTGTCTTCTTCTCGACGGAGAACCCGCACCCAGTGCCGCACATCAGGACGAAAAGTATCTCGGCGAAGTCCCCTATCTGCGTGGGCGCCACGAAGGCGCAGTTGTACGACGCCATGTTGGTGTAGTCCGCCATTTCCCCCGCAGACCAAAAAAGGCGCATCGACGGCAAGACTCGCATATCCCTGATGGCATTGCCGATCTCCCTGTATTCTTCCCTCGTCAACTTGTCTCCGAGGTTCTGTTCCATGTAGGACATGTACCGCCCAACGGCCTCGGCCCACGTTTCCCGTCTTCCTTCCTCTTCCAACCATCTCGCGTAAGTCCTCGTGAACACGAACTCGGACAGGGGGTTGGGGAACTCCATGGCGCTGAGAGAGGGTGAGTAGGTAACGAGTATTCTACCATACCTCTTCCGGCGTCTGGAAATGCTATCGTCGAAATCGTGTCAAGCGGTGTAGAGCTTCCCGTTAGGGGCCGTGAAGCGGGCGCCCTTGATCACTGACACGTAGTGGTTGTAGTTGCCGTCAGGACGGAAGTAGAAGGTCGTCACGGCGTGCACCCAGTTCTTGGGGTTCTTGCCAATATAGTCGAGGTCTGTCCGGCAGATGCAACCCAATGACTGACCTATGAGGGTCTTGCCTAGGCCCCAGCGGTGCTTGCAGAACAGGTTGATGTCGTGCGTGTGGCCGGTGAAGACATCGAAGCCGTAGTTCTCCACGGTCTTCCTGGCCGCGTTGTCACCCACATAGATGCCGTGGATGAAGTTGGCCTTACCGATCTTGTAGACATCCCCGGCCGGGTAGCAGTGGACGACCTTGATACCCCTTTCGGCAGTCCTGAGGTTGGTCTCTATGTCCAGCATGCCCTTGAGCTGCGGGTGCTCGTCCTCGAAGACCAGGGCCCTGAAGTCGTGGTTGCCAGTCAGGAGAGTGAACTTGGCCTTGGGGTTGCGCTTACGGATGATGGCCTGCTGCCGATCTAGGATCTTGTTGCCGGTTACGTAGTCCTTCTTCAGGCGCTTGCCCTCGACCTTGCCTGGCGCATCCCTGGTGAAGCGCGACACCTGGTCCAGGTCCATGAAGTCGCCCAAATAAAGAACCTCGTCCCAAGTCTCATCGGCCATGTACTTCTCGGCCGCGGCCAGGGCTTTGTCGTCCTGGTACGGTACTTGAAGGTCAGGGATGACGATGACTCGGTAGAGGTCCTTCATATGGACCAACAGTACGTAAAGTCGAACGTACTGTCCTAGTAGAAGAGGTAGTGCACCCGCTCTCCCACTATCAGTATGGCCAGGATCACGAACAGCAGGGCGTCACCGTCGTCGTTGTTCACAGGGGGTCGATGATCTGCCAAGGCTGGTCGTTGAGAGGTTCCTTGGGCCCGCTTCTTCCGACGACGTCCCAACCGTCTGGGCACTGATGAGGGAGAGACCCCTCACGACTCGGGCCCCACTTGGACCGCATTTTCTCGTAACCTTTCTTTATCAGATTGAAGTTGCTAATCGGGTTGTCCTGGTCGGTGGGCATGTTGTTCTTGGTCCCGCCCCATAGGTGGAAGCACATGGCGCGAGCTGACCCCATGGCCTGCATGCCGGTCAGGCCGATGCGCCGGCACATATCGTAGTCCTCACCTGATCCCTGGCCGTAGGACTCGTCCAACAAGGCGATCCCATAGGGAGACTTTTCTCTCTCCCCCACGGCGACAAGTGCGCTTCTCTTGAAAACTGGCGCGAACATACAGATACCATTGTACCTGGCATTCCCGAAGAGCTTTTTCATAGCGGTCATTTCCTCGTCGGAGTACGTCTCCCCGGCCAGGACATCCTTGTAAGCCCACTGGCTGATGACACTCCCGTCGCCCTTCGGATTCTGGAAGCTGTGTGGGTTTATGCATGCCGCGTCAGGTAGCTCCTTAAACTCGTTCACGACATCCTCCCACCACGTAGGATATATCATCTCGACGTCGTCGTTGAGGAGCATAACGTATGGCGTGTCGGACAGGCGCAGGCCGGTGTTGCAGGCCTTGGCGAACCCAAGGTTGCGATAGGCCTTGATGATCATGTGCACGAGACCCTCCTTGATCATCCAGGTGTAGTCGTTGGGGGACTGGTCTACGAGGATGACGCGGTAGGGCACTGAGGTCATCTTCTTGAGCGTCTTGACGCAGCGGTCCAGGCCCTTGAAGTTCAGGTGCGGGATGACGACTGTGAGGACTGGTTCCTGGTTTTCCATACTATGGGGTGTTGAAGTAAGCGATCATGAAGCAGTGCTTCAGAAATACGTCTGTATCCAGTGAGCCCTTAAACCTGTTGCACGTTGAGCAGCACGGAAGAGCGTTTACCACTGTGTAGCCCCTGGCATTATCGAACCTGTCTACTCCTCCGGCAGGAGACGATCCGCAATACATGCACGGAAGAAGTATGAGCTGCTTGAACCACTCAAATGGCAGAGCGAAGTCCAATCCTCTAGTCTTTGCGTTGTGCTTGTACTGCCTGTAGCTGCTCTTGGCTGTCTTCTCGTATCGGGCCATGGCCTCCTTAGCCTTGGGAGAGGCGTTGTACTTCTTCGCAGCTCTACGATAGTACTCCCTACCGGCCGGAGTGGCCCTAACCATTCTCTGGTAGTCTAGTTTATCCTTGGGGCTCTTCCAAGGCATATCAGATCTTATTCTTCCAGTACGCGATCGTCCTAGCCAGGCCGTCTCGCAGGCCGATCCTGGGCGCCCACTCCAGCACCTTACTGATTTTATCATTGGCGGAATCCAGGCAAAATACCTCGCCGGCGCGGATTTCACGGCTTCCCCAGTTTACGACGCCCTCCCAGCCCATCTCATCGGCTATAAGGGCCTGCAGATCTCCTATAGACAGCCCATTGTTTGGCCCAGTGTTGAACACCTGCCCGAATAGGTTCTTATTACCGGCCTCTATCTCTTTCACCATCGTGACGTAGAGAGCCACGAGATCGTCAATGTGGATGAAGTTGCGCACCGGCTCCTTACGCCCCAGGTTGACTACTTTGTCGCGCAACATCTGCGTGATGATGGCCTCTACCACGAAGTACGTGTTCGTCAGGCGCCCGTAGGCGTTCGTCTGCCTGATGGACACGGAAGGGAACCCGTAGTTGGCGTGGAGCATCTCGAGATACTTCTCGAAGGCCAGCTTGCTCACGGCGTAGGGCGCCCGGGGATGTGGCTCCATGTCCTCAGTGAATGGCGCTAGCTCCTGTGCTCCGTACACTTCCATGCTGCTGGAGAACGCGAAGCTCTTAAGCTCAGGGAGAGCCTGCCGGGCGGCCTCGGCCAGGTTAAGGTTACCGATGTAGTTGTTCTGGTTGACGATGATTGGGCGGTCGAAGGAGGCGGCCACTGAACTCAGGGCAGCGAAGTGGATGATGTGATCTGGGGCGGCCGCGGTCAGTATCTGGCGCAGGCCAGAGAAGTCGTTCAGATCACCAGTGTAGAGGTCAACCTTGCCCTTCAGGCGGTCTACCTCAGGTGTGGGGCGCGTGGACTGCCTGACGAGCCCTGAGACCTTGTAGCCAGCGGCCAGGAGCCCCTCGGCTACGGCTGGGCCGATGAAACCGCCAAGACCAGTGACGAAGATGTGGGCGCCGGCCGACGATGTGCGTTTGTTCATAGTCCCGTTATCTCTCTTAGACGAGCGATCTCCTTGTCGTGTGAGTGCGTCTCCGCCAGATCTCTGAAGAACTGTGAGTCGTAGGTGTCCACCAAGGTCTTGGTGGCCAGCTGCCCTGGCGTGTCACAGATGGGAGTCTCCCCCCAGAGGTGCTTCGAGCTCTCCCAGTTCAGGCTGTACACGTGCAGCCCCTTGGCCATGGCCTCGCCCATGATGAGGCTGAACCCCTCCTTGCATGAAGTCTGCCACAGGAAGTCCTTGTCGTCCAAGAACTCGTCGATCGACGGCACGGACGAGTAGTGGATGATGTTGTTCTCTATGCCCAGGGTCTTAGCGAGATGCTGCAGGTAGCTGAAAAGCCAGTGCTCGTTCGACCTGCCATTGGACACGACGTGCAGCATCCAACTCTTGTCCCCACTCCTGAGGATCAGGTCGTGGAGAGCTAGGTAAGCGAGATGCAGGTTCTTGGCCGCCCAGTTGTGGTTGACCCAGGCTATCTGGCGCCCAGTGCCCCTGGGCCTATCCCGGTACCCCCAGTCCGACAGTTTGACTGACAGCGGTATCTCCACGATGGGCATCCCTGGAGGGTACTGCTTGTTGCGTGTGAGCATGTTCCCAAGGTGAGGAGCGATGTAGGCCATACCATCCACGTTTTCCCACTCCACGCCATTGAAGTGACCGTAGATGATGTCTATGTCTATGGGTCGGATGAACAGTTTGGCGTCTGGCCACATGAAGGTGCCAGTGTAACGGGCGTTCTGCGGTCCAAGGATGCCGGCGGGATCGTAGACGTCCGTGAAGTACCCGGCCCTCTTAGCGAGCTGCTGAGCCGACGTCTCACACCACTCGCAGAATATGACGTCCGCCCACTCGGCGTAGATGGGGTTACAGTACATATCGGTCACGACCTCGTGGTTCGCCTGAAGGTACTCCAGCCAGTGCTTGGTGGTGGAGTGGTTGGCGTAGTCGCAGAGGTACACCTTCTTCCTGTCAGCCATATGATTACAGGCGCCCTGGGTAGTGGTGCCGGATGACGTCGTCGATGAAGTGGAACTCGGACTCAGGTGGGATCCTGTTCAGCAGGAAGTGCCAGTACTGGCGGATGTCGTTGTTGGTGACAAGGCACCCGATGTGCCCGTGCTCGCGCTGATATCCGCCATGATGGGTCCCTGGGACGACCACCGAGCCGTTGGCGAAGTACTGCGGGAGGGTGTCCGGGTACACGCAGTTGTTGGGGTTCGACCCGGCTTCAGCGTTGTTGGCGACCCAGAAACCCAGTTCCTCACACGCCTCGATCGTCCCCTGGGACATACGCCACTGTGGGGCCTTGAACCCTCTGACGAACGGCTTAACGCCACCCGCCTCGAAGTCATGCTGCAGGAACGTGCGAGCTTCGTGTCTCTTCCACAACTCACACTCGACGGGGAGATGCTCATGCCCGTGTAGGGCCATTTGGATCCACGGTACCTCTTTCACGGCCTTCAGGAACTCCGTAGAGCACTTGGACGGGATCGTGAACAGGGTGACCTTGAACTTAGGGAACTTGGCGCGAAGACGGAACAGGTAGTCCAGGGAGTTCTCGTCTTCTCGAAAATCGTCGAAGTCCAGGATGACGCCTTTGGGCAACATAGCTATTCTTTTACTTCGTGCTTTAGTCCCTCTGTGCAGTCCACGCACCACTTTTCACCATCCACGAAGTGGAAGGCGTCACCCTCGTCCATCAGCATCTGACAGGGCCCGTCGCACCAGTCGTCCTTGAACAGGTTCATCTCGGCTGATACGTCGTGTCCGTTCACTCGCATATCACTTCTTCATGACAAATGCTGTGTCAGTCCTATATTCGCGCCCCGGTACGTGCATGGCCGGAATGAGCGTGACGACCACCTCTGAAGCTCCGAGCTCCCGCTTGGCCCAGTCGATGAGGAACGGCCGGCTGAACATACGGAAGTAGACGTCCTCCTCTATCTCCTTGAACGTAGGCTCCCTGTAGTCAGCGAAGGCCGTAGGCCACAGGATGACGATGACCTCTTCCTTGGCCACCCTCCAGGCGGCCTTGAGGGCATCCTCCCACCGATCGATATGATCGAGAGTGTGCCGGAGCAGGACGACGTCGACTGACCCGTCCTCCATGGTGGAGAGGGTCCTGACATCATCTACTCTAAAGTCTACACCAGGGAACAACTCCTTGCAGGCAGTTATGGCCTCCGGGGTGAAGTCTGAGCCTATGTATCGTACGTCGCCCCTACCCTCTGACTGCAAGCTCTCAAATTCTATTCCCCCGCCGCAGCCGGCGTCCAGGATAGAGGAGTCCTTCTTGAGGTGTTTGGCTAGCCAAACACGGGATGGAAACCCTACCCCCTCTCCGTAGGAGCGGATGTAATTCTTCCAATCCTCTATGTGCTTGGACCAAGTAGCGCTCATACCTAGCGTAGGCCCTCTATGCGGTCGCGCTTAACGAACACGTACACGCCGTAGACTCGCTGCTTGATCTTCTCATAGAGCATCCAGTTCTCATCCTGGAACAGTCCTACCATCTGCTCGTCCGTCAGGTCGTGCTTGTGGTAGTGGTTGACCCCCACGGTAGGCACGATAGGCGCCGAGACTATTATGAGTTTGGAGGCTGCCTTCTTGAGTTTATCAGCGAAGACCTTGGGCTCCTGTACCAGGTGCTCTATAGTCTCGAACGAGACGACTGCATCTACCGACCCCGCCCCCGGCTCCCAGGCATCCAGGTCCGCTACCTCAAACGTGGAGGCGGATCCGTGGGAGCTGACAGAGCGCAGATAGTGGGCTTCGGCATAGTCTATAGCCCCTTGATCATAGTCCAGCCCATGAACCTCCACGCCGGGCAGTTGCGCCAAGATGTACGACCCGTAACCACAGCCGCAGGCGGCGTCCAGGACTTTGTAGCCGGCGTCCAGGAACCCCCTAGCTAGCATGTAGCGGAACTTGTGCCCCAATGACATCTCATTGGCTGGGTTCATGTCGTCTGGGTAGATGCGCTCTGACATAGCTTAGCCGTTATGGCGTTTCAAGGGTACCAAAGTCAACGGGTCGTGGGGAAACATTCCATCATGGTATTCGGTAGTATCTGTGCGGTGGTAATGCTCCACGCCTCCCACATACCCCCAGCGGTTTCCCGCATCTACCTTATCTCCGAAGAGGTGGTAGCACCAGCCGTCCCGAGCATACCCAACAAGCCGGCCTTTAGCGCGGAGCGCGTCTGAAATATGCCACTCCTCCCTGCGGTTCTCGAAGTCCTTTGCCCACGCCCCCACGGAACGCACAGCCTCGGTGTCCATGAGGCGCATGGAGCCCCCGGCGACGTTGTTCTCTACCACCTCTGGCTTGTCACGAAACAGGGCCCCTACGCCCACCAAAATTTGCGGGCGCATCGAGATCGCGGAGAACTTAGGATTCTCGTCCATGAGCCTGTGCATCTCGGACATCCACGTCATCGGTCCGGCCTTGGTGTCTCTAGGAACGATGATGTCGTCGTCACAGCTGAAGAACCTTGGGGACTTCACGAGGGTCATGCCTACGTTTTTTGCCTGCTGCAGACCGAGGTTCTGGTTCAGGGCAACGACGATGTGTGGCGCTTTGATGGTGTCCAAGAGCCAGTCTCGGGTGCCGTCGGAACTACCGTTATCGACCACGATCATCCTGTAGGTTCCTGCGGGCGTGTTGTCCAGCACGGACTGAACGCATTTCTTCGTGAAGTCCCGCCTGTTGTAGCTGGTGATGACGATATCCGTGATCATACGGGCTTAAATATAACTGCCCCATAGCCGTACGTTGCCGTTTTTTTGTGGCAGTCCTCACAAAGAACACGTCCTTTGGCGGCTTCTCTCATGTTCTTTTTTGCCACGGCAGAGGCCCGCTTGCCTATACGGGCCAAGCTCATCCGCGCCCTTTGCTCAGTGGTGGCTTTTTGCCCTTTTTTCATACCTATGCTCTGACGTGCTGAAGGTAAAGTGGGAGAGATATACCGACAGGCTGGTTGTTCCTGGTCATCACGAAGAAGGCTACGGCATCATCCCCATTCGGGTTCCCTATAGGCTTCCACTGACCTTCCTCATTCTGACCGTAGATCGCCTGGAGCTCAGGCCACTGCTTTTGAGCCATTGCCGAAAACGAGCCCTCGCCTCCGTATGGGTACAAGGACTCAGGTAGCACCACGTTGATGGACCTATGGAAGCAGAATGATCCTGATCCTATCTGGCCTGACCTGAACATCTCCCCCTTCTGTGGTACGAAAGTGCCCCTGGTCGTGAAGTACTTAGTGCTGTCGTTGTATACCAGGGCGCCGGCAGTGAACAAGAGGGTGTCAGGGCGAGCCTTGATGGCCTCAGCAAAGTGGCTGAGAGCGGTGGTTATGAGTTCATCGTCGCTGTCCAGCCACAGCAGCCAGTCGTTTTTGGCAGCCGCCGCCCCGGTGTTGCGGGCCGCCATGCGCCCCCTGTTTGTGTCGTGCCTAATGTAATTAACTACCTCCGGGCCTTCTGAGTAGTGATCATGGATGGCCTGCGCCGTGCCGTCAGTAGATCCGTCGTCTACCACGATCACCTCGAACCCGCCCTTGTGTGTTTGCCCAAAGACGCTGCGGATAGCTCTAAGCACCGTCTCCGGCCGGTTATATACGGGGATGATTACTGAGAATGTTGGCATATCAGGTGTTGGCTAGGTAGTCCTTGGCCTCCTCCCTGCTCATGCCTGAGTCCACGAGCGCCTCCAAGCACACGGGGCAGTTCATCGGGCTGGACGGGTAGCCGCACCGGTAGCATTCGGCCATAGTCTAATCCCCGTATATCACGGGCTCTAGGTAGTTCTTGAACACCGCTCTAAGAGAGCGGGTCTTACGAAGCTCTGTCCTCATCTTCAGGATCCTATTAGTAGCTAACTCGTAGCGTATGTAGCTAGCTATATCGTTGAAGTACGCCTGCTTGTCCCCGTAGGTTGTCTTTTGGTTTCCATCGAGGCCGTCCTGGGATATATTTGAGCTGAACCTATAGTACTTGGGGCCGTATGATCCAAACACGGATCGAGTGGGGAAGAAGTCAAAGTTCAGCACCAGGAAATTTCCCGCTAAACCCGCCTCTTGGGTAGTCAACCCATATGTTTCCGATACCGAGGCGCTCATGAACACGTTAGAAGCGCTCATGAGCTGCCGCACCACTGCGTGCGGGGCGTGCAGGGAGAACTCCGGGACACGCTCGCTCATGAATATGACGTCATTCTCGTTGAGCCCCAGATCCGCTGCCTGCGCCTTCATTTCCGTGCGATATGTGACCTTGTCTCCTCCGGTAGAAGAGAAGTCCATGACTATGAGTGCCACGCTGGTGCCGAGTCTCTTGAGGGCCCCCGCCAGTTCCACGTTGTAGTGGATCTGTTTGCCCCTATCTAGGCGGGCGGGAGCGATCATGACGACATCCTTGTCGAAGAAGCGTGTCTCCTCCTCCAGCTTGGTGATGGCCGGGTGGAAGCCAAGGAAGCCGGCTATATCTGTGGGGTGGGGCACAACTTGTACGTCGTCCTCTTCTACGTTGAAAGCCCTAGCCACACGTGGCCTGTCGTATTCGTTAGGGAAAATGACCTTGGCACTGGTGGGCCACTTAGAGCGTCCCTCCTTAGATGCCTCTAGGATGTTAGACGGCATGTTAGAGGAGAAGCAGCTGTGGACCCAATTTTTCCATGTAATCTTAGGGTTGTCAAGGGCAGCCCTTCGTGCTGCCAGGTTGTGCACCAGGTCTCCAGCCTGCGCTATGAGGTCGTGGGTGATGACGACGTCTACGCGCTCATCCGTAAGGATCTTCGTGAACGACTTGTGAAGGCGGTCGACGTGCTCGGCCCAGTCGGTCGGAAGGATGCCATCGTTGGAGCGCGGCACCGACAGAGTCTTGTAGAGCTTAACCCGGGGATCCACCCATGGACTGCCAGCGGGTGGGTCGAAGCCATCGGTGACTATGACCACCGGCTCGTAGCCACCCTGCAGCAGCATCTTAATCTGGTCGCCGGCCACCCGCTCGAGAGAATACGACGGATCGAACTGGTTGAAGCTGGTCAATATTGCTACGCGCTTTGCCATAGAACTACGACGAAGAGGCAGCTTTACGCTGCCTCCTCTGTGAACTTAGCGACGACGTTCTCGTCAGCCATAACGAGGATCGTGTCTTCGCCTACCTTGATGGACTCGTAACCGTAGTTCTTGTAGACGACTACGTCTCCGGTGTTGAGCAGTTCCCTGTCAACGGATGGACCGACCGCGATGATCGTGCCCTTTCTCGATGGTCCGTTCCCGTCACTACCAGGAACGATGATGCCGGCAGCCTCGCTCTCCTTGGCGCTCGCGTCCTTGAGAGGGCTGACGGCAATGTTCTTGAACGTTGGGTGGATGACGGCTTTCATATGGATATGCCGATTTACTTAGATCATTCGTAATGTGAAGCACTCCCAGTGCGTCGGTCCCTCCTTACGGAGGAGCCAGACGGCGGTGTCGATGTTCTCTATGGGGTCGAACCTCAGGCTGAGGCTGGCGTCCAAGCCCATCCTGGTCCTGCTGGAGACCCAGGTGGACGAGATGAACTGCGCCAGGCCCGAGGCGCTGGATGACCCGTTCTTGGCCTCTGGGCGCCACCCGCTCTCGCAGGAGATGATCCTGTCCATGAGGGGCGCCTCCTCGGGGTACGTGGCGTACAGGTACTCCTTCGGGGTGAGAGGCGGCGGCAAGGGCGGTTCCGGTTCTATGTTTATTTCAGCTGTAGGCTGTTGAATCTGGTTGGTCTCGGCGGCAGCCGGTGCCGTGGCGATCAGGATGGCCAAGATGGCCGACCCGATGCCCGCGTAAGCCGCGAGACTTCTCCTGAATCCTAGCATACTTTGACTCGCTAGTAGGTTAACCGCGAGTTGTGAAGGTGCGTTGGCTGTGGCTCCCAGTATACCTAACGTCTAGGCCGGTGGCCTATAGTGTACATAAAGTCAACTACTTGGCTACGAGTGAGCGGATGTACTCGTAGTCCTCAGACGCGGCCAGGCTCTCTATGGCCTTCTCTTTGCCGACCCCGAGGGACACGTCGTCTCCCTTGCTGTTAGTGTACTTGAACGTGTTGCCCTCCTTAAACACCGTACCGTCCAGCAGGGCCATCTCCAGGACATCCGCTGGTACGTGCAGACCCTTACCGAACATGAGCTGCAACTCGCATGTGCGTTTAGGAGGTGCCAGCTTATTCTTGATGGCCTCTACTCCCATGATCGTGCCGTAGGCATCCTCCTTGCTATCACGCAGGGTCTTAAGAGTCTTGGTTTGAAGACGGATGCTGGCGAAGAACTTCAGGGCCTTGCCTCCAGGCGTCGTCTCCATCGGCCCGTATCCGCCCTTAGGCATGGCAGCTCTGAGCTGGTTAAGGAAGATGACAGTGGTCTTGGTCTTGCTAAGCGGGCCAGTGATCATGCGCATACCACGTCCCATGAGCCTGGCTAGCTCGGACATCTGCCTGTCTTCTATATCGCTTTCCCGTTCGTTGTCGGGAACCAGGGCTGGAACCGAGTCTACGACGATTAGGTCTACGACCTCGGTCTTGATGAGATCGTTCATCAGGTTGAACGCCTCCTCCCCGGTGAACGGCTGCTTCAGTATCAGGTTATCGCAGTTCACTCCCAGGGCTGCCGTGTACTCCTGGGTGTACGCGTGCTCGGCGTCTATAAGAGCTACGATACCCCCAGCCTTCTGAACGCACGACGCTATAAACAAGGCTAGGGTCGTCTTGCCACCAGACTCTTGACCGAATATCTCCACGATGCGCCCTCTGGGTAGACCCTTACCTAGCACCCAGTCCAAAGACAGGCACCCAGTGGGTATATATTCCACGTTAACTGCGTGCTCCGGGTCCTGAAACGTGGCCTCGGCGCCCTTGTACTTCTTGTTGTGCTCTTCCAGCGCCGCGTCCAGGATCGCACGCTTCTTTGGATCCATTGTCCCGCCCGCTTTGTTGTCTGGCATACGCTTAGGCTTCGTTCTTAGCCTCCTCGCGCCGGAGGAGCTCGTTCTTAAGGCTTTCTAGGAACTCGTGGTCAGTGTCCGGGTCGTAGTACTTCATGGTGTCGGCCAGCATGTGGGCCAGGTCCAGGTCGCTCATCATCGAAAAGTCCGTTCCTTCTTCCATATCATTCTTCTCCGTTAAACGCCGGTGGCTTAGGTTTCATGTCACTCAATGGCCTCGGCTCTTTAGCCCCGGTAGGGAGGTAATCACCGGTGACTTTGTCGAATGTCACACAGATGGTCTGCTCACCGTTGGGGTTGCGGGCCTTGGGGATCAGGAAGTACGTCGGCACGAAGCGTGGATCCTGGGTGTCGGCGAAGGCCTTCAGGGACGCCGACAACGTCTTCCCCTTCTTCCGCTCGGAGTGCGACTCACCCCTTTCTCGGAAGATGTTGATGACGTAGCTGGCGTTCTGGGCCAGGCTGATGCTGTCCTTGAACGAGTCTAGCGTCGGTAGTTCTCCGTTAGTCTTTTTGTAATGGGCTACGAGCATGACACGGGCCTTGTTCCTCCTTTGGGCATTACGTAGGTCAACCAGCAGGTTCTCTATATTTTCTGCGCGGGTGGCGTTGCCACTGTCGAGGTCGAGATGGTGCAGGTGGTCGATGAGGAACAGGCTGGTACCCGTCGCGCACTCGTCGTCGATAATCTTTTCGATGACCTGGAAGTTCAGACGACCATCCACTTTGATGAACTTGATGTTGTCGTTTGCCAGGGCCTTCTTGGCCATGGCCATGAGTTCGAGGTAACGGTCGTCCTTGTATAGATTTCGTCGGAACATGTTCCAGCGATACACGGTCTTCTCTCCGTCCAACTGCTTAGCTAGCAGGCAAAGTTTATAGAACAGTGCCTTCATGGCATAATCCTCCAGCCTATCCTCGAGGGAAAAAATCAGGCATCGATGACCCCTACTGGCCGCCTTGTTCATGACATTCATGGCGAACGTAGACTTCCCTGACCCGGTTATCCCTCCTACAAGCACCAGCTCGCCGGGGAAGAACCCTGTCAGTGCGTCATCCAGGAAGTCGTACCCGAAAGATACGCAATCTTCGGACCTGGTGGCTAGGAGCTCCTTCTCGCCGAGGTCCAGGGCTTCCGTCCAGCTCACCTTCTCGATCGTGTCAGCGACCTCTCGAGCTTTGACTGACGCTTTCTCCTTCTTGACCTCCGGCGCCTCGTAGCGATCATCGTTGACGGCCCTCTTCTGGATGGACTCGTAGACCATCCGGAGCTCGTGGGACGGAAGAGGTGGCCTGTTCTTCTGGTTCCATGCCTCGATCATCGGCCAGGCGAGGGCGTCCCACTCGTTGGGATGGATGCTGCGCAGGATCTTCCCGATGACCTTGGCGGCCGTCTCGTTGCGCTGGCCCTCTGGCGCACCATCCAGGATCACGCCCCAGTCCCTGCGGTTCTGCATGGGTGTAGGGCCGGATCTGAAAGGATTGGTGTCCTCCTTGATGTCCGGGAACAGGTGAATGGGGAATGGAGCCATCTCACCGCTGCTGAGCCAGGTGTAGGGGCCCTTGGAGCTCACGGACGGGGCGACCACCACGAACCCGTGCACGCCCCTCAGGTCCGTAAGGGGCTTTACCCTTGCGGCGTTGCGCACCAACGGGTTGTACTTGTAAAAGAGATGCCGGCCTCCTCCACCGGTCTGCGACATGACTGTCTCCGGGTAGATGGACCAATCTCCTCCTGCCTCCACGTCGATTACGGACAGGCCGGATATCTCCCCCGTGATCACTCCCAGCTGGGCGCCGGGGTATTTTGTAAACCACTCGCTGATCTCCGCTGGAGTTGCGATACGATCGCAATACTCTAGCCACGGGATGAGCGGCTTCTTGTTCGGGCCAATCGGGATAACGGACCATCCGCGATCGGCGTATAACTGGGCGACTGCGACAAGCATGTGGCCTTACCTAGTGTCCGAATCTAGCCGCTACCGCCATTGGCGACATCCCCTTTCTCAGTAGATGTCCTACGCGTACCTGCCCCTGGTTTAATATCTCTGCAAACTCCGCTACCGTCATCTCCACTCCGTTGTGTACTACTAGGCTGCTGCTCTTTCTGTTCCTGGCCTGCTCTTTCCTAGTCGCCCAAGAGCAGTTTTCTGGATTGTACCCCTTATCGTTGTCTCTTCTCTCTATCGTGGTGTCGTTCTCCCCATGGAGCAGTACGTGATCCTCATAGGACTCAAACATGTCGGCAGAGAAGTTCTCGAAGCTAGTCAGCCACCTGTCGCACATGACTATCCCCCTACCTCCATACTTAGGGTAGGCTGGGCACAGCTTCCTGGTGGTTCGGTCCTTCATGCCAGACCAGATCTTGTAGAACCTGGTCTCTGTTCTCCCGTGTCTCTTGTTGCTCTTACCTATCATACACCCGCACGCCGGGTTCTTCCTTGTCATAAGGTGCGCCGCCCATATCTGCTTCTCATTTCCGCATTCGCATCTGCATAGGAACACAGATCTTTTATGCTTGTTGCTCGCCACTCTTCTTATCACGGTTAGCTTACCAAAGACCATCCCGGTTAGGTCCTTATAGTTGACGCCTACTTTGGTCCTGAACTCGTAGCCACACTTAGTCGAGCAGTACTTCCCTTGCCGCCTGCTCCTCTTCCTGGTGCTGAACAGTTTTCCGCACCGGCACAGTACCTCGATCATCGTGTACTTATACACCTTCGGCATATCAGTTGAGGTAGTACGACGGCAGCAACGGATCGAGGGAGACGTGATTCCTGAGAGCCGAGGACAGAACCTCGTCTATGGGAGTGAGCTCTAGACCGGCTACGAACTTGGTCACGTCATCATCCGTAGTGCCGTGGTCTACACCAAGTCCACCGATGACGCTGGGGCGTAGGACGTTGACCTCCTGCCACGAGTACGAGAGCTCCTCTGCCCCCAACTCCTTGGCACGATAGTAGAGAGCAGATCTGACCACCTCTTTTCCGTTCTCCACGAGTCCTGGGGACAGGGCCACCCAACCAGGAGACCCCGGGAATCCAGATGGCTGGTGGCAGTAGAAGATCTCCAGTCCTAGGTGTTCTGGTATCACACCCGCCGGGCCCTTGGGCGGTGGCAGGAGGGCCCCAACTGTCTCTACGTATGCGGACTGGCCCTTGGACCACATGCCCATGGCGGACGTGAACTGCTCGTCGGTCAAGGAGTAGTAGGAGTTCTTGTTGTAGGTGACAAGCTTCATAGATCTACTTGATGATGGCTATCTTCTCCTTAGGTGCACGCCAGTCGCTGTCCAGGAACCTTTGTACGTTGTCCCACTTCTGGTAGAGGCTCCACAGCGACTTCACGACCGGCCTGAACTTGTCACCAGACCTCTTGACCATCTTCTCGATGGCCTCCTCGACCGATGGCGCCCCGTACGACACGATGAGTCGCCTGGCCCCGTCCCTGTTGAAGGGGTTGGCGAAAAACCTGTTCTTGGTCGGATCGCCCACCAGCAGTGGGTTGACCCCGGAGGAGAAGAACAGCTGGATCAATCGGTTCACCTGGGCGTCGGGGACCACAAGGTTGCTCTTGTCGAACAGGTCTATGACCTTCTTGACAGTGTCCTCATCTCTCCTACCATGGGTAGATTCAATCTTCTCTGCGAGCACGAGCAGTCTACCGCCTGGACCGTCGTCCACAATGACACGTCCGGCAGCAACTAGGTTACGGAGCACGCGTTTGAATTTGGCTATCTTTAGGCCGATAGTCAGAGCCAAGTGTGAGTCCTTCTTAGTGCATGTCCCGCGCGTCGTCTCAGCCGCTATTATCGTGAGAACTGATCTTTCATCCGACGAGGTGCTAGCGTCGTATACTACATGTGCCGGAATGGGGACGTAAACCTGTCTGCTCATACAGACCTACACATGCGGGCAAGGGAGCCGTAGTTCGGAGTGAGTTTGTGGCATGGAGAAGAGCACAGGGTTCTCCCGTTGCTGACAACGAAACGTAGCTCAGGGAAGTTGGCGAAAGACTTTATGTGGTCAGCCACCAGTCTACCACCACGCTTACCGCACATCTGACACGTGTAGTTGTCCCTAGTAAACACATCCTTGCGCCACCTTAGGTACTGGCAGGACTTTCTGGCCAACTCGTTACTAAAGGTCACCCCACCACACCAATTTGGGTGCCGTTCTCCGCGGATCATCCTACTTTTTCTAGCGTCGCTGAACGGCTTACCCCTCATGGAATTCCCTATCCGCTCCTTATGTGTGTCCGACAGCACTTGCCCACGGCGTGCTCTGCGACTATTTTCCACGTGCTCCGGCGTCTGCCTCTTCCCGAGCATCGCTGCCGATATACGCCACTTCCTCTCCTCTGAGTGTGGCCTCGTGTTACGACGTACGTAGACGCCTGTGGGCATAGGGACAAGCTAGTGAGTTAGTGACCACAGTATACCCTATGCTTCCCGGACCACGTCAAACGCGCGAATAGCCCCGTATTCCACCACCTTGACAGGAGTTACCCACAGGTCTACTATCGGTCAATGCCGTGGCCGGATGACAAGCCCGCGCCACGGCGCAGCACGCGAGAACACGTGCCAGATAGAGTGCACAAAAACGGCCACCCAGGCCGTTTTTGTGTGTTGGGCTAACGGGGAGATCGTTCCTTGCCGACCACCTGTGACTTGAGGGCCCTCATATTGACCAGGAAGACGCGTGGGTCCACCCGGCAGGCGCCGGCCCAGAAGTCGCTCTCTACCCGGCGCATCTCCGGTGACTCCTGGAAAGAAAAATATCCCACGGGTAGTCGCTTAGACCCCTCGTACTGAAAGTCGATCCCGATGGCCTGGAACCCGTTGGTCGCAAGGGTAGCGGCAAGGCCAAGATCGCGCGTGCTGAACAGCTTTGGGTCCTCATTTTCCATATAAATCTGCTAATATCAGCACCTTTAGAAGGTGCACTTTACCCCCACATCCTACCTAAAGTCGATGCGGTTGCGCCCGCCGTAGACTTTAATGTAGACTATGAGTAGTCTGCCGCATGATAAGGGGAAGGTGAGTCGATGCCTGTGCGACTATAGGCATGTGACAGCTCTAGCCCCGGCGTCGGGTGCCGTTGGCCACAGGAGGCCAAGTGCTGCACCCTAGTCTACCGGCATGATCGTCCGCGGGTAGTGCCGAACCACCCCACTCCCGGATGCAGGCTTAATGGGGTGGGGCGCATAGATGCCTCATGGCATCGTGGATCTCACGGTGGCCCGTATCGCTAGTGAGATACTTACCCTAGGGAGTGCTCGAAAGGCAACCCCTGTCTAGACGGCGACGATACCCTACCTCCTACGACAAAGTCGTGGGGGGTAAGGGGGGTGTACCCTGGCGCATAGGGTAAGGTCCGGGGCTGAGGATCTGGTTAATCATCTAGATGTGCCTCTTGTGTGCCCATTCCCTATAACCAGTACATCGTCAGCCTCGAGTGGCTGGAGAGAGCAAAACTCATAAAGAAGAGGGACGACCACTGCCTAGCCTGTTTCTCTACCACGAGACTTCACTGCCACCACGGATCGTATGACAGACTCGGTCGTGAGCTAGACTCTGACCTATTCACCCTCTGCTGGTGGTGCCATGACAGGCTGCATGCCGCCTTCAAGGTGAAGACCGTGACGGTGGACTTGCTGACATTCACTAGGGAGTACATCAGAAAGAAGGCAGAGGCCACCAACCGGTCCATGGATGATAGGGGTAAGTCTACTAAAAGGGTTAACGTATTCGACGACTTTTTGATGGGCATGGCCGCCGGTAGGGATCCGCTCAGACGCCCAGCTTTGCCGGCCACGGAGCACCTATGGCAGCGGAAATATACGGCAAAGCAAGCAGCTAGAAAGGCCGCAAGAGAGGCTAGGAGTGACCGGAAGAGGAAAGAAAGGGAGAGGAGGCGTAGGGAGAAAAAGCTGTTTAAGCGGTGGGGTCTCCGATGACTCACGCGACTTGACAAGTGACTTGACGTATAGAGCCGGTCATCTACACTGAGAGCTATGGAAGCCACGCTTGTCTGCCAAGAACCAGGGTGCGGCGTCACTCTCAAACCTAGAAGCACCAAGGGCCTCTGCCGGCGTCATTACGACCGCAAGAGGAAGCGAGAGCTCTACGCCTTCAGGAAGGAGCGCGGGCTCAAGGTGGATGCCAAGGTTGGCCTGATCGCCATGGGCCTCAGCAAGAGGCTGAACAAGGTCGAGAGGGCAGCCAAGGCCAAAGCTTATGACGAGGCGCTCCCACCGGCTGGCAGAGTGGTGTGCCGTGACTGCTCGAGGTCTTTCTGGACCGAGGTGCCACACATAGACGCGGCGTGCATCTGGTGCCGGTCCATCCACGTCGTTAAAGTCCCCGTCTAACTATAGGAGATTGTAAGAGATTTAAGGAACTTGCATTATGGCCTACAAGTACTGCCCCAGTTGTGGCGAGCAGCTGCCACGTGATCCCAAGGATGAGGCAGTGCCGCCCGGCAACACGTCTCCCAGTCCTGCCGGCACCTGGACCTGGCCGTTCCCTGGGTCAGATGGGCCTACTTGGGGCCCTCTCCCAGGTGGATCGACGGGATGCCTCCATAAGGCCTGCGTGACGTGCCATGGCACCGGCATGGGCCCGTTTGGCCCATGCGTGCATGCACTGTCGTGCTTTTGCCCACTCTGTTCGCCAACGATGTGAAGATCCCTGACCAGTTCAAGGTCGGCGCCATCACCTGGTACGTTGAGATGGTCCCGCCCGGAGAACTCGACAACGACTGCGGTGACATGGATAGGGCTATGCAGAGGATCAGGATCAACCGGGATATGTCCACCGACATGCGTGAGGCGACCTTCCTCCATGAGCTGCTGCACGTGCTCGAGGTCGATATGGACCACTCGCACATAGAGACGATGTCGATGCTGCTTCACCAAGTCCTTAAAGGCATGGAGGTATGAGGTTCGAGGGAACACGCCCATCAAGGGCCGACAAGGACTTCACCACATACCTGTTCTGCCTTGGCCCGGCCGAGATGGCACTCATCATGGACTTGTGCAACAACGCACATAGGCAGATCCCTAAGAGCGTGCTGGAGTTGTCGCCTACTAGGCAAAGAGTCAAGCAGATCGCGAACACGCTTGCGGAGGTCATGGCCAAGCACTCCGTGCGCGGCATGAAGATCAGGCCTGAATATAGACTAAGATGATGACCTATGGCTAAGCAGAAGAAGTGGTGGGCGGTCAGGAACGTGAAGAACGGCGAGATCATCGACGTGACGGACAGCCATTACGACGCCAGGTCGTGCCGGGACGACATGAACTTCAACGGCGACGATAAGCCTCTCTTGAAGGACCACGAGATCGTCAAGGTCGAGGTGGTCGTTAAAGAGGAATGATATGGCAGCACGCAAAGACCTGCTGGAACTGAACTACCTGGTGGACGATGACACCGGCATGTACCATGTCGGAGAGATTGACTTCGGCATCCACTCTGGCGCCCTCGAGGACTACTTGCTAAGTTACGGCTATGAGGGTAAGAAGGAGATCGTAGCCATGCTCGGACACCTCATCTACGAGGTAGAGGATCGGTGGAAGAAGATGCAGCCACAGGGACAGGTAGCTAAGTCAGCTTAGGTCCACGTATGCCGAAGAACCCAGAGGGCAAGAATAAGTGTGCGGCGGTCCTGACGATCAGGGACGCCGGCAAGATGACGGCGAAGGGCCGCAAAGACATAGCGAAGTGGCTCATGATGCACGCTGACCAGTTCGTGGAGATGGGCCACAAGTACGATGAAAGGAAGTTCACCGGACGCTACATGGTGTCTGGGTGAGGATGGACGGGTGCCTCCGCCAGGGCCTATAGGGAGTTGGCGGTGGCACCTGCCGCCACAAGTTGACGGGGAGATGCTCTCAGAGTGAGGGCTGTCCCTGCACGCGCAGATGCCGGGTTGCTCCGGCCAGACTGACGGTTGCTCGTCGGCTGGATGGTGCGCGTGTGCAGGGGTATGTCACCCCATCCTCCAAAGACCGGAGACAGGGGATCGCAAGATCCTCCGTCGCCGCATGGAAGTATTGAGGGCCTCGCAACAATGAGGCTTAGGGGCTGGCACTCATCACCCAGCGCCGAAACATACAGTGGTAGAATGTCCACGCCCTCGCCGTTGATAACGGATCAGTACGAAGGGTAAAAACATACTTCCAGCCGGCGGCGATAGGCGAGGTTGCGGTAAATGGCGGAGTCGATACCCCATCCGCGTAATCCAGTCTTTCATCCTCGCCAGCCGCCTCTGCCACATGAGTAAACGGCCATCGGACGGATCCACCCGGTGGCCCTCCTACTCGTGTGGCCCAGGCGGCCTTTATAGGCCGCGGCGTTTCCGTGGCGAGAGTTGCGGAGACTGGAGGCGTATGATCAACCTCGGTTGGTCCGTCGCCTCGGCCTCCTGGCACGCTAAGAGCCTGTGATGATTCGTCGCAGTCACTCCTCTAGCGTCGGGAGGTCAAGGCGGCGTTAACAGGAGAGTGAAAGATGACGAAGTTCCTTGTTGGGTGCGCGTTCTTCTTCCTAGGGCTGGCGTTCCTGGCGTGGCTCCTCTGAGAGGGGCTTTTTAGCACCTTAGACGTATGCTATGATAGCGCTACTAATGATCACACCCCACTCAGCATGATCAGGATCCCAGTCAG
>ERZ1292623.219-Hain-H51-01um-R1-219-length-64397-cov-6_pt3 | contig 39332 bp, 37 predicted proteins | sample MGYA00564398_ERZ1292623 | MGnify/ENA primary metagenome ERZ1292623 (study PRJEB36523, sample SAMEA6512633) | groundwater metagenome | collected 2019-01-07 | study: AquaDiva: Metagenomics assemblies of 32 groundwater samples
TACGAGAACGATTTTGCAGCGTATGATATTTATTACTCGACCAATGCAGGTGTCAGTTATACGCTCCTTGTGACCAACACGGATTTGGAGGATAACACCTATTTACACGAAGTCTGCACGAGCACCTGTGTGGGGGAATCGTACGCCTACAAAGTGACGACGCGGGATAATATTGGAAATACTTCGGGAGACTCGAATGCGGTGCAAATTACCGCAACAGGAAGAACGACTGACGTAAGTGCGCCACTTATTCAAAGTGGGCCAACATCTGGAACAGCTGGTGTGAATTATATCCCCATCAATTGGACTGCTTCGGAAGCAGCGTTTTCCGCTGTTGCTTATGAACTCGCTCCATTTGGCGGCTCATCATTTGAAAATTCTCCAGCCGCAACGAGTACATCCATTGTTGCGGCTGGAGGGCAGCATGAAGTCAATATTGTTGGACTTACACCGGGCAGTCCATATGACTATGAAGTGCGCGCCATTGATGCATCAAATAATATCGGGCGAGCAACGTCGTCCCAACCATTTACATTTCCTGCAAAAACAAATAATACTTCTCCGAGTACTCCCTCCGTTACCGTCACTCCAAAAGAGAAAACAGCGCTGTTTGAAATATCTGCCGACAAAGATGTGATTGCACTTATTTCGGATGGTGCGCATGTGTACGGGTCGTATCAATATAAACGAAATCATACTATTGTTCCTCCCACAAATTATACTGCTTCGAGTCCACTGACGTACACCGTAACGATTCGAGATATTAATGGTAACGAAGCGGGAACCTCCGGAAGCGTGACACACGCGAACACCGGAGACACGTTCAGTCCAGTAATATCATCCACTACGCCCATTGCGGTTGATCCTGATGCGTTCACCGCAACCGTTTCATGGACAACCGATGAACAATCATCATCATTTGTGGAATATGGAACGGCAACATCCTCGCAAAATACCGCACTATATTCAAACACTACGGGGATGCGTGAATTCAAGATAAATCATAGTGTAAAACTCACGGGACTCTCATCCCAGCAGCAGTATTTCTTCAGAGTGCGCTCGGTAGATGGAGCAGGAAATGAGGTTATTTCTGATCAAGAAAGTTTTACAACGGACGCACCAGCATCAACCGACAGCGCCCCACCGGTAGTGAGTGGAGCGACTATTGTTGGTGCCCACACAAACAGCGTGTTGATGCAATGGAGCACGAACGAAGATGCAACATCCGTGTTGGAAGTTTCAAAATCAACCTCATTTACTGACATCTACCGCGCGAGTAATCCAAACCTCACCCAGAATCATATGCTAGAAGTGGCGGGACTTCCCGATGCAACATTCTGGTACGCCCGTATTAAAAGCGCTGATCCCCGTGGGAACACGGTACCCGATTCTGACACTATCTATAAATTTGGAACATTAAAAAATACAAATCAAATTGTGATTTCAAATGTGAACGTCAGTATCAACGAACAACAGACGACGGTCACATTTATCACTAATGTTGCAGCAGTTGGATACGTCGAATATGGATTTAATCGTGGACTAGGGGAAGTGTATGGAAATATGTCCCCGACAACAAATCATTCGATCGTGCTTCCAACAGATCTCCTTGGAAAAGTGACATATACGTTTCGGGTACGCGCCAGAGCGACTAATGGTGACGAAGAAACTTCGGAAGACGTAGCGATCTTCATTGCACCTCCATCTGCCGCAACAGAGAAAAAAGATGATGTAACTCCACCAGTCATTTCAAATATAGCAACTCCAATTATCACAGCAAATTCTGCGGTCGTAACGTGGCGCACCAGTGAGCTCGCGTTGACCGCTCTTGATTATGGTCTCTCAACACTCTACGGAGTCGAGGTCGGAACCTCAACGACAGATTTTAACACCACACATTCGGTTACACTGACGAACCTGCAGCCAAATACCATATATTATTATCAAATCACTGCCACGGATGAGGCTGGGAACATTTCGAGCTTGAGTGCGGATACGTCTGGCGTCTCATTCTCATTTAAAACTGCCGAGGAAACTGCCGGGACCGAGGAGCAAATTGTTCCTGGGGAATGCAATTCCACAGCGGGCATTGGCATCAGCGGTATTGAAGCGTATGAGGTGAAGTCGAAATCAGCAAAAATTAAATGGTATACCAATGAAGACACGATTGGCACGGTCGAATACGGACTTTCCAGCGGATCTCTGGACGATTTTGTGAGCGCGGGGCCAACATTTAAATCTGACTTTACTGTTTCGGTTGACAGTTTGAAAACCGGCACAGAGTATTTCTATAAAATCACCGCCTTGAATTCCTGTGGTGTGCAGTCATCAAGTCTTGAAAAAACATTCACTACACTCGCAAGTACCACCGAAGAAGAGGCACTTGATGAATTAGAAGAGCAGTTGCTCGAGGAGGCAAACAAACAGCAACTGGAACTGCTTGAAAGTTTTACCGCACTCTCATCGTCCACTCAAGCGCTCCTTCAAGATTTCCTCGCAGGGATTAAATTAGTTGGAGAGGAAGAGCGGGCAAAGGCGCTCAAGGTACTGTTTGGAGAACTCGCGGGGCCACCTCGCATTTTGGGATCAAAGCCAAACGTGACGGTCACCGACACCACTGCAATTATTGAGTGGGAGACGCTTACTGAAACAAACAGTATTGTTTCGTATGCTTCGGACATAGAATTCGAAGATGATAAAGATAATCCGTATACGAAAGAGGCGGGGAAGAAATCAGAATTTGTCACAGTTCACAAAGTAACGCTGACGGAATTGAAGCCGTTCACGTCGTACAATTTTCAAATCAGCGGTGAAGAAAAGGGCGGAACAAAAACGATAGGCATAAATCGTACATTTAAAACACTGCCCATTCAGCCGAAATTTGATGAATTCAAAATCGGAGACATTACGGAATATTCCGTGCGCGTGAGCTGGAAAACAAACATTCCCACCAAAGCGGTGATCAATATCCAGGATAGAACAACGGGAGAAGGGCGCACCATCGAAGTAAGCGACGTGCAATTAGAGCATGAGTATGTGGCAAAAGACCTGAAGTCCGAAACAAAGTACGCGCTCTTTATTGTGGCACAATCAGAAGAAGGTGAAACGGTGCGCACCGATCCGCGCAACTTTCAAACGAGTCCCGATAATATACCTCCCGAGATTACTTCAGTGCGCACAAAACTTACGCTCTCTACCGGACGAGAAGATAATGTGCAAGCGGTGATCACGTGGTCTACCGACGAATCTTCAACGTCCCAGGTAGAGTATGTTGAAGGCGCGCGGCTTGAGGGATCAAATCTCCAAAAATCACCGACAATGAGTGATATTACCTCAAGTCACGTGATCGTCATTACGAGACTACGCCCAGCAACAATCTACACTTTTCGGGTTGTTTCGACGGACGCCGCGGGGAACAGGGGAGAATCTCGACAATTCAAGATTTTTACTCCTCGGAAGGAAGAGTCAGTGCTTGAGCTTATTATTAAGAACTTTGAAGACGCATTTGGGTTTCTGAAGGAGCTCTAATACTATGCCAACACCCATTATATCCATTCGCAATGCATCCGTAGTATATGGCGAGCACTCCGGCACTCCCCAGCGTGCGCTTGACGATATTTCACTTGATATTTATGAGCATGAGTATGTGATTTTCTTTGGGCCATCAGGATGTGGAAAATCGACAATACTGTATGCCATTGCAGGGCTCGAGCAATTGAGTTCAGGGTCCATTGCGTCAAATGGATATGCGCTTGATTCACTCTCGGTAACCGATGCGATTCGGTATCACCGTTCTTCTATCGGAATGGTATTTCAGGCGTACTATCTCATTAGTACGCTCACGAATATGCAAAATGTGACACTTCCACAGGTGTTTACGAGTAAATCGAAAAGGGAACGGGAAGCCGAGGCAATGCAGTATCTCTCCCGATTTGGTATTGACGAGCAGGCACATAAATTTCCAAACCAACTTTCCGGAGGTCAGCAGCAACGCGTTTCTATCGCGCGAGCGCTCATCAATAAAGCGCCAATTTTACTTGCGGATGAACCCGTTGGAAACCTCGATTCAAAAGCGGCGGAAAGCGTGCTTGAAGTATTCACGCAGCTTAATAAGAAAGATGGCAAAACCATTATCATGGTCACGCACAACCCAAACCACCTAAAATATGCAGACCGCGTATTTTATATGAAAGATGGAAAAATTGTGCGCGAAGTCCGTAATGTAGAAGCAGAAATCCAGGAGAAGAAAGAACAAGAAGTACAGCCATTCATCAATCACGGACTCCAAGAATTTGCAAAAATATATCCGCATCTTGAAGAAGATGAGCTGAAGGCGAAAATGGTTACGTGGTATTTGCTCAACGAGCTTGATATTCAGGCAGAACAGCGATTAGAGCAGATTGTGGGTGAGTACATAAAGAAAAAAATCTCGCTCGAAGAATTTCAAAACATTGCAACCGCTCCAATTCGGAAGTCTGGAATTGGTCTCTATCATCCGTTTGCAGAAAGAATGTCCAAGCGACTCGATCATATCGCACGCATGAGTGAGTACATGATCGAAAAATTCCGATCCTACCCTTCATCGTATGAAGAATATCAAATTATTCTCGATACCGTCACCGCATATCTACTTGAGATTACCGAGCACAAATCAACACCGGAATTACTTACGCGTTTGCAGAGCATCATTAAAAGCCGTCTTGAAGGATCTCTCGGGCATGATGGATTTATGGCGCTCCTCGATAAACCGTTTGCGCAGGGTGGAGCGGGTCTCAATGTGCGCACCGCGCGAAATATTGCCAGGCAACTCGAGCTCATTTTAATGAACTTTGATGAAATGAAGCGTGGTATTGGTGATAAAAAACTACGCCCGCACCTCTTTGGAATAAAGAATAAGGGGGAGATTCGCAAAGACGCTACTGACATACCGACTAAACCTATTTCAAAAGAGGTCATTGTTCCAAAAGTAACGGAACCTGTTAAAACAATCGCTGATGTACCAATTAAAGCGATGCGCGCTACACCAATCGTGCAGAAGCCAGTTGCCGCATCCACTCCGAGCGCCGCACCAACCAAGAAAGAGGAGGTACCAATTTCACAGACGTCGCCGGTAGTGCACACTCCTCGTATTGACGAGGCGAAGCGCGCTGTTCAGGAAAGTGAAAAGAAGATGTCGCCGGCTATTGAATTCCCGCGTGATCCCGTTGAAGTGGATACGAGCGTAGATACACCTTCAGCTGTCCTACCAACGAAACGGGTACACACCGCAGTCAGAAAATCTGAAGTTGTGGTTCCGGCAACATCGCACGCGAAGTCAAAGAGTGATTTAGGGAGTCTCGAGCGCATGACCGTTGAGCAACTTGAACGACTCACCGAGAATGCACTGAAATTGACCAATGGCTCATTTGTGTTACCAGAAGTTGCCACGCCGCAATCGGAAATTGCTCGCGACACCAATGATTTCGATGCGTCATCTGCAGCGACAGCTAAGTCCGTGGCGTCGGTTGTTCCCACGGTGCCCGCACGCACACCCACTTCTTCTCTCTTAATACCGAAGCCACATGTTCCTCATGTCATTATGCCGAAACCATCCTCGTCGGGAGATATTCGGTCATATACGAAACCCATCCAACATCCCGCACACGCGCAAAGCGTTCTTCCACCAAAACCACCGCCGCGGATGTATGTTCCTATTGAGGGGCTTGTAGACACACAAGCGCGTTCAGAATCCAAAGAGAAACCAACTGCGCATATTGTGTCCGCTGAACATACATCGCTCGACACTCCGCATGTCGTATTTGCGGACAAAATTGACGATGTACGCGGAGAACGGCCAAGAAGAATAATCACCATTCAATAACTATGCGAGTATCAGATACGCTATCGCTTTCAACCCGCATGTTCCATACGCGCATGCTCCGTACCGCGCTCACCATTCTTGGCATGTCCGTAGGTATTGGCACGATTGTCTTTCTTTTTTCACTTGGCACGGGTCTTCAGGTGCTACTCATCGAAAGTATTGCGCAAAGCGAAGCGCTACTTTCACTCGATGTCTACCCTGCGGATGCGGAATTATTGAAGCTCGATACAAAGGCGCTTGAAAAATTCAACACTATATCCAGTGTGACAAAAGTTGTTCCGGTATCAATTCTTGCCGCCCAACTCACAGATTCTGAAGGAACGACTGACGTAAGCGCACAAATTGCCGAGCCAGCTATTTTCCCAATGAATGGGTTTAGTGAGGATAAAATTGCGCCAGGAAAGCTCTATGATGTGGGCGATGACAGCGGAGTGCTCGTTGCATCTTCGCTTGCCGAAACATTTGCATGGACACCAGAAGAGATTCTTGGAAAACAAGTAACACTTACAATATTTATCGAAGAAACGGTTGAATATACCGCCACCAGCACCACGGTAGTCGCTACAAACGAGCTCGTAAAAAATGCGGTGATCATTGGTATTATTCCATCGGAATCTCCCACCGTGTATTTTTCACCTGGGCTCATTCCGGAAATTACGATGAAGGAATATACGCAGGCAAAAGTGGGAGTAGAGAATGCCGATGTGCTTGATGGGATTCGAAATACTATTCTCGAGATGGGATTTAGTGTGCAGGCACTTTCGGACGTGGTAGATCAGGCAAATAAAGTCTTTCGGGCGGTGCAAATTATTCTCGTGGTGTTTGGTGCCGCCGCGCTTGTGGTATCTGCGATTGGTATGATTAATACGATGACCATCGCATTTCTTGAACGCACACAAGAAATTGGTATTATGCGATCTCTGGGCGCAAGCCGCGTTGATATGTTTTGGCTATTTCTTATCGAGTCAGGTCTTATGGGATTTCTTGGAGGCGTGGGAGGGGTGTTAATAGGGCTCCTCGGTCAGGTGATTGTCACCACGGGTCTTGATTTTCTCGCAAGTCAGTTAGGAGGAACGCAGGTTGACATCTTTAAGACCCCAATATGGTTTGTGGCAATTATTATTATCTTTTCGACGATGGTGGGGTTTGTGACGGGGATTTTACCGGGACGGCGAGCCTTTCACCTCAATCCGCTCACCGCGCTCAAGTATAAATAATGGGGGCACAAATTAGCACTCTTGACATGAGAGTGCTAATGTTTTTATGATACCCATATGTTAGAGGGAAGAGACTCAAAAATCCTTTTTGCGCTTATTGACGCCTATATTCACTCGGCAGCTCCAGTGCCATCTTCGTATTTGTCGAGGAAATTTAGAGGCGCACTGAGTCCCGCGACGATTCGTAATCATTTCATACGCCTCACAGACGAGGGATTTTTAGAGCAGCCGCACACCTCCTCTGGCCGTATTCCGACGGAAAAAGCAGTACGCACGTATGTGGACGCCTTGTTTGACTCGTATCAAGAGCAGATCGAAGATCAGCGCATACTTACGCATGTGATGGCTGAACGCATGAGAGAGCGCATAGCGGAAAAATATCAGGTACTCGCTGGTACCGTCAGTGAGGATCGTAGTATGAAACTTTCGGGATTTGAACAATTATTTCAGTCTCCTGAAATGCGTAATGAAGAGACGCTGCGCCACGTCGGATATGTACTTGATCACTTCATGAGTGGGTATGGCGCACTTCTTGAACGATTTGAGGGACGCCCCATTACGGTATTTATTGGAAGTGATTTGGCGGGTGCACGTACCACGGGTATGAGCATGGTTGTAGCTCCCATTGAACCCCGCGGTGCGCTATTTATTGCAGGTCCCATGCGTATGCCGTATCAAACAATTATTGAAGAGCTATTTCATATATGAGCGAGGATACACATCCAAACGGGAGCCCCCCCGAGCAAGATTCCATAGAGGCACTCCAAGCAACGTGCGAAGAGTATTTGAATGGATGGAAACGAGCAAAAGCAGATTTTGCGAATGCCGAACGCACGTGGAGAACGCACACCGCAGAGCTCGCGCGGTACGCCGAGGAGCGGGTACTCCGGGAAATGCTGGAAATCGCAGATGCACTCGATGAGGCGGTCAGACATACGAGCGACGAAGGCATTGAACAGATTCGACGAAAAATTCTTTCAATCCTAGCGCGAGAGAAGGTAACACTAATTACGGTTACGAAGGGAGATCTGTTTGATCCTTATATACATGAGGCGATCTCTGGAGAAGGTGAACAGATCGCAGTCATTGTTCGCAATGGATATATGCATGAAGATCAGGTGCTTCGTCCCGTGCAAGTGATGGTGAAATAACTAACAATATAATCAATTACATATATGTCAAAAATTCTTGGAATCGATTTGGGCACAACAAATTCCGCTATGGCTGTCGTAGAGGGAGGGGAGCCGCGCATTATTGAAAATGCTGAAGGGAATCGCACCACGCCTTCTATTGCGGCCACTGGCAAAGGCGGAGACCGGCTCGTGGGGCTTCTCGCAAAGCGTCAAGCGGTGACGAATCCAAAGGGAACAATATACTCCGCGAAGCGACTTATTGGGCGTAAATTCGATGACGAGGAAGTGCAACGGGATAAAGCATTACTTCCATACGACATTCAAAAATCTGCAAATGGAGGTGTCGAAATAAAACTTGGAGATAAGTGGATGCGTCCCGAGGAAGTTGCCGCAATGGTGCTCCAAAAACTCAAAGCAGATGCGGAGAAGCGGTTAGGTACGAGTATTACAAAAGCAGTCATTACGGTACCTGCATATTTTAATGATGCACAGCGAAAAGCAACGAAAGATGCGGGTGAAATTGCGGGTCTTCAGGTTGAGCGCATCATCAATGAACCAACTGCTGCCGCACTCGCATATGGACTCAATAAAAAGACCGATGAAAAAGTGGTCGTGTACGACTTCGGCGGGGGCACCTTTGATGTCAGTGTGCTTGAAATTGCAGACAAAACAGTGGAAGTAAAAGCAACGGGAGGAGATACACATCTCGGGGGAGATGATTTTGATTATCATATTGTAAAATGGATTATTGATGAATTTAAGAAACAGTCGGGCATTGATGTATCAAAAGATACGCTCGCGCTCCAGCGCCTCAAAGAAGCCGCTGAAAAAGCAAAACATGAGCTTTCCAGTACCATTGAAACTGAAATCAATATTCCATTCATCACGTCAGATGCAAGCGGTCCGCAGCACTTGCTGATTAAAATGACGCGCAATCAACTCGAGCAATTAGTGCGCGAGCACATTGATCGTTCCATTGAAATTACAAAAAGTGTCATTCGCGATTCTGGGATGAACATTACGGACATCAACGAAATTATTCTTGTGGGAGGTCAAACACGCATGCCCGCAATTCAAGAGGCCATTCGGGAGCTCTTTGGTAAATCACCGAATCTTTCAATAAACCCCGATGAGGTAGTGGCGGTGGGAGCCGCGGTACAAGCAGGAGTGCTACAGGGGGATGTCAAAGATATTTTACTCCTGGATGTGACTCCGCTCTCTCTGGGACTTGAAACGCTTGGGGGTGTGATGACAAAGCTTATTGAGAAAAACACCACAGTTCCAACTTCGAAATCACAAGTGTTTTCAACAGCAGCAGACAATCAAACATCGGTGGAGGTGCATGTACTCCAGGGAGAGCGAGAAATGGCAAACAGTAACAAAACGCTCGGACGCTTTATTCTGGACGGCATTCCACCGGCACCAAGAGGGCTGCCGCAGGTCGAGGTCGTATTCGACATTGACGCCAATGGTATTCTCTCCGTGAGCGCAAAGGATAAAGCAACAAATAAACTACAGTCTATTCGTATCGAAGCGCAAAGTGGACTTTCAAAGGATGATATCGAGCGCATGAAAAAGGATGCGGAAGTGCACGCAGAGGAAGATCGTAAAAAGAAGGAAGAGATTGAAATGAAAAATACCGCTGAATCTCTTATCTACACCACGGAAAAGACAATACGAGACGCCGGTGATAAAATAACTGCAGAAACAAAGACGGGGCTCGAAGATCATATCACGGCCGTAAAAAAGGCGCTGAGTGAGAACGATCAAGAACAGACTAAAAAAACTACTGATGCGCTCTCCGCGGCGCTCTCTCATGCGGGAGAGGCAATGTATAAGCAATCCGAGGCACAGAGTGGCGCCGGAGGCACATCAGAAACAAAAGAACATATCAAAGACGTAGAACACGAAGATCTTGGAAACGACGGAAGCAAATAGTAGCACGCGTACACGCATCAGCTGGAAGGAGATGCTGCTCTACGTCGTACTGTTTGCATCCGCATGCTGGTATTTTTTTACGTTACGAGCGGTGCTCCCGGATGTGCGTATGAGCGATAATGCAATTGTGTGGGGGTTTGCGACGCTTACCGTGTTTTCGGTGTGGTACGGGGTCACCATGATCCTGACCGCACGTTCAGCGTATTGGAAATATGCATGGATGATTGTTGCTGTTGCCGCACTAATTCCGCAAGTGGTATTTCTGCAAGTGATCCCAGTTGGCGCCCTATTTGCTGTTGGTATGCTCATTCGCAACCGCGTGCGCCACATTGTGGAAGATGAGCGCGACACATTCTTTTTTCAACCCCTTCGTGTAGCGTACGGCTTTTGGTTTACCGTGATGGCGCTCATTATCGCAATCTCGTTTTACAACACGCGCCCCGCAGTTGCGGCCACACTGCAATCTGCATTAAAGCGTGAGCATATCGTCGCAGTGATGCAAAAAATTGAACCTATTCTCAAACAAACGTCTCCAAATTTTACAGCGGAGCAGACAGTCGAATCATATATTCTTGCGCAAATTGATGATCAAGTTCCTGCGTATCTCCGCGCAGAATTGGTACGCCAACAACTTTCAGCGCTGAATACAAAATACAACACCACTATTGAGCCGGATGATACGATGGCTGATGTGAGTTATGAGATTGTGTTGGCGTTCGCAGATAGGCCGTTTGGCAGTGTGGGGAGTATTTCGCAATATTTTGCAAGGTATTTTCCCATCGTGAGCGCAATCGGTATATTTTTCACGCTACAGTTTCTGTTTTTCTTCCTTAAATGGGCCGTTATCCTTATTGCGCTCGGCGTGCTTCGCACCATGGACAATCTGCATCTCATCACGTATAAAGAACGTATTGTGACTGTTAAATATCCCACAATTTCATGAAGGACTATTACAATATCCTTGGTATTTCAAAGTCATCCACGAAGGATGATATTAAAAAGGCATACCGTAAACTCGCGCATGAATTTCATCCCGACAAGCATCGTGACCCAGAAAAGCGCAAGGAGGCGGAATCAAAGTTTAAAGAAATCAACGAGGCGTATCAGGTGCTCTCCAACGACGAACAGCGCAAGCAGTATGACATGTTTGGTGCCGCAGGTCCTGGTGTAGGAGGAGGATCTCCCAATGGTTGGGATTTCAGCGGATTTGATCCCCGCAATTTTGGAGGCGGTGGATTTAATGTGGACATGGGCGAAATTTTCGAAGACTTCTTTGGGTTTGGAGGAGGTGGAAAGCAGCGCGAAAAACGCGGGCGAGATATTTCCATCGATATTGAAATTCCATTTCAAGAATCACTATTTGGTACCGATCGCCGAGTGCTTATCCGGAAAATTGCCGCATGCACCGTATGCCAGGGATCCGGAAACGCCAAGGGATCAACAACAAAATCCTGCACAACGTGCCAGGGATCTGGAACCGTGCGTCAATCTCGTCGCACACTTTTTGGCACATTTGCCCAGCTCACCGAGTGTACACACTGTGGTGGAAAGGGAACTATTCCGGAAAATCCGTGTAAACCCTGTGGCGGGACCGGTGTGCATCCCGCAAATGAGGAAATCCATATTGTAGTACCTCCAGGTATTCGTAACGGAGAAGTGATTCGTATGTCCGGTAAAGGAGAGGCAATGCCGAACGGGGGACCCGGAGATCTCTACGTAAAAGTACACGTACTCAAGCACGAAAAATTCCATAGAGAAAATGATGACCTGATTATGGATTTGCACGTCGCGCTTTCAGACGCACTGGTAGGCGCTGATAGGTCTATTGAAACACTCGAGGGAAAAACAAATATCAAAATTCCCGCAGGCACACAAACAGGGGACATGCTACGCATTCGTTCCAAAGGATTTCCGAGGGGAGAGGGAACGGAACGCGGAGATTTGTTACTTGAAGTACATATTGAAATGCCGCGTCGCGTGACCAAGCGTATTAAAGAAATTGCAGATGAAATGAGAAAAGAAGGATTCTAATATGTTCACTCCCGCTCCCGAAATTTTAATTTCAATTTTTATGGTGGGCTCGCTATTTCTGTGGGGACTCCAAGAGCGCGCAAGCCGTGTGGTGGCGTTTGGTCTTACTGCCCCCATTACCACACTTACCGTGTGGTCACTTTCCGTGCTGTATCCGCAAATTTCCGGATATATTCGTCTTGGAGTATTTGTGTTGATTCAATTACTCATTCTCGGTATGTTGCTCAAAGGGAAGTTACTTGCTCGGTCGTTGAGTGCGTGGTGGGCGAGCGGGCTCGTAGCAATTACCGCAACTGGATTTACGATTGCACTGATATCAACATATCAGGTATGGGAAGGGATTTTTCAACTCTCCAGTCTCGGTTCTCTATTATTTTTCGGGGAGATCCGCGTGCTCATCTGGACCGCGGTGTTTCTATTGAGCGCGTCTACCATCAAACACGCATAGTGCTCACCAATCACTCGCGGAGTAATAGGACCTATTCGAGTGAATAGGCGAATACGACTTGACTGTTTGAGCGCGGTGATTTTTTATGATACAACTAGAGAGTTCGAATAGTGCCTTTGTGCTTTCGTCTTTTTATGATTTGGTGACTTATGATCTCGTGCTTTCATGATCTCGTGCTTTTATGTTTTAATGTTCTCGTGCTTTCATGTTCTCGTGCCTTATTGATTTAATGTTTCTGTGATTTAATGTTTTAATGTTCTCGTGCTTTCATGATCCCCGCCCATTCCGCCAGCCGGCGGATCAGTTGGTAGAGTACAATAATATCCGCCCATAGCTCAGTTGGTAGAGCAACGGCCTTTTAAGCCGCGGGTCCTTGGTTCGAATCCAAGTGGGCGGACAGCAGTACGATTGTGGAAATATTTTCTCGGTGATACTGTATTTGAAGAAGCAGTATAGGAGGAACTCAGGTGAAAGGAAAAAAATTTCAAGGGCTAATCAACGAGCCAGTTGGTAAATATGATCTGCAGGTCTTCGGTGACAAGTGGTGTGTCGAACTGGACAATAAAAGATTTCATATCCATCAGGGGTATCGTCGTGGACCGAGGCCCGAAGAAGTTCGAGTCGTTCCCTGTGATCATACATGCACGCACCTTTCCGACATCCCGGACGAAATATGGCAAAAAGCCAACACTGTGCTACGAAACGCACAGGTGTGAATACTTGAACAAAAGAGCCCCGATCCGCCATCCGCCAACCGGCGGAGGTGGATCAACAGGCTTTTTTTGTTTCGACGCAAGAGACATTTCGCGCTAGAATACATGACATGGATTTTTCAACCGGGATTATCGCACTACTCATTGGCCTTGCTGTAGGAGCTATTGCTGTGTTTATGTTGCGTGGGCGCTCCTCTTCCGACAGCTCCGGGATGCAGCTGCTGCAACAACAAATTGGAGACCTCACGCGCACGATTGACCAGCGAATGGGGGAGTCCTCGCGGCTTATGCACGAGACGGTACGCTCACAGTTTTCAGAGTCTTCAAATATCATTCGTGAAGTGACGGAGCGCCTTACCAAGCTCGACGAAACGAACAAGCAAGTCATCAACTTCACCGATCAACTGCAATCCCTGCAGGATATTCTTAAAAATCCAAAGCAAAGAGGAATTCTCGGGGAGTACTATTTAGAAACATTGTTAAAAAACGTCATGCCGGTTGGCAGCTACCAGATGCAATACGCATTTGCCGATGGCGAAATCGTCGACGCAGTAGTATTTGTGAAAGATAAAATTATTCCGGTTGACTCAAAATTCAGTCTGGAAAATTATAATAGAATTTTTGAAGAACGCGACGAAAATGAAAAAAAGCGCCTTGAAAAAGTGTTTGTGAATGATTTAAAAAATCGTATCCAAGAAACCGCAAAGTATATTCGCCCGGGAGAACAAACAATGGATTTTGCGTTTATGTTTATTCCGCACGAAGCCATTTATTATGATTTGCTCATCAACCGGGTCGGCGCCGTTGAAGAAAGCACAGAAACGCTCATTCAGCGCGCAGCGAGTAAGTATAAGGTGATTATTGTTTCTCCCACTTCATTTTTGGCATATCTGCAGACCGTGCTCCAGGCGTTAAATGCCATGCAAATTGAGGAGAAAGTAGTGGACGTCATTCGGCGAGTGGGTGAACTGGGAAAGCATTTGGCGACATATGAGCAATATATGGGTAAGGTCGGGAACACGCTTGGTACCACGGTGGGGCATTATAACCTCGCCTATAAGGAGCTAAAAAAGATTGATAAAGACGTACTGCGCATTACCGGGGAAGCCCCCGGCATCGAGCCAATAGCACTTGATAAACCGGAGGAGGCGTGATAATATCCCAGGCACTATATATGGCGAAATTCGCAATCATTGATACCGGCGGGAAGCAATACCTCACCCACGATGGGGAGACGTTGTCTATCGAAAAATTGCCCGTGGACGAAGGAGGGAAGGTGGTATTCGATAAAGTACTGCTCACGGTTGATGGAGAAACAATTACCGTGGGAAAACCCTATATTGTTGGTGTGACCATAGAGGCAGACGTGCTTAAACAAGGGCGCGGCCGTAAAATTCGCATTATGAGGTATCACTCAAAGACAAGACAACGCCGCAGGCAAGGACATCGCCAGCCGTTTACACAAGTCAAAGTAAAATCACTCTAATCCGCAGGCTGGCGGACTAGGGTGTTTTATTTCGTGCCGCAAACGCATGCTTAATAGTATCGCGATCAGCGTATTCGAGTTCTGATCCAGTAGAGAGTCCTCGCCCAAGTCGCGTAATAGTAAGCGTAGGGCGGGTAAGCGGCTCTAGTATTTTTGTGATATATGCCGCGGTCATATCTCCGTCAGCAGTCGCGGCGAATGCGAGCGTAATTTCTAAGGATTCCTCTGCGCGCTGCGTACCGGCCTGTTCGATGCGTGCATAGAGTGCGCGTATCCGATCTCGTACCGCTGCATCGTCCGGTCCTCCAAGAATAAACCCACGGAGCAAATGGAACCCCACGCCCTCAATCCCACTGCGCTCAAATGCATCAATATCCTGGTCTTTTTCAACAACAATGATGTGAGAAATATTTCCCGACTGACACGCATTACAGATATTGTGACCCGATTCAACTACACGCATACATACGTTACATCGAGTAACCCCGCGAGAAAGCGCAATCAATGCCTCACCAAGTTCGCGCGGCGCCGCCTCTTTCATATCGATGAGTGCATAGACAAATCGTTCCGCTTGCCTGGGACCGATACCGGGAAGATGCTGTAAGAGTTCAATCACTTTTTTTATAACATCTGGTCGTGTCATGTTTAGAGTTGGTGCGTTTCTGCGCCCATTTCACCCTGCGCCGCAGCGAAGTGGCGCTCGATCGGCAGGAATCGCGCTTTTTCTCCGTCAAAGAAGAGCTCTATTTTTCCGGTAGGTCCGTTCCGATGTTTTTCCACCATAATTTCGGCGATATTTTCGCGTGCGCCCTCTCTCTTCATTTTGTCCTCGCGGTAAATAAACATCACCACATCCGCGTCTTGTTCAATAGACCCTGATTCACGAAGGTCAGAAAGACGTGGAATGGGCGGGTGACGTTGTTCAATGAGACGAGACATTTGCGAGAGCGCAAGCACTGGAACATCAAGCTCTTTTGCGAGCGACTTCAGAGAACGAGAAAACTCGGAAACTTCCTGGACGCGGTTATCTGTTTTTCTACGTCCCTCCATGAGCTGTAAGTAGTCGATAATAATGAGTCCAAGTCCATGCTCCGCCTTGAGTCGCCGCGCCATCGCACGCATTTCTATTGCAGTGTTTGATGCTGCGTCATCAATAAAAATAGGGGATTCTGAAAGTTTAGACAGCGCATCTTGCACACGCTGAAAATCGCCCTGGTCTGCACGAAGTTTCCCAGTGCGCAGGCGCCACAGATCCACATTGGCCTCTGCGGCGATGAGGCGATCAATCAGCTGTTGTGTGGACATTTCAAGACTAAAAATTCCAACGGGAATTTTATGCTTCACGGCAACATTTCGAGCGATATCGAGAGCAAGAGATGTTTTTCCAACTGAAGGGCGAGCGGCAAGAATCACGAGATCGGAAGGCTGGAGTCCTGAAAGTAATTTATCAAGATCCGCAAATCCCGTAGGTACCCCGCGAAGCGCCGCATCTCCACGGTGCAGACGATCGATACGTTCCCATGCTTCTGCAAGCGCAGTCTTTGCACTAATAAATCTTTGTCGGAGAGATTTTTGTGAAATATTAAACACGCGACGCTCCGCGTCATCAAGGAGGAGCTCCACATCCGTGTTCTCTTGAAAACTCTGTTCTCCGAGCTGATGTGATATATGAATGAGTTCACGGAGCACTCGCTTTTTTTTGATGGTATCCGCGTAGTGTTGTATATGTGCGGCAGTGGCAACTCCGCCGGTGAGTTCCGCGAGGTATGCCCGATCCCCGGCTTCTTTCAGTGCCCCGGATTCTTTGAGGCGTGTGGAGGTAGAGACGACATCGATGGGAATATTTTTTGCGAATAAATCCACCATTGCCGTGTAAATCAGATGGTGCTCGCGCTTATAAAAATCTTCCGCGTTCAACATATCCGCAATTTTTTCAATTGCGCGCGGGTCGAGCATTAATGAGCCAAGAACTGCTTTCTCGGCATCCTCATCGTGTGGAGGAACTTTAAACGGAGCGTCCATTGCTCACATAGTACCGGGAGGAATATGCACGCCACAAGTGCCGCTTTGAGCAAAAATGACATGCAAGGTGTGCATGCCGAGCTCTCATGCGCTCGCACATGCGCAATGTGTCTGCAGTTACTACACATATGACCTCACTCCTTGACAGACCGCAGCGAATAAGAGCTTGGTAAACCCCTAATTTCTGGTTATAACTTGTGGACGATGGGTCCCGAAGACGTATCCTCAATACTCCATCCGAGTGATTTGAGTTGTTCACGGATGGTATCTGATAACGTCCAGTCCTGCTGTGCTCGCGCACGTTCTCGTTGGGCCACGAGTGCGGCAATATCACTTGGGATGGTTACGTTCATGATGTTACGCTTCGTAAGCCCAAGACCAAGTAGGGTGTCCGTTTCGCGGAGCATGCGTTGAGAGATTCTCCCGGCATTCAATTCAGTCCACAGCCATGCAATTGCCTTGGGGGTATGGAGATTATCGGCAATATAATCCCAAAACGGTAGAAGAGATTCACGAGAAAGTTTTTTGGGCGCACGTGCGTAGGCCTCAATCAGACGCTTCCGACCTACGCTGGCCGCCTCCAGTGCATCCCAAGAGAAGGTGACTGGCTGTTGCCAGTGGGAAAGTAACATCATGTAGCGAAAATCGAGCGGATCGAACTTTCGCGCGCGGATATCATCGAGCGTTACCACATTTCCTTTTGACTTTGCCATTTTGGCGTCCTCTCCCGAACCAGGGAGCACAAGAAAGTTGATATGCATCCAATATTTTACAAATGGTTTATGCGTCACTGCCTCTGATTGCGCAATTTCATTTGAGTGGTGAATATTAATGTGATCAATACCACCCGTATGAATATCAATGGTGCTGCCTAAATATTTTATGCTCATTGCGGAACATTCAATGTGCCACCCCGGAAATCCCACTCCCCACGGAGACTTCCATTCCATTTGGCGACGTGCACCGGCAGGCGGAGAAAACTTCCACAGCGCAAAATCAGTGGGTGAGCGCTTTTCTCCTACTGCAACGCGCGCACCACTTTGCAGCCCCTTGAGATTCTTCTGCGCCAGTATTCCATAAGTTGGAAATTTTGCCGTATCAAAATAAATTCCATCGCTCGTGCGGTATGTCAGGCCTTTCTGCTCTAGTGCGCGTACCATCGCGATTTGCTCCTTTATGTGTTCTGAAGCCCTCGGGTAAATGTCCGCCTTCAGAATTCCGAGTGCACGCACGTCTGTCTTGTACAGGCGTTCATAGTATTTTGTAATCTGCTTTGCAGTTTTGTGCTGTGCACGCGCTTCACGTTCTACTTTGTCCTCTCCGTCGTCAGAATCTTCGGTCAGATGACCAACGTCAGTGATATTAAGGACATGATGCACCGTGTACTTTTCATGCAGGAGCGCGCGCTTCAAAATATCCACCATAATATAGGTTCGCAGATTTCCGACATGTGCGCGCTGATAGACAGTCGGCCCACAACTATAGAGCGAAATGGACGATTTCTTTTGTGGAATAATCGGCTGAACGGTGCCTCCGAAGGTGCTGAAGAGTCTCATAGCAATTCGGTGATCATAATGGTAGCGTAGCATTTTGTGCACAGGCCCTGCCATACGCTATACTGGAACAAATGCGAAATGCAAAGCTGGTGACAATTGCGAGCGCACTGATCCTGGTGGGGATCGTCTTTGTTTCAGGAATGTATGTCGGATACGAACGGCGCCCATACATTGAGCGTGTCATTGGCGTGAGTAATCAGCAATGGGGAGTCAAGAATGGTGACCCGGTAGATTTTGATCCATTTTGGAAAGCGTGGAATATTCTTGAAAAAACATACGTCGCAAAAAACGAAATCAATAGACAAAAATTGGTGTGGGGAGCAATTCAAGGGATGGTGAGTGCAGTGGGAGATCCATATACCGTATTTATGCCACCATCGGAAAGTTCAATTTTTCAAGAAGATATCAGCGGTGCATTTGAAGGTATTGGTGCCGAGATTGGTATTCGCAGTAGAGCACTGGTCGTCATTTCACCTCTTGAGGGGTCTCCCGCAAAACTGGCGGGTCTGAAAGCGGGAGATTATATTTTAAAAATTGATGGTGAGGATACTACCAATATCACCGTTGAAGAGGCGGTAACGAAGATTCGTGGCAAGGGTGGTACCGTGGTCACACTCACCATTTTCCGCGAAGGCGAAGACACTGCAAAGGAAATTTCTATCACCCGCGCAAAAATTGAAATTCCAGTTATTGATACAGAAATCAACGGCGATGTCTTTATCATCCGACTCTATCAATTCTCCGCAAATTCCCCAGATTTGTTTGAAACAGCAATTAGAGAATTTGTAGGGTCTGGTAAAAATAAACTTATTTTAGATCTTCGCAACAATCCCGGTGGGTATCTTGATGCGGCAGTAGATATCGCAAGTTGGTTTATACCGCGTGATGAAGTTGTGCTGATTGAGCGCGTGCGCGGCGAAGAACCACGCGAGTACCGGAGTCGCGGATATGCCGAGATCCGTGACCTCAAGATGGCGGTACGGGTGGATCGGGGGTCGGGATCTGCTTCTGAAATTCTCGCGGGTGCGCTCCAAGATGATTCCATTGCCACAATTATTGGGGTGACGGCATTTGGTAAAGGATCAGTACAGGAAGTGGTGGATGTCACTGGGGACACCACATTGAAGATAACTATCGCGAGGTGGTTTACACCGAATGACGTCTCTATCACCGAAGTGGGGCTCGTGCCTCATATCGCAATTGACCCAGAAGAGGCGGCTGCTGCAGAAGAAAAGGGCGTCGTAGATTTCACGCTTGACCGAGCTATGCAATTTATCACCACTGGAACATAGCGCTATGAAAATCCTACTCCTGAAAGATGTAAAACATTTCGGAAAACGCGGAGAAGTAAAAGACATCTCTGATGGATACGCAAGAAACTTCCTCATCCCAAAAGGACTTGCAGCGCCAGCGTCTGAAGGAGCGATGAAAGCACATGCAATAGAAATACGCGCGCGTGAAATGAAATCAGGAAAGCGAGAAGCAGAGCGCGCTGCGTATATTGCAACACTGAAACAAACCACAATTCAGATATCTCGGAAAGCGTCCCCTGCGGGGGCGTTGTATGAAGGTGTCGGGAGGGATGATGTCCTCACACAACTCCACAACATCGGACTTAAGGAGCTCACTGTAACAGACATTGATCTCACGCATGCGATGAAACAGATTGGAAAACACGAAGTGCCCGTGCATGTGGGAACGGAGAAAGCGTATATTACACTCGAAATTATTGCCGCATGAACACGAAATACATTTTTGTTGTAGGGGGTGTGATGTCTGGCATCGGGAAGGGTGTCGCATCATCGTCCATTGGGAAAATATTACAATCACGCGGATGGAGAGTAAGCGCGATGAAAATTGATCCGTATCTCAATGTGGATGCGGGTACGATGAATCCGGTGGAACATGGAGAAGTATTTGTTACTGCCGATGGTCTTGAGTGTGATCAGGATATTGGGAATTACGAGCGATTCTTGAATATTGCACTGCACCGTGAAAACTATATGACCTCGGGCTCGGTATACCAGAGCGTCATCAATCGAGAGCGCAATTTGGAATACGGAGGAAAGTGCGTACAACCCATTCCACACATTCCGGAAGAAGTGATTCGCCGCATTCGCGCTGCGGCAAAAAAAGATAAGGCGGAGATTATGATGATTGAAATTGGCGGTACGGTGGGGGAGTACGAAAACCTGTTGTTTCTTGAATCGGCGCGTATGTTACACCTAGAGCGTCCAAACGATGTGCTGTTTGTCATGGTGAGCTATTTGCCGGTCCCTTCGAAAATTGGGGAAATGAAGACAAAGCCCACGCAACATGCGGTGCGCGCACTGCAAAGCGCGGGCATTCAACCAGATATCATTCTTGCACGTTCAGAATTTCCATTAGATCAACCACGAAAAAGGAAAATATCAATTTTTTGCAACCTTCGCGAGGCAGATGTCATTAGTGCTCCTGATATTGAGACCATCTACGAGGTTCCAATTAACTTTGAAAAGGATAATCTCTCAAACCGTATCATTGAAAAGCTTCAAATAAAACCGAAGCAGCATGACTTGATAGAGTGGCGTGCATTTTTGCGGGCTGTGAAAAAGAAAAAACCGGATCTCCACATTGGTATCGTGGGAAAATATTTTTCAACGGGAAAGTTTTCCCTCTCCGACTCATATATTTCGGTCATTGAAGCGCTGAAACACGCGGCCTGGGCGGAAGGGAGAAATGCAAAACTCACATGGCTTGATGCAGAGGCGTACGAGCACGACGTGAAAACGCGCAAAGCGCTCTCGGAGTTTGATGGGATTGTTGTCCCGGGAGGATTTGGCGCTCGTGGCATTGAAGGGAAAATCAATGTGATTGAGTATTGCCGTAAGCAATACATTCCATATTTTGGTCTGTGCTATGGCATGCAGCTCATGGTGATTGAATTTGCTCGCCACGTCGCAAAATTAAAGGGAGCACATACGAAGGAAGTTGCAATACATACTCCGCACCCCGTGATTGATGTGATGGAATCACAGATTGAGAATTTAAAAAACCATACGATGGGAGGAACGATGCGATTGGGTAATTATACGTGCAATCTCACGCCAGGTACCATTGCACAGCGAGCGTACGCAGTAAAAAAAGTTGTTGAGCGACATCGACATCGCTATGAAGTAAATAACGCGTATGTGGGGCGACTGGAGGAGGCGGGACTGGTATTCTCTGGGCGAAACCCACGCACACGTCTTGTTGAAATTGCAGAGTTGAAAGACCATCCGTTTTTCCTTGGTACACAGTTTCATCCTGAATTTACCTCGCGACCACTCTCGCCGCACCCGTTGTTTCGCGCATTCATCCGAGCTGCCAAAAAAACGAAGTAGTGCGTTATCCCTTTAGAGAAGGCGAGTTTTGCGCTAGAATGCTCTCATGAATCGTACCACCCGTCTCGCGACCCCTACCTCCGTTTCAACCGAAATGGCAATTATTGGTGGTGTGCCGTTGAAAGGGGAAATTACCGTACAGGGAGCTAAAAACAGCGTCTCGAAGTGTATGGTGGCGGCCATGCTGACCGCCGAGCCGTGCACACTAAAAAACGTTCCAAATATTGACGATGTGCACGTTGTGAGGGAGATGATTCGCGCGCTTGGAGGAACGGTAGAAGAGGTGCGTCCCGGGGTCATTTGCATCACCGCAACATCAATCAAAGAAATCGCACCAACAACACTCAAGTCGATTGCCGGACGTAGTCGCATTCCCATTTTGTTTGCCGGTCCCATGCTTGCGCGATTTGGGCATACCATGGTTCCGGAACTGGGCGGATGTAACATTGGTCCGCGCCCGGTAGATTTTCACCTATCTGCACTTGAGCAACTTGGTGCGACGATCGAGCACGTACCGAAAGGATTTATCATGCGCACCTCGCGCCTTGTGGGGAATCGCATACATTTACCATATCCCAGCGTGGGAGCCACGGAACAGATTTTACTTGCCGCGACGCTTGCGGAAGGCATCACCGTGATATCAAATGCCGCCGTGGAGCCCGAAATTATTGATCTGATTGCGCTTCTCCAAAAAATGGGAGCAATCATTTCGGTGGATACGGATCGCACGGTCACAATCATTGGCGTGCAGGCACTCCATGGATACGATCACACCGTCATGCCAGACAGACTTGAGGCCGCGTCGTGGGCGTGTGCAGCGATCGCAACCGACGGACGCATTACCGTACGGAATGCTCGCCAGCTCGATATGACGACATTCTTGAACAAATATCAGCAAATTGGCGGAGCATTTGAAATCCATGACGACGGCATTACATTTTCTCGCGGGCGGGAACTCACATCAATTGCGGTAGAAACCGATGTGCATCCGGGATTTATGACCGATTGGCAACAGCCGTTTGTGGTAGCGCTCACACAAGCACACGGTGCGTCGGTGGTGCACGAAACGGTATACGAAAATCGATTTGGATTTACCGATGCGCTGAAGCGCATGGGAGCAGATATTCAGCTCTATCGCGAATGTCTAGGCGGCAAGCAGTGTAGATTTGGACAAAAGAGTCACCTCCACAGCGCAATTATTATGGGACCGACATCGCTCATTGGTGCGCGCATTGCAATACCTGATCTGCGCGCGGGATTTTCGTACATCGTAGCGGCACTTACCGCGCGCGGAGAAACCACCATTGCGCACATGGAAATTATTGGACGCGGATATGAACGATTTTCAGAAAAATTACGAGCACTTGGCGCAACTATCGTTCGCGGGTAATCTTGGATGCATATGATTGAAATAGGCACAGGGAAGAAAGTACACGGATGGGTCCATATTCGCCGAGACCACGGAAAGATCATATTTATTGATCTTCGCACTGCTGATGGGCTACTTCAGTGTGTCATTACTCCACAATTTTCGGATGCGCACGCGATTGGAAGCACGTTGAGATCAGAGTGGGTGGTGGAGATAGAGGGGGACATAAAAGAGCGTCCGGAGCGCATGAAAAATGCCGAACAGGCACTTGGTCACATTGAGATGGAGGTGCATATGATAACGGTGATTAACGAATCGCTCACTCCTCCATTTGATATTGATTCAGACGGTGCACTCATCAATGAAGAACTGCGCCTGCAATATCGGTATCTCGATTTACGAAGAGAGCGCATGCGAAACAATCTGCGTCATCGAGATGCAGTCATTTCATATTTTCGCAACTACTTACACAATCAGGGATTTATTGAAATAGAAACCCCATTGCTTTCGAAATCGACGCCCGAGGGCGCGCGTGATTATCTCGTCCCAAATCGCAAAGAACCCGGTACTTTTTATGCGCTCCCACAAAGTCCACAGCAATATAAACAGTTGTTGATGGTCGCGGGAGTTGAGAAATATTTTCAGTTTGCCAAATGTCTTCGCGATGAAGATACTCGCGCCGATCGTCAACCAGAATTTACGCAACTCGATATTGAAATGAGTTTTATTGATAGGGAAGCAGTCATGCAGCTGATAGAGGGAATGATGACGACCATGGTGCAACAATACTATCCCGACGCTGTGATGCAAACTCCGTGGCCGCGTATTACATATTCGGAAGCAATGGAGAAATACCAAAGCGACAAGCCGGATATCCGTAAAGATAAAAATAATTTGCATGAACTTGGATTTGTCTGGATTATTGACTGCCCGTTATTCGAGACAGCAATGGTGGATGGCCATTACGCTCCGTCCCACCATATGTTTACCATGCCAAAGACAGAAGATATCCCCCTGCTCGATACCAGGCCCGGAGAAGCACGTTCATATCAATATGATCTCGCGCTGAATGGATACGAAGTACTGGGGGGAAGCATCCGTATTCACGATCCCAAGTTGCAGGCGCGTATTTTTGATTTAATTGGTTTTTCCGACGAAGAAAAAAAATATTTTTCGCATATGTTGCGTGCCTTCGATTATGGAGTACCCCCACACGGAGGCGCGGCACTCGGAATGGACCGACTCCTCGCAGTGCTACAAAGAGAATCAAGTATCCGCGAAGTGATTCCGTTTCCAAAAACAGGCGAGGGATATGATCCGATGATGGACACTCCGGCATCAGTTGCGCCAGAGCAGCTCCGTGAACTTGGTATTTCGATCAAAAAATCTTCCGCCTAATATGACATATACTGTTCGTACGCACGCCTACGAAGGGCCACTCGGAGTGCTCCTCGATCTTATTACGGAGCGCAAACTCATCATCAATACCATATCGCTTGCTGAAGTGACGCAAGGGTATTTTATGTATCTGGAGGCACTCAAATCACCCACGGGAATAACGAAGGAGCAGTATGGAGAAATGTCCGAGTTTTTACGTATTGCGGCGACGCTCATCCTCATTAAGTCAAAATCGCTCCTACCCGGATTTCACCTTTCGTCCGAGGAAGAGCGCGATGTGTCTGATCTTGAAGATCGACTCAATATGTACCAGCGTATGCGTGAACTCGCACTCGTGCTTGGTGAACGATATGCGCATCCCCGTCCGGTGTATCTTCGTGAACCATTTATTGGAGTGGTGCAGTCATTTATTCCTCCGCGTATCTTTGACCTCGCATCGCTTCCCGATATTATGGAGGCGCTGCTCGGCGCTATCCCTAGTCGTGAACAACTTCCGGAGAAAAAAGTTCGCGAAATTGTGTCACTTGAAGATAAGATACAGGAACTGCGCGTGCGGATTGAGCGGGGCTTTGCGCGATCATTCGCAGAATTTGTGGGGAAGAATACCGATCATACGAATATCATCGTAAGTTTTCTTGCGCTCCTCGAACTTATAAAAGTTGGAGTGGTATCTGCACATCAGGAAGAAAAGTTTGGGCGTATTGCGATGCATGCACCGACTGAACATACCCAGTAACTATGGAACAATATATTCAACAACTCATAGCACTACTTTTTACCGCAGGCGAAGGCATTACTCATGCGCGTCTCGAACACGCGCTGAATGTAAAGCGGGCGACGCTTGATGAAGTTTGTACTGCCGCCTCTGCGCGTCTTGAGCAGTTGGGACTGCAGATACATGCCGCAGATACCAAAATAACAATCGCAACGCACCCAAACGTATCACCGGTAGTCAGTGATTTTGTGGGGGAGGAATTAAAGAGTAATTTATCGAAATCTGCACTCGAGACCATGACCATTGTGCTCTATAAAGGCCCGGTATCGCGCAGTGTCATTGATTATATTCGTGGGGTGAATTCAACCTATGCGTTGCAGTCACTGCTTGCGCGTGGGCTTGTAGAGAGAAAAGTAAATCCGAAAGACGCGCGGTCATTTATATACACCGCATCAGAGGAGTTTTTGAGATACCTTGGTGTCATGAGACCATCTGAATTACCAGGATTTACCGCACTCACATACGCAAAAGATGATGAAATCGCCGCGGCACTTGTCGCAGCAGAAGCAACTGAACATGATGAAACGCAATCTTGAACAATTTATTCCATATGGGCTGTTTCTTCTTCTGATAGGCGTGGGAGCGTTGACGCAATATTTCGGAGCACCTGCGTCGAGCCCCGCCCTCGCACTTTCCGCACTCGTTGATCTCACCCCAAGCCCGCTACCGACCACGGCGATGACTATTCCGGACGAAGTCACTGCCGAAAGCGTGCTCATTGGAAACTTAACAACGGGGGAAGTGTATGTTTCGCGAGCACCCGAGCGTCTCGCTCCCATTGCATCACTGACGAAATTGTTTTTGGTGGAAGCCGCACTCGCCACGCTCAATGCTGAATCCTTGGTAACAATAAGTGAGGCTGCAGTTGCAGAAGAAGGGGATCAAGGGACGTTGCTGGTGGGAGAGCAATTTCGATTATTAGATTTAGCGCGACTGACGCTTACTTCATCTTCAAATGATGGCGCGGCTGCAATTGGGGAGGCGTTACGTGAAGCATGGAACACCGCGCACCCGATATCACCGGTGCTGGGCGCTGAACATATATTGAACGCGCGGATTGCCGAAATGCATTTGGACCATACATTTTTTCAAAATATCACCGGACTCGATACGGGAGAAGCCGCAAGTAATTATTCATCCGCCCGAGATCTCTTTGCGTTTGCACGCGCAACGTACGCCACGCCTGTTGTGTGGGAACTTGCGCGCGATCCCATTGCAGTGATTATCAGCGCGAATGGGGAAGCTCATGAAGTGGTGCACACAAATCCATTACTTGCATCGCTCACGAACGTGATTGGATCTAAAACAGGAACGACAGATCAGGCGAAGGAGTCGCTGGTGATACTTATGGAGTCTCCGGTTGGTCGTCCAATTGCGATTATTATTCTTGGTTCTCAATTTTCTCAACGTATCGAAGACGCCGAAATATTATTGCGTGCAAATCAGCTCGCATACTAAAATACCGTACATGAATATTACCGACGCCCCATTTGACATCCTGAACGTGCTTAAAGTGTTTGGTATGGGTGCATTTTCTTTTTTTGTTGGTATACTCATCGCACCAACACTTCGTAAAATACTGTATGAGATGAAAGCGTGGCCGGAACGCAGCAGATCAAAAGCAGTAACGGGAGAAACAGCAACGGTAGTATCTGCGCTTCGAAAAGATGAACGTCGTGATGTTCCACGCATGGGAGGCATTATCATATGGGGAACGACACTCGCGATTACATTGTTGTTTTGGGGACTTGCGGAAGTAACTACGAGCCCACTCCTTGAAAAATTAAACTTTCTATCCCGCAATCAGACGTGGCTTCCGCTTTTTACATTGGTTATTGCAAGTAGTATTGGACTGGTGGATGACCTTATGTTTATTCGCTCGTCCGGCACATATGTCGCTGGCGGAATTTCACTGCGCAAGCGTATCGTTCTCGTCGCACTGATTGGACTCATTGGAGGGCTGTGGTTTTTTCGTCAAAACGGCATAGACGATATTTTAATTCCATTTTTTGGTGAAGTGCGTCTTGGATTTTGGTTTGTGCCTTTTTTCATCCTGGTGATGCTTGCAACGTTCAGCGGAGGTATTATCGACGGACTTGATGGACTCGCAGGAGGGGTGTTGACATCTGCATTTGGTGCATATATGGGTATTGCGTTTTTTCAGACACAATACGATATTGCGGCAATGCTTTCGGTGATGGTTGGGGCGCTCCTGGCCTTTTTATGGTTCAATATTCCACCTGCCGCGTTTTATATGGGAGAAACTGGTATACTAGGACTTACGACAACACTCACCGTTGTCGCGGTGCTCACTGACGCAGTTGCGGTGCTTCCAATTATTGCGCTTCCGTTACTTGCAACTTCGGCATCTGCGATTCTTCAAATCGCATCCAAAAAATATCGTGGGAAGAAACTATTTCTTGCCGCTCCATTGCACCACCATTTTGAAGCGCTTGGATGGACGCAGTCGCAAGTGACGATGAGATATTGGGTGGTGAGCGCGGTGGTTGCAATTATCGGTATGGTTATCATGCTTGTTGGATAATTATGTACGACATCATCATTAAGGGCGGAACAGTATACGACGGATCTGGAGCGGAGCCAAAACCGATGGATGTTGGTATTGTGGGAGACCGCATCGCCGCTCTCGGAGAACTTTCTTCTGCAAAAGAAACGCGGATTATTGATGCCCATGGTCTTGCCGTGATGCCGGGCGCTGTTGATATTTTGAATCATTCCGACACGCACTGGACACTGTTCGACGAGCCATCACAGGAAAGTCTGCTTCGGCAAGGTATTACGACCATTATTGGTGGGAGTTGTGGATCATCGCTTGCGCCCATCGTAAGTCCGAAGGCGCTTGAAAGTCTCCGTCAATGGGTAGATATTTCTCGCCTGAATATCAATTGGCAAACCGTTGATGAATATCTCAAATTTATCGCGTCACGCCCAACAGGCGTGAACTACGGAACGCTTGTTGGTCATATGACGCTTCGTTCGGGGACACTCCGAACAAACACAAAAAAAGTTTCCGAGGAGCATATTAAAGAAATGCAGGGCGTTATTGGCACAGCATTTCGTGATGGCGCGTTTGGAATTTCTTTTGGACTTGCGTTTGATAACGCAGAAACAATCACGCTGCATGAAATGGAGGAGCTCGCAACATCGGCTCGTGCGTATGGAGCGCTTGCAGCGTTCCATCTCCGGGATGAAGGAAAACACTTAGTTCCATCAATTAATGAAGTGGTAGATATTGCGCGTACCTCGGGAGCAAATATCGAAATTGGGCACCTCAAAGCAATTGGACAAAGTGCCTGGGAAGATTTTTCAGTTGCGCTTGATCTTCTGCGGCGCGCGCGCACTGATGGCCTGAACATTCACGCGGATTTTTTTCCATATAATCGCACCGGATCGCTGCTCTACACGATGCTTCCGCAATGGGCAAAAGAAGGAGGAAAAGACGCAATTATGCAACGCCTAAGAGATCCGGAAAAAAAGCGTATTATTCTCAATGATCTCAAGGCACTGACGCTGCATTATGATCGTGTTACATTCGCATCCACATTGCGTAAAACGGGACTTGTCGGCAAAACACTTGCAGACGCGGCGCTCGCTATTGGCCTTCCTCCGGAGGAAGCGCTACTCAATGTGCTCCTTATCAACGAACTTTCTGTGGTGATATTCGGGCACACGCTTAAGGATGACCACTTGAGATTGCTACTGAAGGAGCCCTACACATTTATTTCATCCGACGGTATTGGAAAGGCAGAGCAAGGGCATCTTTCTTCGACGGGGAATCTTGTACATCCGCGCTCGTATGGAACGGTGCCAACCGCACTTTCATTTGCAAAAGATAGTAAAGGTGAAATTGCTCTTACCGAGGTAGTGCAAAAATTAACAATGGGACCTGCGGACAAAGTTGGCATCAAAGACCGCGGCCGCATTGCAAAAGATACATATGCTGATATTGTGGTCTTTGATCCCTCACGTATTCGCGATAACGCAACATACGAAAATCCGTATCGGTATCCAACAGGAATAGAATGGGTCATCATCAATGGAAATATCGCAGTTGAACAAAGTACGTATCGAGGAACGCTTGCGGGCAAGGTTCTCCGTTCATCCCAGCAATAAACCTCGCATACTCGTTTTTGGAATAGGAATGCATGGCGGCGGAGCCGGCGTGCTGCGTTTTTTTCATGCGCTGGGCTGGCACTGTACTGCGGTGGACGAAAAACCAAAATCAGTATTTGCACCACTCATGCGTGAGCTCGGAAGTACATATATTGATTGGAAATTTGGAAATGTTCCATTGAGATTGCTGCGTGATATTGATGTTGTTGTAAAAAATCCTGGAATTCCAATGACACACCCATTTATTATTGCAGCAAAGAAATCAGGGAAATTTCTCACCAACGATTTTGATTTATTGCTCACTACGTTTGATCCTCGGCGCGTCATTGGTATCACAGGTACAAAAGGAAAGACTACGGCCGCGCTGCTGATCGCTCACATATTAAAAAAACAATTTCGAACAATCGCGCTTGGAATTCCCGGCACTTCATTTCTTGATATATTTCATGCGCGACGCGTTCCCGATTATGTTGTTGCAGAATGTTCAAGCTATGATTTAGAACTTGCTTCGTCGAGTCCTCATATTGCGGTGCTGACTACGCTTGCCGGGGATCACATTAGTCGGCATGGTACGATGCGAGCTTATACAAAAGCGAAAGGGAACTTATTTCGATACCAAATAAGGGGCGATATCGCCGTGCTCCCAACCGTGCTCACGCGCGGTCATGATTTTATATTTACCGCGTCCACCGTTCGCCGGTTTTCTGAAATACCCCCAAGAGCTCTGGGAAATATTGCGTGGTCCATACATCCAAATTCAGTATCCGCTGCCTATACGGTGTGTAAGACATTTGGGATGAGTGACGCGCGAATTGTGGACCGGATACACACATTTCGTGGTGCGGTGGGTAGGCGCGAACAGATTTATACAACTCGTACAGGTGTGCATTGCATTAATGACACTACGGCAACGGCGCCGATCGCCGCCATCGATACCATTCGATCTGCCGCTCACCACTTTGGAAGGGCGCACATCATACCCATTGTTGGCGGCCACGACAAAGCGCTGCGAGAGACTGAAATTAAGGCGCTTGCCAGTGTGTTACAGGCGTATACGAAACATATGGTGCTTCTTGACGGTTCATTTACGGTGCGACTTAGTGTATATTTGCCAAACACTATTCGTGTCCACAAATCAATGCGATCTGCAGTGGCTGATGCGGCGCGACACGCGCGCAAAGGGGACTACATCATTCTTACGCCGGGATGCGCAAGTTTTAACATGTTTTTAAACGAGTTCGATAGGGGAGATCGGTTTGAGCGTGCCATGGTACACTACTAATTATGGCGAGACGAGGCGTCCAGCGTGTTGATCGTGGCATGCTGTGGGCGGTAGGTATTTTGCTCGTTGCGGGTCTTTTTATTTTGACATCCGCATCGTTTGGACTTTCAACGGTGAAATTTAATTCACCGTATTTTCTTGTTTCCCGTCAGCTATCCGGTATCGCGCTTGGGCTTCTTGCGATGCTGTTTCTATCGCGTATTTCATATCGTACGTGGAGAAAGTTCGCTCTTCCGATGCTTATCGTAAGTGTCGCATTGCTCGTTGCGGTGTTTCTTCCTGGTATTGGCGAGTCCTACCAAAAGGGGGCTCAGCGGTGGATTAATGTGGGTCCCATACAATTTCAACCGGCAGAGGTGGTGAAGATTACATTTCTTATTTATCTTGCCGCGTGGCTAGACGCAAAACGGAAGCACGTGCGCTCGTTTGCAGATGGGTTTGTTCCATTTGCAGTGCTTACAGGATTTGTGGGAATATTTTTACTTTTGCAGCCAAATATTTCTGCACTGATAATTCTTGGCGGTGCGTCGCTCGGCATGTTTTTTGTCGGCGGTGGACGCACGATGCAAATTATTGGCGGCATTGCCGTTGGTGTGAGCACGGTTTTGCTCTTTATGTGGATGACGGGGTATAACGTTGATCGTATTATGGTGTTTCTCAATCCGGAGTTGGATCCACAAGGAAAGGGGTATCAAATTCGCCAGTCGCTCATCGCGGTTGGATCGGGAGGAATTTTTGGAAAAGGATTTGGTAATTCGACGCAAAAAATATCGCGCCTTCCTGAACCAGTGGGAGACTCGATTTTTGCCATTTTTTCTGAAGAACTTGGATTTGTTGGAAGTATAATACTATTATCCTGCTTCGCGTTTTTCTTTCTGCGTGGTATTGTAATAGCAGCACGGGCGCCCGATGGATTCGGGAGACTTCTTGCAACTGGAATCATGCTTGTGCTCTTTATTCAGACTTGTACCAACATTGCGGCGTTCATTGGACTGATGCCAGTGACCGGAACTCCGCTGCCATTTATTAGTTACGGTCGCACTGCGATGGTCAGCGCGCTTGCAAGCACTGGAATTATTCTCAATATTTCTCGACATCGATCATGAAGATTGTACTCACCGGAGGAGGAACAGGTGGACATTTCTATCCTATCCTGGCGGTAGGGCGCTCGCTTCCGACCGCGGCGGATGAGGTTCGTCAGATGAATCTGCGGATGATATATATGTCATCTGATCCATACGACGCAGGGGCGCTTGCGAATGCGGGTATTCAATTTTCGATGGTACGCTCTGGAAAGATACGGAGGTATGTTTCGTTTCAAAATCTCATTGATCCATTTAAAACACTCTTTGGTATTATCGGTGCAATATGGAAGTTCTTCGTGGATCCTCCCGATGCGGTGTTTTCAACGGGCGGACATGAGGCATTTCCGGTGCTTGTTGCGGCACATCTGTTTCGCATCCCGACCCTCATTTACGAGGCGGACGCTACGCCGGGGCGTGTCACGATGTACGCGGCAAAATTTGCGGATCGTATCGCCATTAATTTTTCTGAAGCGGCAGCACATCTTCCTGCGGAGCGTACTGCCGTAACCGGACATCCCGTGCGCCGGGAACTCTTCGGGGGTATCACGACGGCCGCCCTCGCCCGATTTGGCCTCACGGATATATTACCGGTGCTTATTGTGCTCGGAGGCTCGCAAGGAGCGGAAGCGTTAAATGATCTTATTATCTCCGCACTACCGAGGCTTCGTACGCGCGTGCATATCATTCATCAAACCGGAGAAACGCACGAGCAATTAGTAAAGGACGAAGTCTCGCTTCTCAATCGTGATCAGGTCTCAACCATTGCTGGCACATATGTACCAAAAGGATTTTTTTCCGAAGAAGAACTCCGTGATCTCGGTGCGGTCGCGCGTATTGTGATTGCGCGTGCGGGCGCTGGTACCATCGCGGAAATTGCATCGTGGGGTGTGCCTGCAATTCTTATTCCACTACCAGAGTCGGCACAAGATCACCAGCGGCTGAATGCATACGCATATGCGCGCATAGGAGCTGCTGAAGTCCTTGAACAACAGAATTGCACGCCAAATGTGCTCGCATCTCGCGTGGAATATATGCTCGATACAGAGGACGTTGCCGCGCGGATGCAGAACGCGGCGCGCGCATTTTCACGCTCGGACGCGGCGGTCACGATTGCTCGTGAATTACTTTCAATGGCGCGCCACGATTGATATGCCGCGCGCCACGAGATTACGTGTTGCTCCGTCTCCTACGGGCGCGTTGCATGTAGGGACCGCGCGCACCGCCATTTATAATTATTTATTTGCGCAGCAATTTCGTGCGCCATTGCTGTTACGCATCGAAGATACTGATACCGAACGATCAAAAAAAGAATTTGTCGAGGATATTCGCGCAGGTCTTGATTGGCTGGGCATTCCATTTGATGGACTTGTGTATCAAAGTGATCGCACTGCACTGTACGAAGAGGCAATTCGCAGGTTACTTGGCACGGGGCGCGCGTTTTATTGTTCGCACCCATCACGCAGTGGACCGCCCGGAGTTCCACATGTGTGCGATGACAGAGATAAAAATCTTACGGAGGGGATTATTCGTTTTCGTAATGACGCGGTGGATCCGATTGTATTTACGGATGTGATTCGCGGAGAAATTCGCACCACACCGGAGACGATAGGGGATTTTGCTATTGCGGTATCTCCCACGCGTCCGTTATTTCTTCTGGCGAACGTGGTGGATGATGCGGAGATGGAAATTTCTCACGTGATACGAGGAGAAGATCACATCACCAACGTGCCAAAGCAGATATTAATTGGAAGTGCACTCGGGGCGACAATTCCTCTGTGGGCGCATTTGCCACTCATTCTTGGCTCTGATCGTTCTAAACTCTCAAAGCGTCACGGTGCAACACCGGTAATCGACTATAAGCAAGAGGGGTACACACCCGATGCGCTGTTTAATTTTCTCGCACTCATTGGGTGGCACCCTGATTCCGATATTGAAATTATGGATCGCGACACACTCGTTAAAGAATTCAAACTTGAGCGCGTACAAAAAGGCGGGGGCATATTTGATATGGAAAAATTACAGTGGATGAATGCAAAGTACATTGCTCGGATGCCCATTCATGAGCTCACGCGGGAGCTCATTCCGCGACTTGTGCACGACGGATTGATCAAGGAGCATTGGGAGCGTACACCAGATCCATTTTCCGATGCAATGACGCCACATCCCGAGTATCAATTTATTGATGGTTCACAAGCGACAGCCGAACATTTAGAACGTATGATCGCAATCGAACGCCCGCGCATGAAAAAACTGAACGACATCACACAAGCTACATATTTATTTTCATTACCTACGTACGACGCATCACTTCTCTTATGGAAGGGATCGCAACCTATTGAGGAAGCGCGCTCCATTCTTTCACAGCTGCGCGGTCACATTGGTGCTGCGAGCGTACACCACGGCGCTCCAGCGGACTGGGAGAAGGTATTACTGCCGTTTGCAGAAATTCATGGAAAAGGGAATACACTGTGGCCTTTGCGTGTCGCGCTTTCAGGGATGCGTGGGTCTCCGAGTCCATTTGAACTTCTCTCGGTGCTTTCCAAAACGGAGGCGTTGAGAAGAATTGACGAAGCGCTAAAAAAACTTGCCTCATGAAATCTCTTCGCTTTGTCATCTTGGCAATCCTGATAGTGCTTATTGCTCCGTCACGCACGTGGTCGGCAAATGTGGATGAGCTCAAATCACAAATTACCTCAAAGCAACAGGAAATTCAGGAACTTGAAAAGCAAATTGAAGCGACACAATCAACGTTGAACACCGTGGGAAAACAAAAACAAACACTGACCGCAGAGGTGACGAATCTGAATAATAAAATCAAACAACTCGAAGCAGATATTCGTCTCAATACGAAGCAGATTGAAAAAGCAGAACTGACCATCGAAGTGTTATCCGGCGAAATTGGTGATCGTACGCAGTCTATTGCAGAGCAAAAAATGGCGATTGCATCGCTCCTGCGATCTCTTCGCGAAAATGACGGACAAAGTTTGTTTGAAATTGTCATCGCCAATGATCAGATTTCCGAATTCTTTGATCAGGTGGAATATCTCAACACACTCGATGATGCTATTGCGCAAAATATTGGGATGCTCACAAATGCTAAAGTTGCACTCGAACAAAGCAAGATGTCTACCGAGGCGGAACAGACAAAACTTGCGAGTTTAAAAAATAATCTCGTCACGAGAAAGTCAACAGAAACCGAAGTAAAAAATGAAAAATCTCAACTATTAACACAAACAAAACAGAGCGAAACCGCATATCAAAAGTTGTTGAGAGAACGCGAAGCGGAGCGCAAGGCCCTGCAGGATGAAATTAGTGCGATGGAATACGAACTGCAGAAATTGATTGATCCGTCGCGACTTCCGTCAAAAAAATCCGGCGTGCTCGCGTGGCCTGTGGAAAATCCGGTGATCACGCAGGGTTTTGGTTTTACCGAATTCGCAACCGCACGCACCGATATTTACAAAGGACAGGGGCATAATGGCATTGATCTTCGCGCGCGACTCGGCACTCCAATTTTAGCTGCAGATGATGGGGAAGTGTGGGATATCGGAAACACGGATCTGACGTGTCCCGGAGGCTCATACGGCAAATGGGTACTCCTGCGCCATGCAAATGGACTAGCGACAATCTACGGACATCTCTCTGGTTTCAACACCACAAAAGGCGCAGTTGTCAAACGAGGGCAGATCATCGCGTTTAGTGGTCAGACGGGATACTCTACGGGACCGCATTTGCATTTTACGGTATATGACGCTGGTACCGTAAAATTTGGACCGTCGAAAAGTGGCCGCTGCAAATATCTGCCATTTGGAGGGTACGTAAATCCGCTCGATTATTTGTAAAAAAATACGTTATGATTCGTTGGATTATAATTTTTGTCCTCGTCATTATTATTTTAAGTTTACTTGGCGTCAACATTGCGTCACTGTTTAACGATCACACCGTTCGTGAAAACTTTTCGTATGTCACCGGGAAACTCGTGGAACTATGGCAGACATACCTTAAGCCTCTCTGGGGTCAATTTTGGGGCGCAGTCAGGTAACGCAAAAGGTACTGGGATACCTGTAACAACGGTCAATTTGGCAAAATTGTCAGAACGACATAGCACAGGTTTTTTTCGAAAATATGTGCCGTACAAACAGGTAAGTACTAACACTCGTATCGGCATAGAATTACCTATACAGGGCAATTTTGGGTTATATTTCACGTATCTGTGATGGTCGTTCAAATATATATGGATAGGTGAGTGCCGCAGTTTTACCCATATCGTATGTCGTAAAAGGTATATTGTGCGACATGCTATCAATATAACATTGTTTAAGAAAAAGACCCTTCCCTCACTGAGTTGGGTCTTTATTTATTCGCTGCTTTTTCGCAACGAATTTATTGCGATGTCTCTCGTGTCGCACTCGGTTGATGTACTGATATATTTCTTTTTCCCCGGAATACATTTGATTTCGCGTCAAGAGCATTGGTGTTTTGAATCGTTGTGGATGACTGCGTTCGAAGGGCTCTTCAACCTGAATGATCTGCCCTCCCCAACCGCAGCGTACTAGCGTGAGAAGTACGTCGTAATCTGACGCGCGGCGGCGTATGTACAGATGATCAACATGTTGATACGGGTCATCACCGAAGATGCTCATGCGACCCCCGCACTTTTCATAGCAAACCATTACGCATTAAAAGTAAGACAGTGCCGCGAACGGTGCCCACTTTGAGCAGGTTACCTACAATGCGATCCTTTTGTATATCGGTGAGCTTCTCCCATTGATCCAATGTAGGGGCTATCCTGCCAGTATGTTTGTTAGCCTTTTGTTTTTCAGCCATAATCACTCCCTCCCTTTTCTGTAGGTTATAGTATCATTGTCCTTAGATATAACAAGGAATTAGCATCTGCTACACTACGAATATGCGGACGAGTTTTTCGGCACTGGAAACATTTACGCAGTGCCCCAAAAAATATGAGTTTCAAGAAATTGAGCGCCTCAAAGTTCCTAAAAGTAAGGAAGCAATTTTTGGCACGCTTGTACACGCCGCGCTCAAGTATATGTTTTCGAAAGATCCGGTATTCCCTACCGAGGAGGAGGTGGTGTCGTATTTTCGGAGTAGCATCGCACCTTCCGCAATTGCTGACAATGAAAAGGAGCGCTTCACTGCGCTCGGGGAACAACTCATTCGCAGATTTTGGAAAAAAAATCCTCCCTGGACCTATAACATCATTGGACTCGAAACACGATTTGAGATGCCGCTACGTGACGCAGTAGGCAATGAAGCTCATACCCTTGCGGGCATCATTGATCGTATAGACGTGCTCGAAGACGGCTCCTACGAAATCATTGACTACAAAACGTCGCGGAAACTTCCCTCTCAAGACGATGTAAACAATAACTTGCAATTACAGATTTATCGCATGAGTGCACTCAAGCGCTGGCCGCAACTGACTCCCGAACGTATTCAATTATCACTATATTTTCTTCGTGCCGGTGAAAAATTATCTGTTACAAGCAGTGCGCTTTCACCAGAGGAAACGGGACGCAAAGTAGTAGAGACTATACAAGCCATAGAAAAACGCACCGCCGAAGGCGCCTTCCCTCCCCGTCCGTCTGAACTTTGCAATTGGTGCGGATACAAACCGTTTTGTCCCGCATGGAAGCATATGTACGGAAAACCTGGCGAACAAACATCTGAAACTCCTATTGATGCCGACGCATTATTAAAAGAATACTTTGAACTCTCTGATCGCATGGATACTGACGAAACAAAATTGACTCAAATCAGTGAGCAACTTCGCGCCTACATGGAGGATCAGAAACTCACGAGACTGTTTTCAGGAAGTAATGTACTCGCCGCGAGTGAACAAACGCGCACGAGTTATAACATCACAAAAGTCTCTGAAATTCTCGCGGGAACCGAGTTTGCGAATTTACTCTTAGAACCGAGCGAAAAAAAACTAAAAACGATACTTGCAAAGTTGCCTGATGCATTAAAAAACCAGATAGAGGCCGAGGCAAAAATAATGAAAACATTTACGACGCTTCGCACGTCGTCGCTGAAACCAGGAATGAGCGATGCTGACACTCAACAACCGGAAGCGGCCGTGTAGCCCGCACCTGTCGCCTCAATCACTGAACTAAAATAAATGCGATTTTCCAGCTTAATTCGGCCGATCCCTTTGCATCCCACTGGGTAATATTTTTCTCCATGGATACTTGCGCCGTATGGCAGAGTGGTGTCATCGGCAAAACGAACCGTAAACGCTTCGTCAATGAATTGTGGTCCCGTCAGCTCGCTTCCTCGCTGCAGCCAGAGCATGAGGCCTACGATCGCGATCACAGTGAGCGCGGCGAGGAGGCCATCAACTGCCGCAACAATCTCTGGCGTGTTCTTGATTATTTCCTGAATTCGTCGTATCATGCGCAAGTTATCTTCACTATCATAATATAACGCTTTATGGCACATACAAAATCGGGCGGTTCCACACAGAATGCACGCGACTCAGCGGCAAAATATCTCGGCGTGAAATTGTTCTCCGGCGAGCGCGCAAAACCGGGCGCAATTTTAGTGCGCCAGCGCGGTAGTCGCTACACCGCAGGTACGAATGTTCGCATGGGCAAAGACCACACGCTCTATTCCGTCAGCATCGGTACCGTCGTGTTTTCTGAAAGGCGCAAAAAGAATTTTGACGGCACGGTGACACGCCGAAAGGTAGTGAGTGTCGTTTCATAAGTATTCCGTTTGTTCTCAACATCCACACCAAGACCTTGGTGTGGATGTTTTTATGATTGTATAAAAAAAAGCCCGTGATCCACTTCCGTACGCAGACGGATAGTGGACCACGGGCATCGGCATGTGTATGCACGTTATAATTTTAGTGGACTTCCACTCATTTTGACCGCACCACGCCACCCACATCGTGAGTGGCACGACACCAAGAGCAGTTCCTTTATTTATCATTTCGCGGTTCTGGCGGCGCCACATTGTTGAGTAGTTTCAGCACCACTTGGATCACGATCCAAAATGCGCCCGCAAAAACAAAAACCTGTACGAAGTCGTACGCCAACCGTTGAAACGAGTTCACATCGCACCCCCTCTTAAAGAACCGTTGTGTGCCCGGTATTTAATTTCTACTTGCCCGCTCCGTCATGATGGTGATGTAACGCTCCATGTTGTCCCCCACCGCAAGTCGGTTGGTTGAGCGATAGCCACAATGCACGCATTCATGCACTAATCGATGTCCACCTTTACGAATTTCTGCACCCACAGGCCGCATGAGTCCGCGGCACATGGCTTTACGGTCGCCCGGCCAGATATCGACGTGTTTGGACCACAAGCACAAAGGACAGTGGTTGGTATATCCATCCCCACTCACTTCGTTCGCACAGTGTTCGCATACAAACATCTCTACTGTCCGCTGAAAGCGAGGCATAAATGATGCTTCCAGCATGTCACAGATATACACAATGGTCAATGCGCACCACTCTTGACGGCCGTTTGTGAAAGCATACAATGTGGAAATCTCTATA